>Ga0101944_10002625_pt1:0-7500 | contig 28211 bp, 25 predicted proteins | sample DewCreD2012metaG_FD_75245 | JGI IMG/M metagenome (GOLD analysis project Ga0101944, IMG submission 75245) | Hot spring sediment bacterial and archeal communities from British Columbia, Canada, to study Microbial Dark Matter (Phase II) - Dewar... ... | reverse complement strand
ATTACGCACTCTTTAAATGATGGCTGCTTCTAAGCAAACATCCTGGCTGTCTGAGCGATCTTACATCCTTTACCACTTAGATAGTATTTAGGGGCCTTAGCTGAAGGTCTGGACTATTTTCCTTTTGAGCATGAAGCTTATCCCTCACACTCTGACTCCCATGATAGATGTAACGGCATTCGGAGTTTGGTTAGGTTTGGTAACGAGGTTATCGTCCCTAGTCTATCCAGTGCTCTACCTCCGTTACAAAATGACATGAGGCTAGCCCTAGAGCTATTTCGAGGAGAACCAGCTATAACCAGAATCGATTAGCTTTTCACTCCTAAACGCAGCTCATCCAAGGTTTTTGCAACAACCACTGGTTCGGACCTCCATCAGGTGTTACCCTGACTTCATCCTGGCCACGCTTAGATCTTCTGGCTTCGGGTCTACTGAATACGACTAAATCGCGCTTTCGCGCTCGCTTTCACTACGGCTCCGTTGAGAAACAACTTAGCCTTGCCGCATCCAGTAAGTCGCAGGCTCATTAAGCAAAAGGCACAGAGTCAGACTGATAGCTCCACACACACCCGAAGGCATGTATAAAACCATCATAGTCCTCCTCTCGCTTGTAAGCATAGAGTTTCAGGTACTATTTCACTCCCCTAACAGGGGTTCTTTTCACCTTTCCCTCACGGTACTTGTTCACTATCGGTTGTCAGGTAGTATTTAGCTTTGCCGAGTGGTCTCGGCAGATTCACACAGGATTCCACGTGTCCCGTGTTACTTAGGATACTGACTGGAGATTTTTTCTTGTCCTTTACGGGGCTTTCACCCTCTATGGCAAACCTTTCCAGATTTTTCAAGTAAGAAAAAATTTTGTAACTCCATGGTGCTGTTGCAGCAACACCTGTCAGTCCTACAACGTCGCTTATGCAACGACTGCAATCTTGACACATAAGCGATTTAAGCTGTTCCCGGTTCGCTCGCCACTACTACGGGAATGACAATGTCTGTTTCTTTTCCTCCGGGTACTGAGATGTTTCACTTCCCCGGGTTTGCTTCCATACACTATGAATTCATGTATGGATAACAGGGTATTAACCTGTTGAGTTGCCTCATTCGGGAATCTACGAGTCAAAGGTTATTGGCACCTTCTCGCAGCTTATCGCAGCCTGTCACGCCCTTCATCGCCTCCTGACACCAAGGCATCCACTCTACGCCCTTAGTAGCTTGACTACCAATTTTTTTATTTAATATCTCGACGTATTGTATTACCTGCTCTGTAAAAATACACTTTAAAAGAACTTATCAATACCAGACCCAAAAGGTCTGATTTAATTGAGGATAGAAATCTGAATTGTTCCTGTATATTTGGAACCTGAATTAATTTCTCATTCAAATTTCTATTCTCAACTACCATATCAATTCAATTTTATCAATTTTCGATTTTCTATTCTCTATTTACGAGATGGTGGAGATGTTCACCTCGTAAAATTCGCTTCGCTCATCACGAGTCTTTCTTCTCTCCTTCTTCCCTTCTCGCTTTTTATCCCGTGGTGCTTTGCGCTTTACGAGATGGTGGAGATGATCGGAGTCGAACCGACGACCCTCTGCTTGCAAAGCAGATGCTCTCCCAACTGAGCTACATCCCCACTTAAATATTAAGGATGAGGATTCGGGTTAAGGATTGAGGAAATCTCATTCCTTATCATCCTTATTTCTTATCCTTTTTCTTGGGGTTAGCAATTATTTAAGGCCCTATCCACTCTAGGAATTAGCATCAAGGAATTTTTTTCTCTGACCCTATTCCTCAATACTCATCCATAAATTTTCGTTTTAAAGAAAATTTTGGTGGGCCTTGATGGAGTTGAACCATCGACCCCTGCGTTATCAACACAGTGCTCTAACCAACTGAGCTAAAGGCCCAGCTATTATTTATAAGATTGAGTTGCCTTAAGACAAGGTTCTTATTTACACCGAAATTTATATACTCCTTAGAAAGGAGGTGATCCAGCCGCACCTTCCGGTACGACTACCTTGTTACGACTTAGCCCCAATCATTATTCATACCTTGTCCGCTTACTTCCTTGCGGTTAGATAGGCGTCTTCTGGTACAAATAACTTTCGTGGCTTGACGGGCGGTGTGTACAAGGCCCGGGAACGTATTCACCGTGGCGTAGCTGATCCACGATTACTAGCGATTCCGGCTTCATGGAGTCGGGTTGCAGACTCCAATCTGAACTGAGACAGACTTTTAGGGATTGGCTCCACCTCGCGGTCTTGCAGCCCTTTGTATCTGCCATTGTAGCACGTGTGTAACCCTGGACATAAGGGCCATGATGACTTGACGTCGTCCCCACCTTCCTCCTGGTTAAACCAGGCAGTTTCGTTAGAGTGTCCGGCATAACCCGCTGACAACTAACAATAGGGGTTGCGCTCGTTAGAGGACTTAACCCAACACCTCACGGCACGAGCTGACGACAGCCATGCAACACCTGTGCAATTGTCTATCCTTTCGGATAGAGGGCCCATATTTCTATGGGCTTTCAAATGCATGTCAAGCCCAGGTAAGGTTCTTCGCGTTGCGTCGAATTGAACCACATGCTCCACCGCTTGTGCGGGCCCCCGTCAATTTCTTTGAGTTTCAACCTTGCGGCCGTAGTCCCCAGGCGGCTCACTTAATGCATTAGCGGCGGCACGGATAGAATTAACCACCCATACCTAGTGAGCATAGTTTAAGGCCAGGACTACCGGGGTATCTAATCCCGTTTGCTCCCCTGGCTTTCGATCCTCAGTGTCAGTTACGAAATAGAAAACCGCCTTCGCCACTGGTGTTCTTTCCGATATCTACGCATTTTACCGCTACACCGGAAATTCCATTTTCTCCTCTCGCACTCAAGCCAGACAGTATCAAATGCAATTTTCCCGTTAAGCGAGAAGATTTCACATCTGACTTATCAGGCCACCTACGATCCCTTTATGCCCAGTGAATCCGGACAACGTTAGCTACCTCTGTATTACCGCGGCTGCTGGCACAGAGTTAGCCGTAGCTTATTCATTAAGTACTATCAAATGTTTGAATTATTCACTCAAACATCTTGTTCCCTAACAAAAGAGGTTTACAACCCGAAGGCCTTCATCCCTCACGCGGCGTCGCTCCGTCAGGCTTTCGCCCATTGCGGAAAATTCCCTACTGCTGCCTCCCGTAGGAGTCTGGGCCGTATCTCAGTCCCAGTGTGGCCGAACATCCTCTCAGACCGGCTACCCGTTGTTGCCTTGGTAGGCCATTACCCTACCAACTAGCTGATAGGAAATGGGCCGATCTTAAAGCGATAGCTTACAAGTAGAGGCCATCATTTAAACTTAAAAACTTGGGTTTTCAAGTTCACATCCGGTATTAGCTATCCTTTCGGATAGTTATCCCGGTCTTTAAGGAACGTTACCCATTCATTACTCACCCGTTCGCCACTAAACTGCAATATTGCTACTGCAGTTCCGTTCGACTTGCATGTATTAGGCACGCCGCCAACGTTAGTCCTGAGCCAGAATCAAACTCTCCAAAGATCTATTGATCCTGTCTCAAGGCAAAACTCAATCTTTTAATCTCTATAATATTTTTAAAAGAACAAGCATTATTTGATATTCAAAGATAATCAAAAATTTGAATAAAAAATTATTGGTTTTTTATTTTTATCTTGTTTATTTTTTTTCTTTATATAAAATATTCTTTAAATAATTTGACTTTTTTTGAAATTAAAAAAAATAAGACAAAATATTCCTATTAATAAATTTTACTTTTTAAAGAGCCATCTCTCGTTACTTTGATAAAACTTTTTATCTTTATTATTTATACAAAATTTTTCAAAATTTGTCAAGTAAAATTTTTTTATTTGTTAAAAAAATTATTTATATAAAATCTTATAATTTCCGATTTACGTTTTTACGATTTTCAATTTCAAAAAACGAAAAAATGAAAATCATAAATTGAAAATTTAAATAAATCGTACTATGTATCTCTTTGCGAAAGTGGAAAAACAAAACGGAAAATCTGAAATTGAAATGTAGTAACCAATCCGCAATCGGCAACTAGCAATCAGCAAGGTAGTTATTGTATCTACCAAATATTTCGCATCTACCATATCTTCCAAATTTAAAATCAGTGTCTTTTAAATCGAAAATCGTAAAACGCAAACCGGAAATTGTTTGATTTTAACTGGTTAACTTTCAACTTTTTAACTTTCAAACTTACATTATGCATTCCACATTCCACATCTTACATTTTATCTTATCTTTGAAACTATCATTTTATCTTTTTCATCAAGAAAAAGAGTTTTACCAGATGTTAATTTCCCGGCAATTATTAATTTTGCAATCTCATTTTCTATGAGATTTTTTATTGTACGTTTTATTGGTCGGGCGCCATAAATTTCATCAAACCCTGCTTCTGCAATATAATCCACAACATTTTCAGAATACTCTATATTTATTTCTTTTTCTTTTAATCTGTTTTTTAATTTGTTTAATTGTAATCTTACTATATTCTTTATATCTTCTTTACTTAATTTATTAAAAATGATAATCTCGTCCAATCTGTTTAAAAATTCCGGTTTAAAATATTTCTTTAATTCTTCAAAAATTTGTTCTTTTATATTTTCATTATAATTATTTTCCATAATAAACTGAGTCCCGATATTTGATGTCAATATAATTATTGTATTTTTAAAATTAACTACTTTTCCTTTCCCATCGGTTAATCTGCCATCATCTAAAATCTGAAGTAATACATTAAATATATCTGGATGTGCTTTTTCAATTTCATCAAATAAAATAACTGAATAAGGTCTTCTTTTTACTGCCTCTGTTAATTGCCCGCCTTCTTCATATCCAACATAACCAGGCGGTGCACCAATTAAACGGGCAACAGAATGCTTTTCCATATATTCTGACATATCAATTCTTATCATTGCTTCTTCATCATTAAATAAAAATTCAGCAAGAGATCTGGCAAGTTCTGTTTTACCGACACCGGTAGGACCTAAAAACAAAAAAGACCCGAGTGGTTTTGTCTCTTCTGAAATATTTGCTCTACCGCGTCTCACTGCATTTGCAACAACTTCAACAGCTCCATCCTGACCTATTAATCTTTCTTTTATTTTATTTTCCATATTCAATAATTTATCCGCTTCTTTTTCTAACATTTTTGACACAGGTATGCCTGTCCACAATGATACAACTTTTGCAATATCCTCTTCATCCACTTCTTCTTTTAAAAATGTGCCATCCTTTCTTAAAATATTTATCTGGTCTTCAAGTTCTTTTAATTTTTTATTCAGTTCAGGAATCTCTCCATATCTTATTTTTGCAACTTTTTCAAAGTGCCCTTCTCTTTCATATTTTTCCTCCAACTGTTTCTTTTCATCGATACTCTTTTTGATTTCTCTTATTTGTTCAATTGTCTTTTTTTCATTTTGCCATTTATTTTTTAAAATCTCTTCCTGTTTTCTTAATTCTTCTATTTCTTTATTTATTTTTTCTATCTTTTCTTTTGACTCTTCTTCTTTTTTAAATGCTTCTCTCTCAATTTCAAGTCGCCTTAATTTCCTTTCAATCGTATCAATCTCCGCAGGCATACTATCAACTTCCATTTTTATTTTAGATGCAGCTTCATCCATTAAATCAATTGCCTTATCAGGTAAAAAACGTCCCTGTATATATCTTGCAGATAATTTGGCAGCTGCAATTAATGCAGAATCTTTTATACGAACTCCGTGATGCACTTCATATTTTTCTTTTAATCCCCTTAATATTGAAATCGTATCTTCTATTGTTGGTTCATTTATAAGGACAGGTTGAAACCTGCGTTCTAACGCCGGGTCTTTTTCTATATATTTCCTGTATTCATCAATTGTTGTTGCGCCAATTGCGCGCAATTCACCACGCGCAAGATATGGCTTTAAAATATTTGCCGCATCCATGGCACCTTCTGTTCTGCCTGCTCCAACCAATGTATGTATTTCATCAATAAAAAGTATTATATTACCATTTGCATTTTTTACTTCTTTTAAGACAGCTTTTAACCTTTCTTCAAATTCACCACGATATTTTGCTCCGGCAAGCATCGCAGAAATATCAAGAGCAATAACACGCTTATTTTTTAAATTTTCAGGACAATCCTTATTTACAATTCTTATTGCAACGCCTTCTGCCACTGCTGTTTTTCCTACGCCTGCTTCTCCTATCAATACAGGATTATTTTTTGTTCTTCTTGATAAAACCTGCATAACTCTTCTTATTTCTGCCTCTCTGCCTATCACAGGGTCTAATTTCCCAGCTGCAGCAGCCGCAACTAAATCTATTCCATATTTGGATAATGCATTATATTTATCTTCTGGATTCTGGTCTGTTATTCGTTGGCCGCCTCTTATTTCTTTCATTGCATTTAATAATAAATTTGTATTTATACCTGCTTCATTCAGTATTCTGCCGGCGTTTGAATCTTTTTTCTCAACGATTGCAAGAATAAAATGTTCTGTATTTATATATTCATCATTTAATTCTTGTGCTTTTTTAAATGCGAGATTTATCAGTTCTTCCATTTCTCTGGAAAGATAAATTTCTGATACTCCACCAACTTTGGGAAGTTTGTTTATCACATCATTTATTTTTTCTTTTATATGATTTATGTTTACTCCAATCTTTTTTAATATTTCAAAAACTACACCATCTTCATCGTCCAGAATTGCCTTTAAAATATGTTCTGGCATAATTTGCTGATTACCATTTTCTGATGCAATTGAATGCGCATTTTTTAAGATTTCCTGTGCTTTGATTGTAAATTTATCTATATTAATCATAATTAACCTCCATAAAATTTTATATTATATGAAGCAATTAATATGCCATATTACTTTATTAATAATATGGGAGATATTAGATACTTCTGTTTTATTATGAAACAGTGTTTGAGAATAAAACAAAAAAATAAATTTTTGATTTTCGGTTTAAAAAAATATGACATTTAGGATTTTCAATTTTCAATTATCAATTAATGGATTCCCACTTAAGTTTATCCCTAAGAAATCAGGGACAGGCATGACATTTCTTGTTTACAATCGTTTTTTTAATTTTATCATTCCTGTGCCTGAATAAATCAGGTGTAAACTCCAACAGAAATCCAGTTTTTCGTTTTTCCAATTCGCAATCAGCAACCAGCAATCGGCAATGTAGTTATCCCCCCCTCACCTTTTTCCTCTCCCCACAGGGTCTGACCATTACCCATATCTTTATCTATATAAAAAGAAGCAGGTATATCCTGATTTTTGAGGAAAATTACGGGCGATTTGTGGCGTTGTCTAGTTTACTTACTCCCAATTTTAACGCCCTTCTTAATGCTATCTAAGGGTTGTTGCGTAAGCCTCGCCTACTTTTGACTGTAAATTCTTTGCATGACTTTTTCTCAACCGTTTTTTACGAAAAAATCAGCGGTATACCTGCTTCTTGATACTTATGGGTAATGGA
>Ga0101944_10002623_pt1 | contig 28222 bp, 19 predicted proteins | sample DewCreD2012metaG_FD_75245 | JGI IMG/M metagenome (GOLD analysis project Ga0101944, IMG submission 75245) | Hot spring sediment bacterial and archeal communities from British Columbia, Canada, to study Microbial Dark Matter (Phase II) - Dewar... ... | reverse complement strand
CAGCTTCGAGCAAGCAGACACGGCACGCAACGCCGTTCAGATGATTGTGGACGGCTGCCAGCATCACACAGTTTACAAGTATCTGCAACGCAAACGCACCGAACTAAAGAAAGAGAAAATGGAACTTTGGAAAAAACCTCCATAGACAGGCAGTTGCTTTCTACCATAGCTGCTAACATGCATTGAAAATTGTGGGTGTTATGCATGTGTAGCTAGTCCTTATTATCTCGATTTTATCCTTTTTATCCTGAAGCTGCTTGTTAGACACAGAATGAAGCTATTGCAGGGAATTTTAACTCACAGTTTCAGCAAACTATCCAAAAAAAGCCCGCTACAACCGTAGAAACATACAGCTTCCCCCTTTGAGGAGTGCACAGATGAGAGTTTTTGTTCATCAACCGGAATACATCCCATGGCTGGGCTTCTTTGATAAACTTGCAAGATGCGACACCTACGTTATCTACGATGATGCCCAGTATCAGCATGGGGGATTCCATAATCGAAACCGAATCAGAACACCACAAGGGTGGGAATGGCTTACTGTTCCCATAATGCATGGTCATCCTCAAACGATTAAAGATGTAAAAATCGCCGACAACCAGTGGAAAAATCGACAAATTGACAAGATAACATTGTATTACGACAGAACTCCATACTTTAAAGAATATTTCCCAATCATAAAAGAGGCAATCACCCAAAACCATGAATTTCTATTGAACCTAAACCTGCACCTCATTAAAGCCATCGCCGAAGTTCTAGAAATTGATGTACAGATGTTACGTTCCTCAGAATTTCCCTACGATGGAGAAGAAAAAACCGAAAAACTCGTTTCCATGTGCAAATTCTTAGGCGCAGACACCTACCTTTGCGGTTCAGGCGGAAAAACCTACGTTAACGAAGCACTCTTTGCAGAAGCAAAAATCAAAGTGCAATACCACAGTTATATGCATCCGATCTATCAGCAAAGGTTTGAAGGATTTCAATCCAACATGTCGATAATAGATTTGTTGTTCAATGTGGGACCTGCCGCAAAAGAGATACTCCTCAAAGGTGGCTCCTTAGAAACATCCGCACAAACAGAAAAATTAGGTTTAGAACAGCTAACCGTTGACCAAGCGCAAAGTTTAGCGCAGGCTGCTTAAAGCTTCACTATCTGCGCGTGGGGCACGCCTTCGATTTTCAGTACAGCTTCAGGGTGAACATAGCCCTTCGCGATGGCTTCCCCGACACAGTTCTGGCCAACTAAATTGACGATAGTTGAATTGTTAATCAATCCTACCGCTTCCTCTAGCGTGGCTTTGCGGCCTTTGTAAAAGTTTTCTTTAACTCGGAAAACAATCTTGCCTTCCTTTAACGTTTTGCCCAACAAATCGCAGTCGCAAACGGCAAGCACCACGTTTTGACCGACTTTTTGCAGGTTGAGGTAAACGTCCATCTCTTTACCGCTCAAAGCTGTTTAATTGACGATCTTGCTCCACAAGCGTTACAGACTAAGAAGGACAATCGTTTTTCTTTTGCGATTTTTGTATCGGGGCGTTTACACACTGGACAAACAACATAAGCTTCAAGGTATCGCTGTAGGAGCCGTTCAAAGCTGTCTGTTCGGAATTTGCCTTGGAATATTGCGCGGGAATCGTGGAATGTAGCTGCCGTCGCCATCTCACGGGTTAAGAATTTTAGAATATGTTGAGGGTCACGGTCGAGTGCATCGGCGATTTCTTTAAAGTTCGCTATGGTTGTGCGCATACCCACAGTTTGAATTTGGATTCTGGGCAGTTCTAAGCGCTCTTTTTTTGCTTGAACTTCAGGCATTTGTTCACATGCACGTTTTAGCAGTTCATCGTAGTTGAAGCTCATATTTCCACTTCACCCAATGAAGGGAACTCGGATGTATTTAAGATTATAAGAACACACATAAAATAACAATGTTTTTTATGTAGGCTCCAGAGGTAAGTAATATAAATTCGATTGTTACATCGTAGGTAATAAGTCCCATTTCAGAAGGCTAACTCTTGACTGAGAAACAAAACCCAAGCCAAATTTCAAACATCAACCTTCAAATCAACAAACTAAAACAGCAAATACAAGAGAACAACGACCAAATTAAAAAATTCATCGAAAAAAGAGATGAACTTCACGAGAAGGTACGTAAAGTCCGTGAAGAAGTTAACCAACTGAAAACGGAACGAGATGCCTTAAACATCCGAGTTAAAGAGCTAAAGGCACAGCGCGATGCTGTCAGGGTTAATGTCACCCCGATTATGGAAGAAATAAACGCCCTCAACGAGAAGATCGAGGCTCTTAAGAAAAACTTGCCCCGCATTAGCCAGCGTGAACTTAAAAAAGAGTTAGAAGCCATCGAATGGAAGATTTCAACTACAACTTTGGATCTAAAAGAGGAGAAACGGCTCGTTGAAAACGTAAAAGAGTTGGAGATTCAACTCAGCGGATACAAAAAAATCGAGAGTCAACGTAAAAAAATTAAAGAACTCCTTGAGCACCGTAAAACCTTCGACGCTCAAGCAGACGTTTATCACAAGGAATTAACGGAGTTGGCCAAGAAAAGCCAAGACTTACATGCGCAGATGATGGAGAAACTTAACTCCATGAAACGGGATCGCGCAGAAGCCGATAGTCTCCATCAATCGTTCATTAAAGCAAAGGAACAGAACAGCCTCATCTATGAGCAAATCAAAGAGTTAATTAACCAATCAACGGGTATCCGTGCGTCTATGCGGGAGCAGTATCAGGCTCGAAGACAGGAAAATGAAGCTCGCCGCAAAGAACAAGAAGAGAAACGCAAACAGGAGCAAGCTGAACGCGCAATTAAGGAAGCAGCCATCAAAGAGAAAATCGGGTCTGAAGCTCGAGAGAAACTCAGCCGCGGCGAGAAAGTCAGTTGGGAAGAGTTCGCCATGATGCTGGGCGACGGCGAGGACGACGAGGCTGAAACGTAAGCTTAAAGTTAAGTGCTTGTATTAATGAGATAGAGATTTCGATGGCTAAGCGGGAATCGAATCAGCAGATGCAAAAGCGCATCTTAATTTTATGTGTTGATAGAGATGGCGATCTAGAAGCTAAAGCAGCCATCAAAACGCCGCTTTTGGGAAGAACCGCCAATTTAGATGCTGCGGTTGCGTTGGCGCTTAAAGATTCAGAGGAACCCGACGCTAACGCCATGTTTGAAGCCGTAAGCCTCTACGATCGACTAACCGCTAATAAGCAAGCTGACGAAGTTTTTGAGGTAGCCACCATTTCTGGAACCGACTTAGGTGGAGTTAGTGCTGACCGTAAACTTGTTGCGGAACTTAACAGTTTACAGGAAAGTTTTGGCGCCAACGAGGTCATATTGGTCTCTGACGGTTTCTCTGACGAAGCGGTTTTGCCACTTGTGGAATCCCGCGTTCCAGTGTCCTCTGTGAGGCGCATTGTGATTAAGCACAGCGAATCCATCGAGGAAACTGCTGCAGTCTTTACCAAATATGTTCGTTTACTGGTGGATAATCCGCGTTACGCTCGGATAGCTTTAGGTTTGCCTGGTATTTTGGTTCTCATTTTCGGAGTCCTTTGGGGAATAGACAATTCAGGCATCTACCCCGGCGCAATCTACCTGTTCGGCATCGCTTTTGTGATAGTGGTAGGCGGGTTTTTGCTGCTTAAAGGCTTCGGTGTTGATCGCGCCAGCAGAGATTTCTATAATTGGGCGAAGAATTATGAGCCACCTGCTTTGCCTATTCAGATTTCCAACTATACAATCATCGCGGGGATTCTCTGTGTAGCTGTGAGCATATATTTGGGTGTTACGAACGTGTACATCAACGTGCAGCCTTTCCCCGCAGATGTAGGCGCTTGGATTAGTGCGCTTCCTAACATTGCTGGAAGCTTTATTTTAGGTTTTGAAGACTTATTGACAGTAGGTATATGTATTGTTCTTTTGGGTAGAAGTATACGGTTATATTTTGAGCGGGATTCGAAACTGCTCCGTAACGTTGCTTTGATAGTTTCTGTTGCATGGTCCAGGATGATTCTTGACGGTACTGCAAAACTGATGATTTCCTACTATAAGGGGCAGTCCACGGTGGTCGGCTTAAATGACCCCGTTTTCGCCACTTTCCTGTTCACGATAATCGTGGGTATTCTCATCGGTGTTGCCTCTGTTTTGCTAATATACATCGTTAACAAGTCAGCTAAGGGTTTCTTTAAGAAGAAAGAAGAAAAAATCGAAGAAGTCTAAAACGTAAACTGGCTTTTGGTGGCTTGTTGAGACATGAGTAAGCTTTAATTGAAGCATTCGGATTTAGTTTTTAGAATTTAATCTGTCGCGACATCCAATAGGGGTTCAATTAGTGCTTACAAGAGTCCTCTCGGTACTGGGTATCTATAAGGCATATCAAAGGTGGTTATGGGGGCAAGTTAAAAACGGTGTGCCCCCCGAGCACATAGCAATCATTTTGGATGGCAACCGCCGTTGGGCTTCTGAAAAAGAGATTAACCCCTGGTTGGGGCATGAGAAAGGTGCAGAAACCGTTGAGAAACTCCTCGATTGGTGCCTAAAGCTAAACGTGAAATACGTCACGCTTTATACGTTTTCAACCGAGAATTTTGCGCGCAACCCCAAAGAAGTTGAGGAAATCATGCGTATTGCGGGGGAGCGGTTCCTAAAGCTGCTCACAGATGAACGTATCCACAAAAACAGGGTCCATGTAAAGGTGTTGGGGCGAATCAACATGCTTCCTGATGACCTTCAAAAGCGTATTCATGACGTCGAGAAGGCAACTGAACGCTACGATAATCAATTCCTAAATTTCGCTTTTGCGTATGGTGGCAGGGCCGAAATCGTTGACGCTGCAAAAGCAATAGCGAGACTGGTTAAAGAAGGCAAACTTGAACCAGACGATATTCAAGAAAGCACGGTTGAAAAGTACCTCTACACAGCACACATGACAAAGCAGGATCCTGACTTGATTATAAGAACCTCAGGTGAAGAACGCTTAAGTGGCTTTCTGGTCTGGCAATCCGCCTACAGCGAACTGGTCTTTTTGGATGTGTACTGGCCTGACTTCCGCTTCATCGACCTGCTAAGAGCGATTCGTACCTTCCAGAAACGCAAACGCCGCTACGGAACCTAAACCGCAGCTTCTTTGTTGTTGCTCTGCCAACCCTCTCCACTCCCTTATATAGACTGCAGGTGTTGGTTTAGGCTTAGGTTGCTTGGCGGGTGCAAAATGGGACGCGGGTGAACGTGGGGGTTGTGGCGTTTTTTGTTTGGATGATACGCGTTTGCAATTATTCAGGGTGACAGATGGAGGATGGAGGCAAAATCGGGCGATTATGCCCTTTTTTTGGCGCTGACTATGCTGATAACGTCGCGGTCTTTTAGGATGGCGTCTTCGCCGATTCGGCGTTTATCTCTGGCATCTACTGCGTAGAGGAAGTTATCTCCGAGTTCGCTGTGGATCACGTAGGCAAACTGATGAGCAGTAGTGCCCTTTGGAACCAGATACGTATCTGGCAGTACGCGGCCGTTGTGGTCGGATAGGTGCTCTATGTCTTCCACTGGGTAGACGGTTATCATGTCAAGTAGCTTAAAGTATGCGGTGTTGATGGCTTCTTGGACGCCTGTGGTTCCGTTGGTTTTAACAATTTTTTCTCTGATGCGTTCAAGCGCCTGAATCTGCCCCGCTGATAGTTTCTCTGGCTGCTTTATCTTGAAGTCGTTGTCGCCTGGTTTATACTCGATTAAGCCTTTTTCTGCAGCTCGGCGGAGTGCAAGTTCCGCTTCGGCGCTGGCGGGGATAACGATGTAGTCAAGTTTCCTTAACCGTTCTACATTGGCTTGCGCTGTTGGCAGGTCAACTTTGTTAGCTACAATCAGCACTGGCTTTGAGATACGTCTCAGTGTGTCTACGAAGCGGTAAAAGTCGTCATCGCTCCAGGTTGCTGGTTTATCGACGCTTAAGCCTGCCTTTCGTATAGCTTCATTAACGTACTGTTTCTTTATGCTCAGTCCTGTTAAGCGGTCTTCGAGGTGATGTGCGATTCCTTTTTTGTCCTGTTCAGCAGTCCGTGCGATTCTAGGCCAATCCTTCTTTAGAATCGTAACCATCCACATGGTGATTTCTTTTTCAAGAAACTGCACATCTTCAAGTGGGTCGTGCTCGCCGGGTTTGCAGCTTTTGCCTTCACAGTCGGTGCCGCCTGAAGCGTCCACGACGTGGATAAGTGCGTCTGCGCGGCGGATTTCGTCAAGGAACTGGTTGCCTAACCCGCGTCCTTCCCAAGCTCCAGGCACTATGCCAGCGATGTCTACTAGTTCCACGGGGACCATGCGGGAACCGTCTATGCAGAGGCTGTTTTTGGGGTTGTCTTTGACGTGGAATTCTTCGTGGACACAGGGGGTTCGGACGTAGCCGACGCCGCGGTTGGGTTTGATGGTTGTGAATGGGTAGTTGGCGATTTCTACGGTTGCAAGGGTTGCTGCGCAGAAAAAGGTTGATTTGCCCGTGTTTGGCTTGCCCACTACGCCCAGTAAACGTGAGTATGAACGCTGCATGAGTTTCACTTTGATAATGTTGCTGTTTGGTGTCCCTATATCATTTGCGCTTTGGCGGCGCTTAGGATGTTGATTTTTGGATAGTGTTCTACATGTAGATTTAGCGGTAACAATCCATAAAAGAAGCCGCCCCTTTAAATATCCATCAATCGTTAATTTGGGCTTAGCGGTTAAATCTTAGGGAACATGTGGATAGGTTGAATGGGAAAAAAATTCTCCCACACATCGTGATAGTATTGTTTCTGGTAGGCATGATGGTCTCCTGCTTTTCAGTGCCCATTTCTGCCCTTCCAGATGACGACGATTGGGTAGCTCACCCCATGCATATTTCACCGTTTGCGGGCGCACCAAACCCAATAGGTTACACGCCAACGCAGATTCGAACAGCATACAACTTGCCCTCCACTGGAGGAAACGGAACCACCATAGCCGTAGTAATAGCTTACCACACGCCCAACATAGAGGAATACTTTAACACGTTTTCTTTAGAATTCGGTTTACCTGTTAACAGTTCAGAGTCCGCTAACTTTATTGTTCACCAAATGGCATCCAACATTGAAGTCCGCAGCGATTGGTCCCTGGAAGCCTGTTTGGATGTCCAGTGGGCTCATGCCATAGCGCCTCAAGCGAAAATCCTGCTGGTAGAGGCGGTAGATGCGAGTAATACTGCGTTGCTTTCAGCGGTGGATTATGCATCTAACTATCCTGGAGTGGTGGCGGTTTCGATGAGTTGGGGTGGCGAAGAATTTGCAAGTGAAGGCTATTACGAGAGCTACTTTAGTAAATCGGGAATAGAGTACTTCGTTGCTTCAGGTGACGATGGATCTGTTGTGAATTGGCCTGCAGTCTCAAGGTATGTTGTGAGTGTGGGTGGAACTACCCTTAAGCTTAATCCTGATGGAACTGTTATCTCTGAAACCGCTTGGCAAGGTAGCAGCGGGGGAGTCAGCAAATACCTAAGCAGACCCAGCTACCAAACCAACTATGGATTAACCTACGTCCGACGCGCCGTTCCAGACGTCTCCTACAACGCCAACGTCACAACAGGCGTAGCGGTTTATAACGGAACTTGGTGGAAGGTGGGCGGAACCAGCGCGGGGGCCCCGCAATGGGCAGGTATCCATGCGCTTGGGCAATCTGCAACCAACACTAACCTCTACACATCTGCAAAAAACTCTTATTCATCATACTTCCGAGACATCACCTCTGGAGCTAACTACAAGTACAGCGCGACCGTGGGTTACGATCTCGTTACCGGTTTAGGCAGCCCCTTAACGTTGAATTTTGGTACACAACTATCGGTTTCACCCGATTCTGGTCCAGCTGAAGGCGCAATTACACTTAGTGGAGTAGGTTTCGCTGGGGCTTCAGTGAACATATCCTACCAGAACCCTCTGAATATGTCTTGGATTTCAATAGCTAATAACACTGCAACAGTGAACGGCAACTTTACCTTCTCAACGAATGCACCTGACCTCTTAGAATGCAACCCCGCAGGCGACAACACACAACTATCCGACAACGTAGTCTTTAGAGCTACCGACAACAGCGACGGAAAATCCTACTACACCACATTCAAAGAACTCCGCAGAGGCTTAAAACAGGTTGGAACCACAACCGCCCAAGGTGTATACGGTAACAACACAGACTTAACCCAGAAGGCGTTTATTCAAAGAGGCGTTGGTGCCACTGTGGTTGGAAATGGATTCCGAGCGGGCACTGTAACCATTTTTTGGGATGGCACCGAATTAGGAAATGGGTTGGTTGACAGGGCAGGTTCTTTTTCGGCGACATTAACCGTTTTGGATACATCTATCGGTAAACACACTTTAACCGTCAATGACGGAGCAGTGAATCTGTCGGTAAACGTAACGTGTGCGCCCCGTACAGTAGACGATTATGTGGCTGGATGGCAAACGGCGGATTTCACTGTTAGTTTAACTTCAGATGGGGAAGTGACTGAAACATTCTACCGCCTAAACGAAGGCGACATCCTCAACGTAACTGCCCACGGTCAACCATTAATAACCACAGAGAGTGCAGGCAACACGTTGGAGTATTGGAGTACATGGAACCCATCTGAGGAAACAATCGTCGAATTGCCCCATGTAACTCTGAGCGGGATTAAACTTGACAAGACGCCGCCGACAGGTAGTGTTTGGACTAACCCCACAACAACTTCAACGAGCATAATTTTAACAGTCTCTGCAAGTGACGCAACTTCGGGCGTTTGGTTGATGCGTTTCGCAAACGAAGATGAAGACTGGTCAAGTTGGGAGCCGTATACCACACAGAAAGCATGGACAATCTCTAGCGATGTGGGTACAAAAACCGTCTACGTGGAATTCTTAGACAACGCAGGCCTCTCCACGATTGCTAGCTGTACGGTGACGCTCCAAGCGGTTCAGTCCAGTTCTCAGACGGATTCGACCACTCCGACGCAGAGTCCACAGGCCACAAGTGAGCCGACACCTGCAATTCCAGAACTCAACGCCCCAATCGTTTTCTTCTTAATGTTTGCGTCAGCTTTAATCTTGACAGTGGTTGTTCTGAAACGCAGAAGCTAATTGCCTTTAGCGGGTGATCCACCGTTATGGTTTTTTGGTCCTCTCAACGCAGAGAAAGCGGCTGCGATAAAACATAGTGCTGCAGCGATTATGAATGCAAGGGTTAAGGCTGACATGAAGGGCGCGGCAATGGCGTTGGGAAAGAAAGTTTGTCCCTCCAGAATCGCACGGGAAGCATCGGGCAACCCAGCTGCAAGTGGACCCATACTTTGAAGAAGTGTGCCAATCGGGTTATACCCCAAGAAAGCCGCGAAAAGCGCGCCTGAAGCAGGCGTAGTGCTAAATGCGTCGGCGAGTTGCTGCGATGCGCCTGCGTTTGCAACAGCTGTGGAAAGCGCTGCAGGCAGGGTTGCGTTTAGGGATATGATTATGATGCTGAAGAATACGGCTTGGCTGATGGTTTGGCCGCAGTTTTGCAGTGTGGACCGCATGCCTGAGGCGGCTCCTCGGTGCTCAGCGGGGCAGCTGTTCATGACGGATGCCATGTTGGGGGACATGAATATACCATTACCGAGGCCCATGATGAGCAGTATGAGCGCGAAGGGTAAGTAGTCAAAGTTAGCGGGTAGCAAAGTGAAGACTAAGAAGGTTATGCCTGTGATTATCATGCCGACTGTTGCGAGTACTCTTGCGCCGTGTTTGTCGGAGAGCCAACCGCTCAGCGGACCCGTGATTGCGATGCCAACGGAGAGGGGTATCATAAATACGCCCGCCCAGAAGGGTGCATCTTCATAACTGTAGCCATGCAGAGGCAGCCAAATCCCCTGTAGCAACACAACCAACATAATCATTACGCCGCCTCGTGACATGGAACTCAGGAAGGTGGCTATGTTGCCTGCGGCGAAGGTGCGGTTCTTGAAGAGGTCAAGACGAAACATCGGGTCCTCTACACGGCGCTCTATGAAGGGAAACGCCATCAACAACGCGGCGCCGACGGCTAAAGAGGCAACAACGAACGGGTTACCCCAACCCATCGGTGAGTCACCGTAAGGCGTCAACCCGTAAGTTATTCCCAGCAGTATCAGGGTTAAGCCGCCGCCGAAACATAAGTTGCCCCAGATGTCGAGTTTCTGTTTCTTCCGAATAACGTGCTGCTCTTTTAGTTTCCAGTAAGACCAAACGGTGCCAACTACGCCAACGGGGACGCTGACCAAGAAGACCAATCGCCAATCGTAAACAGCTAAGACGCCGCCTAAAACCAAGCCGATGAGTGAACCTGCAAGGAACGCCAGCTGGTTTATACCTAGCGCTTTGCCGCGTTCGTTCTCTGGGAAGGCGTCGGTTATAATGGCTCCGCTGTTGGAGAAGAGGAAGGCTGCGCCGACGCCCTGTATGATGCGGAATACTATGAGTTCGATGGCTCCTGCGTCTCCCGTGTGGGGTGTGATGGATAGCAGGATGGAGCCTGCGGTGAATATGGCGAAGCCCAAGTTGTAGAGGCGCACTCTGCCGTAGATGTCTGAGAGTCGCCCGAAAGTTACCAGTAGCACCGCGGTTACGATGCTGTAGCCAAACATTACCCAGAGCAGATACTGGAAACTGGTGAAGGGGTCAATGTTTATGCCTCTAAAAATCGACGGCAAAGCAATCAAAACGATGGTCATGTCGATGGATGCCATCAGCATGCCGAGGGTTGTGTTTGAGAGTGCCACCCACTTGTATTGTACCATAAATTTAGTCATCTGAGCTTAATTGGGAATTTTTTGCTAAAAAGGCAGGCGATTTATAAAAAGATTGTTAGGGAACAAACACGTTCCCATAATAGCTTAGTCAGCTTTTTGCGCTGTTGGCGACTGCTCTGGGGTTTGGTTGTCTTGGAAGTGTTTTATGCGTTGCAGACGTTTTATGGGGTTGTACCAGTTCCATTTGCCAAACACTGACATCACCGCGGGCACAAGGTAAGTTCGCACCACCAATGCGTCGATTAAGATGCTAAAGGCGAATGCGAACCCCATCTCTTTCATCATCATGTTGCTTGAAAGCATCAACGCCCCAAGCGACCCTGCGAGGATGACGGCTGCAGCGGTGATGATGCCGCCTGTTTGTTGAACCGCGTGTACGATGGCGTCGTTTAGGCTCTGACCCTTAGCTGCTTCTTCACGTATGCGGGTTAGGATGAATATGTTGTAGTCCATGCCTAAACCAAGCAGCAACACAAAGAGTATCAAGGGGGTTATGAAGAGCAAGCCGTAGCTGAATACACTTTGGAAAACCACCATGGTAAGTGCAAGGGTCCAGACGATACTCATTAGCACTGAAAGAACCGCGAAGACGGGCAGAATCAGTGAACCCAACACTAAGAACAACACCAAACCGACGCCTACTGCTACGATTGGCAGAATCTGGTTAAACTGGTTCTGGAAGGAAACTCTGGTGTCAAGGATGGAGCCTGTTGTTCCACCCACATAGATGCCTGTTACGTTAGCTGCGTCGTCATAGGTTGCATGGAGAGATTCACGTAGCGCCTGAGCGTAGTTCATGGCTTCCGTTGAGTACGGGTCAACGTTGAATTGCACGGTTATTAACGCTGACTTGTTGTCTTCACCTATAGTGTCCAGTATGGCGCTGTAGGTGGTTGAGTCGGTTTTGTTGGTTATGGTTTTGTAATCGACTGTTTCGCCATACGGCATCGTTGGTCCTGTAACTTGATGGATGCCTTCGCTGTCCGCGATGTCTGAAGCGATTCTTTGCAGCGTCGCCATTTCTCCTGTGTTGAGGCTGCCGTTATTGATGATGGGGTTAGCGAAGGTAACGACAACGTATGTCGGCATTAATCTACCCCCACCGAAGGAGTCCGTTAAGGTGTTAGATGCAGCAACAGACTCCAAGTTTTCAGATGCACTGCCTAAGAGGTTGTATGTCGGCGTAGTAGTTGCATAGACATAGAAAGCAGGCACTGTAACTAAGACCGCTAACAGAATGATTACTTTACCGTGTTTCACCGAGAAAGCTCCACTTCTGGCGAAGTAGCCGCCTCTGCGGTTGTTCTTCTCTGTGATGCCTTTTGCGTAGCGTTCAAAGCGTTCGCCTGAGTTGGGCCAAAAGATTCTGTCGCCCAAAATCGCGGTTAGGGCAGGGGCAAACGTTAGGGAGGCAAGCAACGTGACGATGACGCCTAAACCTACGATGATGCCCATGGTTTGCATGAAAACCATCGAGGTGGCTGAAAGTGCAAGGAAAGAGATTATGACTGTGGCGCCGCTGGTTACGATGCTTTCGCCTGCCCATGTGATGGATTTCTTGATTGCCTCAAAGAGGGGCAACTGGTTGATTCTTTCCTCGCGATGACGAGCTATGACGAAGATGCTGTAGTCGGTGCCCACGCCTATGAGGACAGTTAACAGTACCGTGGTGATGGTGTAGTCCACTTGGTTTATGTATGTGCCCACGAGGTAGGGGAAAATCTGGGAAACACCCAACCCCACACCGATAGTGCCCAAGGTGACTATGGGGGTGATGATGGAGCGGAAAAACAGTGCAGTAGCAATGACCAGAAGTGCAATCGTTACGGGGAGAATGAGGTCGAGGTCTTCGTTGGTTGATTGCCCAAAGTCGTAGTTTAAGGCGTCATTTCCTGTGACTAACGCTGAGGATACGTCGGCGGGGTTTTGAGCTAACTTTTCTGCGATGATTCCTCGTATCGCTAAGAGGTTAGTGTTATCTGAGTTCTCAAAAGTAATAGAAACCAAAGTAACATCTTTTGCGGGTGATACGAAAGAGGTGATTAAAGATTTGAAGGGTTGCCCGATGTTGAAGGCATCCGGGTTAGAGACAACTTGTGAAGCTAAAGCTCTAATCGCGCTTTCAGTTGCGTTTTCTCCCATATCGTAGATGGCTTCAACTAATTTTGTGGATAAACCAGATTCGTCTGCGACGTAGTTTATGGTTAGGTTTTTGATTTTGGCGTTTGAATAGGTGGTGTTGGCGTTTAGGTAGTCCTGCAGTTTTAGGTTTGAAGCGATTTGGCTGGCGAAGTCTGCGGTGTCGTTTAGGTAGGCGGCGATGAATTGTGTGTTGGCTATGTCGGCGGCAATAGAGGCAGTGCTGTTTATCCAAGCTACGCCAGATATTGGTTGGGTTGGAACTCGTTTTGTCCAAGAAGCATTAAAGAATTTAAGGAGATGGGACGTGTAATCGTTGAAGGCTTCTTTGTCGAGGTCTTTTAGTATCTTTTCTGTTTGCTCATAAGAGACGCTGTTAAAGGTGGGTATTAGTTTGCTCATGCCATAAAAGTCTGGATACCAGATTACCTCGTCGGCAAGATAAGACAAAGCATATGATGAAGGAGATTTTCCTAAGTCGTAAGCGGCTTTTACGAAGGAAACAGCCGAGTTTGCTTGGTTGGCAACGTATTTGATTGCGAAGTCTTGGAGTTGAGCGTTGTTTTGGTCTTGAGTGTTGTACATAAAGTTGTCAAGCGTGAAGGCTTGCGTTAGAGCAGTAACGAAGGCTTTCATGGTTGCGTTGCCTGCAAGCACGGTGTTGATGTATTGCTGGTTGGTGATGTTTGCAGCAAGAGATGCCCGAACCATAACGGGTAAGGCTTGGGTTTCAGGGTTCTGGAAGGTACCCACCCAAGTAGCGTTGAACGCGTAGAGCAAAGGTGCAGTGTACTGGTTGTATGAGGCGGGGTCAGCTTGCTGGAGTATGGCAGCTGTTTGAGTGTACGCAACTTGGTTAAAAGTTGCGATGAAGTTTGTTCCCATGTTGTATGTGTCTGGGTCAACGATTATTGCCTCAGCCAAAGTACTCAACGCTGAAAGCGAGGGGTTTTCGCCCAAGTTGTAGGCTGCAGTGACGAATTCAGCTGAAGATAACCCACCTGAACCCGCGACCACAGTCTGTATGGCAAACGCGGTTAATGCGGCGTTGTTTTGTTCTTGAGTAAAAGTTAGATAGTTCTCAAAGGTCAATGCACCCGTTAAAGCTGTGACGAACGCTTGGCTGGTGGGGTCGCCTGCTAGGAAGGTGTTGATGTAGAGTTGGTTTGTTTGGGTTGAAGCGTAGACTGCGCGTTCAAGCGGTGTCCAGGCGGCGGTTTGTGGGTCTGAGAAACTTTGAGTCCATATCCCGTAGAAAGCGTCCAGCAACGGTGAGGTGTACTGGGCGAATGCTTCTGGGTCGGTTTGTTGTAGGATGGTGGCGGTTTGTTGATAGGCGATTTGGTTAGATTGGTCGATGTCGCCTGTTTGGCTGTATGTTTGGGTCCAAATGTTTAGGTAGATGGCTGGTGCACCGTAGAGGAGGTTGTAGGTTAAGTTGGCGTTTTGTAATGCGAGATGTACGCCTTGGTTGGTTTGGTTGAGGCCTTCGATGAGTTGCAGGCGAGTTTGGTTGTAGGCGGTAGCCCAAACTGTGCTGTAGGCGGCTGGGACGCCATAAAGTAGGTTGTAGGTCATGTTGGCGTTTTCCAGTAGTGTGTAAACGCCTTGGTTGGTTTGGTTTATGCCTGAGGATAGTTGTTCTTTGGCTGTGTTGTACGCCTGATACCAGACGTTCGAGTAGATAGTGGGGACGCTGTAGAGTAAATTATAGGTCAAGTTGCCGCCGTAGTAGGCAGCGTAGACTCCTTCGTTTGTTTGATTAAGTGCGGGGATTAGAATGGTGTAGACGCTGGTTATGTTTTTTATTCCCGTTATGCTGGAGCTGCCGTTTATGGCGTCTGTTAATTCTTTTATAAATTGCTGAGTTGCCAGTGACGATGCGTCACGGGTGGAGATTACGATGACCAGTGAATCGTTGGATACTGATTTCTTGAATTGTGCAGAGATTATATCTTCTGCTATGGCGGATTCTTGGTTGCTATCGCTTGATGCTTCCATGTTTAAGGAGGAAACACCCGACGCTGTCACCACGATAGGCAAGATGATCGCCAAAAGCAGCATCCAGACGCCGATTATTGCCCACTTACGTTTAGTGATTATGTGGCCGAGTTTTGTGAAGGCGTTATTTCCGTTACTCAAATAGGAACACTTCCGTTTGTTGAGTTGTGATTTTAATCCTTTTTAGGAAGGCAGGGCGTCTCTTTAAGATTGTACCGAATATACTCGGCTTCTCAATAGAAATATATGTGTACAAACAACATTAGACGTATGCGCCGCTTAATACTTGAAGCCTCAGAGAAAGAACTGCAAAAAGCAGGCATCGAACTCCCCCCGCTGAAAAAAATAAAATCCCTCGAACTCCTCTACTTCCTAAGACAAGACAACCAAGAACTCGCCACAATTTCACGCATAGAACTCCTCGACCCCTCCACAAAAATCCAAGACCTAAAAGACTCAGGCTTACTCTTAGACGCACAAATCATTGAACAAGAAAAAAGCGGAGCCTACATACTTTTCACCCGCACCGCCTCACCCACCCTACAAAACGTCTTAAACGACTTAGGCATCGAAGGAGGCTACCTGTTTCCGCCGCTGGGAATAGCAGATGGCAAAGTACGGTTTTCTTTTTTGGGCAACGAGCAGCAGATTAAGAGTTTCATGGAAAAAGTCAACGCAATAGGCATCCATTTCCGCGTGGTTCTGCTGGCGGACGCCAACTTTTCACCCATCTCGCCACTTAGCCAATTAACTGCAAAGCAGCGGGAGGTTTTGCTTGCTGCATACAAGTACGGGTACTACGACATCCCCAGAAAAATAACTTCCGAAGAACTCGCAAAAAAGATAGGCTTGGTAAACTCCACCGTCGTTGAACACCTGCGCAAAGCTGAACAGCGGCTAATCAAGCAGATAATCGAAAGCAAATTTTAGCTTTCTCTAAGAACAACCGCGTCTGAAGGACACTCGGCAGCGCATAATCCACAGCCGTGACATAAACTCACATCAACCACCGCGGGCTCCCCTTCACCCAGACGGAAAACCGCCTTAATCGGGCAGGCTTTGGCTACAGCGCATTTTTTGCAGCAAGTGCATTTTTCAGGGTTGATTATGGCTTTCATTTTTGGCTGCCTTGAGTAGTTCTTTTAGGGTTTTGTGGCATTTGCTACATTCAAACATGGCGTTACCGCAGGAGGGGCAGAACAATTCCTCGCTTAGCAGGCGCTCCAGAATAGACAAAAGCTCCGCCTTATTGTGCAAGTCACGTTCAGACTCCACTTTAGGCGCTGGCGGCTCTTGTGGTTTGGGTTTTTCTTCGTTCACTATTTCCTGATAAACCCTTGAGATGCTGGTTTTGCCTTCGCGGAGTTTTTGTTTTTCATCTTCGCTGGCTTTCTCTATGATTTTTTTACCCCGCTCCAGAGTCCGGGTGGAAACACCAGCCTTTTTCGCCACGATTTCTGTTGCTTTTGCCTTGATTTCAGGTTCAAACAGCGGCTCTGCGTCTTGTGACGCTAACCCCAACTGTGCATCGCGCCCGTTTTTGCCGCCCTTTTGCTGTCTTTTCTTGGCAAGGGCTTTCTCTATCTCCAGCAGCGGAACAGCTAACTCTACAAGTTGAAAGTTGTTTAGGTGCCGACGCCGCAAGTTGGCTTCTATAACAAACTTTTTCTCCAGCAGTTTATCTTCAAAGTGTTTAACTTCAAAATCGGGTTCTATCCCCAACTCTGTGCAGGCGCGGAAGCGGTGGTGGCCGTCTAGGACTTCGAGGTCTCCGTTTACGATTATGGGGTAATGTTGACCTTCAGTTTGAATGGAGCGTTTGAGTTCAGCGAATTCTTCTTCTGACATTCGGGGCAGGAGCTTGTCGTATTCGGGGTTTAAGTGAAGGCTCATGTTTGTCGCTCTCTCTTTGTGTGAATAATTATTTAAGTTAAAGGGTAAACGGTCTTTTGAGTGTGCCTCAGCCAGATTTGATGCTTAATGTACGTTGGACGGGTACACCACAAGTATTATTAGACGCAATGCACCCTAATTCTTAATCAGTTAACCTAATCTCATCATTGCGAGTAAAATCGCATAATGCGATTACATAATCAACCTAAACATAAATAATTCACAGGAGAGTCACACTTACGGGAGCATCCCAAACCTTTACGATAAAGTACGTTGTACACGCTAAATTTGATATTGAAGGGGTCGTAGAAAAACCCGACGTCATAGGCGCAGTTTTCGGGCAAACCGAAGGCCTTTTTGGTCCAGAACTCGACTTGCGCGAACTGCAAAAAACAGGACGCATCGGCAGAATCGAAATCGACCTACATTCTAAAAACGACCGCACAACAGGCTCAATCACCATACCCACCAGCCTCGACCGCGTATCCACAGCCCTCATAGCTGCAAGCGTCGAAAGCATAAACCGCGTCGGACCCTGCAGCGCCAAAGTCAACCTTGAACGCATCGAAGACATCCGCGAAGCCCGCCGAAAAGTCATCATCGACCGCGCCAAAGAAATCCTCCACCGCTGGAACATAGAATCCATGCCCAGCGTAGACGAAGTGTACAAAGAAATCAGCGACACCATGAAAGTCGGCAAAGTCGAAAAATACGGACCTGAAGAATTACCTGCAGGCCCCGGCTTAGAAGGCGCAAAAGACATCTTCATAGTTGAAGGCCGCGCAGACATCATAAACCTCATGCGCTGCGGCATCTTTAACACGGTCGCACTTGAAGGCGCAAAAATTCCCGATTCCATCAAGAAAATCACCAAAGAACGCAACGCCACCGCACTGCTTGACGGCGATAGAGGCGGAGATTTAATCCAAAAAGAACTCCTACAAGTCACCAACGTCAAATTCGTCGGCCGCGCTCCAAGAGGCAAAGAAATCGAAGAATGCAACTGCAAAGAAATCAACGACGCCATAGAAGGCAAAGTTCCAGTTTCTGAACTCAAAGAAGGCAAACCCCAACAACAGCAACAACAACCACCGCAAGCCCCACCGCAGCCACCCGCACCCAAAAAAGTATCCATCCCTCAACCCCCCAAAATCCAAGTGCCTGACACCATAAGCCAAGCAGCCAAAGCACTCGTAGGCACCCTCGAAGCAGTCTTGCTAAACGAAAAACTCGAATTAATCGAGCGTCTCCCCGTTAGCCAACTCGCAGAGAAACTTCAACAGGTAACAGGCGTAGACACCATAGTCTTTGACGGCATAATAACCCAACGCATCGTGGACATCGCAGCAGACAAATCCATCAAACGCATTGTTGCCTCACGCATCTCTGAAGCAGTAAAACCTGCCCTCAACGTTGACCTGATAACCTTCCAGCAGGCAATTCCCCCAGCCTAAAAGTATTCACTTAGGCTCTTTGTTTTCTCTTCTTTTGTTGTTTTCTCTAAGTCTTTTTGGGTTACGTTAAAGAATTCCAGTATCCGCGCTGCCGCAGGTAAAACCTGATTAGTCACGTAATAGTCAACATCGATTTCGTCGAGTTTAGCAAAAACATGTGGTTTAACGCGGCGGTTAAGCGCCCCTTTCCCAGCTACAACCACATAGCCTACTTTGTCGCCGCTTCCCAATCGCCAGCCTTTCTCAAGCAGCAGTTTCGCCGCCTCTACATGAGGAGCTCTCACCGCATACTGCTCAGGCGGCTTAGTCAGAGTCTTCCAAATAATAAGGCTATCCAGTGGTAGTTTTCTGTGTCGTAAATCAGACACCACCGAGTGCACGTAGGAGACGGCGTTTTTGTGCGTCTGCTCTTTGAGGATAATTTCGAGCACATGCTCTTGCACTTGCTTAGCGACTTCTGCCCAGTCACCCCGAATCACCTCTAAACCCACAACATCCAAGGTGCCATCTTGACGTAAGCCTGCGTAGCGTTTTTTTGCTTCGGTGAAAAAGATGCGTTTGTAGACTTCGCCGATTTCTACGTCAAGTTTGAGTTCAACCTTAATGTCTTTTTGAAGTTGGTCAACTTTGGCTTTGTCGTAGTTGATGAATAAGCTGTCTGTGTCGCCGTAAACCACACCCAACCCCGCCTGTTGAGCCAACTGTGATGCCGTCAAAATTATGTGCCTCCCCCAAGCCGAAGCGGCTTCAGCGACGGGTTTAATGTACCACCTTGCACCCACCCATCCTGCGTAGCCGTAGATGGCGTTGGTGAGGATTTTGACGGCTTTTTGGCGTGCATCCAAGATGCGGTATTCAACGGTTTTAGGGTTAAGTGCAAGCATTTTTTGGCGTAGTTCCCCGCGGATGTTGATTAAGTATGTCAGGGCTTCTTTGTAGAATCCTGGCGGCGTCTTGCGGAACCGATAACCCACTTCGGGTGCTTTGTATGAGCCACCTTCGGGGTCAGGTTGGTCGGGTTCAATGTAGGTGTCAGGGGAGATGTTGTAGGTTATCATGATGTTTGGGTACATGGATTTGAAGTCCAACACCGCGATGTTATCGTGCAAACCAGGTTTGGGTGAAAGCACCAACCCCCCAGTGTAGGATATGTACTGTTGTTCTAGGCGTCTTGGCACTAACTCTCCGATTTTCTGCGCCAACTTAACCAGATACCAGTCCACGCGAAACCCCGTCGCGGCTGTCATAACATGATCCAAGGGGAGGCTGGTTAAACCCGCCATTTGCATGGCAAAATCAACAAGCAACTCCCCCACGCCGTAAACTCTACGGGCGCTCTCCAACGAAAACCGCTCCAGTTCTGGACGTTTTTTCGGGTTATCCCAGTACTCCGCGACCAAAACATCCTCAACCACCCCACTTCCAGCTGCGCCTACGCCTAAGTGCTCAGCGAAATTTGCAAGCGTTTTAACCTTGACCTCAGGGAACATGTCTGAAAAATCAGCCACATCCACATTCACGATGCCAGTTACTGAGACGTGACCGTAAACGCTGGTGTGGGGTTCGAATCCTGCGCGGTCAAAATCCAGTTTCAGGTTGTGTTTGTGGCTTCGGCTTTTTAGGTATGTCCAGTCGGTTGCGTTGCCGCCGTAGTTTACGATGACGTCGGGGTCGAATTTTTTGATGTAAGCGTTGAAGTCATTGAGAAGTTGCTTGTCGTTGTTGTTTTTGTCTGCGACGAACTGGTGTTCTTCTCCGTTGCTGGCGACCGTTGAAATTAACACTGTGGGGTTTCGGTCAGGTTTAGGTGTGCCTTCATGGCTGTAGCAAACCATAGAGAAAGCCAGCGTCCTCAAGCGCGGCACATTTGGGTTGTCAAGCGGTTTAGGTGAAGAAAGAAGCGAAAAAACCCCATAAACCCTTACCTTTTGGGTGTTTGGTTCTTCTGCTACTTCTGCCTCATGCCACCCACAGGGCACAACACCGTTGTCGATTAAGTAGCGCATCGCGGCCCGTATATCGTCTTCGAGGCAGTCAGAGACGCCGTTGAGTTTTCGGAGTTCTTTGGCGACTTGTGCGGTTTTTGTGGGGTTTTTGCAGGTGACTTTTATGGCGGTGACTGGTTTGCCGAAGAAACGGCGGCTAACAACTTCAGTTTTAGCTACCTCAACCGCGTATGACTCCATAATTTCCTGTATCACGACATCGGGGTTAGCTCCGCCGTGGAGAACGACGTAGAAGTAGGCGGCAAAGTTGCGCTCGACAAGGAGCACACGGTTGCCCTCCGAATCGATCCCCCAAAGCCACAGCTCAAAGGTATCTTCATCTACTTTGGGGTTGATGTCGAGTAGCCAAAAAACCAGTTTCACAGGCAACCACAATAAACCATTATTTGGGTTTAACCTTTAAAGTTTCATTTCGGCTTTATATAAGGGAGGGGGCCTCTGCGCTGAGACGTCGCGTGAAAGGGTCTTGACGTTAAAAAGTGAGGTTAAGCGGACCAAACCTTGTGCTGTCAGAGAAGAATGCTAAAAAGTGTTTGGGGCAGAAGCCTTCTCCTTTGGCAGCTGTCTGACCCGCCTAACGTGTTGGCTATCCCTTGCGTTTTCCACTTTAAAGGTAACCTGAATTGGCGATATAAGGGATTGTGGGCTTCATTTGGATGCCACATAGTATAGAACCAAAAGACCTATCTGAGGGCTACATCCACGCAGATGACAAACAAGTAGCCAGTAAAGTAGCAAAAACACCGCTTAGCAGTAAAAGACTCCGCCAACGGCTTAATTGTTTACACGCCTAAATGAAGCGCTTAAACTCTTTCCCGCATTTGGGGCACCTGTAGAGCTCAATGCAGAACGCGGAGTTCTCGATTTTTCGCAAGGGTTTAGCAATGCTTTGACCGCAATGGGGGCAATTAACCATGTACAACACGTTAATAACCGAAAAGGGTTATTTGGATACAATAAAAATCTTTGTTGTTTCACTCGTGCAACCACAACTCGTGCAACCACAACCTACAAAAAAATTAAGCAAAAATGGGCATTGGATAAAAAAAAGTTTAGCTGAGAAGAAATCAGGTCTTGACTGTTTTAAGCCACTCCAAAAAGCCCTCACGCACCTTCGCAGGGTTCTCAAACACATGCACATCTTCAGTTTGCATCAACTTGCGAACCTGCTCGGCTTCCTCTTTTCTGACGCGGAGCTTCATGTCTTTGCCGTTAGGCAGCTTGGTGTAGATGATGCTTTCCTTGTAGTCAACAGGCATAATCCAAACGGGTACGAATGCTTTGAGCGCCATAAGCGCCGCGTTGGTGATGAGTGTGTCGCTTATGCTGTTAACGATTTTCGCCACCGTGTTTGATGAAGCGGGCATTATCAGAAGGAATTCGTATTTGCCGCTTTGTACCATCCCTGCCAAGAAAGGCGAGTTAGAGTTGGCTTCCACCCAAACTTTGGGGAAATTCTTTTTGACTTCTTCGTCGAGGCGATAAAACTTGAGCATGGTGTCAGCGTTTTTAGAGATGTAAACGTCGAATTCAACTTTGTCTTGGCACTGACTTTTTAGGTCTTTCATAGTTTCGATGATTTCAGCGATTTTGTCGCCTGCACCCGTTATGCCCCAAGCAATTTTTAGTTTTTTAGGTTTAACTTCACTCATAAAATTCACCGATTACTTTTTACAGTACAATTCAATGTACTCCGCAAACCGCTTCACAGTCTTTTTAAGTCCCCGCGCGCCCTCTTCGTCAAGTTTTACGCCCTCTAAGGTGTCTTTGCTCCAAAAGTTTGCCCCCAAATTTGCGCCGAAGGGTCCTCCACCGACGGGGATCATGCCGTTTATGAGGTAGAAAGTGTGGATTTGCCACTGGGCAAGTTCTTGGCCGCCTGTTCGGTCTCCGCCGACGGTTATGCCCATGCCGACTTTGCCTTTGAAGAAGTCTTTGTCTGCGGCGACCAGTGAGCGGGTGCGGTCCATGACGGTTTTAAGTTGGGCGCTGACGCCGCCGTTGTAGACGGGTGTGGCTAATATGATGCCTTTTGCTTTGGCGAATTGTTCGTAGAGGTCTTCGAGGTCGTCTTGGAAGGTGCAGACTTTGTTTTTTAGGCAGAAGTCGCAGTGGATGCAGTACTCCATCCATTTGCCGCGGACATTCCAAAACTTGGTTTCGTAACCTTTCTCTTTAAGCATCGTTAATGCCTGCTCAAGGACGTATTCGGTTGCTTCTTTTCTTGGGCTTCCAGAGACTCCGACAATCATAAAAAGACCACAAGAAACTAAGCATTTGTCTGAATTAAAGCCTTACCCCGAATAGAGTTCTCACACCATTTTTCAGTCTGGTGATCTTTTGGATATTTGCAGCAATCAATTATATGAAATGCTAAAAACAAGAATTGAATGTTCAAAAATAGAAATAAATGAAAAGTTGGGGGAGAAGAGTGGGTTTTACTCGTTCTCGAAGTATTCTTCTGGCTTTGGCGGAACTGGTGGTAAGCCTCTACGTTCGCGAATCTTTTTGATGGTGTCCGCTTGCATCTGTGCTGGGACTGGTGCCCACCTGCTGAACTGTGTTGCCCAGAAAGCTCGGCCTTGTGTGCTGCTGCGGAGTTCGTCTGCGATACCGAAGGATTCAGATACGGGCATTTCTGCTTTGACTGTGATCATGTCTTCTTCGCTGGGCATGTCGATGATTTTGCCTCTGCGTTTGTTGAGCAACGTGATTACGCTGCTGACGAATTCGCTTGGAACTTTGCATTCGAAACTCATCATTGGCTCAAGCAAGATGGGGTCGCTGAGTAGGATTGCACAGTAGATGGGTCTCCAAGTCATGGGGATGGCTTGTGCGGGGCCTCTGTGGACTGGGTCTTCGTGCAAGGTGATATCTTCAAGGTTGATTTTGAGTCCGTAAGCGGGTTCTTTTGCGAGTGGAGAAGTGTGGACGGCTTCGCGGAAACCTGTCTTTATGTGGTCGATGATTTCATCCACGTATTGGCGTCCTTTGATGCGGTTGACAAGGATGTTGTTTTCTTCAACTGCCACTGCGCCCTTTGCGTCGTCAGCGTCCCAGCCGAGGTTACGTAGGATTTTTGTGCGTTCGTCTTTGCTTTGCATGTCGGTGATTTTTTCTGCTTTGATAGCTTCGATGACTTCGGGGCTGAGTTTTTCGATGGTTATCCAGAGTTTGTTGTGCTTGTTGGGGCTTTTACCCATGATTGCTGGACCGCGGTAGTCGTGGCTGATGGTTTCTCTGAAGATGACTATGGGTTTGCTTAGTTTGACTTTGAGGCCGCTTTCTTGCATACGGTAAGCAGTGATTTCAAGGTGCAACTCACCCATACCTGAGAGGAGGAATTCGCCTGACTCTTTGTTCATAACGAAATGCAGGTTGGGGTCTTCGGTAGTGAGTTTATGCATGACTTTGTCAAACAATGGGAGGTCTTTGACGTCTTCGGGTTCCACGGCTACAGTGACTACTGGGTCAGAAACGTACTGTAAGCCTTCGAAGCTGTGGATTTCTACACCTGCTTCGCCGACAGTTTCGCCGACGTGCAGTGCAGGTAAACCTGAGATTGCGCCGATGTTGCCTGCGGGAACGCGGTCAACGAAGACGCGGTCGGTGGCCATGGACATGAAGACCTGCTGGATGGTGCCTTTTTGGTTAGCGCTGACGAGTTGGACTTCTTTGCCTTTTGTGATGGCGCCGCTAAAGATTCTGCCGATGGCGACTGTGCCGCTGTGTGGATCAACTTCAATGGTGGATATGCACATGAGTAGGGGTGCGTTGGGGTCAACTTTTGCCATGCCGACGCCGACTGCGCTCTTTGGGTCGCCTGGCCAAATCTGTGATTGACGGTAAGGTTGAGCTGTAACTGGGCTGGGCAGGTGTTCGCAGAACATGTCCAAGATTGGTTCTGGCAGGGGTGCTTTTTTGCTGAGTTCATCGACTTTTCTGCCGACGTCTGCTGGTTCACCGCTGTATGCGTCGATGATGTCTTGGAAGCTGACTTTCTTTAGTTTCATGTGGTTGAGGTTTAAGCCCCACTTGTGAAGTGCAGAACCGAAGGCGACGCGGCTGTCTTCGATTTTAACTTGCCAGTCCTGTTTATGTTCTGGCGGAGCATACTTTTCGATGAGGCTGTTTACGCGGAGAAGAATCTTTGCGAATTTCTTCTGAATCTCCGCGGGGGTCAACTTGATTTCTTTGATTAATCGGTCAACTTTGTTGATGAACAGAAGAGGTTTGACGCGTTCACGCAGAGCCTGCATGAGCACGGTTTCAGTCTGAGTCATAGGGCCTTCAACCGCGTCGACTACGACGAGGGCTCCGTCGACTGCTCTTAGGCTTCTGGTAACTGCGCCTGAGAAGTCGATGTGGCCGGGTGTGTCGATGAGGTTGATGAGGTAATCTTGGTTGTTGAATGTGTGGACTAAGCTGACGTTTGAAGCGAAAACGGTCATTTGACGTTTCTGCTCAAGGTCCCAGCTGTCTAAGAAGAGTTTTTGTCCTGCGGTTTGGGTGCTGATGATGCCTGCGTGGGCTAGTAAGCTGTCTGAGAGGGTGGTTTTGCCGTGGTCTACGTGTGCGATGATGCTGGTGTTGCGGATGATGTTTGGGTTATTCATCAGTTTGACAATTTCTTCTGTTTGTCTATATCGCGCCATAACTATGCTTTCTCCAATTTGATTGAAATTTTACTTTGAAATGCTTGTTTTTTGATTATTTGAAGCATTATTTACTCTACCATGAAATTCGGTGAGACTACAGGGAAATTGAGTTTGTCGCCTATTAACTTTATGGCATTATTCTATGAAACAATTGGGCAAAAAAGAACCGCAAAAAGTCGATTTAGCGCTAACCGCGCCATTTCTAGAGCCCTCTGCCTGCGAGGAAGCGGTTGATTGTACTTCGCAATATGGTTAAGTCGAGTTTGCAAAAAGGAATAAATCCACTCTGACTTTTATGCAGAAGCGAAATAGGGAGTTCAAGGAGAGGAAAACTCAAGTTGAATACTCAAACAAACAGAGGCTATGCATGTTTAACAGCGTGCTTGACGCGTCCAAAAGTAGCCTCATCCCCGATTGGTTTAAATCAGACATCACCCAATAACCAAAAACTAAACTCACAAAAAAAGAACCAACAACGCTGAGGATACAAATGTTTCTTAACACTGAGTCAGAGCTTCAAACAAGAGGTTTAACTGGAATGTTTATCAGCAGTCATGCTCATCTATCACTGGACACCGTTTGGGCAAGCTGCTTTTAGGGTTTGGCGATAAAAGTTTGGAAAAAGCTGCCTCTCAGCCTATCGAAAAAGTTTTCGAAGAATTACAAACCACAGCGAATGGTTTAACAAGCGAGGAAGCCAAACTTAGACTTAAAAAATACGGTTACAACAAACTCACTGAACGAAGACAACTCCCCTTCATCCACAAATTCATCAAGAACCTAAAAGACCTCTTTGGCATACTGCTCCTTGTAGCAGCCATTCTTTCTTACATAAGCGGCAGCCCCGAACTCGCAGTCATCATCTTAGGCGTAGTCTTCGTTAACATATTTGTCAGCATCTTCCAAGAGTCCCGCGCTGAAAAAGCCATGGAGACCCTCAAAAGCTGGATGCCTGAATACGCCAAAGTCATGCGCGACGGCGAACTCAAAAAAATCTCAGTCAGAGAAATCGTTCCCGGAGACGTCATCTTGCTCGAAGAGGGCGATCGAGTCCCAGCAGATGCCCGCCTGATTGAAACTTTCGATTTATGGACCAACAACGTTCCCCTAACAGGTGAATCCGAACCCCAACCGCGTCAAGCGGAAACTGTAAAAACCGTGGAAAAAGCATACCTCTACTCGCCCAACCTTGTTTTTATGAGCACCAGCGTCGCAAAAGGGCAAGGCAAAGCCGTCGTTTACGCCACCGGCATGGGCACACAGTTTGGCAGAATCGCCAGCTTAACGCAGACCATCCAAGAAGAAGACAGCCCGCTGCAGAAAGAAATCGGGTTAATGGCAAAGTACGATTTCTTCATCGCCTTAGCTGTGGGTGCCGTGTTCTTTTTGGCAAGTTTTCTGTTCCTCAAGGTTCCTCTGGGCACAAGTATTTTCTTCATGATCGGCGTCATGGTGTGCTGTGTCCCTGAAGGGTTACAGGTTACTGTTTCCAGCGCGTTAGCCATCAACGTGCTTAAGATGGTTAAGCAGAACGTGCTGGTTAAACGCCTCTCTGCCGTGCAGACATTGGGCAGCGTCACCGTCATCTGCACCGATAAAACAGGCACCATCACCAAGGGCGAAATGACCGTCAACAAACTTTGGGTTAAAGACCGCGTCATCGAAGTCTCAGGCTTAGGCTACATGCCAGTAGGCGACTTCACCATAGACGGCGAACCGCTCAAGCTTGGAGAAACTAAATCGCTGGATAAACTGCTTGAAATCGCTGCGCTCTGCAACGGCGCCAAAGTTGACCCGCCATCGGATCGGAACCGCAACTGGAGCGTCATCGGCGACCCCACAGACGGCGCATTGCTCGTTGCCGCACTCAAGTATGGTCAAGTTATCGATGAAATCGTAAATGAGAAACCCACCATCGACATTTTGCCGTTTAGCTTCGAGCGCAAACGCATGAGCACCGTACACGAATACAAAGACGAAGTCTGGGTTTACACCAAAGGCGCCCCCCGAAGCATCCTTGACCTCTGCAACCGAATGTACGTAGAAGGCAAAGAGGAAGCCTTAACCAAAGAAACAGAAGACTGGATAGAGGCAAGAATCCACGAGTTCGCAAACGAAGGCTTACGCGTCATAGCCATGGCTTACAGGCACATGCCCAAAGCCGAGTACAAAAAAGGCGACGACCTCGAAAAAGAGTTGGTGTTTGTCGGTTTAGCTGCGATGCGTGACCCGCCAAGAACTGAAGTCAAAGACGCCGTGCTTAAGGCTCAGCAGGCAGGCATAAAAACAGTCATAATCACAGGCGACTACGGACCCACCGCGCAAGTCATCGCCCAAGAAGTAGGCATAGTTGAGAAGCAATGCTGTCAAGTCATCCGAGGTGTTGACCTCGACGAACTCGGAGACCAAGCCATAGTTGACGAAGTGAAAAAGGGCAACGTGATTTTTGCCCGTGTAGCGCCAGAGCAGAAGCTACGCATCGTCAAAGTGCTAAAACAGAGCGGCGAAGTAGTTGCGGTTACAGGTGACGGAGCCAACGATGCGCCTTCACTTAAAGAGGCAAACATAGGCGTCGCAATGGGCGCTTCAGGCACAGACGTGGCGCGAGAAGCCGCAGACATCGTTTTGCTCAACGACAGCTTCGCCTCAATCGTGAAAGCCGTCGAGTCAGGCCGCGCAATCTATGAGAACATCCGCAAATTCATCGTCTACGTCTTCGCCCACAACTGGGCGGAACTTATCCCCTTCGTCCTCTACGCCGCATTGGGTTTCCCCCTCCCGCTTCTTGTAGTGCATGTGTTAGCTATCGACTTAGCCATCGACGTCATCCCCAGCTTGGCGCTGAGCCGTGAACCACCCGAACCAGGCATCATGGAGGAGCCGCCCCGCAGCATCAAAGAACGTCTGTTCACACGCAAAGTCCTATTCCGCTCTGTGTTCATCGGCGTCATCATCGCCGCTGGCGCAATGATTGGTTGCTTAAGTGCTTGGGCAGAAGGCGGATGGTATATTGGAATGCCTGTACCCAGTGACTGGGTGTGGGGAAAAGAAGGCGTTATTCCCAATCAATATTACCTCAAAGGAATCACCATGACCTTCGCAGGCATAGTCGTTGCCCAAGCAGGAAACGTGTTGGCAAGCCGAACCAGCAAACAATCCATGTTCAAAGCCAACATAGCCCACAACAAATGGATAATCTGGGGGATAACCGCGCAACTCTCAATTTTAGCTGTCATAATCTACGTTCCATTGTTGCAGCAGGTATTCGG
>Ga0101944_10002622_pt1 | contig 28228 bp, 16 predicted proteins | sample DewCreD2012metaG_FD_75245 | JGI IMG/M metagenome (GOLD analysis project Ga0101944, IMG submission 75245) | Hot spring sediment bacterial and archeal communities from British Columbia, Canada, to study Microbial Dark Matter (Phase II) - Dewar... ... | reverse complement strand
TCACCGCCCCGGACACCTTGACGCCGTGCTCCTGGAGCAGCAGGGCGTAAGCACCGACCTGGATTGATTCCGGCTCGCGCGCCTCGCGTTCGCCTTCGCTGGTGCGCCGGGCCGAGCCTTTCTTGTAATCCACGATCTGCGCGCCGTCCGGCCCGCCCTCGACCAAATCCACCACGCCCACGAGGCCCAGCGCGTCGCTCTCCAGCCGCAGACTGCGGAGCTTGGCGCCCTCCGGAAGATTCTCGGAAAGCGCCCGGGCCTTTTCGTCGTCCAGGCGCGACGGCGCATCCACGTTGCGATGCAGGTGCGCCCCCGCCACCGTATCCGCGCTTTCCTGGAAAATGTTCTCGACCCACTGGAAGTAAAAGAGGCGCGGGCAATAGACGAAATTGTTGAGCCGCCGCACGGGCATGACGGGCTGGGCTTCCAATCCGCCCTGAGTTTGGAGGCCGGCGTCGCTCATAACCGAAGATTGCCGCAGCAGCTCAACGGGGATACGTTAAGCGCCATGAAACTGCGCTTGGTGGTCGAACACGATCCTGAAACCAAACGCTGGTCGGCTGTCTTTCCCGAACTGCCCGGCTGCGCGTCTGCGGGCGACACCGAGGAAGAAGCCGTCCGCAACGCGAAGGAAGCGCTGGAGCTGTGGTTCGAGCCGTCGCCCGATGCAGTTCCCGCGGGGGCCAAAGTCCTGGAAGTCGCGCTCCCGTGAGCGAGCGCTTCCCCGTTTGCAGCGCCAGGGATGTCGTGCATGTTTTGCGCCGGCATGGATTCGGCATGGTCAGTCAGAAGGGTAGCCATCAGAAATGGCGGCACGCCAATGGCCGGCAGGTGATCGTGGCCGACCACGGCAGCAAGGCCATCCCCGTCGGCACACTCAAGAGCATCATTGAAGGTAGCGGTCTGAGTGTGGACGATTTCCGATAGGCTACACCGCCGCACGGGCATGACGGGCTGGGCTTCCCATCCGCCCTGAGTTTGGAGGCCGGCGTCGCTCATGGGCGCTCACATTGTTCGCAATGGCCAAAGGCAGATTGCCAATCGTCACAGCGGCAGGTTGTCCTCGGTGGCCGGCCCGGGCTTGACCCGCGCGAGCCGGGCGGCGTTGAGTTCCTTGATGCGTTCGCCGCAAATCTGCTCCACCCGCTTGAGGAAGGCTCCTTGCGGAAAAGCCCGGAACTTCATGCCGTCGTGCTCATATTGATAAGCCTCCTTCGCCAGCCAATCGCCATCATGCAGTTGGGGAAAACGAGGCGGCTCCACGAAGAACCACGGATACTCCGATGACTGGCTCGACTCGGAGCCAGCGTCGTCCGCGCCGTCGCCACTGGCTGCCTGACTTGCCGCCGCCGCAGCCGGAGCGCTCGCTGCTTCGGCAGCTTTCATCCGCCGCTGCTCTGATTTTTTCTCCTTCGTTTCTTGCGGAAACTTCCCGAACCAGCCACGCCAGTTAGTCACGCTCACTTCCGTCTCGGAAACTTTTTTCGTCCGCAAGCGCGGGAAAATATCCCAGCGCTGCGGATCGGCGACGGCGCGCAGGCCAATGTTGCCGGCAGCGTTGATGTCCGCGTTGATTGGTCCCGGCTTGATTCCTTCCGGCGTGGACACGGGCAGGAACTCCTTCCCGCCCTCCACCGCGAGCAGCAGCGTGCCGTTGTAGTTCTTGTGCTTCTCGAACGCCTCGACCAGCTCGTTGATTTCTTTCGCCAGTTTGGTTGGTTGCTTCTTGGAATCCACCTGATCCTTCCAGACCTTGTAGGGATACGTCTGCTCAAAGCCGCGGGAAACCTCCTCCACCCGCACGCCGGGCAGGCCGGTGCGCGAGTCGAAGTGCGATGAAAACGCCGGGTCCACCAGCATCAGCGTGATGCCGAAGGGGCGGCACATGTCCTCCAGCTTGTCGAGAATCTTGCCGTGCGCCCACTTCATCAGGCGCGAGTTTTCCGCCTTCGTGCGACCGAGGCTCATTTTGTAGCGGTCCAGATTCTCCAGCACGATGACCGAGCAGCGGGGCAACGGCTTCCCGTCCTTGTCAAGCCGCCGGCGGTATTCACCGTGCAAATCCACCTCGGCCTTGCGCGCCTTCTTTTCCGCGACCTCCGCCGGGTTCTTCAACTCCATGCCCAGCGCCTCGGCGAGAATCAGGTGCGCCGTCTGATCCACGCGCTGCTCGCGGATGCGGTTGCTGCGTTCCAGCAGCTTTGGGCAGCAGTCCGGACGTTCGTCCCGCGTTGAGTCCGGCGGGTTGTAGTTGCCGGCTTTGAAAAGCCCATGATAGCGATCCTCCAGCTTCGCGAAACTCTGACACCGCTGGCGCAAATCGAGGATTTGCTGGAGCCGCCTCATGGAAAGCCCGCGCATCCCCATCACGTTCGGTTGCCAGTGGGGATCATCATTGCCCCAGATGAGTCGTTCGCCTGCTGGATTATTCTCCCACCGCCAGTGGCGGCCGCGCAGCGGCAGGCAAAACTCGACGACTTGCGCGACCAATTCGTGCATCGGCGGCTCCTTGAGTTTGTCCAGGCCGCCCTCGACATTCTGCTCAATTTGCTGCTTTACCGCGTCGGCGAGTGCGAGCCATTTTCTTGGGTCGTGGCGCATGGCCAACGCCTCAAGCCCCGCTTTTCTCGCCGCTTCTTCCTTCCCCTTCCGCTTTTCAAACAGCGGACGCCATTCCTTCCAGGTTTCCTCGGATGCGAGCGTAAGCCGCAGGCTGGCGTCGTCCGCGTCTTCAACCTCATCCGCTGGGCGCTCCTGCCGGGGAAATGCGGACCGAGCCAGCGACTCCATCACGGCTCGGCGATGTCCCGACTCCATTTCCGGCTTTCTCGGAAGCGTGTATTGGCCGCTCCGATCTTTCTCTTTATCGCCGCGCAAATGCCACAGGAGGTTGAACAACGTGCGCAAGCGGCCGAGCCGCCGCTTGAGCCGGAATACCAGATGATCGCCCAGTTCGGGATAGGTCTGCTCCTTGCCGGGCAGCTTGAGCGCCTGCGTCGGCACGAGACGCTCCGCCAGCGGCACAAAGCGATTGTCATATTCCTCGTCTGTCGGGAAACGCCCGCGCCCGCCGTTGCCGAAAGCCTCGTCAACCAGTTCGTAGTTTCCCACCACCGGCTCGCGGTCAATCTTCCGAGCCTTCAACTTTCGGGCAATGTGCTTCTGGTTTTTCTCGGTTACGATTTGCCAGACTTCCGCTTCCTCGCCCTGCAAGCGCAGGGTCCCCTCGCGCGTGACCTCGGCTTTGATCACAGGTGAAAACCCGTCCGCAGAAATGACCCGCCCCTCGCCGTTCGCGTCGGCGTGAATCCGCAGCCGCGTGAACGCCGCCGCGAAGCGGTTGCCGAGGTCGATCGAAAGGATGTGGAAGTCAGGAACGCGTTTTGTCTTCCCCGCTTCGCTGTAACGGCTTTCCTTGACTAGGAAACCGCCGTTAAACGCACACCATAGCTTGCTCGGCGCAACGTCTGTTTTTTTCGGGGCTTTCTTTTCTTCTGTCTTGCCCTTTTCTTCTGCTTCTCGCTTCGCTTTCTGCGCTGCGCCCTGTGCCGCCTGCTGATCGCTCTCAATGTCCGCAGGCCAGCGGAAGAATTTCCGCTTCTCGTCCTCCTCATCAAAGCCTTTGGTTGAACCGCCCGCGAAATAAACGCCTTCGTTTTGAAGCGTGGCGAGCGCATTTGCCTCAATCTTGAACGAGACGGTCAGATGCACAGGTTCAGCCACTGATGGAGCAACGAACGAATCACCCGCATAGCTCATCCACGGATCGTTTTTGAGCGGTGAGGCCATGAGCGAGAAACTGACTTCTGCATCCTTCCCTTCAGGCCACTTCTTCTTTTTCGCGTCCTCGTATTTTCCCGCCCTCGGGCGATTCGCCGTGGTCGGCGGTTCCTCGCCCGCCAGAATCAATGGCGGACACCAGAGCGCATCCACGCTGTTGCCCGTGTCTTTGTTGATGATCTTGTCCCGCTTCAGCCGCCGGGCGGCGAGTGTGACCTTGGCCGCATCGCCCTTCAGTTGCTTGTATTCCTCGACCGCGCCTGTGGCATTCCCGTTCGCGTCCCGAGCGCGAATCCGGCGGAACAGGCTTTTGAACTGAAACGCCGTGTTCAGGTCGCCTGCGAAGTCGTAGTAGCGATAGCTCGGCTTCTTGTGCCGGTTCAGCAACCCGGGCCAGGTGTAGCGGATTGGTCGCTTGGCCAGCTTTGCCATTTCCGCCGAGGAAAGCTCGGTCTCCCGCTCCAACTCGCTTCCATCTTCCTTGAGCAGCAAGCCGACCAGTTCCTCGCGCCACTCGCAATAGCCGACGTAGTGCGGGATGAAGTCTTTCACGTCGTTGTGCTCGAACTTTTGAACGACCTTACCGTCCTTATTTTTCAGGTCTTCCAGCCAGAGATGCCAGTAATCGGGGTCGCACAATGCATGGAAGAAATCCGCGCTGCCGAATCCCTGGCGATTGTCCTCCATTTCCTTGTCCACTCGACGTTCGAGCAACTGCGGCAACAACTCCATCCGCTTGGGCTTCCCGTTCGCGCGCTTGTAGAGCTTGAGAAAACCTTTCCGCACCTCCGCCCAGCCGCCAATCGTGCCCTCGTCCAAGCCGTAGGTGGCGATCTCCTTCCCCGCGCTCAACGTCTTCAGCAGGTCGGTGATGCCCTTCCTGCCATCCGCGTCGCCTTTCCAGCGCGGGTCGCGACCCATGCCACGGACGTTCAGCGGTTTCCCAGTCGGGCTGTCCTCAGCCGAAAACGAGTTGCCGCTGTTTTCGTAGGCTTGGACGACGCCAAGCAGCTTGCGCACCCGCGCCTTCCGAACCTCGGTGCGGATGTCGTATTTGAAGACATCCTCGACGGCAGTGGCGAATGCGGTCTTGTCGAACTCGAAATCCGGCGTCGCCGAGTCCGTGTTTGGATCGAGGCAGAGCTTTCCAAAAAACGGGAAACCGATCTCCTGCTTGTGCTTCTTGTCCTTTTTGAACGGCATCACGCGGAAGCGTTCGCCATCGAGTTCCGGCTCCGGCTCCGGCTTGTCCATCCGCACGAATTCACGAAACGCATCCAACGCCACGGCCTGAACGTCCTTGTCTTCATGCTTCCGCAAGAGCCAGTAGCGCAGCATCGCTTTCTCGAATGAGTTGGGATTCCCGCCCTTGTAGCTCAGTCGAATCAGTGACGCATTTCTTGCTGCCTCGCTGGGGACCATCGCAGCAATCGCGGCTTTGACCTCTGCCGCAGCCTTCTTGAAGCACTCGATGTCTGTTGCGGCCTTTTTCCCCTGATCAGGTGCTTTCAATTTCTCCTGCAATTCGACCAGCGATTTTTCCGCTGCGCTGTGCAGGTCGTCGCTTCGTTTGTTCAGCCGCTTGTTTGTGAAGTCACCCTGTCCTCCCTCTTTTTCCAGTTTTGCGAGTTCGGCTTTCGCCTTCCTCGCCTTCGCCATTGCCTGCTTCTTGTCTTTGTGATCCTCCGGCAGTTGCTCGGCGTCCCGAATCTCAACGCGCAGGTTTGCCAGTTTTTCCGAATAAGCCCGCCCGGCATCTTCGCCGCTCCATTTTATGGCGATTCGTGAACCGGCATTCAAAGCCCTTTCAATCGCCTTCGCGTCGAGAACATTAGCTCCCTTGTTTTGCCACTTCTGGAACAGTCGAGAAACGCGGTCGTATCCACCGTTGCCGGGAATCTCCGCTTCCGATTCCGGGGCACACATGAGGCTGACCCAACTGCGTGCGAACGTGGACATATCCACGCACTCACGTTTGCCATTGTCCTTTCTCGCAACACCGAACTTATCGAGGAGGCGATAGCACTTCGCCCGCAAATCCAGCGCCGCCTGCTGCTCATCCGTCGTCATGCCCTCGCGGATTTGCAGCGGCTTGGAATACACGGTGTTCAGAAACTTCTCCGCCAGCGAGCCACCGAACGCCTTTTCGACATCGGCGAGCGGCTTGTAGTGCGCCATCAGACGGCGAATCACACGCTCGGTTTCGTCTTTGATGCCGCCTTCGCTGCGCGGCGTGGTGAGATGCTTCCAGAGAGGGTTCAGGAAGTCGCGCCCGCGCTCGCCGCCAGGTGGCGGCTCGCTTCCCGCCAGCCCGGCGAAGCAGAGCGTGTAGTAGCACACTGCATCCTGAAAAATCATGTGCGTGTCCCGCAGCGCGCCATCAATCTCCGGATTGAAGCGCGATTCCTTGGTCGTCTTCTTCCGCTTGGGATGGTCGTCGTGAACGGTTTCCTCAACGAGGACCTCGTAGGTGCGATACAGTTCGTTGGCCATAAATTCAGTTCAGTTCAGGTTTGTGGTGCGACTCAGCGCACATTCGTTCCCTTCCAGCGCCGCCGCGAAGCAGTCCTCCGGCGTGGGGTGGGGGTTGCCAGGGGTGAGGTATTTGGCGACGGAATCGCGCAGGCCGGGGCGGAGCACGCCGCGCCGCCGGAAGGGCCGCCAGACCATCAGTTCGTCCGGGTTGCCGTTTTCGTCGTGGGCGTCGAGTTTTTCGCGGATGGGCCAGAGGGGGTTGCCGGGCCGGGCGAGGGCGAGCAGGCAGACGAGATAGTAATTTACCGCGTCTTGAAACAACTCGTGGTGCTGCCAGAGGGCGTTGAGGCCGTCAAAATGTTCGGGGGCGGGAAGGGGGTTGCCTTTTTCGTCAATGAGTTCGGCGCGGCAGGCGCGTCCCTGGTAGATGCGGTTCATTTTGATGTCTTGGTTTGAAGCAGTTGGGCTGGCGTTTGCTCCGTGTGCCCTCCGGGAATGGTGGGCTTATACCCAAGGGCCAGCCCCGCTGCCAAGCCGAAGTGCCGGGAGAATTGGCCAGGCTCCGGCGTGGTGGCGGGCGGGCGGCTGGCTGCCGATGTTCGCCCTGGCAGCGGGCAGCACCGCCTGCGGCCGCTCAACGCGACAGGAAGAGCGGCGCGCCCGGTCCCATCGGCAGGCCGACCAGAATCCAGATCATCAGCAGCGCCATCCACGCGCCGAGAAACACGAGCGAGTAGGGGAGCATGGTGGAGACGAGCGTGCCGATGCCGGCTTTGGGTTCATACTTCTGCACGAACGTCAGGATCAGCGGGAAGTAGCTCATCAGCGGCGTGATGATATTGGTCACGCTGTCGCCCACGCGGTAGGCGCCCTGCACCAGTTCGGGCGAATAGCCGAGGAGCATGAACATGGGCACGAAGACGGGGGCGAGGAGCGCCCATTTGGCCGAGGCGCTCGAGAGGAGGAGGTTGATGCCCCCCGCGAACAGCACCAGCGCCAGCATCAAGGGCACGGGTTGCTGCTCCAGGCCGAGGTGCTGGATCAGCCCCGCACCCTTGACCGCGCAGATGATGCCGAGGTTGGTCCAGTTGAAATACGCGATGAACTGCGCGGCAAAAAAGGACAGCACCAGAAACGATCCCATCGTCTGCATCGTCCGCGTCATGCCGGCCACGGCGTCGTGGTCGTTCCGCAACGTGCCGGCGGCGAAGCCGTAGGCAAGGCCGGGCAGGAGGCCGAACAGCAGGATGAACGTGGGCAGCCCCTCCATGAACGCGGATTTCGCGAAGGTGGGATTGGCTGGATTGATGAGGTAGCCGTTGGCGGGCAGCACGCCGCCGAGCACGAACGCGGCGAGCGCGGCGGCGGTGAGGCCGGCGGCCCACAGGCCGCGGCGCTCGCGCGGGGTCAGCGGATGCAGCTCGTCGCGCGGCGCGCCGCCGCGATAATCGCCGAGGCGCGGCGCGACGATCCGTTCCGTCACCCAGGTTCCCGCGCCGGTGATGAGGAAGGTGGACACCAGCATGAAATACCAGTTGGCCATGCCGTTGACCTGGCGGTTGGCGTCCACCAGTTGGGCGGCGGCCTGCGTGATGCCGGCGAGCAGCACGTCCACGGAGCCGATGAGCAGGTTGGCGCTGTAACCGCCCGACACCCCGGCGAACGCCGCCGCCAGCCCGACGAGGGGATGTCGGCCCAGCGCGTGAAACAGCGCGGCGGCCAGCGGCGTGAGCAGCACATAACCCACCTCGCTGCCGGCGTTCGACATCACGCCCGCGAAGACCACCATCGGGGTGATGAGTTTTTGCGGCGTGGCCTGGACCACGAGCCGCAGGCCCGCGCCCATCAGGCCCGAGTGCTCCGCGAGGCCCAGCCCGAGCAACGCCGTGAGCGAAATGCCCAGCGGCGGGAAGGCGAGAAAGTTGCGCGCCACTTCCTGCACCATGCGTTGCAATCCCGCGACGGAGAGCAGGTTGACCGGCGAAACCGTGGCCCCGGTGGACGGATGCGAGACGGCGAGGCCGGCGGCGTGGGTGATCCAGGACAGCAGCACGACGAGCACGGCGAGGCCGGCGAACAGCGTGGCGGGATGCGGCAGCGCGTTGCCGGCGCGCTCCACGAGGTCCAGCCAGCGTTGAAAGCGCGACGACGGGGCAGGGGGGCGGTCAGTCATGCCGTCAGCAAGCCCGAGCCATTGGCGCGCGGCAAGCCCGGTCTGCCGCCCCCGACGCCTCCGTCCGCCTCCCCCAAACGGGGGATGGCCCTGCGGGCTAGCGGCTGCTAAACGGGAATCATCAAACCCGAATGTCTCGCGCGCACCCGAGTCATTTTCACCGGCCCCGCCCGTTGCGGGGCGTTCCGTTGTCCCCATCCAAACCGAATCCGCCCGCTCTTTCCTCCGAACCACAACCCCCAACCCTGAGTTCATCATGAACAACCATCCGCACCTCCGCCGCGCCGCGTGTTTCGCCAGTCTGCCCCTGGCGCTGCTCGTCGCCCACACCAACCTCATCGCCGCCGACCGCACCTGGGACGGTGATGCCAGCCCGAACGGCAACTGGTCCGTGTCGGCCAACTGGGACGGGGACGCCACCGTGCCGGTGAACGGTGACAACCTGGTCTTCGGCGGGCTCACCCTGCTGGACAACACCAACAATCTGTCCGGCTTGAGTGTGGGCTGGCTGCGGTTTGACGCGGGGGGATTCAATTTGTGGCCGGGGAGCGCGCTCACCCTGACCGGCATTACCAACACCAGCGGCGCCAACAATGTCCGCCTGCCGCTCATTCTCGGTGGCGCGAGCGCCTTCGCCTCGGCGGGAGCCGGCAATGTTTTGGGCATACTGGGCGCCGTAACCAACGGGGGCAACGCGCTCACCCTGGCCGGGGATGGCGACTTTACGCTCGGCGCGGCGGTGACGGGCGCGGGCAGCCTGATCATGAACGGCACGGGCACCGCCTCGGCCACGGCAAACCAACCGCTCACCGGGGGTGTCATCGTGAACAGCGGCACCTTCCGGGTGGCGGTGGGCAACTTTGGCGGGGCGTTCACCCCGTCGCTCATCACGGTCAACACCAACGGCACCCTGCTCGGCAACGGAACGCACGCGACCGGCGGCAACACTTCGATGCGGATTGACCGGGGCACCTGGCTGATGAACGCGGAAGATTACAAGCAGAACCTCACGCTGATTGACGGCACCATCTCGGAAGGCCCGTCGCCCACCGGGGCGGGCGGGCAATTGCGGGTGGGTTTTGCCGGCGGCGGCGGCACGTGGACCTGGTTTGTCACCAATTCGGTCAGCGGCTCGGTGATCAACGCGCAGGTCAGCACCATCAGCGCGGCGGTGAACCTCATTCTCGATGTGGCCCGCGGCGCGGCCCCGCAGGATCTGACGATCAACGGCCCCATCATCCAGGCCGGTTCCGTGACCTTTGCCCGCAACGGCATCACCCGCCTCACGGCCATCAACACCCACACCGGCGTCCTGAACATCAACGGCGGCACGGTGGAACTGACCGGTTCCATCGAGACCTCCAGCGCGATCAACGTCGCCAGCAACGCGGTGCTCGACGCCAGTTCGACGTTCTTCCAGCTCGGCACCGGCCAGACCCTGGCCGGACGCGGCACAGTGTTGGGCACGGTGAATGACAACAATCCCGGCGCGGCGATTTCCCCCGGCGCCGTCGGCGCCGCCGGCACGCTCAGGCTCCAGGGCCTCAACCTCAGCGGCAACCTGACCCTGAATTTCGACCTCGCCAACGTCACCACCGTCGGCGGCGGCACCAACGACCTGCTCGTTGTCACCAACCTCACGCTCTCCTCGTTCGCCACGAACACTGTGAATTTCGGTTTCCTCTCCGGCACGCCGCTGGTGCCCGGCACCTACACGCTCATTCAGTTCGTCAGCGGTCCGCCGGCCGGCCCCGTGACCACGCTCGCGGCCACGGCGTCGCGTTACACCTACGTGTTCACGAATGACGGCAGCGCCATCAAGGTCATCGTCAACGGCGCGCCCGCCCCGCTTGTCTGGCGCGGCGACGGCGTCTTGAACAACTGGGACATCGGCGTCAGCAGCAACTGGATCAACGGCATGGTGTTCGACGCCTTCCTCCAGGGCGACAACGCCACCTTCAATGACACCGGCTCGAACACCCCGGCCATCAATCTGGTCGGCAACCTCCAGCCGGTCGCGGTCAACGTGAACGCCACGAAGGACTACACCTTCGCCGGCGCGGGCAGAATCACCGGTGGCGCACGGCTGGTGAAGACCAACTCCGGCACGCTGACCGTGCTGACGGACAATGATTACACTGGCGGCACCACCGTCTCCGGCGGCCTGCTGCAGATCGGCGCGGGCGGTGCCACGGGCGGGCTGGGCGGCGGTTCCGGCACGAACAACACCCGCATCGTCATTGACCGCACCGGCACCATGACCTCGGCGGCCAGTCTCGCGGGCACCGGCTCGCTGGTGAAACGCGGCACCAGCACCGTCAATCTCACGGGCACCAACACGTTCACCGGCGGCACATTGGTGCAGCAGGGCATCCTGCAGATTGGCAACAACCCCCCGGAGGCGGGCGCTTCCGTCGCCGGCACCATCACGAACCACGCCAACCTCTACTACGGCCGCAACGACGCCTTCACGCTGGCCAATCCCGTTACCAGCGCCGGCAATCCCGGCACTTTTGGCGCCGGCAGCCTGTTCCTGCGCACGCCGGGGGGCATGACCGTCAACGCGACGGCGGGCATTGACCTCGGCGGCGACCTCAGCGTCAGCCAGGATACCGCCGGGCGGTTGCTGGTTGCGCCCGGTGGCAATGTCAACCTCGGCGGCGAGATGTTGGTGGGCAATCCCACCGGGATCAGCGGGCAGGTGGACCAGACCGGCGGCAACCTCAACCTCGCCAATCGTGTCCGGCTCGGACATTGGGGCAGCGCGTTTGCCGTTTACAACCTGAGCGGCGGCACGCTCAACGTCGGGAACACGCTCAACGTCGGCTGGGATGGCGTGGGCGTCTTCAACCTCACCGGCGGCATCGTGAATTGCCTCACTCTCGCGGTGGACGGCAATGGGGCCACCGGTGCCATCGGCGGCACCAACGAAACCTTTAACCTGCTCGGCGGCCGCATCAACATTGGCTCCGGCGGCATTTTCTCCGCGGGCGGCGGCGGTGGCTACAACATCAACCTCGGCGGCGGCACGCTGGCGGCCACGGCCAACTGGACGTCCACCAATGACATGTTCCTCACCGGCAGCACCCCGGTCACGGTGGACACCGTGGGCAATACCATCACGCTTTCGGGCATCCTTTCCGGCACCAACGGCCTCGTGAAGCAGGGCACGGGTGCCTTGAACCTCAATGGCGTCAGCACCTACACCGGCCCCACCACCGTGGCGCAGGGCGTCCTGCAAGGGTCTGGCACGCTGGCCAGCGCGGTCACCGTTCAGTCCGGAGCCACGCTCTCCGCCGGCACGACGGGCGGCACCGGCACCTTGCGCGTCAACGGCACGGTCACCGCTGATGCCGGCGCGGGCTTCCGCTTCGACCTCTCCTCCACGGCGGCCACCAGCGACTTAATTGTGGCGGGCGGGGCGCTCAATCTGAACAACAACCCCGTCACGCTCAACTTTCTCGGCGGGGTGCCGTTCGTGGGCACGCCCTACACCCTCGTCAGCAACTTCGGCGTCCGCTCCGGCGCCCTTAACTTCGTCAATGCCTCCCGCTATGCGCCGACGCTGGATCAGACCGGCCCGAACCGCATCACCCTGCTGTTCACCGGCACCAACGCCAGCCTCGTGTGGCGCGGCGACGTGAACAACCTCTGGAACGTCAACACGGACAACAACTGGCGCAATGCGGGTGTGGCCGACAAATTCTTCCAGTGGGACCGGGTCATCTTTGACGACACGCGCGTCAGCCCGAACGTCGTGCTCGCCACGGACGTGGCGCCGCAAAATGTCACCTTCAATGCCAGCGGCAACTACAGCCTGTCGGGCGCGGGCCTGACCGGCGCGGGATCGCTGCTCAAGAGCGGCACGGGCACGTTGACCCTGTCGAACACATTGGCGCACACGGGCGGCACCACCGTGAATGGCGGCACCCTGCAAATCGGCGGGGGCGGCACCGCGGGCGCCGTTTCCGGCAACATCGCCAACAACGCTTCCGTCGTCTTCAACCGTTCCGACGCCGTGACCTACGCGGGCGTCATCAGTGGCGCGGGCACACTGACGCAGGCGGGCGCGGGCACGCTGACCTTGACCGGCAACAGCACGCACACCGGCGGCACCACGGTCAACGCCGGCCGCACGCTCCAGGTCGGCGCGGGGTTGGGCAGCGGCGCGGTCGGCACCGGGACGCTGACTGTTCCGGCCACCGCTTCGGTCATCTTCGACCGGAATGACTCCCCCACGATTGCCCACCCGATCGCGGGGGCCGGCGCGCTCACCTTCAAAGGCCCGGGCAGCACGGGCGCGGGCAGCGGTCAGGGCAGTTTCAACCTTACTGGCGTGAACTCCTTCAGCGGCACCATCAGCCTCGTCACGGCCCGCCTCCAGGTCGGCAACCCCGCCGCGCTGGGCGCGGTCGCCTCGATCAGCGTTCCCTCCGGCAGCACGTTGTGGGTGCCGCAGGCGGCGACTTTCACCCCCACGCTCTCCCTCGTCGGCTCCGGTTGGGGTGAGGGCGGCGGTCTGATTGGCGCGCTGCGGCTTGGCAGCGGGGCCATTTGGGCGGGCAACATCACCCTTGCGGGTTCCACGCGCATTTCCGCCTTCACGGATGCCAATGACAACCGCATCACCGGCACCATCAGCGGCGGCGCGAACGTCCTCGATGTGGGTTCGCCCGGCGGCGCGGCGGGCGTGCTCACGCTGGCCCCTTCGTCCCCGAACACCTTCGGCGGGCTGGTGCTCAGTCCGGGCACGTTGATTGCCGGCAATGCCAACGCACTGCCCAACAATCTGCCGCTGACCCTGAACGGCGGCGTGCTGCGGCTGAACGGCCTGAACCGCACCTTCAACTCGATCAACTTCACCGCGCTTTCCTCGCTCCAGAACGGCAGCGCCACGGCCGATGCGCAGGTGACGCTCGTGGTGCCGCCGGGAGCCAACACCTACAACGTCACCAACGCGGACGGCGGTTCGCGTCCGATTCATGTGACGCTGACGCAGACCCTGCCGTGGACGATGGCCTTCACCCAGCAGCATCCGCTCTGGACGGGCAACTTCACCAACAACGGGGGCACGATCACGTGCAACCTGCAGAACACCGGCTTCGGCAGCCAGTCCGCCCCGGGGCGCTTCATCGTCGTGAACAACGGCGCCCTGGTGACGACCAACAACAACCTGCTCAACGGCTACTCGGGCAGCGTCATTCTCAACAACAGCACCTGGTATAACAACCGGTATGTGAGTTTTGCGTCGGCTCTCGGTTCCCTCACGCTGAACAACTCCACCATCACCGGCACGAACACCACGGATGGGACCGGTTTCCAATCCATGCGGCTGCCTTCGACCGTGGTGGTGAGTGGTTCGGCCCCCTCGTTCCTCCGCGGCGTCAATGCCGGCGGCAACGCGGGCTACGGTCTGGCCACGACCGGCAACACCACGTTCAACGTGGCTGATGTGACGGGCAATGCGAACCCCGACTTGATCGTCAACCAGGTGCTCTACGGCGGTGCCTCGCAGGCCCTCATCAAGACCGGCGCGGGCACCCTGGAAATTGACACCGCCGCCACTTACACCGGTTCCACGTTGATCAATGCGGGCACGCTCAAGCTGACCGGGGCCGGCTCGTTGGCGAGCAGCCCGACCAAGACGATTGCCAGCGGGGCAACTTTCGACGTCAGTGCGGTCGGCGGCCTGAACCTGCTTTCCGGCCATGTTCTGTCCGGCAGCGGCACCGTGGTTGGCACGGTCAACGATGGCAACGGCACCCTTCGGCCTGGCACCACCGCCGCCGGCACGCTGACCATCAACGGGAACCTGACCGTTGGCGGCAGTGGTGCGCTTGATTACGAACTTGCCAACGTCACCACTCTCGGCGGCGGCGTGAACGACCTCATTCAGGTCAACGGCGACGTCTCGGTCAATGACGCCTCCCCGACCCCGGTGAAGTTCACGTTCCTCAACGGCGCGCCCACCACCGGCCAATACACCCTGATCAAATACACCGGCACCCTCACCGGCAACCCGGCGGTGGCGTTCACCGCCCCCGCCGGTTACACCGCGACCTTCACCCACAACGTGGCGGCCAAGGAAGTGCGCGTGAGCTTCACCGTCCCCGCCCAGAACCTGGTGTGGGAAGGCGGCTCGGGCAATGTGTGGAACACCGACGTCACTTCGACGGAGTGGTTCAACGGCGCGGTCAACACGAACTTCTACCAGCTTGACACCGTGACCTTCAACGACAGCCGCACCACCGTGAACACGACGGTGAGCCTCACCGAGCCCGTGACGCCGCAAAGCGTGGTGGTCAACAGCACCAACGACTACACCTTTGCGGATGGCGGCGGACGGCTGACCGGCAACACCTCCATCACCAAGCAGAACACCAACACCCTCACGGTGAGCACGGCCAACGACTTCACCGGCCCGATCCATGTGCAGGGCGGCGTGTTCAAGCTGGGCAACGCCAACACGCTGCCCATCGGCACCACGGTGAACATCGCGGCGGGCGGCGCGCTCGACTTTGCCGGCTTCCCGAACAACAACACCCGGGGCTACACCTTCAACATTGCGGGCAGCGGCCCGGATGGCGCGGGCGCCCTCAACAACACCGGCGGCGGCATCTTCAGCTTCGCCAGCGTGTCCAACCTCAACCTCACGGCGAATGCGACCGTCGGCGGATCGGGACGCTGGGACATTGGCACCGGTGCGGCCGGTCCCCGGCTGGATGGCGGGGGCAATCACCTCACCAAGACGGGAACCATGTCCATGTCCATGCGCCCGCAGACCATCACCAACCTCGCCAGCCTGACGGTGGCGCAGGGAATCCTCTACTACGAGAACTTCGACCAGACCAACGCCTGGACGACCAGCACCACCAATTATGTGAAAGCGGGGGCGACGCTGGGCAGTTTGACCCGCCAGATCAACATGCCCGTGGTCCTCGAGGGCGGCACGCTCCGTTCCGAAAGCGGCGTGGCCACCTGGCTCGGACCCGTGGTGGTGGCCTCGAACTCGATTGTCGCCAACAACCTCTCGCAAATCCTCGGCGGCGTGGTTTCCGGCCCGGGAGAAGTCCTGGTCACCGGCGGCAGCGGCGTGCTGTTCCTCACCAATGCCAACACCTGGACCGGCGGCCTTGTGCTCAGCAACGGCTTCACCAGCGTCAACGGCAGCACCGTGGGCGGCGCGGCCACCCTGTTGCTGTCGCATCCGTCGGCCCTCGGTTCCGGCCCGCTCACCATTCACGGCGGCGCCGTCACGAACAACACCATCACCAACACCCTCCGCGCGGTGGAGTTCGATGTCACCGGCGCGGCGGTGGTGCCCAATGACATCAACCTGCCCACTGCGCTGATCACCAACGTCAGTCTCGTGGGACGCGATAACACCAGCATCTTCACCCTCGCGGGCAAGATCAGCGGCGGCCATTCCAGCCTGACCAACTGGATTGACTTTGGCGTGGCCAGCCCGCTGGGCGTCATCCGCCTCAGCAACCCGGCCAACGACTTCGTCGTGGGTCGCACCCTGCTCAATCGCGGCACCCTGGCTTTGGCCGCCAACAACGTGCTGGGCAACCCCGCCAACCCGCTGCACATCGCCGGCACCCTCCGCCTCGATGCGCCGGCCCTCAGCGTGGCCAATCCCATCGCCGTGTTGGGAACCTCCACCCTGCAATTGCTCGGGGACAACAACGGGGATGGCACCCCGGACACGGTCAACAACGTGACGCTCAGCGGCGTCCTGAGCGGCAGCGGTCTGCTCAATATTCGCGGCACCAACGGGGTGCTGACCCTGACCGGCGTGAACACTTACGCGAACAGCCTCGAATTGGTGGAGCCGGTCACGCTCCAGGTGGCGGACGTGGCCAGCCTCGGCAGCGGAGCCGTGGCCTTGAAGGCGGGCACCCTCCGTTACACGGGCCTGGGCAGCCAGACCACGACCCGCACGCTCTGGAACGACAACGCGGCCCTCACGGGGGCCACGATTGACGTTGTGAATGCCTCCGCGTCGCTCACCTGGAACCCGGGCGGCGGCACCTGCAACCAGATCCTCACCAAGACCGGGCCAGGCTCGTTGACAATGGGCAGCCTGGCCCTGAACGGACCGCTGGTCATGAATGGTGGCGTTTGGACGGTCAACTCGTCCGTCGGCGGTTCCTCCGTGACGGTCAACAGCGGCGCCCTGAACCTCAACGGCACGGTCGCCGCCGCCTGCCCGGTCACCGTCAACAGCGGCGGGACGCTCGGCGGCACCGGCACCATCAATGGCACCGCCACGGTCAACGCGGGCGGCACCCTGGCCCCCGGCAACAACGGCCTCGGCAACCTCAACGTCAACACCCTCATCCTGGGCGGCACCACCCGGATGGAGATTGACGGCACGGCGGTCACCAGCGACTCCGTCTCGGCCCTCGCCTCCGTCACCTATGGCGGCAGTCTGGTGGTCACGAACATCGGTGGCGCGCCGGTGGCGGGGAACAAGTTCTTCATGTTCAACGGCGCGTCGCGGCAGGGCGCCTTTGCCACTGTTACACTGCCCACTTTGCCCGGCGGCTTGTCCTGGCAGAACAACCTTGCCTTGGACGGCAGCATCGAGGTCGTCAGCGGCGGCGTGAATCCCAACCCGACCAACATCGTCGCGGTGGTCAGCGGTTCGAACTTGGACCTCTCCTGGCCCGCCAGCCACATCGGCTGGGAACTCCAGGTGCAGACCAACGCCCGCAGCGTCGGCCTGACGATGCCCACGAACACCTGGTTCGCCGTGCCCGGCTCGACCGCGACCAACGCGGTGAGCATTCCGGTGGACAAGGCCAACGGCACCGTGTTCTTCCGCCTGCGCCTGCCATAAGCGGACCGGCGCGCATCCTTGGGCAATGCTTCCGGGGGGCCGGTTTCCGGCCCCCCGGTTTTTTTCGTCCGGCGGCCCCGGCCCCCGAATGTGGTATTTTGTCCGGTCGTTTGGCTGCTAGCCTCGCTCTGCTAACGCACCTTTCCGCATGTATTCTCCCCCGCTCCTTTCTCTCGCCCTGACGCTGGCGCTCGCTGGCGCGGCGCACGCCGCCCCCGTCGGCCTGGTCCACCACTGGAATTTTGACGAAGGCCCGGACTGGCATGACCGCCCGTTCCAGTCGCTCCACACCGGGACCGTGGCGCGGGACGTGGTAGGCGGCGCCAACGCCGCCTTCCAGAACATGTCCGCCACGAACTGGGTGTCGGGCCGGCAGTTCACGGCCCTGCGCTTCAATGGCGTCAATCAGCGTCTCGCGGTGCCCACAAACCTCGCCGCCACGCTCGGCGGCACCGCGTCGCTTTCCTTCTGGCTGCAAACGACGCAGACCGGCTCCGCCGCCGTGGGCGGCGCGCCCGGCGTCACGGGCGTCACCGGGGCCGGCGGCACGCAGTGGGGCTGGCTGGATGCCCAGGGGCGCATCGGCCTGGCCGTGGATGACACGTTGCTCGTGCGTTCAACCAACGCCGTCAACGATGGCGAGTGGCGGCACGTCGTGCTCACGCGGGACAGCGCCAGCGGCACCGGCCAGGTGTATGTGGATGGCGTGCTGCAGGCATCCGCGCCGGGGGCGCCGGGCGCGCGGGCAAACGGGTTCAGCAGCCTGGGCCGGATGGAGACCGGCGGCGCGGGCAATCACTTTGCCGGGCGGCTGGATCAGATTCATATCTTCAACCGCGTCGTCACCGCCGGCGAAGTGGCCATGCTGCGCACCAACCACGCGCCCAAGCTCTGGGTGGTGACGACCGAGGGCGTCAACCACCGTCCGTTCACCACGCACAGCGTTTTCAGCCGCGCCTACGACGTGGAGCGCGACCCGCTCTCCGTCTGGAGCTGGACGCCGCCCGCGCAGGGCGGTGTCACCCACAATGGCGATGGCTCGTTCCAATACACGGCGAACCCCGGCTTCCTCGGCGGCGATGCGTTCACCGTGACGGTCGAGGACAGCAAGGGCGGGTTTTTCACCGTGACCAATCGCGTGACCGTGATGAGCGAACCGCCGGGTGGCGGCGGCGTGCCGGTGACGCAGTTCACGGATTTCACCACGCTCCAGGCGGGCGGGGCGAACATCGCCTTCAGCGGCATCCGCGTGCCGCGGGTGATGGATTGGAACCAGGACGGCCGGCTGGACTTGCTCATCGGCGCGGGTGGTTATGTGTGGCTCTACCTGAACCATGGCACGCCCCAGGCGCCCAGTTTCGCGGCCGGCGTCAGGGTGCAGGCGGCGGGCGTGGATATTTACGCCGGTTCCACGAGCAGTTCGCCCATCGCGCTGGCGGACCTGACCGGGGACGGGGTGCGGGATCTCGTGATGACCGATTCCGCGAGCAAACTGCGCGTCTATCGCAACACGGCGGCGTCCAATGCCACGCCGGTCTTCGCGGCGCATGTGTTCGTGAAGCATGTGAACGGCTCGGACTTCGTCACGGCGGACCGGCGCTTCGACCTCGGCGATTGGAATGGCGATGGCTTGCCGGACCTGGTCACGGGCACGTTCAGCGGCAACGTCCAGTTGTTCCTCAACACCGGCACGGCGGCCGATCCGCGGTTCAGCACCGGCGCGACGTTGTTCTCCGATTCGTATCAGCTTTACCCGCGGCTCTTCGACCTGAATGGGAACGGCCTGGTGGACCTGCTGCGCGGCATCAACTGGGGCAACGTCGTGTATTGGCGCGATGCCGGGAGCCGGGGGCTGGTCGGCTCCTCGACGTTCACCCTCACCTACGCCGACGGCACCAGCCCGGCGTTGCAGGGGTTGACGGACGGCCCGGTGGTGGACTTCGGTGATTTTGATGGCGACGGACTGCCGGACCTCGTGATGGGCGGGCAGGGCGGGGCGGCAGGCAACTTCTTCATTACGCGCGGCGTGTTGAAGAGTGTCGCGCAGAGCCTGGCCGAGATCGAAGCCATCTACAACGTGGACACCAACAACGTCGGCGTCACGTTGAGCGCCAACGGCAACGCCCTGCTCAACCAGCTCAACAATGCAAACTGGAATCTCATTTCGCGCATCCAAAACGGCACCCTCGGCACGCGTGAGGCGCTCTTCACCGCGCTGACCAACCACATCGCCAGGTATGCCTTCCTGAAATATCAGGCGCACAACACGAACAACTTCCGCCATGTCCCCAGCATCGTCTTGCAGAACTGGGTGCTGCTCCACTACACGCTCGCCGACACGCCCGCGCAACGGCAGACGATCGCCGATGTCATGGGCCTGACCGGCACGATGCGGACCATCTACCTCGAAAACGGCCTGGCCCTGGGGGATCGCGGGATTTCCCTGCCCGCCACCTACGGCACCATCCGCGATTTCCTGCGCCGCCATCCGCGCGAGCTGTTTCCCGACGCCATCCTGACCACGGACCAGCTTTACGGCGACGGGCGGGGCGGCTTCGTGTGGACGCCGAACAGCACGAAGAACACCTTCGGCCAGTGGGCGCTCGGCAACGCGAACGAGTGGGCCGGCGACCTCACGGCGGCCATCAACAAGGAACTCGGCAGCGGCGCGGCCAGCGGCGATTACTTCACCTTCGTCATGGGCCACGAGGTGACTCACTCGCTGGACAACTACGTCAACACCCGGGCCAACGCCGACCTGCGCAAACGCTGGGGCCTGACCCTCACCACCGCCGCCGGGCCGGATGTCCTGGCGGGCACCAATGGTTGGCGTGATGTGGCGGCGACCAAGACCAATTTCCAGGCCAAGGGCTACTGGGACGGCGTGGAAGCCAATTGGAACGCGGCGTGGTCCAATTATTGGGCCGTGGGCGTGGGCGCCCCCTTCCGCAACACCTCCTTCATGCGCGGCAGCATTGACTGGTTCCTCGACACCACGCAGGAATCGCTCGCCACCCAGGCCAATCATCACTGGGCCAATGCGCGCGGCCGGCTCATCGGCGCGGCCGACCGTTTCCGTCGGGCCAGCGGGCCGGGCCTCGGACCGTTGCGGGCCAACCTCAACGAGGTGGTCACGTTCATTGACTTCCTTTCCGGCGGCCTGAACCGCGTCAACCTCGTCGAGACCAAGTATCAGGCCGCGCCGCAGCAGGTGAACTGGTTTGACCACTACGCCGACCTTGAACGCGACGACCGCGGTTACATCCGCCGGCTCAAGGTGGGGGATCAGACCTGGCAGTTCGACGTCAACACCAACGGGGTCGTCACCAACCTCACCACCAGCCTGCTGGCACCGCAGAAGGACACGTTCTGGACGTTTCGGGACACCGCGCGCGAGTTCGACGTGGTGGCGAACGATTCCCGGCTCGAAGGCGGCCCGGTGTGGTTGCTCGGGGTCAATCCGCCCGCCAACGGCATCGCCACCACCAACGCCGCCGGGCGCGTGCTCTACCGGCCCAACCCCGGCTTCGTGGGCAATGACAGCTTCACCTATACCGTCACTGCCGCCGCCGGCGGGGCCGCGATGGCTACCGCCTTCATCGAGGTCATCACCACGAATGCGCCCGCCGGCAGCCTGCTGATCGAGTATTGGAATGGCATCGGCAGCGGCACGGCGGTGAGCGACCTGACCGGGCACGCCAATTTTCCCAACCACCCCACCGTAAAGCGGTGGACCAACAGCAGCTTCGAGCTGCCCAACAACTATGGGGACAACTACGGCTCCCGCGTTCGCGCCCAGTTGGTGCCAACGGTCAGCGGGAATTACACCTTCTGGATTGCCTCCGACGACAGCAGCGAGCTGTGGTTCAGCCCCAATCGGGACGCCGCCAGCAAGTCGTTGATTGCTTCCGTGAGCGGCTGGGCCAGCCCGCGCGAATGGACCAAATTTGCCTCGCAAAAGTCCGCGCCCATTCCGCTGGTGGCGGGGCAGGCCTATTACCTGGAAACGCTGCACAAGGACGGCGCGAGCCTCGACAATCTGGCGGTGGCGTGGGGCGGCCCGGCGCCATTCGGCGGCACCAACGTGATTCCCGCCTCGCATCTGGCGCAGCCGTTTGCCGGGTTTGCGCCCCCGGGGTTCGCGGCCAACCCGCTGGTCAAACCCGCGGCGCTGCCGGGCGCGCCTTACGCCGGCTCGCTGGCGGGGGATGTGGTGGACCCGTCGCCGGCCGAAATTCTGACGTTCACGAAGCTCGGCGGCCCGGCGTGGCTGGCGGTGGCCGCGAACGGCGCGTTGTCCGGCGTGCCGTCTGCGGGGGACGCGGGCGTGAATGATTTTCCGGTGCGGGTGATGGACTCCACCGGCTTTGTGCATGACACGACGGTGCGCATTCCCGTCTGGAATCCCGCGCCGCCCGGGCTGGCGTATTTGCCGGGCGGCCAGTTGGAACTGTCAGGCGTCGTGGGCCAGCACTACCAGATCGAGCACGCGCTGGATTTGCCGCCCGGCGGGGCGTGGCAGCTCTGGACGGACATCGCGAGCCTGCCCGCGTCGCCGCATCTTTTGCCGGTTTCCGCCACCAGCGCGCAGGGCTTCTACCGCGCGGTTGGACTGCCGTAAGCGTTGCGGGCTTGGCCGCTCCTTCGGTTTTTCCAATTTGGATTTCCTGCCCCGGATGTTTCACACTCCGGGGGCCGGAGCGCCGGTTGGCAACCGGCTTGTCGCGGTAAAACATCCAAAGCTGATCACAGACCGGCGCTCCGCTCGGTCGGCAGTTCGTGCGGGGGGTGAAACATCCGGGCTAATTTCCCCCTGCCGCGCCGCGCAGAATGGCCGCCGCGCTCGACGTGCCCAGCCGGTTCGCTCCCGCCGCCAGCAGGGCCATCGCCGTGGCGTAATCGCGGATGCCGCCGCTGGCTTTCACCCCGAAGCCCGGTCCCACCGCCTCCCGCAGCAGTGCCACGTCGCTTACGGTGGCCCCGCCGGTGCTGAAGCCGGTCGAGGTCTTCACGAAGTGCGCGCCCGAATCCACCACCAGCGCGGCGGCGCGCCGCTTCTCTTCGTTGGTCAGCAGGCTGGTTTCGAGGATGACTTTCACGATGCGCTCGTCGGCCGCCTCGGCCACGTCGCGCAACTCGCGCCGCACGAACGCATCCTCGCCCGACTTGAACCGCCCGATGTTCATCACCACGTCAATCTCCTGCGCGCCGTTGTCCACGGCCACCTCGGTCTCGTAACGCTTGCTGTCCGGGTCCATGCCGCCGAGCGGAAAGCCGATGGCGGCCACCACCTTGACGTCGGTGCCATCAAGAAAATGCCGCGCGTGGGCGACGTAACCGGAATTGACCGCGACGGCGGCCAGCCCCAGTTCCCGGGCGAGGTCGCAATGCCGTTCCACGTCCGCCACCGTGGCGTCGGCGCGATGCAGCGGAAAATCAATCAACCGCGCCAGTTGCGCGGCGGGAAGCGTGGGCGCGGGCATGTCGTCAAACCCCGATGGGATGCCAGGCGGTCTTGAACTCGACCGTGTCGAGTATCCAGTAGGGGTCCTCGGCCTTCGCGGAGAACCATTCGTCGCGGGCGAGCGGGCGCGCGGCCTGACGTTTCAGGTTGATGGCGGTGCCTCCGGCCAGCGTCGCCGCGACGGCACCGTCGCCGGAGCCGTCCACGATGGCGTTGATGTCCATGTGGCTGGCAAACTGGGGCGCAAGTTCGGCGCGGCGGCCCGCGAGCACGTTCACAACGCCGGGCGGCAGGTCGCTCGTGGCCAGCACCTCGCCGAGGGTCAGGGCGGGCAGGGGATGGCGTTCGCTGGCCAGCACCACGGCGGTGTTGCCGCTCAGGATGACCGGGGCGACCAGGCTCACGAGGGCCAGCAGCGCCGGCTCGTCGGGCGCCAGCACGGCGACCACGCCGACCGGCTCCGGCGTGGTGAAGTTGAAGTGCGGCGTGGCCACCGGATTCACGCTGCCGAACACCTGCTGATACTTGTCTGTCCAGCCCGCGAAATACACCAGCCGGTCCACGGTCGCCAGCACCTCGCGCCCGGAAACTTCATGCGGCGTCTCCAAGGCGCGGGACAGTTCATGGGTCAGTTCCGCCGTGCGGCCTTGGAGCATTTCGGCGGCGCGGTAGAGAATCTGGCCTTTGAGATAGGCGGTCGCCTTGCTCCAGCCATCCTGGGCGACGCGGGCGGCGGCCACCGCGTCCCGCAAATCCTTGCGCGACGCCCAGGCGTAATTGTCGAGGAACGTGCCGCCGGCGGAGCGCGCGGCCAACGATCTGCCGCTCTCGCTGCGGATGAATTTTCCGCCGACGAACAACTTGTAGGTTTTCTTGACGGCCAGCGGCTTTGGCATGGTGGCTACGGGCGGATGATTGGCGAGTCGGCGGTGGCTGGCAAGCCGCCGGTTGGCCGACCCGGTGCCCAAAATCGAAGGTGGGCTGCACGCTGGAAACATGACGAACTGCGGCGTTTTGGTCAGGCTGCGGAAAAGCCATGAAAGAACGCCGCTCCTTTGTCATCGCCCTCGCGCTGCTGGTGGCCGGGGCCGCCTCCGTTCGCGCCACGGTGATTGTGAACGACACCTGGGCCGACGGCTCCCGCCTCGAGCAGAATCTGCCCACCGAGTCCCGCTGGTTTGCCGCCAACCGGGCCAGCAACTTCCTCGCCTCCGCCGGGTCGCTCAAATTCCACACCGACCCCACCGGCTCCCGGGCCGGGTTGACGTATTTTACCGACACCCCGTCCACCCCGCTGACCATTGCCGATGGTTACATGCTGGTCGCCACGCTGCAATTCACTGGCACCGGCACGGCGGTCTCCAACGCCAACCGCAGCATGCGGTTCGGCCTGTTCGACTTCTCCGGCGGCACCCGTCTGTCCGCGGACGGGACCTCCTCCAGCATGAACGGCGCAGGCGTGACGGGTTACGCGCTCTTTTTGAATCATGCGGGCACCTTTGGCACTGCGCCGGTCGAGTTGCTCGACCGCACCGGAGTCAGCAACACCGACCTGCTGGGGGCGGCCGCCGCTTACACCAGCCTCGGCGCGGGCGGCGGTGTGGCCGGGGACCCTGGTTTTCTGGATGGCGTGCTCTACACCCTGACCCTGACGCTCGCCCGCAACGGCAGCGCCCTTGACCTCTTCGCCAACCTCAGTGGCGGCAGCCTCAACCTGAACCACACGGCTACCGACACGGCGCCCACATTCACCTTCGACACGTTCGCCATCCGGAATTCCCGGGGCGACCAGACGGCGTCCATCTACGACTTCAGCTTGTTCCGGGTGGAATACCTGCCGGTGCCGGAACCGAACGCGGTGGCGCTGGCCGGAGCGGGCCTGGCGGCCCTGCTCGGCCTCCGTCGGCGTCGCGGCTGACTCCCGCATCTTCGCCTGCGGGAGGGCTGCACGGTTCCCGTTTTGTGGCCGCCCGGGAGCGGGCGCTTGCTTTGGCCGCGGTTTTGTTCCAGATGAAGCGCGGCGGGCGCGCCCGCCGTCCTCATGCAAGACCTCATCGCCAAAGCCGCGACGCTGCTCGAGGCGTTGCCTTACATCCAAAAATTCAGCGGGGCCACCTTCGTCGTGAAATATGGCGGCTCGTTTATGGATTCACCCGACCCGGCCATCCGCAACGGGGTGGCGCGCGACATTGTTTTCCTGGAGGCGGTGGAGATTGACCCGGTGGTGGTGCATGGCGGCGGCAAGGCCATCACCCGGGCCATGGAGCGGGCGGGGTTGAAGGCGAATTTCATCCAGGGCATGCGCGTCACCGACGAGGCCACCGTGAACGTCGTGCATCAGGTGTTGTCGCACGAAATCAATCCGGAGATCGTCACCACCATCCAGTCGCTTGGCGGCCAGGCCGTCGGCTTCTCGGGCACGGAAATCTTCAAGTGCCGCAAGCTGCTGCTGGACGACAAGGACAACCCGGGCCGACAGATTGATGTGGGCTTTGTGGGCGAGGTGGTCGAGGTCAACACCGCGCCGCTCTGGGAATGCATCTGGAACGGCTTCACCCCCGTCATCAGCCCGGTGGCGCGCGGCGAAGACGGCAAAATTTACAACTGCAACGCCGATGTGGCGGCGGCCCAGGCGGCGATTGCGTTGAAGGCGAAGCGCCTCGTGTTCATGAGCGACGTGCCGGGGCTGCTGCGCGACCCGAAGAATCCCGCCACGCTGATTCCCCATCTGCGCACCGCCGAGGTGCCCGCCCTCAAGGCGGCGGGCATCGTGGACAAGGGCATGATTCCGAAGGTGGACAGCGCGGTCGCCGCCATCCGCGCGGGAGTGGAAAAGGTGTCTTTCGTGGATGGCCGGGTGCCGCACGCGGTCATGCTGGAAATTTTCACCGACCTCGGCGTGGGCACGGAAGTGGTGTTGTAGGTTTTCGCCCGCGCAACAAACGCCGTCGGCCTTCCGGCGGCGTTCCGGCAAAGTTCCCCCTGGCAGACCGGATCAGGTCGGCGGCTCCTCTGTTTTGGGCGGGATTTCGTTCGAGGCCTGCACCATGTCGTCCACCAGGCGCTTGAAATCTTCCAGTCCCGTGGCCGGAACGATGATGTTGTCCCGGCGTCCGCCCACGTCCTCGGTGATGCGCAGGAAACGTCCGCGCGGGTTTTCCTTGAGCGTGAAGATGAAGGTCTTGCGCTCCACCTGAATGCGGTCGGTGCGCAGCGTTTCCTCATTCATCGGCGGGCGCGGAGGCCCGCCGTAGCCGCGATTGCCGTAAGGCGAGGGTCGTTCGTTTGAGATCATGTTGCCAGTCCCCAATGTCCGGTTGATTCCGCCGTTTGCCGCCAAAACATCCTTCAGCCGCCCGGCTTGTCAACCCCGGAATTGCGGCGCGCGGACGAAGCGGGCCGGCTCGGGCGGGCGGCCCATGTGCCACAGATAAATCACCAGCGCGCCCAGCACGGCCAGGTTCAGACTCATCGAGACGCCATGCCAGAGGCCGAACGAACGCGCGGCGGCTTCGCGCTGCTCGGCGGGGTAATTGCGGGCGTATTTGATGCGGAACAGTTCGTTCATTTTGGGCCGTAGCCAGAAATCCCCCGCCAGCGTGACCAGCAGCAGGCCCGCCAGCAGGCCGAACAGAAACCGCCGACCCCGCCGCTCGACGTAAAGCCATTCCGCGCCCAGATGCAGCAGCGCGATGACGGCGCAGACCATCTGGAAGGTGAAGAAATGCGCGATGCTGATCTGCGCAATCATGCCGCCCATGTAAGGCCCGGATTCGGGACCGAGACGCGCCAGCAGCGCCTTCGTTTCCGGCGCGAACGGCACCTGGCCGGCCACCAACGTGAAAAACACCGTGCCGCCCAGCCAGATGGCCGCGTTCAGCAGGCCGACAAACCGCAGGATGCCCGTCATCCGGCCACCGTATGAGGTTGCGCGTCCGCTGCCAAGTCCCGTTTCCACCCTCTCGCCGCCCGTGACCGGGCATTGACAACGCCCTCGTGTGAAGCCATCCAACGCCCATGCCGCTTTACGAATACGAGCTGACTGAGGGCGACTGCAAGGTGTGCGGGGGCCGCTTCACCCTCATGCGCCCCTTGAGCGCCAAACCGCTCACACATTGCCCCGCCTGCAAGAAGCCCGTGCGCAAGGTGCTTTCCGGCTTCAACTCGCCGCAAAAGCTCAAGCCGCTCTCGATCACGGACGCGAAGAAGGCCGGCTTCCAGGTGTTCAAGAAGCTGGGCAAGGGCGAATACGAGCGTCAGTGAGCGGGGCGCGGCGGGGCGCGCTCTCGAGAGGGTTACATGCTTTCAATCCACTCCCCAGACGCCACCAACTTTCCGCATGAACGCCAAAGACTTTCTCCGGCTCGGTGTGCCGTTGGGCGAAGCCACGCGGCGGGCGACGGATTTTGTCGCCCGGTTCATCCTCGGCGGCGGCGACAAGACGCGCTTGTCCGAGGAGGTGTCCGCCATTGTGGCCAATCCAGCGGCGTTTGTGGGGGACGCGATGCGCGGGGAATTCGCCCGGGCGTTGCTTACGGCCCCGCCGCCGCCGCGCGCCGCGCCGGTCGCGTATCACCAATGGGGCGGGGGCCTCGAACACGAAGCCGTCATGCAGATGGAACGCGCCTGCCTGCTGCCCGTGGCGGTGGCGGGCGCCTTGATGCCCGACGCGCACGTCGGCTACGGCCTGCCCATCGGCGGCGTGCTCGCCACGGAGAACGCCGTCATTCCCTATGCCGTCGGCGTGGACATCGCCTGCCGGATGAAAATGACCGTGCTCGATTTGCCCGTGCGCGATCTGGCGGAAAAGCCGGACCGCCTCGTCCGCGCCCTCGAAGCGGAAACGCGTTTCGGCGTCGGGGCGTCGTTCCGCGAACGCCGGCAGCATGCGGTGCTGGACGCCGACTGGTCGGTCAGCCCGGTGACGCAGGCGAACAAGGACAAGGCCTGGGCCCAGCTCGGCACCAGCGGCAGCGGGAATCATTTTGTCGAATTCGGCGAGTTCACCGCCCACGACCGCATTGGGGCACTGGAACCGGGCACCTGAAATGGACCCCGATTTTTAGACCAGAGGTATAGGTGGATTTTTTGGAGTCTGTTCGTGACGGGTTCGATGAACGAACCGGTCATAAACCAAGAAAGGACAGACGACAAAATGAGAGCGAAACGAAGACGGTGGGAAGCGGGCTTCAAGGCCAAGGTTGGGCTGGAAGCGTTGAAGGGGATCAAGACGGTGGCCCAGATCGCCCGGGAGTATCAGGTGCATCCCCATCAGGTGAGCCAGTGGAAGGGCGAGGTGAGTCAGCGGCTGCCCGAGGTGTTTGAGACGGGGCCGACGGTGCAAATCCAGGAGAGTTAGAGCATTTCCATAATAGGGATATGCACTGTTCTCAAGTGACCCCAAGTGGTAGTATGCAGACACATGAACGAGTATCCGCGAACGGTGCTGGAACTGCGCGATCAGTTTCGCGACGAGTTGGCCTGCCGGGCC
>Ga0101944_10002621_pt1 | contig 28248 bp, 27 predicted proteins | sample DewCreD2012metaG_FD_75245 | JGI IMG/M metagenome (GOLD analysis project Ga0101944, IMG submission 75245) | Hot spring sediment bacterial and archeal communities from British Columbia, Canada, to study Microbial Dark Matter (Phase II) - Dewar... ... | reverse complement strand
TTTACGTCACCAGCCGCGTATCTCCACGGGCCACGCCTCTACGATGGTCTCACCCTCCAGCACGTACATGCAAGAATGGTAAGCCACGGTTGGGTCGACGTGAGCGGGCCATACCCGAATCTTGTCGCCGACTCTGGGCATGACCGAGGGAGAAAAGGTGACATGCTCATCGGAACAAAACAACACGTGCGCGCCATCGATGCTCGGGTTCCCGTGATCCATGCCGAGCGCTTTGAGCCCGCAATCCGCAACCGCGTACCCGTTGCCGACGGAAATCACTGTGGCCCAAACGAAGACGGCTTGGCGAAACGGCAGGCAGAGGCTCGCGTACTGCGTGTCCATGAGAGCGTAGGATCCCGCTTGGATTTCGGTAGCCCAGCGATTGAGATCGAACGTTCCCGTTCCGCCGGCAGAAATGATTGGACCTCCCACAGCGCGGTGGGCCGTAAGCAGCCGCTCCATCGCTTGCTGGCAAAGCTCCGAGCGCACGCCCCGATCGACCACACCGACCGCGTGTCCTTCGTACCCCATCACTCCGCGCACCTCGAGGCCACGGCGTCGCGCTTCTTCGGCAAGCTCACCGGCTTGCTCCGGCGCGCAGCCGCAACGTGGCAGCCCGACGTTCACGTCGATGAGTACACGCTGGATGCCAGCTTGAGCTGCGGCCAGAATGGTGGCTGGGGAATCGACTGCGACGGTCACCGGCCAGTGCCGCAATCGGGCGAGGCGGTCGACATCCAGCACTTCGTTGGCCAGCAGAATGTCGTCGGAAAGGCCAGCGAGTGCCAAACCTTCAGCTTCGCGTACAGTGGCACAGCAGAACGCCGTGTGCCCATATTGGCGCTGGAGCTTTGCGAGCGAAGTGCATTTGTGTGCTTTTACGTGAGGCCGCAAGCGGGTGCCGGGAAGATGCGCGGCCATGGTTGCAAGATTTTCGGCGAGCACCGCGGCATCGACAACCAAGGCCGGAGTGGAGAGATCTTCGAGCCGCATCGTCTGCGAAGGCTACCGTTGGGAAACGAAGGTCTGAGCAAATGGGGCATCGAGATCCACCTCTGCGCTTTCCAGAACCCGCGCGAGCATGGAGTAAAATCCGACCACTAGACAAAGCTCGATGACTTGCCGCGGGGATAGCTGGCTTGCGAGGTTGGTCCAGATCTCGTCGCTCAGTCGCGCCTGCCGGAGCCAAGCTTGCGTGGCAAGGAGAACGATGCGCTCCCGAGCCCCAAAACACGGGTTTTCGACTTCGCCACGCTCGATGGCCTGGATTTGCTCCTCGCCAACGCCAACCAAACGGGCGAGGGGTACGTGCTGTCCCCACTCGTACGCACAGTCGGTTTCCTGAGCCACGGCAAGAATGGCCAGCTCGCGTAACTTCGGGTCGAGTTCGAGCTCGTTCAAGATCGCCGTGCCGAGGCGTAACCAAGGTCGGAACAGCGTAGTAGCGTGGGCCAGCATGCGGAACACGTTGAGCTGCACGGGCAACTGCGCCAGGGTGTCGCGGATTTCCGCAGGCAGCGCGGCTGGGTCAGGATAAGGCAAGCGTGCCATGTCTGTTCCTCCTTCGTCGTCGGTCAGGCACCAAGGTCCATCGCGCCGGGTTCGCGAGCGAGTAGCATGCTGGGGCTTACCGCACTTTGTAGCCGTAGAGCCAGCGGGAAATCCCCGGGCCGATGTTGCGTACTGTGTGCGGAGTGCCCGCCGGGATCAGTACTTCTTCGCCAATTGCCGGACGAAACACTTGGCCGGAAAACTCGAGCTGGATTTGTCCCTCGACGGGCATGACCAGCTCGTCCGTCGGATGCACGAAGTTGCGCCACACTTGCCCAGGCGCGTCGACCCACACGTCGCAGGTAAAGCCGCGCTGGCTCCAGTCGTTTCGTACCGCCTCGATATCGACCATCGCGAGATCGCCTACACCCGTTGGGCGTGGGTGAGCGCATCGACCCGGGCAAAGTAGTCGCGGAGCGCAGGATGGCGCGACAAGGTTTCCGCGCCCAAACGCGAGTCGGTGATGCATTCCGCTTGGCACACGATGGCAATATCGGCCAGAGTCAACTTGTCACCCACGACAAAGCCGGTTGGTTGTTGTAACGCCTCGATCGTGGCAAACAGCCGCTCCACGTCGCGTGCCAGTTGCTCTTTCGGTTTGCGCCCGACACCCTGGGTGGCCGTGACCTGTTTGAAATTTTCCCGCAGCATTGGAGCCATCATGGTTTGCACGTCGGGCGGCAAAGTGCCGGCAACCTTGGGGAAGTTGCGATCGAAATCTTCATCGCCAAAACGCAGGCACATTTCGTAAAAGTACAGCGACTCGTCTGCCCAGTCTTCGAGCGCCAGCACCAAGGCCCGCTGCGTGGGGTCCGCCGGCAAAAGCGGGGGCGACGGCACGCGCGCCTCCACCGCGAGAGCAATGTCGGTCGAGTCGCCGATGATCTCGCCATCCCATTCGATGAACGGCAACTTGCCGGTCGGGTTTACTTCCGCAATGCGCGGCACCTCGGCCAGAGGCCATTCGTAGACTTCGAAAGGAATGTTCTTGTACGCGAGGATGCGCCGTACTTTGTCGCAAAAGGGCGATACCGCAAACTGGTACAACGTGAGCTGAGCCATGCTCTTCCCCTTGTTTGGTCGTTACACCGTGCCCGACTGCGCCGCTTCGTGGGCGCGGTGGAAGAGCAATTCCGCCGCTTGCCCAAACGTGCGGAAGCGCTCGTCCTTGGTTTGCCCCACATGGTAGCGGTAGTAGATTTGCTGGACGACCACGGCCATTTTGAACAAGCCAAACACGTAGTAGTAGGGCACGTTGCTCACATCCACGTTGTGGCGCTTCCCATACCGTGCGACTGCTTCAGCCCGGGTCATGAACCCCGGGGTGTTGGAGGGCATGACCACCGGGCCGCCAGAAGTACCCGGCGGAGCTTCGCGTTCCTCGACCCAGGCGGTCAACAAGGTCCCGAGGTCGCAAAGCGGGTCGCCCACGGTACACATGTCCCAGTCAAATACCGCCACGCAGCGGCCCGGATCGTCGTCGGCTAGCATCATGTTGTCGAGTCGCCAGTCATTGTGGAGCAATGTAGGACGCGGAGACGCCGGCATATGCGCCTGCAACCACTGGTGTACCTCGCGGGCAATGGGTAGGTCCTTCGTTTTTGCCCGCTCGAAACGTGCCATCCAGCCATCCACTTGGCGGGCGAGGAAGCCCTCGGGCTTGCCTATTTTGTCGAGTCCCACGCTTGCGGGGTCGACGGCGTGGAGGTCTGCGAGAGCGTCGATGAGCACCTCGCTGATCTTCCGATTCACTATGGGATCTTTGCCGCCTCCCCACTTCTCGGGGATCACGCGTCGGACCACCGTGCCGTAGCGTCGTTCCATCACGAAGAACGGTGCCCCGATGATACTAGGGTCCTCGCAAAACAAGTATGCTCGGGGAGCCAGCGGATACGCTTGGTAGAGCACCGACAGGCAGCGGTACTCGCGTGCCATGTCGTGGGAGCCAGGGGCAACGGGCCCGAGCGGCGGTCGGCGCAACACGTACTCCACCGAGCCGTAGCGAAGCAGGTACGTGAGGTTGGCATGCCCCCCGGCAAACTGCACGATCTCCAAAGGACCTTCCGATCCCGGCAGCTTGCCGCGCAGATACGCAGCTAAGCGGTCGTGGTCGAAGTCCTCGTCGGGCCGGATGGGGATCGTTTCCGGTGGATCGACAAGTTTCGTTTCTTCCATGCCTGCTTTACCTGGTCGTTCCCCTGGTGAGAATCAAGGGCGGGTGCGGCCCTTCATGGCATAAATGCGGTCGATTTCGATGCGTAGGAGCACCGTGCGGCGCTCCCTCCCTGTGGCGCCCGGACGGCTGGTGCGCTCGCTGTTGGGCACAACGTGGGCGCGGCCATGCACGATCGCTACAGCGCCATCGGGCGCCCACGTGGTGAGCGCCACGTGGGGATTGCGCCGGATGTCGCGCAGCCGTTGCGCGTCCGTGTAAATCGTCGAGAAAAGCTCACCGCGAACAAACTCGGCATGGACTGGTGCGATGTGCGGCCGACCATTGGCGCCGACGGTCGCCATCGCTTTGAGCCGGCATTGATTCCAGAAGTTCACAAACTCGCGGGCAGTCATTTGACGATCTTCGTGGCCAAACGTGTCGCGAACCGCTTGCCCGGCTCGTTGCAAGCTGCTCGCAAGCAAGCGCTCGAGTGGCACAAACGCTTCCGTGGGCCACAGATCGGGATTCCGTTCCTCGGGCGTCGCGCCTGCCAGGATGGGCTGTTTGTCTTTGGGTTGTTCTTCACGACTCATACTGCCTCCTCGGTTCGGCGTGCGCACCGCATGCCGCGAGCTTGCCTAGCGCGAACACGCCCGTCGATGCGAGTGCGAGGCTACAGAGGAGCAGTGGCCCGCACGCGGTGCTCGGTTTGGCTCAGCGGCGGGGCTGGCAAGAGGGGCACGCGATTGCCTTTGCTTCACAGGTTACGGCAGGGCAGTCCCCGACGAAGCCGTGGGTGGATGGTACGCTCCCGCTCGGGAGATACGCGCACACCACGTTGGTTCCCTTTGCTCAGCGCGAGGTGTGCTGATACCATGCGGGGCAAGTGCCGACCGGGTAGGGTGGAGAAGGCGATGTTGGACTGGGAAGAAGCCGTTCAGGAATTCGAACGCAGCCTCGTCGCAGAGCGCAATGCATCGCCGCACACGGTGCGAGCGTACGTCGCGGACCTCCGCCAGTTTGCCACCTTCTTGCGCGAGCGTAAGGGAACGAACTCCGGCGCAACCCGCGTCGACGCGGTAGAACGCGACGACGTCCGCGCGTTTCTCGCGCACCTGCTTGCGGGGCACCGCAAGACCTCGGTGGCGCGCAAGCTTTCGTCGTTGAAAACGTTTTTTCGCTTCGCTCGCCAGCGTCGTTGGCTCGAGCACGATCCGGTGAGCGTGGTGCAGGCACCGCGAAAGGAACAACAGCTCCCGAACCACCTGACGGTGGACGATGTGTTTCGCTTGCTCGATGCTGTACCTGGAGACGGGCCGGTGCGCGTGCGCGACGCCGCGATGTTCGAGGTCCTGTACTCTTGCGGGCTGCGGGTGAGCGAGCTCGTGGGTTTGAACTGGGAGGATATCGACGGAGCGCTCGAGCTTGTGCGGGTACGCGGGAAAGGAAACAAGGAGCGGATCGTTCCCATCGGGCGCAAAGCCTTGGCTGCGCTCGAACGTCACCGCGCCCAGATTGGGCAGCTTTGCCGCCGTGGTGTGCGCGACGTGGGGGCCGTTTTTTTGAATCGCAGCGGGCGGCGGTTGACGACGCGCTCCGTGGCACGGCGCCTCGAATACTACGTGCGAGCCGCCGGGTTGGCCACCAAGGTGAGCCCTCACGCGGTTCGGCACAGCTTTGCGACGCACTTGCTGAATGCCGGAGCCGACTTACGCGCGATTCAAGAGTTGCTTGGCCACGCCAGCTTGTCGACCACCCAGCGCTACACGCATTTGAACCTCGACCACCTCATGCGGGTATACGACAAGTCTCATCCGCGGGCCGGTTAACTCCGCGTGTGATGGAGGGATGAAGGATGCAACCCTTTCATGGAACGACAATTTTGGCTTTGCGCCACCGCGGCCTCACCGTCATGGCGGGGGATGGCCAGGTCAGCTTGGGTCCAACCGTGGTAAAAACACAGGCGCGCAAAGTGCGGCGGCTGTACCGCGACTCGGTCCTCGCCGGCTTTGCGGGCGCTACGGCCGATGCGTTTACCTTGTTCGAGCGATTCGAGCGCCAACTCGACCAGCATCAGGGGAATCTTCGCCGCGCCGCGGTGGAGCTTGCCAAAGATTGGCGCACCGACCGCTTGCTGCGCCGTTTGGAAGCGCTGCTGCTCGTGGCCGATCGTGAAACCATCTTGATGCTTTCCGGAAGCGGGGACGTCATCGAGCCGGACGAACCGGTGGTCGGCATTGGCTCCGGCGGCCAGTATGCGGCGGCGGCTGCCCGCGCGCTGATGAAGCACAGCGAGCTGTCTCCCGCAGATATTGCGCAAGAAGCCATGCGGATCGCTGCTTCCATTTGCGTCTACACGAACGACAATATCGTGTTGGAGCAACTATAAAGCGCCGACGGGGCGCGGTCGGGCGGCGTTGCGCTCTGGCGCCCACGTGGTAGCAGAGGTGTCGATATGAGCTACATGACCCCGCGGGAAATTGTCTCCGAACTCGACCGCTACATCGTTGGCCAGCGGAAAGCCAAACGGGCGGTTGCCGTGGCGTTGCGCAACCGCTGGCGCCGTTTGCAAGTGCCCGAAGAGCTGCGGGACGAGATTACGCCAAAGAACATCATCATGATCGGCCCTACAGGAGTGGGAAAAACCGAGATTTCCCGCCGCTTGGCGAAATTGGCGCAAGCCCCGTTCATCAAGGTGGAAGCCTCGAAGTTTACCGAGGTGGGGTACGTGGGGCGCGACGTGGAATCGATCATTCGAGACCTCACGGATCTCGCCGTGAAGATGGTCAAGGACGAAGAAGAAGAAAAGGTGCGCTTGCGCGCCGAAGAACTTGCCGAGGAACGCATCCTCGATTTGCTTCTTCCCGGCTCGCGCGAGGATGACGCGCAAGAAGCGACCCGCGAAAAGTTCCGCAACATGTTGCGTGCAGGACTGCTCGACGACCGCATCGTAGAGATCGAGGTCACCAAGTCGTCGTTCCCGATGGTCGAAGTCTTCGCCCCTCAGGGCATGGAAGGAATGGAGTCGCAGCTGAAAGAACTCTTTTCCTCCATGGCGCCAAAGCAAACCACCAAAGAACGCATGCGGATCGACGACGCCTTGGACTACTTGACCAACGAAGAGGCAAGCAAGCTGATCGACATGGAGTGGGTGACGAGGGAGGCAATTCGTCGGGTCGAGGAAACCGGCATCGTGTTTATCGACGAGATCGACAAGATCGCAGGCCGCGAAAGCAGTGGTGCACCGGACGTGTCGCGGCAAGGAGTGCAGCGCGACTTATTGCCGCTCATCGAAGGCAGCACCGTAAGCACGAAGTACGGAATGGTCCGCACCGACCACATCCTCTTCATTGCATCGGGCGCGTTCCACATCGCCAAGCCCTCGGATTTGATCCCCGAATTCCAAGGCCGGTTCCCCATCCGCGTGGAGCTCGACCCGCTCACGAAAGAAGACTTCGTGCGCATCCTCACCGAACCACAAAATGCCATCCTCAAGCAGTACGTGGCGCTCTTGGCCACGGAACAGGTCAAACTTTCTTTTACTCAGGATGCTGTGGAAGAAATCGCCGCCATCGCTGCCGAGGTGAACCGGTCCACCGAGGACATCGGTGCGCGTCGATTGCACACGGTGGTGGAGCGTTTGTTGGAGAACCTTTCCTTTGACGCTCCGGATCTCGGCGGCCAGGAGGTCGTCATCGACGCGAAGTACGTGCGGGAAATGTTGGGGGACATCGTGAAGAACGAGGATCTGTCCCGCTACATCCTCTGAGCCCGGGGGACCGATGCAAACACGCGCGCGGAATGTCGCTGAGCTGATTGCGCGAGCAGACACGCTGCTCGAAGCCCTGCCGTACATTCGTCGTTACGCAGGCACGACGATGGTAATCAAGTACGGCGGCCACGCCATGACCGACGATGCCCTGCGGGCAAGTTTTGCGCAGGATATCGTGCTGCTGAAGTACGTCGGGATCAACCCGGTCATCGTTCACGGCGGTGGTCCCCAAATTAACCGCGTGCTGGACATGTTGGGCATCGAGCCGCAGTTCGTGCGGGGAATGCGAGTGACTGACCCGCAAACCATGGACGTGGTGGAAATGGTCCTAGGGAAGATCACGAACGAGATCGTGACTCTCATCCAACGGCAAGGGGGGCGTGCGGTGGGCTTGAGCGGGAAAGATGGCGAGTTGATCCGGGCTCGGAAGCTCACGGTCACAACGGAGGAAAGCGGCCGTCGCACCAAGGTGGACATCGGCCTCGTGGGGGAGGTGCAGGCCATCAATCCCGCGGTGATCGAGGCGCTCGACCGGGCAGATTTCATTCCCGTGATCGCCCCGATTGGTGTGGGAGAAGACGGCAAGAGCTACAACATCAATGCGGATCTCGTGGCTGGCGAGCTGGCTGCGGCGCTGCAGGCGGAAAAACTCATTTTGCTCACCGATGTGGAAGGCATCCGCGGAGCCGATGGCCAAGTGCTCTCGACGATCGACGTGGAACAAGCGCAGGAACTCGTGCGCTCCAAGGTGATCGATGGGGGAATGATTCCAAAGGTGGAATGCTGCCTCGACGCGCTGCGCCGGGGCACGAAAAAGACCCATATTGTCGATGGCCGCGTGCGCCACGCTGTGCTGCTGGAAATTTTCACCGACGCCGGGGTGGGCACCGAAGTGGTGTTGCGTAGCGACGCCGCTGCAATTGCACGGCGCCGCCCTGCTCGCTAACCGAGGGGTTTCCCTCGACGCTGCCTTGCTGGCCATGACAAGTGCCGACATTATCGCCCGGAACAACCGTTATTTGTTTCCTGTGTACCCTCGCGCGCCCCTCGCGTTGGTGCGCGGACAGGGGTGCCGTGTGTGGGACGCGGACGGTCGCGAGTACTTGGACTTTTTTTCCAGCACGGTCGTGACTGCTCTCGGACACGCCCACCCGCGGGTCACGGCCGCAATTTGCGAGCAAGCAAACAAGATCCTGCACGTTTCCAACTTGCACCACAGCGCCCCCCAGGGAGAACTCGCGGAACTCTTGTGTACGCACTCGTTCGCGGACCGCGTCTTTCTGTGCAACAGCGGCGCCGAGGCCAACGAGGCCGCAATCAAGCTCGCGCGACGGTATGGCTCCGAGAAGGGAGGGGGGCGGTACGAGATTATTACCATGTTAGGGTCCTTCCACGGCCGCACCCTGGCCACGTTGACGGCCACAGGCCAAGAAAAAGTACGTCAAGGGTTCCAGCCACTTCCCGAGGGGTTTCGATACGTGCCGTTCAACGATTTACGGTCGCTCGAGGCAGCCCGTTCGCCGCAGACCGTGGCGGTGATGTTGGAGTTGGTGCAAGCCGAGGGCGGCGTGATTCCGGTGTATCCGGAGTATCTGCGAGCCCTGCAGCAGTGGTGCAAGGCCCACGATCTTTTGCTGATTTTCGATGAAGTCCAAACCGGAATGGGCCGCTTGGGAACGTTGTTCGGCTACGAGCTGTTCGGCGTCGTGCCCGATATCATGACGCTCGCAAAAGGTCTTGGGAACGGTGTGCCTGTGGGCGCGATGCTGGCGCGGGCCGAGGTGGCAGAAAGTTTTGGATTGGGCGCACACGGATCGACGTTTGGGGGCAACGCACTTGCGTGTGCCGCTGCCGTAGCCACGGTGCGAGCGCTTCTAGAGGAGGGCGTTCTCGAGAACTGCCGGCAGCAGGGTGCGTACTTGCGCGGCAAACTGGAGGAAGTGGCGCGTCGCTGCCCGAGAGTGAGAGAAGTGCGGGGGCATGGGCTGTTGGTGGGGGTCGAGTTGACGGGCCCGGCTGGACCCGTGGCGGACGCGTGTCGCGAGCGCGGCCTGATCGTGAACGCGACTGCCGAGCGGGTGGTGCGCTTGGCTCCTCCCCTGGTGGTGTCTGCCACGGAAATCGACCGCGCGGTGGCTGTGCTTGCCGAGGTTTTGCAGGCATGAAACGCGACTTCTTGAGTTTGCTCGATTTGTCTCGCGACGAGCTGGAAGAAATCCTTCAACTCGCGCGCGAGTTGAAGGCCGACTGGCAAGCTGGCCGCCCGCACCCGCTCCTGCACGGCAAGGTGCTGGCAATGATTTTCGAGAAGCCGAGCTTGCGCACCCACGTGACCTTCGATGTCGGCATGTTCCACCTTGGCGGGCATGCGGTGTACCTCACCCCTGCGGACATCCAATTGGGAAAACGCGAAACCGTTGCCGATGCAGCCCGGAACCTGGAGCGTTGGGTCGACGTGATCATGGCGCGCGTGTACGACCATCGGACCCTTGAAGAACTCGCGCGCTGGGCGCGAGTGCCTGTGGTGAACGGTTTGTCCGACCGCTTGCATCCCTGCCAAGTATTGTCGGACTGCTTTACGCTCCGCGAATTTCGCCGCGACCTTGCGCAGCTCCGCGTGGCCTTTATCGGCGACGGCAACAACATGGCACACTCTTGGATGAACGCGGCAGCGCGCTTTGGCTTCGAACTGGTGGTTGCGTGCCCGACCGGATACGAGCCGGATGCCGAGGTGCTTGCCGGCGCGCGTGCGGCCGGGGCTCGGGTGACCTTGGTGCACGACCCGGCTCAGGCGGCGCACGGCGCCGACGTGATTTACACGGACACCTGGACCAGCATGGGGCAGGAGGCCGAGGCGGAACAGCGCCGACGAGCGTTTGCGGACTATCAAGTCAACGCGGCGCTCGTGCGCCTCGCAAAGCCTGATGCCTTGGTGATGCATTGCTTGCCAGCACACCGCGGCGAAGAAATTACCGACGAGGTCATCGACGGGCCGCAATCGATCGTGTTCGACCAAGCGGAAAATCGCCTGCACGTACAAAAGGCCATCTTGGTGTGGCTGGTCCGGCACCACGACGAGCAGCGCACGGCGCGTGGATGGCGGCCCACGAAGGAGTAGCCTGCAATGGAAGCACCGAAAAAAGTGGTTTTGGCATACTCGGGCGGGCTGGATACGTCCGTCATCCTTCGCTGGCTGGTGGATACGTACGGGTGCGAGGTGGTGGCATTTTGCGCCGACCTGGGGCAGGGCGAAGAACTCGCTCCGGTCGAAGAGAAGGCCCGGCGAACCGGTGCGAGCAAGGTGTACATCGAAGATTTGCGCGAGGAATTCGTGCGCGATTTTGTGTTTCCCATGTTGCGCGCCAATGCGGTGTACGAAGGCGCGTACCTTCTCGGGACCTCCATTGCCCGCCCACTGATTGCCAAGCGCCAAATCGAGATTGCTGTTGCCGAAGGAGCCGACGCCGTGGCCCACGGGGCGACGGGCAAAGGGAACGACCAAGTACGATTCGAACTGACGTACTACGCGTTGCGTCCCGAGATTCGGGTCATCGCTCCGTGGCGTGTGTGGGACTTGAATTCTCGCTCGAAACTCCTCGAATTCGCCGAGCGCCACGGGATTCCGGTCCCCGTGACCGTCGAAAAACCGTACAGCACCGACCGGAACTTGTTCCACATCAGCTACGAAGGCGGGATCCTCGAAGACCCCTGGCGAGAGCCCTACGAGGACATGTTCCAACTCACCGTGTCGCCAGAAAAGGCACCCGATCAACCCGAGTATGTCGAGATCGAATACGAAGAGGGCAATCCGGTCGCGGTGAACGGCAAGCGGTTGTCTCCTGCCACGTTGCTTGCACGCCTGAATGCCATTGCTGGCCGCCACGGGGTGGGCCGGGTAGACATCGTGGAAAACCGGTATGTCGGGATGAAATCGCGTGGCGTTTACGAAACCCCAGGGGGCACGCTTCTGCATTTGGCGCATCGTGCCGTGGAGTCGATTACGCTCGATCGGGAAGTCATGCACTTGCGCGACAGCCTCGTGCCCCGGTACGCGGAAATGGTTTATTACGGATACTGGTTCGCTCCCGAGCGGTTCATGCTGCAGGCGATGGTCGACGAGGCACAGAAGGCCGTAACGGGTACCGCGCGGTTGAAGTTATTCAAAGGCAGCGCCTCGGTGGTGGGCCGCAAGGCACCGCGCTCGCTGTATCGCCCCGACATTGCCACATTCGAGGCAGACTCGGTCTACCGCCAAGCCGACGCCGAGGGCTTCATTCGGCTCAACGCCTTGCGCTTGAAGATTGCGGGCCAGGTGCGCTCGCGCACCTGAGCTTCGAGGAATCATGAAGGTCGGCATCGTTGGCTTCCCGCGCAGCGGAAAGACAACCATTTTCAATGCGCTGACGGAGCAAGAAGCGCAGGTTGGAAGCTTTGCCGAGCCCGGTGCGGTGCACCTTGGCACGATCAAGGTGCCGGACGCTCGCGTGGATGAACTTGCGCGACGTTTCCGCCCGCGCAAAGTCACCTATGCGGAAATTGTCTTTGTGGACTTTCCTGCGCCACTGGGGTCGTCTTCCTCGTCGGCGTTGGACCCAACCACGATCGCTCAGATGCGAGACGTCGATGCTCTCGTGCAAGTCGTGCGTGGGTTTGTCGATCCGCTGACCGCTGAACCTCCCGCACCGGTACGAGACCTGGAAGCGTTCAAAAGCGAACTGGTCCTCAACGACTTGATGATCGTCGAGCGGCGGCTGGAACGGCTGAAAAAAGAGAAAGGCAAGGAGCGCGAACGGGCCGTGCTGGAGAGGCTGAAACAAACCCTCGATGCGGAGCAAGCGCTGCGTCGGATGGAATGGACTGCCGAAGAAGCCACTGCACTGGCTGGTTTTGGCTTCTTGTCGCGCAAGCCGTTCATGGCGGTGTGGAACGTGGGTGAAGAGCACGCCCGAGAGCCGTTGCCTCCCGAGATGCAAGCCTGGCTGGAACAGGAAGGGGTTCCAGGGCTGGTCCTCGCCGGCCAAATCGAAATGGAGATTGCCAAGTTGCCGGAGCAAGACCGACCGGCGTTTCTTGCCGATCTCGGGCTCGCGAGCTCGGCACGCGAGCGTTTCATTCGCATGGCGTACGAACTCCTCGACTTGATCAGCTTCCTCACTGCCGGCGAAGACGAAGTGCGCGCCTGGACCATCCGCCGCGGAACAACTGCAGTGAAAGCCGCCGGCAAGATCCACAGCGATATCGAGCGGGGGTTTATCCGCGCCGAAGTGGTCGCCTTCGAGGACTTCGTGCACTACGGGAGCGAGGCGAAAGCCCGGGAAGCAGGGAAGCTGCGGCTTGAAGGGAAGGACTACGTTGTTCGCGACGGCGACATGATCCACTTTCGCTTCAACGTGTGAAGCGTGGATGCGCCCGGCACACGCAGTTGCTTCGTGTCAACGCGCGCTCCGCTTTGCTGGCTTTCCCACCGCGGTGAGAAACATCACGCTTTTTCCCGCCGCGTGCGGAGAGAAAAAGGCCGTTACGTCGTCGTCGAAAAAGGTGAGTCCGGTTGCGCCAATTCCGAGCGCGAATGCGGCAAGATACATCCTCCCGCCGGCAATGCCTCCTTCCAGTTGAGCTGCGCGGTACCCTCGGTTGCCCAGCGCCGGAAGGATCGTGTGGAGATCGGCGAGCATGTACACGTTCGCTGCGGCGTCCGCGGCCAGTGCCTGGCCAAGCGCAAGCGCCCCTGCTTCGTGCCGAAAATTTCCCCTGGCTAAGGGAAGCAAGCAGCTGCCGTCGGCAGTGCTCGCATAGGTTCCCGCTTCGAGCCCCTGCACCGCGTGGGCGATGACATAAGCGCGCGTCAACCGCGCCTGAGCTTGGAAATCCGCAGGCACCCGTGTGCACGCGGCCCGCAGGATGGTTCCGAACACGTCCGCGCGGATCGGCTCGCGTGCAAACTGCCGGGTCGAGCCACGCTTCGCGATGACGTCTTCGATGGGTGCGGAAGGGAGCTGCGGGAGCGCCGGAAGAAACGTGGCGGCGGCGACCGCACCGGCGCTGATGTTGCGGGCACCGCGGCGCCAGGCGCGCACCTCGTCGGCATCGGACAAGGCAGAGGCGCGGTGCATGGCGACAATTTCCGGGTATTCGATTTCACGCGGCGAGGACGGTTCCACCGCTAGCTGGAGCGCGGGTACTTCCTCCCGCCGGGTAGGTGCGGGCACTCCCGAACCAAGCGCAACCAGCGCGAGAGCAGCTTCGCGACGGCCATCCACCCCGATCAGGTGGTTCACGTCGTCGTCCACGAATCCCACAAGCAATCGATGCCGGATTTCGCCACTCGTTGCCGCAGCGAGCAGGTTGGCGAGGATGGTTCCGCAGTCCCAGAATGCGTGCCGGTACGTGCGCGCGCGGTACTTCCAAGCGTTGCGCCAGAACGTGCTCGTGAACACGAGCCAAACTGGCGCGTCGCGAAACTCCTCGGGTGCCGCGGCTGCAGCACACAGGTTCCCGCGAAAGTCACCGCGTCGTAGGCAGCGGAGGGCAAAGTCGTGAGGGCCGAAGTGGTACACCCCGGCGTCCAAGCCAGGAACATGAGCGCAGACCACGTACGTATCGATGTGGTGCAGGTTCCCCGTACAGGCAGCAGCGCGAAAAGGTACGCGCATGCCACCAAGGTCGCGCCAGCGCATGACTCCTGCGCTCAAATACAGGATGCGCGCGAGCGCCGCGGCGTCCACCTTGCCACGCAAGGGCGACGTTTCTCCCGAGTCCAACACCGCTGCCAAGCCGGGCCGTGTCGATCGTGACCAGGTTTGGGGTAACGGCAGTGCTGGGAGATCCCGATAGATCTTGAACGGGCGGGGGTAATTCGACCAGTCCAGCGTGTGCGGACCTTTGCGAACGCTTTCCCAAGAATGGCTTGTGACCCGATGATAATGCCACGCCGCCGTGACTGCAGTGTTCTGGCTCATTCGAGCGTGCAGTGTACACCGCGAGCGAAGGCAAGGAAATTCGCGTGCACTTGGTTTTGGGCCCTGGGGCAAGGGGGAGCCCCGTTCGAAGGCGTTACCGTGTTTCGATGGGTCGAGGTGCGTGCTACAAGCCGAGGCCGAGTTCGGTGGCCATGCGGGTCGGTTGCGCGTTCGTAGGAGTGTTGCTGATCGCTGGGCATCTTTGGGCTCCTGCGGGCGTGCGGGCCGAGCCCGCAGCGAGCGCTGCTCCGGTGCTTGCGGCGGAACAGTCGCCACGCGAGAAGGCAAAGGTGCTCGCACAGCGCGCAGTGGAGCTCCTGAAACGCGGCGAAGACGCCCCCGACCCCACGACGAAGCGGCAGCTATACACAGAGGGTTTGCGTTTATCGGAAGAGGCCTTGGCGCTGGATGAACAGAATGCCGACGCGCATTTTGCGCGCTTTGCCACCAAGGGCAGGCTGTTGTTGCTCGACGGGGCCAGCCCGAACCCTCTGAACCTGATGCGGCTCAATCGCGACCTCGACCGCGCCTTGGAACTGAATCCCAACCACCCAGACGCGCTGACAGCGAAAGGAGGGCTGTACCGGCAGTTGCCGCGCCTGCTGGGCGGCAACCAACGCAAGGCTGAAGAGTGCCTGACCAAGGCAATTGCGCTCGAACCGGAGCATGCGGTCGGAGCGCGAGTGGAATTGGCGCAGCTGTATTTCGATCGTGGCGACCGGGAGCGAGCAGTGGAGCTGCTACGCGCCGCAATTGCCATCGCCGAGCGCGACGGAAAGCTGCGCCAGCGCAACGAGGCGGAAGCGTTGCTTCACCGTTACGTTGGCGTGATTCGTGGAAACCCGTAAGGAAGGAAAACGCATCGTGCCAGCGAAGCCCTGGAGCCAGGCTCGCAAGGGGAACCGACGACCGTGGGTTTTGCGATTCGCGCTGCGCTCGCGCTTTCCTTGGCCACTGCTGGCGATGGGCGTTTGGGTGCTGTGGCTGGGCGGGTGCGCGCCGTGTCATCGGGGGCACCACCACGGGGCAGCAAACCGGGACGTTCACGGTCCAGCCGATGTGGAAGCGTACATTCGGCACTTGGAGTCGGCGGAGCGAGACGCGTGGCAACGTCCCGACGAGGTGATTGCGTACCTGCAGCTTTCTCCGAGCGCCTGGGTTGCCGACGTCGGTTGCGGGCCGGGCTACTTCACGCGCCGGCTGGCGCGCGCCGTACCCCAAGGCGTCGTGTTTGCCATCGACGTCGAGCCACGCCAGCTGGATCGCTTGAACGAGCATCTGACACGGGAAGGACTGGCGAATGTGGTGCCGGTGCTAGCGCCGCCGGCAGACCCGCGCCTTCCGCCGCGGCTCTTCGACTTGGTGTTCGTTGTGGATACGTACCACCACTTTCCTGATCGGGTTCGGTACCTCGAACGACTGCGAGATGCGCTCCGGCCTGGCGGGCGCATCGTGATCGTCGACTACCACAAGCGAGAGTTGCCGGTGGGACCACCGCCGGACCACAAGTTAGACCGCGAGGTGGTGTTGGAAGAGGCCAGTCGCGCCGGGCTCGTGTTGATCGACGAGCCGACGTTTCTGCCGTACCAGTATTTCTTGGTGTTCCAGCGCAGCACTGAAAGAAACGCCTCTCCCTCCCAGGGAGAGGCCGGCGCCCAGCGACGGGTGAGGGTGGGTTGCGTCGTGGATTGACGTTCGACCCACTCCCTCACCTTTCATCCTCTCCCTCGCCCTGGCCAGGGCGAGGGAGAGGAGTCGACGTGGCTTGGTGCGACGGAGTGACGGTTTGCACGTCGCAGTTGCACGGCAGAGAAAAGACGCCTCTCCCTGCCAGGGAGAGGCCGGCGCGCAGCGCCGGGTGAGGGTGGGTTGCGCGGTGCATGTAGGGGCGACGTGGTGCGTCGCCCTGGTGCGATCGTGTACGACGGCACCGCATCATCCCGGGCGCCCGCCACGGCCCCGCCGGGCGACCCACCGGGTCGCCCCTACATTGCTCGCCGGTAGGGTGCGGGTTCCGATGAACCACGGGCGCGTTACGGCGTGGTGCGATGTTCGTTGGTGCAACGCACGCGGTTGCAGGCATGGCATGTAGGGGCGACGCGGTGCATCGCAGTGCGATGGTTCAGCCCCCCACCTCACCCTCGCCCTCTCCGCCCCCGAAGGGGCGGAGAGGGGTTCGCTCGGTGGAGTGAGCGGGCAGAAAGCTGCCGCCTGTTTCCAACGAAGCAACAAAGAGACGCCTCTCCCTGGCAGGGAGAGGCCGGCGCGCAGCGCCGGGTGAGGGTGGGTTGCGTCGTAGATCGACGTTCGACCCACTCCCTCACCTTTCATCCTCTCCCTCACCCTAGCCAGGGCGAGGGAGAGGAGTCGACGTGGCTTGGTGCGACGGAGTGATGGTTTGCACGTCGCAGTTGCACGGCAGACAAAAGACGCCTCTCCCTGCCAGGGAGAGGCCGGCGCGCAGCGCCGGGTGAGGGTGGAACCCGCGGTGCATGTAGGGGCGACGCGGTGCGTCGCCCTGGTGCGATCGTGTACGACGGCACCGCATCATCCCGGGTGCCCGTCCGCCACGGCCCCGCCGGGCGACCCACCGGGTCGCCCGTACATTGCCCGCCGGTAGGGTGCGGGTTCCGATGAACCACGCGCGCGTTACGGCGTGGTGCGATGTTCGTTGGTGCAACGCACGCGGTTGCAGGCATGGCATGTAGGGACCACGCGGTGCGTCGCCCTGGTGCGATCGTGTACGACGGCATCGCATCATCCCGGCTGCCCGTCCGCCACGGCCCCGCCGGGCGACCCACCGGGTCGCCCCTACATTGCCCGCCGGTAGGGTGCGGGTTCCGATGAACCACGCGCGCGTTACTGCGTGGTGCGATGTTCGTTGGTGCAACGCACGCGGTTGCAGGCATGGCATGTAGGGACCACGTGGTGCGTCGCCCTGATGCCGCAATGGTAGAACTCACCACGGGCGAGCCACCGGCCCACTCGTTCCCGGATCGAACCGGCTAGCTCGATCCTTGTGGCGTGGGGGCAGGCTGCAGTTGCTTCAGCAGGTCTTGCACTTGTTCGGCATGTTTGCGGGTGTCGACGTCGTCGATCACCGCTCGCAGGATGCCCTCGGGGTCGATGATGAACGTTCTGCGCTTCGCCATTCCCAACCAACCTTTCACGCCGTAAAGCTCCACGACCTTTTGGTCGGGATCGGCAATCAGCTCGAAGGGCAAAGACAACTTCTCCTTGAACTCGCGCTGTGTTGCTAAGTCGTCCGTGCTGACACCCACGACGGTCGCGCGAAGGTTGCGAAGCCCCTCGATGCCGTCACGCAAGGAGCCCGCCTCGGCCGTACAACCGGGAGTGAAGGACTTCGGGTAAAAGTACAGCACGACCCAACTGCCGCGGAGATCAGCCAATGACAACGGTCCAGCGGTGGACTGCGCGGAAAATTCTGGCGCCTTGCTGCCCACAGCCGGCGCCGACGCGGCCATTGCGAGCCGCGCGGCAGCAAGGACCACGACGAGGCTGACTTGCAGAAAGGTTTTCATGGGCGCCATCGTACCAGGGCTTTGGTGCGACACAAGCCTTGCGCCCCCGTACTCCTTTTCGGGTAGCCAACGGGCGAACGGCACGAGCGTGCCGCGCGCCCGCCGCGAGTGAATGCGCCGCTGCTTCTAGTCCAACTGGCCGAGGACCCACGCAGCGGTGTCTTCCGGAATATCGGGCAGCAGCTCCAGGAACTGCTGTACGTCTTCTCCGACCACCGGGCCACTGAAGTTTTCACGCAGCAAACTGTGGAAGTGCTGGGCGACGCGTTCGCTCAGTAAACCGCACCGGCGAAGGGTGGGCAGGACGAATCCTTGCGTAGGCCCCAGGCGGCCTCCCGGGCGAATGTCGCGCATGATTTGTTCTCGCTCTTGATGGACGCTGGACAGCAGCGCCGCCGGATCGATCCCGACTTCCGACCAAATGGCAAGCAAGGAGCTAAAGAACGTTTGCTGCGTGCGAGAACCAATCAAAGTGCGGGCAGCCTCGAGGGCGAAGTCCTCCAGTTCGCGCCGTTGCGCATCGTTCAGGCAGGGCACACAGCGGGAAATGTATTGCACCCCGTATGCGTGGTGGCGCGACTCGTCGCGGGCAACGTACGTGAGCAAGTCCTTCAGCAGGGGCTCCTCTGTAAGGTTACGCATTTCCCGAAAACTATAGAGCGCCAGCCCCTCGACCACGATTTGCATGCCCACGAGCTTTTTCATCCAGTCGTCCGTCTCGAGCGTGCTATCGAGGATGGTCTTGAGCGCGGGAGCGATGGGCCGCACTTCGTCGAGCTTCTTGATGTACTTGGCAAACACCTCGACATGACGAGCTTCATCCATGGTTTGTGTGGCCGCATAAAACTTCGCGTCGGTGTGGGGTACTGCATTCACCAACTGCGCGGCCACCATCAGCGCTCCTTGTTCCCCGTGCAGAAAGTTGCTCAGACGAAAGCTTGCCAACCGCCGCGTGGCCTCCCAGCGCGTTTCCTCGGGCAACGACTTCCAGTAAGAACACTTGTCGATTTCGATTGCCGTGCCCATCGGCGTAGACGCGAACTTTTCGATGTCGATGGGCCGATCCCAATCGATCTCTCGCTCTGCGATCCATTGGGCGTCGAGCGCCTTGTAGTACAGGTTGCGAAGCTCTTCGACCTCGGGATCGTAGTTCCACTGGTAAATGACCTTTAAAGCAGAGTCTAACGCGGGTTCTTGCGTCGGTGTTTGAATTCGAAACTCGCTCATGAACAAAACCCTCCTATTCCCTCTTGAAGCGATGGTTACTGGTTGGCCGCGACAAGGGTGGCCACGCCGGACTCTCCGAGCATCCGGAACGCTTCGCGCAAACGCGCCACCGCTTCGCGCGGCTTGCCCGCCTCGATTGCTGCTACGCACGCATCGATGACCCCGACGAGGCGCCCCGGGTCGAGCTCGAGCTGTTCCCGGGTTTGTCGCAACGGTGGCGATGCCAGCAAAGCCCGTAAGCGCCGCGCCACCATTTGCCACACACGGTTTCCAGTGATGTCGGCAATCAGCACCATGATTGCGCGGGCCGCTTCGAAACGATCTTCTCGGCCAAGCGCCGTATCGGCCAGCACCGCGCGCAGACGTTTGAGTTCGTCAAGATGCGCTGGCGTTACCCGATCCACCGCCACCCGCGCCATCTCGTACAGCAGCACCGACACCACCTCTTGCATCTCTCGTAAGAGTCCTCGGTCGACGCGCCCGCCGCGGAAGATCATCGGACCAATCAGGTCCAACGAGCCCTCCACCAGCGGCTGCACGGTGACTCCGTCGCCCTGTCGCACCTTCACCAACCCGGTGCTTTCCAACAACTTGATGGCCTCCCGTATGGAGGTGCGGTTAACTCGAAACTGCTGTGCCAGCTCGCGTTCCGGCGGCAACTTGTCTCCGGGGCGGTAGTGGCCCTCGAAAATGGCGTCCCGCAGTTGCTCCGCCACTTCCTCATGCAAGCGCCGCCGCGTGGGAGGCTGGAACAACCGTGCATGGATTACGCGAGCAGTCATAGAATGAGCTGGTTATCAGGTGGTCCAACCAATCGCAAGCAGCTTCGTGCGCACTTCTCTCCCGATGCAGCTTGGGTGGCGTTGAGCCCCGGAACAGCCACCACAGACATCCAACATCCGATTTGTCTGGTTCCGCCGTTGTACGGGCGACGCGGTGCGTCGCCCTCGCGCCGCTGTGGCACGCTGGTAGGTGTTCGAACGGCCGCACGGTGGTGCCGCAGCCGCCGTGCGTCGCTACGGCCTGCGTCGCAGCGCGATCGTGGAATCCACGTACCCGTCACAAACCCCGCACCCGGTAAGGTAGGAACATCCCATTCCGCCCCCAACGAGGGCGGAAGGTAGGGGCGACGCGGTGCGTCGCCCTGACCCTCCAGTGCCAGAACGCACCACGGGGGAGCTTCTCATTCTCCATCCCCCGGACCAATACACCCCTCTCCGCTCCCGCGTCGGCGGCGGAGAGGCAGGGTGACTCACAGCCGTGCGAGCGGAGATGCTGAAGCAATGCCTTGCGCTTCACACAGCGATGATTTCTTCTTGAAAGTCAGCTCCGGCAGCGGACAAAGCGTCCTGCCTGTTTAGCTCTAGAGCCTCCTTTGAGGTGATCCGCAGAGTTTCCAACAGTTTTTTCCGAGTGCGCTCCTGGCAATTGACCCCCGGAACCTCTTCGATCCATCCGATCCACCAATCATTTTCCTTCTTGATCACCGCTGTGTATTCCCTGTTCATACCGTGCCCTCGATACAGCCTCTAGGCTGTCAGCCGATGGCTACACCTTCATCAAACTTGAGAAGATGAACGGGGGCAGGCCTCTACTTTGTACCCCGTAGGCGCGGGGGCGACTCATCCGGTCGCTCCTAATGCACACATGCATGGATGAGCCATGCGACGGGCAACATCCCGCTGTCGCGGGGCCGAGCGCGCTACACGTCGTCGCTGCAGTGCGGGGCCAGGTATAAAGTAAGGGTCTGACCCCGTTTCTTGCGAAGTACGGTCAGCCCCCAGATTCCGGCTCGTTGGGGGAGGGTGTAGGTGCCGCAGGTAGGGCAGTTTGGGTCTCGGAAAGTTGCGCCTCCAGCTCGCGAAAGCGTCGCTCGAGATTTTCAAAGCTGCGGGTCATCTGGTCGGCCAGCTTCTGAAACTCCTCGAGTTGGCGGTCGGCTCGCACGCGTGCTTCGTTGGCGGCCTCGAGTTTCCGAGTGAGTTCGCGCACCTCGAACTCCAGGCGGGCGTTTTGGTCGGGCGGCGGCGCCAGCAGGCTCACCAAGATGGCGCCCAGCGGGATACCGAGTACGAGGCCGAGTACCACACCGCTGCCGAATCTCCAGCGCAGCATCAGGGTTCCTCCCGCAGCAACTTTGTCATGGTCAAGGCGTTGCGCACGCCGTAGTCCGAATAACAGTTGTTGAAGATCACCTGCACCTCCGTTGCCCCGCGCAGCCGGCGAATTTTTTGGGCGAGCTCCGTGAGCTCTTCGTTGCTGTAAAGGTATCGAAACCGTTCGCTTGCGCGCTCGTGACGGCCGAACCAAGCTTCGCGATTGCGGCCGTGCAACCGCACGTACGCCATGTCGCTGGTGCTGGCAAAGGGCGTTGCTGGCAGGCTGGGCGCAGCGGGCAGATCCAAAATGACGTGCACGAGGCCGCGTTCGTGCAGAAACGCCAAGGTGTGTTCGGCCCGCTCCCCGAACCAACTTCGGTGTCGGAACTCGATGGCTAACCGGTAGGTGGGAAGCTGTGCGCGGCAGTAGTCGAGGTATCGTTCGTTCTCTTCGCGAGCGGTAAACCACGGCGGAAACTGGAAGAGCAGGCAGCCCAACTTGCCGGCGCGCTCCAACGGGCTGAGCGCCGCGGCAAACATGGAAAAGCACAGCTCCAACGCTTCGCTGCTGTCCACTTTTACTCGCTGGCCGGGCTCGGTGGGCTTGGCCTCGCTGCCCAAGCGCTCGCGCACAGCAAGCGGGAGCTGGCGAAGCTCCACCGGATGTTGGGTCAAGGCAGCAAATGCTTTGATGTGGAACAGAAAGTCTTCCGGTGTGCGCTGCGCCCAGAGGTAGGAGTTGCGCTCGCTGGGCAGCGCGTAAAATGTCGAGTCCACCTCGACGGTATCGAAGTGGGCTGCGTAATATTGGAGGCGGGCGGCTGCGGTGTTGGCCGACGGCGGGTAAAACCCCGACTCGAGCAATGTTGGGTCGGTCCAGGAAGCCGTACCTACCCGGTAACGAATGCGCTTGCGTCCGCTCATGATGCGCGTACCGCAGGACCTTGGTTCCGAGCACCGACCCCAAACAGCAAAGCCGCCAGCCACGGGGTACACGCTGCGCAGGCAAACATCCAACGTTGGCCCCACGCATCGGCGATGACCCCGAACAAAAAGGCGCTCGCCATCACGCCCAGGTTGAACGAGCCGTTGAACAAGGCTTGGGCCTTGCCCAGCGCGGCGGCGGGGGACGTGTCCACCAGAAACGCGTGCAGGGTCGGATACGCCAAACCCTGAGCTAGTCCGAACAGTGCTCCCGCAGCAATTAAAGCTGGCGCTTGTCGTACAAAGGCGAGCGCGAGAATCGCCAAGCCAAGGGTCGCCAGTGCTGGCAGGATCACCACGCGTCGGCCCCAGCGGTCGGAAACGCTCCCTCCGAAAATCCGTACCCCGATAGCGCTGGCTGTGTACGCGGCAAAAAATCCTCCTACCCGTCCAAGCTGCTGGGTTTTGATAAAACTGGCTGCGTACGTGGTGATGCAGCCGAATCCCATCCCGAAGAGCACCATGACCACTGCCAACACGTAGTGCGCTCGTGGAAGTGTCGCCCGAGCGGTGCGCGTCGACCCCGAAACTGGATGCTCGACCACTCCGGAGATCCACCAAGCGCTCGCTGCAGAGCAAAGCGCTGCGGTTACGAACAAGGCTGGGAAGCCGTTCCGGTGGATGATTTCCTCGCCGAGTGCCGGTGCGAGGGCGTGGGTGAGCAAAGTAGACACACCGAACCAGCCGAGCGCGCGCGCACGCATGGCTGCTGGCGCCAAGGTCGCAGCCAGGGTCGTTGCCGCGGTAAACGAAGCCGCAAACGCCACCCCCTGGGCAAGGCGCAAGCAAACGATTTCCGGGCCGATCCGGTGCACGAAGAGGTAGCCCAGTGCAGCGAGAGTCATGATGACCGCCCCGGTTTGAAACACTAGGCGCCGGTGCACCCGGTCGATCCACAGGGCCACCGCTGGGAGGGTGAGCAGCGTGGCAAGGCCGCCCGTCCCCATCACCCAACCAACGGTGGCTTCCGAGCCTCCGAGTTCCTTCACGAACAACGGGAGCAGGAAAAAGGAGGCGAAGTTGAGGAAGAAGGCAAAGTTCGCCAGCATGACGCGTCCGAACGGGCCACGGAGGAAGAGAACCGTGGGACGCGTCGTACTCTGCGGCGTTGCTTGATGACGGCGAGTGGCTGCCGTGTGTTCTCCACGCAAGGGTGGTGGGGAAGGGGCGGGCGTGGTCATGGCTCCGCCTCGCGAAGCTCGCGCGTACGCAAGTGGTAGAGCACGTGGCCGAGGGTGCTGCGATGGAAAGCCTGCTCGCCATCGACGAGTACGGTAAAGCCCTCGTCGAACTGTGGGTAGGCGCGCTGGCCGTCCGGCCGATCCCAAACGATGGTGAGCTCGTGCCCGCGGTAGCGCAAGCGGTCGAGGAGAAACCGCTCCCACTTGCTCGCTAGCGGGTCGAGTTCCAGCCATTCGTCAGCTCGTGGAACGAGGCCAACGGCTCCTTCGACGACAAGCGAGAGAAACATGGAATGGAAGTCGTGCGAGATGTCGGATGGTTTGGGCCGTGCCGACATCCGGTAGGGTTCCCACTGGGAGTAGTATTCGTGAACGTTGGGCCGCCAGTACGGATCGTACGGGTTCACTCCGGGGTAGACGAGTTGGTTGTACCGCTCCATGAGTTCCATGAAGTGTTCTCTGGTGAGGGGGTGGTTTTGATAACTGCGGAGCGCCCGAAGCACCAATCTCCCTCCCATGCTGATGGGATGGGGCGCGATGTTTCGAGTGAGGCCGTCCATCTCCCAATTCCATTGCCGGTAGTGGTGCTGGCTCGTGATCACTGGCGGGAACCGGCCCCAGAATTCGTTCGGGTCCACGAGGTAGCGCAGTGCTGCCGTGTAGCGCGGCTCGTTTGGCGCCAAACCCACAAGGAAGGGAAACAACCCGTGGAGTTCGCGAATGGGGATCCGCGCGTTGTTGTCGGCGCGCCGAGGGTAGAAGAATTGGTCGTGCTCGTCCCAAAATGCCGCCAGGGCAGCGTTCCGAATGTTTTCTGCCACACCGGTGAATTCCCGTTCCAAAGCAGGGTCGCCCGCCTCGCGGGCCAGCGCCGCGACTGCTTGGGCATTCGCAAACACGAAGCTGGCAAAGTCGACCCGCTCCAATTCGGGCGGGTGTGCGTGGGGGTGGAGGCGGAGGCCGTTGAAAAACCAGTAAGAGAGAATGTCGAGGTCGTAGCCGGTAATCCGCGGACGCCCACTTTGCGGCAAGCCATCGCCGTCGGCGTCGAAGCTGGTGACCCAAGCCCGGACATCTCGGGCCATCTCAGGTAAAAGCTGGCGGAGCTCGGCCACGGTGAACGGGTGCACGCGGTGGAATTCCTCCACTGCCGCAGCCGCCCAATGAGAATACGTTTCCCCCCAGTACGGACTGCCCGGTGGATCGATCAAAGCGCCATTGGGAGCGAGGTTGCGATAAGCATTGCGGATCTGGCTGCGCCCGAACGCCGGGTTGCGCAAGTAGGTGAGCTCCTTGATTTGCACGGGGACGGCAAAGGTAATGGCATTGTCGAAGCCGAGCTTGCCCTCGTAAAAGCGGTAGCCCGACAAATCTGGCGTATCGGCTTCCGTCATGTTGAAGCGCACGAGCCACCAACGGTAGTACCACATGCGCTTGAAGCCCAGGTCGCTGCAGTCGAAGTAGGGCACGTTTTCGAGATACCAACGCTGGTCCTGTTCGCGGTGCCGCTCGAAGATATCGGCAGGAAGCGATGGAAGGCGTTCGTGCTCGCGCTCTTCGAAGCGCACAGCCACCACCACTGGCGTGCTCGTTCCCTCCGCGGGCACGGGAATCTCCCGCTTGGCGTGCGTTTGCGCTTGTCCGTCGGCGGTGAAACCGGGCAGGTCTGCGTACACGTACAGCGGTAGTTGCTGGAACTCGCCGGCGGCGAGCAACGGGAAACGTGGTGCGCGCTTCTTTTCTGGCACAGCCAAGTACGGCACATCCACTTCGAAGAGAACGCGATGTAGTTGGTGGTCGCGAGCCTGAACCGTGTACGCGGCCACAGCGTGGTCGTCTACCGTGATGAACTTCCGCTCTTCGATCACCACGGGCCCGACAAAGTACTGCACCGCCGTGTGGCTGGGGGAGCGCACGATCTGGAATTCGTCATCGAAAAGGGCGACTGGCTGTCCGTCGACAGCAAAGCGAGTGCGGAACAACTCGCGAAAGCAAAAAAACGAGTGCAGGAAACAAATCTTGCCCGCGAATCCAGGAACGAACTCCAGTTCTTGCGCCCATAGCCTGCGTCCTGCGGACAGCAGCACTTTGTCGTCGTCGAGCAAAAGGCCGCGAGCAACCGCCCGCGGAACGCCTCCCGGAGGCACTTGGAACACCTGGTGCCGCAGCGTCGCGTCGACATAGGCGGTTTGCCAATCCCCTTCGCGATGTTCGCTTGGCTCGTAGCGGTACCATGGCTCGAACAGCCCAGGTTGGACCCCCGCACGAGCCGTTCGGTCCTCCATGGGTTGGCTGCTCCGGGGCGCGGGCGGTGCGTTGCATCCCGCGCCGGCCAGAACCGCTGCCAAGAACAGCAGCAGGTTCGGGCCTCGAGCGAATGCACGCTGCTGGGCGCGCAGCGCCAGGGTAAGGAACTGCACGGGGCAGCGCCGCTTTACCGTTTGGCGACCGGTGGATGGTAAAGAACGTGCATGACGTAAATCAGCGCCGGGCGCTCTTGGCCAACCACATGGACGTGGATTTCGGTGGTCACTTGGGTACCCGCGGGCTTTGCTTCGACGCCGACGATGCGGCTGCGAGCGTGAATTTTCGCACCAGCCGGCACTGGCGCAGTAAACCGTAGCTTGTCGGCACCGTAGTTCGTGGCGTTCCCATAACCCACGATTTGGAACGTCCCTTGCGGCCGCAGTCGCGGAATCAAACTCAGCGTGAGAAAGCCGTGGGCGATGGGCTGCTTGAACGGGCTTTCTCGTTTGCAGCGTTCCACATCGACGTGGATCCACTGATGATCGCCCGTGAGATCGGCAAAACGGTTGATCATGTCCTGAGTCACTTCCACCTCGGGGCCCCACGGCCCAAACGTATCGCTGATCTTGGTTTTGAGTGTCTCGATGTCGTCGAAGCGAATTTGCTCCATCGGTGGCGGCCTCCTTCTTGGAGAAGTTTCTCGTTTGTTTGCCAGAGCGCCCTGCGTTTTGTCTAGCGGTGGGGCACGGAGCCACCATGCCCCTGAAGGCGATCGCATCCACGTGGTGGGCCTCACCACGTTTGCAGCACGGACATCGCGCCGCGATGTTCGCTGGCCCAACGCACACGGCTAGACGCACGGATTGTAGGGGCGACGCGGTGCGTCGCCCTGGTGCGATCGTGCACGACGGTACCGCATCATCCCAGGTGCCCGCCCGTTACGGCCCCGGCGGGCGACCCACCGGGTCGCCCCTACATTGCCCGCCGGTCGGGTGCAGGATCGTGTGAACCACGCGCGTTCCCATGTGGCGTAGGGGCATGGCGGTGCCGTGCCCAAAAACCGCGGCCGCGCGCCCCTACGACGAGACCCGCGGACCCGGGGGCAGGGCAGAACCGAGAAGGCAAAATTCCTCGTACGTTTACTCTTGACAAAAGCAGCGCTCTGTGTGGTACAAGACACACCGTATTCCGTTTGACAGTGGTTGCGTGCGCTCGGAAGAACGTGGCTCACAACTGCAAAGGACGGTCAAGAACGCGAGGAGGGAACCAAACATGATGAATCGGGGAGCCATCGGGGGTCAGCGACCGAAGGTGCCATCGCGACGTGCGCTGCGGACGGGTTTGCAAAGATGGTTTGTGGGCTCAGCCTGCGTGCTCGTGCTCGGGTTCGTGTGGGGAACCTTGTTGCACGGTGCCGTGGCGTATGCCGGACTAGCAAGCCCCAGCAACAACGCAAGCGGTAGCTCATGTAGCGCCGGTAACAGCTCGGATCAGTTCTGCGGCTTTTCCACGAGCATTCCGATCAACACCTCCACCCAACTCCAGTTCCGCTATGCGTGGAACATTAATGCGGACGTCGGGATCTTCTCCACGCGCGACATGGCCGGCACCGCAACGCACAACATTTCTTTCACGGCGACAGCCGTGAAAGGCTACCAGCTGAACGTGACTCCTCAAATCACCGGCATTGCCCAGGTGAACAACGATGCCTCGGGGTGCAATGGAAGAGCAACGATCAATGCAGTGACCGGAAGCACGAACATTACGCCAAATTCGGGCAGCGTGACCGGTTGGTTTGGGGGTGCGAACACAGGCAACACGGGTGGCGCCCAGATCCCGTTCAACAACAGCGGCTCTGCCGTTTACCAGCGGCTGAGCAACGGAGCTCCGCAGACCCACACCTTCACGTTCCAGTGGACCGGCAGCGTGCGCAGCAATTCCTGCGAGGCTGCGGTGCGCGTTGGCCAGCAAAATGGCAGCACAACTAGTTGCGGCGCGTGTGACTATCCAGGAAGCCCGAGCCGGACCCAGAGTAGCGACGGACAGTTCTTGACCGTCACGTTCCAGGAGCTTTGTGGTGACGGAGTGGTTCAGGGGAGTCTGGGAGAACAATGCGACTTGGGTGCGGCGAACGGGCAACCGACCTCGTGCTGTACGGCCGACTGCCAGCTCCGTGCTGCCGGACAAACGTGCCGCGCGGCAGTGAGCGTGTGCGACGTGACGGAGACGTGCACGGGCACGAGCGCGACCTGCCCGGCAGACACGTTTGCACCGGGGGGAACCCTGTGCCGAGGTGCGGCCGGCATTTGCGACGTATCCGAATTCTGTACGGGAACGAGCAACACTTGCCCGGCAGACACCTTCCAGCCCCCGTCGGTGGTGTGCCGTGCTGCAACGGATTTGTGCGATGCCGCCGAGAACTGCACGGGAACGAGTGCCTCGTGTCCGGCAGACGTGCCACTTCCGAACGGCACCTTCTGCCGAGCGGCCAATGGCGACTGCGACGTCGATGACTACTGCACCGGCACTTC
>Ga0101944_10002620_pt1 | contig 28254 bp, 15 predicted proteins | sample DewCreD2012metaG_FD_75245 | JGI IMG/M metagenome (GOLD analysis project Ga0101944, IMG submission 75245) | Hot spring sediment bacterial and archeal communities from British Columbia, Canada, to study Microbial Dark Matter (Phase II) - Dewar... ... | reverse complement strand
TGACGGCCAGCGGGACGGCCAGCACGCCGGCGGTGTTGAAGGGCGGCACCACGGTCAACCTCGGCTCGCGTCCGGTGACGTTGAACTACACGCCGGACAGTTTTGCGGGGGATGCCAACAGTCCCGCATTGAACCTTTCGCAGGGCAGCTTGACCCTCAACAGCGCCATCACGGTGGTCAACAACAGCGGCACGGCGCTGGGCGAGGGGACGTATGTGCTCATCGCGCAGGCCAGCGGCTCGATCACCGGCACGCCGACGTTGAGCGGCACCGTCGGTGGCAGCGGGATTGAGGCGGGCAAGACGGCGTTCATCCAGGTGACCGGCGGCAATGTGGAACTTGTCGTGCAAGGTGCGCTGCCCACGACCACCACGCTTTACCGCACCAACAGCACGCCGTCCTCCAGCACCTACGGCGACACCCTGCAATTTGGCGTTTCAGTGGATCCCGGTGCCGCGACGGGCACGGTGGAACTGCGCAATGGCGGCGTCAGCGGCACGCTGATTGGAACGGGCACCCTTTCCGGCGGCGTGGCCACGATCACCCCGGCGGACAATGCCCTGGGTGTCGGCACCCATGCGAACCTTGTCGCCCTTTACCTGGGCGATGTGAACTACCAGGCCAGCGCCTCCGCCGCGTTGTCGCCCGCGCAGGTGGTGGCCCAGAAGGCCCTGACCGTTTCCGGGGCGGTGGCGGGCAACAAGTATTATGATGCCACGACGGCTGCCACCGTTTCGGGTGGCACGCTGAACGGCGTGCTGGCCGGCGATACGGGCAACGTGACGCTCAACCAGAGCGGCGTCTTCGCCACTGTGGGGCCGGGCACGGCCATTGCGGTCACGGGCACGATGAGCCTGGGCGGTTCGGCGGCAGGGAATTATTCGCTGACCCAGCCGACGGGATTGAGCGCGGACATTTACGCGGGGGCGGTCTGGACGGGGGCATCGGACACGCTGTGGAACACGGCGGGCAACTGGCTGACCAACATCGTTCCGGCCGGGGCCAATGTCACGGCCGACTTCGCGCAACTGGACCTCCCGGCGGATCAGACGGTGAACCTCAATTCGCCCCGGACCATCGGCAACCTCGTGTTTGGCGACACCGACACGGGCACCGCCGCCGGTTGGACGCTGGCAAACAATGGCTCGGGCGGGAACATCCTGACGCTGGACGGCGCTACGCCCACTATCAGGGTCAATGCCTTGGGCACGGACAAGCTTGCCACCATTAGTGCAGTCGTGGCGGGCACCGCCGGCCTCGCCAAGACCGGTTCCGGCACACTGGCGCTGACCGGCGTGAACACTTACACGGGCGCGACCGCAGTAAGCAACGGCTGGATTCAGTTCAACTTCAATTCCGGCTTCGGTGCGACTCCCGTTTCGCCGACCCCTGGCAACATTGTCCTTGATGGCGGCGGCATTGCGCTAATTACGGCCAATCAAACCATCGCTGCCAACCGCGGCATTGCGCTGGGCGTCAACGGCGGGGCTATTTCCAACGGTGTTGCGGGCAGCGGAAATCTGACGGTCAGCGGCATCATCGCCGGTCCCGGTGCCCTCACCGCAAGTTCCGCAGCCAACGCGGGCCTTTTGCTCGGCGCACAGAACACTTACAGCGGTGGCACCACACTTGCCGGCCCGGCCAGCGCCACCATTTTCAATCTGAACAGCTCGGTCGGATCGCCAGGCAGTCTGGTCAGCGGCACGTTTGGCACCGGCCCGGTGGTCTTCAACGGCCCGGGCATGCGCAGCACCACCGGAGCAGACACGACCAACGGCAACGCCATCATCTTCGCGGCGGATGCGACGTTCCCGACCGTCAGCAGCGAGAAGACGCTGGCGCTTGAAGGCCCCATCACGCTTTCCAACGGCACGCGCACGCTCACCGTCAATATTGGGGCGACGGTGGCGGGCAAGTCGCTGGTGATTAGCGGCGTGATTGGCGATGGCGGGAACGGCCACGGCCTGACCAAGGCCGGCACCGGCGTTCTGACGCTCACCCGCACCAACACCTATTCCGGCATCACCACCATCACGGGCGGTTCCATTGTCGTGCAGACCAACGAGGCGTTGGGCACCGTTTCCGCCGCCACGACGGTCAGTTCCGGCGCGAGCCTCGGACTGGCCGGAGTGAATTACAGCACGCCGGAGGCGGTCAGCATCGCCGGGACGGGGGTGAATGTGGCCAATCATTTCTTCAGCGGATCGGCTGTTCAACGCGGCGCCTTGCAGGGCGTCACCGGGAACAGTTCCTGGGCCGGCAACGTCACCTTCACGGCCAACGACACGCGCATCGGTGTCCAGGACGGTGCGAACCTGACGATCTCGGGCAACATCACGGACGGCGGCGGCAATTTGCGCCTGATTCTTCGGTATGGCACGACCACGGCGGGCAGCATCACCCTGTCCGGCACCGGCAACAATTGGACCGGGGGCACGGATATTTTTGGCGGAGCCGGGGCCGTGATTCTCGGCGCAAACAACGCGCTGGGTTCCGGCGTTCTGCGGCTTGGGACTACGGGTATTCCCGGCAGCCTGGATCTGGGTGGCTACAATCAGGCCAGCGCCGGGTTGAGCCAGCTCAACGACGTGACGACCGGCCAGATCAGGAACGACGGCGCGCAGGCATCACTGCTGACCCTCAACCCGTCGGCGGCCCAGATTTATCGGGGCGTCATTCAGGACGGGGCCAGCCCGGTTGCCTTGACGGTCAATGGTTCGGCCACCCAGACCCTGATGGGCACCAACACCTACACCGGCCCGACCACCGTCAGCGCCGGAACGCTGCTGGTCAACAGCCCCGGCTCGCTGGCCGCCGGCAGCGCGGTCACGGTGAGCGGCACGGGCACCCTCGGCGGCAATGGCACGGTGCATGGCCCGGTCACGATTCAATCCGGTGGCACGCTGGCCCCCGGCGGCGTCGGCGTCGGCACCCTGACCAACGGCGGCCCGCTCACCTTCAACGCGGGCGCGACGGCGCACTTCCAACTGACCAACAGTCTGGCGGCGGACAAGGCGGCGGTGGCGGGCGCGGTCACTTACGCCGGAAAACTCAGGCTGGAGCGGGTGACCGGCGCCACGCTCGCCAATGGCAGCTACGACTTGTTCGACGGCAGCAGTCTCGGCGGCGCGTTCAGCCAGCTCGAACTGGTCAACTGGAATCCCGCCCAGCGCGTCAACACCAACAATCTGGTCGTGGACGGCTCGATCGCTGTCGCCGCCAACGCCGCGCCGGTGGCTTACAACCGCACGCTCGGCGTGGCCCAGGGTGATACGGCCACGCTGTTGATCATCGGCGGCAAGAACAGTCCAATTGATGCCGATGGCGATGCGCTCACGATCATCGGCGTCAGCACGCCGACCAGTGGTTCGGCGAGTTTCACGGCTACGTCGGTCACTTATGTGGCCAACGGCGGCGCGGGCACGAACACCTTTAACTACACGGTGTCCGATCCGTTTGGCGCCACGGACACCAAGACCGTGACGGTGGTGGTCAGTCCGGTCAACAACGGGGCGAACATTGTGGCGGGCAGCCTGGCGGTGACGGGGAACAACGTGAAGCTGGACGCGTTTGGCATTCCGGGTGCGACCTACCGGCTGGAATTCACGGAGGATTTGACCGCGCCGGTGACGTGGACGCCGCTGACCGGGAGTGAAGTGGTGGCGGGATCGAACGGGGCATTGAGTTTCAACTATACGCACGGGGTGCCGTTGCCGCCGCTGGGCTTCTTCCGCACCCAATACGTCAGCGGGCCGTAAGCGGACGGCGCAAACTGAAACCGGACCAAGAGAAAGATACCGATCATGAAAAAGGCCTTGTTCCTGCTGGCCGCGCTGGCGGCGTGGAACACGCAGGCGATGCTTTACACGACCAACTGGACGGTGAACGCCAGCGTTCCCGACAACAACCTGAGCGGGTGGGCGGACAGCCGGACGGTGGGGGTCAGCGGCATGTTGATCACGCCCGGCAGCCTGCTGGTGTCGTTGAACCTGAGCGGCGGGTGGAACGGCGACCTGTATGCGTATCTGGTGCATGACACCGGGTTTGCGGTGCTGCTGGACCGCGTGGGCTACACGGGCAGCGGTTATGGCTACGGGACGGCGGGGATGAACGTGTGGCTGACGGACGGGGCGGGCGTGGGGAACATTGAGACGGTGCCGGCGCCTTACAGCGCGAACGCGCTCTCGCCGTATTCGCGGAGCGGTTATGCGGGGAGTCTGGCGAGCTTCGACAACCTGGATCCCAGCGGGACGTGGACGTTGTTCATCGCGGACCTGAGTGGTGGCGGGGTGACGACGGTGGTGGATTGGGGTTTGCAGATGGACATCGTGGCGGTGCCGGAGGTGGAATCGTGGATTGCGGCGGCGCTGGCGGGTGCGTTCGGCGCATTCTGGCTGAACCGGGCGATCTGGCGGGGCGTGAAGCGTCCCGAGGAGTGAACATGAATGCCGCATCGCCAGTCCCGGGCGAGGTGCCGGGTGCCGAATGGGGCGGATTACCGGCCAGACATTCGCCGGGAAAAGCCGTCGTGGTCTGGCGCTGGCTGCGGGCCAAATGGTGCCGGAAGTTTCACCGCCGGAGTCACGCGCGCGTTGTCGTTGGAGGCGAGGCGGTGCGCGTGAAATGTCTGCGCTGCGGCTCGCAATTCATCCGGGAGCGAAAAAACGATCTTTGTGATGCGTTAATCCGGCAATGATGCAGACCTTGAAATGGCGGCTGGCGGAGGCGGTTCCCGGGCGTGTGGCGCCGCACCTGTTGTGTTGGTGTCGCGGCGGGAACCGGCGTTTTCACTGGCGTGGAGTCGGGCGGGAGTCGGGGTTCATCATCAGGGCGTGAGGATCTCCGCCACCATGCCTGGAGTGGAGTCAGGAGGGAGCGAGGAGAAGTGGTGGATGGGTTGAAACTTGCGACCCGCCGCAGGGAGCCTGTTTTTGCATGAATGTTGAAGAATGTTTCACCGGACGGGAATCACGGCTGGCAGCTTCGCCAGCTTGCCCTCCGTTGCGCTTCTGGCTGGTGGACGATGATGACGACTACCGTGAACTGCAAGGCAGGTTGTTGCAGTGCTTCGACCATCTGTTGTGTGTGGGAAGCCACCCATCGGCGGATGCGGCCCTGGCCGAACTGGCCCTGGTCGCGCCCCCGGACCTCATCCTCATGGACGTCAACATGCCCGGGACCGGCGGGATTGAGGCCATCCCCCTGGTGCGGGCGCTGGCGCCGGAAGTGCGGGTGCTCATGAACACCACCTTCACCAATCCTTTGGAGGAACGCGCCGCCCTGGCGGCGGGTGCCTCCGGCTACCTGCCCAAGTTGAGTTCGCCGACGGAATGGCTGTCCGCCATCGGGGCGGCGATGAGCCGGCCGGTTCCCGTCCCCATCATTGGCCCGTTGACGGCGCCAACGCGGAGGGGCGCCCCTCGAAACTGGTTGCAAGCATTGCAGACGAGATTGGCAGGGATGGTCGGCGTGTGATGGTGACTGGTATTTGGAGACCTTTGTTTAATGAGGCTGCTCTCACGCTCCTGCGAAATTCACCGTGAAGCGTTGTCGCGGATGCGTTTCATGCGGCTTTGCGCCAGGGGTTGTTTGGTGCCCGGCCTGTTGGGGGCCGGCCTGTTGGGGGTGATGGCGCAGACCAATCTCCCCGCTTTTCCCGGTGCGGAGGGTTTCGGGGCGCAGGCGAGCGGCGGGCGGTATGGCGATGTGTATCACGTCACCAGCCTGGGGAGCAGCGCCACCACGCCCGGCACGTTCGCCTACGGCCTGAGCACGGCGCCCGCCACCGGACGCACCATCGTCTTCGACGTCAGCGGCTACATTCCCCAGAGCGGCAACCTCAAGATCGCCCAGCCCAATCTCACCATCGCCGGGCAGACCGCGCCGGGCGACGGCGTGGGGCTCAAGGGCGGCACATTCTGGATCGAGGAGACCAATGTCATCGTCCGCCATTTCCGGTTCCGCAACGGCGTGAGCGCGGACTGCATTGACCTCAACAGCGGGGCGACCAACGTGGTGATTGACCACTGCGACGCATTGTTCAGCACCGACGAAAACATCTCCAGTTTTGGCAGTCCGCCCGAGAATTTCACCTTTCAATGGTCGTTCAACGCCTGGGGCCTCAGTCCGCACTCGGCGGGCGGGCTGTGGTATGTGAGGAACGCCACCTCGCACCATTCGCTCTGGGCCCATAATCACACCCGCGACCCCAAGGCGCTGCCCTATGGCCTGCTGGACTGGATCAACAACGTCACGTTTGATTATGGCATCGGGTTCATCATGGCGGACTCGACCGAGACGGCCAATTTCAAGGCGAACGTCGAGGGTTCCTATTTCATCTGTCCGCCCGGCAACACGCGGCCTTACGCGCTCTCGCGCGCCGGAGTGGACTCGAACGGCGTGCCCAATTTCTCGTTGTTCCTCACGAACTGCCTGTGGGACAAGGACGGCGACGGCATCCTCAATGGTTACAATCCGGGCTACGACATGGTGTCGGTGAACCCGACGAATTTCATCAAGCTGTCCAACGCCGCGCCCCGGCTGGCGGGCGTTCCGGTGACGCAGGACCCGCCGCTGACGGCTTACAAAAAAATTGTTTCCCAGGCGGGGCCGCTGCGGCTCGACGCGAATCATCCCGGCGGCCTGCGCGACGAGGTGGCCGCTGTCCTGATTGATTCGCTGGTCCAGCAGCAGCACCAGCGGTTCACGAGCGTCACGAACACCGGCGCGTCCAATGGCGGCTACGGCACGCTGACCAGTTCACGCCCTCTGCCCGACACCGACCGCGACGGCATGCCGGACTATTGGGAAATCACCCTCGGCTCGAACCCGAATGTGGACGATCACACCAACCCGGTTCCCGCCGGCGCGTTCGTCACGAACCATCCCGCCGGCTACACGCTGCTGGAGGAATATCTCCACTTCCGCGCCACGCCGCACGCCGTGCTGGGAATGGCCACCGCCAGCCAGCCGGTGGTGCAGGAAGTGGACTTGCGGCGCTACACCATCGGTTTCACCAACAAGCTGCCGGTGGTGTATGCGGTCTCGAACGTCTCCACTGGCGCCGTCACGTTGACCAACAGCCACCTCGCCCGCTATGTGCCGCCGACCAACTACTCGGGCCGCGCCAGCTTCAACTTCACCGTCACGGACGGCGACGGCAGCACCTGGACGCAGCCGTTTCTGATGGTCGTCTCCGCGGTGCCGCTGCCTCGCGACCTGATCTGGAAAGGCGATGGCGGGAGTAATTTGTGGAACACGAACGCCCCCGCTTTCCTGAAGCCGGGCGATACGAATCCGGTCGCGTTCCGCAACGGCGATGGCGTGACGTTTGATGACACCGGGGCCAGCACGCCCTTCCTCCGGCTGGAAGGCACCTTGCAGCCCTACGAGGTGATCGTGGATACGTCCGCCAGAAATTACATTTTCGGCGGCCCGGGCATGCTGTCCGGCGCAATGGCGCTCGCCAAATCCGGCCCGGCCACGCTGACGATCAGCAATGCCAACACCTTCTCCGGCGGAACCACCCTCGATGGCGGACGCATCCGCCTGGGCAACAAAGCGGCGAACGGGGCCGCGCTCGGCACCGGCCCGCTGGTCCTCAGCGGCGCGGGCACGCTGGAACTCTATGGCGCGGAGGCGGGCGACATTGATGGATCGGGCCTGGGCACGTTTGCCAACGCCATGACGGTCCCGGTGGACGAGGCGGGCACCGTCCTCGCGCCCTTTCGTTACACCTTGTCCGGCGCATTGACCGGGAGCGGAACGCTGAACCTGCGGGTCAACGGGGTGCGTGGCGATGTAACCGGCAACTGGTCGGCTTTCCTGGGACAGATCAACGTGACGGCGCGCAGCGGGGTGTCGGATTTCCGGGTTGGCAACAGCGCCGGCTATCCGTCCGCCCGGCTGAATCTGGGTGCCAACGTTCTCATGTATTCGCGCGCCACCGGTGGCGCGGTCATCCCCCTCGGCGAATTCAGCGCCGCGGCAGGCGCGGTAGTTTCCGCCGGTTTTGGCACCAGCCTCGGCACGCAGAACGACGTCACCTGGCGGGTGGGCGGTTTGCACACCGACGCCACCAATGCGGCGACTTTTCAGGGCACCACCAAACTCATCAAGACCGGCAGCGGCACCTGGACGCTGGCGGGCCACAGCACCCATACGGGCCAAACCACCGTCAGCAACGGCACGCTCGCTGTCACCGGTGTTCTGGCGGCAAGTCCGGTGGCGGTGCTTTCCCATGCGGCGCTCACGGGCAGCGGCATTTTGGGGGCTGGCGTATGGGGGCGGCCCGCCGGGAACCTCGTGCCTGCCGGCACGCTCACCATCAGCAACCAGTTGGCGCTCGACTCGGCGCTTCTCCGGCTGCGGCTCTCCAGCTCGCCGGCGGGCGGCAACGACCGGATTCGCGTGCCGGGCGGGACGCTGGCACTGACCAACACGCAGACTTTCAGCTTTACCCTGACCGACGGCGTGCTGGGGCAGGGGACGTATGCGTTGATTGACGAGGGTGCGAACACCCTGAGTTCCAACCTCGCGTTCGCGCATGATCTGCCCGCCAACACCCGGCAGACCTTCGCCATCGCGACGTCTCCCGGTCAGGTGTTGCTCCAGGTCACGGGCAACCCGGTCACGCTGGTGTGGCGCGGCACCAATGGCAGCGCGTGGGATGCCGGCACGACCAACTGGAGTAATGGCAGCGCCCCCGACCGTTTCTGGCCCAACGATGCCGTGGGGTTTGACGATTCGTCCACCAACGGCGCCGTCATGCTCGCGGGCGTGATGGAGCCGCGCTCGGTCGTGGTCAGCAATGCCGCCCGCAACTACACGTTTTCCGGCGGGCCGCTGGCCGGCGCAACCGCGCTGGTCAAGCAGGGCGCGGGCACCCTGACGTTGTCGGCGAGCAACGCGTTCAGCGGCGGCCTGTTTCTCAACGGCGGCGCCGTGACGCTCGCCAACGACACCGCCAATGCCTACGGCCCCGGCACGGGAGTGGTGACCTTCAACGGCGGCGCCCTGACGATGTTTGACAACAGCAGCAGCTACAATGCCTCCACGTGGGACGTGGTGGTGCCGGCCGGGCAGTCCGGCACGCTCACGCTGGATTCGCGCTGCGACTTTTACGGCGCGCTGGCCGGTGGCGGCACGTTGAATCTCAAAGCCGCCTGGGTGCGCAGCACGCTTTACGGCGACTGGTCGGCGTTCAGCGGGCAACTGAATGTCACGCCGCGTTCGGGCACGGCGGAGTTTCGCCTTGCCAATGCCCGGGCGCTCCCGCTGGCATCGGTGAATCTGGCAAGCAACGTCACGGCCTATTCCACCCTCAATGGCGCGACCGTTGCCATCGGGGAGTTGTCGGGGACGCCCGGATCGGTCCTGGGGCCGGGCAATGGCAATGGCGTCAACCTGACCTGGCTGGTCGGCGGCAAAAACACGGCGGCCACCTTTGCCGGCCAGATCAAGGACGCGGGCGTCACCGCTGTGATCAAAACCGGCGGCGGCACCTGGACGCTGACGGGCAGCAATTCCTTCAGCGGCGGCCTCGTGGTCAGCAACGGCACGGTCCTGGTCAACAACCCGGCCGGCAGCGGCACCGGCGACGGTCCGGTCATCGTGTTGCGCGGCGCCACGCTCGGCGGCAGCGGCACCGTGGGCGGTCCGATAACCACTCAGGCGGATGCCACCCTGTCGCCGGGCGCGGGCCTCGGGCGGTTGACGGTGAACGGCAATCTCACACTGGCGGCGGACAGCCGCACCGTGATCGAGTTGAACAAGGCGCTCGGCACGAATGATTCCGTGGTGTGCGCGGGCGCCGTCGCATTTGACGGCAGTCTGGTGGTGACCAACCTGGGCGGAACGCTGATGCCGGGGGATGCCTTCCGCATTTTTTCGTCCGGGGGAAGCGCCGGCACGTTTGCCGAAATCGCAGGGTTTCCCGGGCCGTTCATGGCTTGGAGCTTCAACCCGACGAACGGGGTGTTGTCCGTGATCAGCACGGCTCCGCCGGTGCCCCGCCTGGCCGCAGCGGGTTTTTCCGGCGGCCCGCTTGCGCTCCTGATAGACGGCCCGGCGGGCTGGGCTTATGCGATCCAGGGATCCACCAACCTGATCACGTGGGACAACCTGCTGGTGACCAACCCGGCGGCAACGCCGTTTTATTGGACCGATCCCGCTGCGGGCAGTTTTGAGCGGCGGTTTTACCGGACGCTGATCCTGCCCTGAACATGTTCACCATGAATCCCCCCCCAAGTTGGTCTCCCCTCAAGACCGTTGCCGCCGGAATGCTGCTCCTCGTCGCCGCCCGGGCCTCGGCGGCGCCGGAGTATCTGCTGGACATGGCCTATCCGAATCCCGGCGAGGATTACCCGGCGTCCAAGTTTGTCGATCCGCGGTTCCTGGCGGGCTGGGGCTACAACGGGCAGGTCATCGGCTCAATTGGCGGCCTCCAGACCTTTGATGAACTGGCGCCGGGCCTGCTCCCGGCCGGCAGCGTGGAGCGGGTGTGGGCCGAGCAACGGGCGGAAACTCTCCGCCAGCAGGTGCGGCGGGCGCACGCGGCCGGCCTCCGCTGTTTCGCCTGGACGGATTTGTTCCTGCTGCCCAAGAAACTCGTGGCGCATCTGCGGGACGAGATTTGCGACGGGCAGGGGCGGATTGACATCGGGCGCCCGAAGACGCGGGAAGTTTTCCGCGCGCTGCTCCGCGAGACGTTCCAGCGCGTGCCGGAGCTGGACGGCATCGTGGTGCGGACCGGCGAGGTCTATTTGCAGGATTACCCGCACCACGCGGCGAGCGCCAATTTCTCCGAAGGCAAACGGCAGGGCGGCACGGCGATTCTGCGCGGCGAGCAAAGCCACATCGAACTGCTCGAGCTGCTCCGCGAGGAGGTGTGCGAACGCCTGAACCGGAAAATCCTCTATCGCACCTGGAGTTTCGGTCCGATGAGCTTTCATGAAAGCCCGGGGTATTACCTCAAGGTCACTGACGCGGTCGAGCCGCACACCAACCTGGTGTTTTCCATCAAGCACACCAAGGGCGATTTCCACCAGCTCACGGTTTGGAACCCCACGCTGATGATCGGCCGGCACCGTCAGATCATCGAGGTCCAGTGCCAGCGCGAGGCCTATGGCAAGGGCGCGCACCCGTATTACATCGGCGACGGCGTCATCAACGGCTGGGAAGAGTATGCGTGGTTGATGAAGCCGGGGCAGGCGCAAGGTTTGCGCGATGTCATCACCAACCCACTGTGCGCCGGGGTGTGGACGTGGTCGCGGGGCGGCGGCTGGGAGGGGCCGTATCTGAGGAATGAACTCTGGTGCGAACTGAACGCCGCCGTGATCGCTCAGTTCGCGCGCGACCCGTCGCGCTCGGAAGCGGAAATCTTCCACCAGTATGCGCGCGAAACGCTCGGCCTGTCGGGCAACGACCTCCGGCGGTTTCGCGATTTGAACCTGCTCTCCACCCGGGCGGTGCTCCGGGGCCAGCTTACCACCCACGGCGCGCGGGTGAATGTGTGGTGGGCGCGGGACCACTTTTTGGACGAGCCGGACCTGGCGGACTTTGTGAAGCAGGGGCTGGTGGAGCAGGCGCTGGCCGAGAAGGCGGAGGCCGTGGCGATATGGCGGCAGATCGAGGCGCTCGCCCGCCAGATCCGTTTCGCCGACACCAACACGCAGGAGTTCGTCGAGGTTTCCGCCACCTACGGACGCATCAAATATGAGATCATCGAGCAGGCGTGGACGGTGCTGCTCCGTGCGCGGCCGGAGGCTGGCGGGCGCGAACACCACCGGGCGGACATCGCCGCCGCCATCGCGCGTTATGACGCGCTGTGGGAGGAATGGCGGCGGCTGGAGCGCGAGCGTCCCTCCTGCGCGTCCATTTACAAGGACGTTGGATTTGACCATCATCCCGGGCTTGGCGCGGCGATCAGCCGACATCGCGAGCGAGGGGCCGGCCCTGACCGGCGCTGATGCCGTGGCGGCGGAAGGCTGGCTCCGTCGGTTCGAATGCCAGCCCGGTTTTTCAGGTCCAAAACACATCATGATCAAAGCAATCAAACTCACCCTGGCGCTGCTGTTGACGGCGGCGATCACCCCTGCGACCCCGGCGGCGGAACTGCCCGACCCCTACGCGAACGAAACACCCGCCCGGCGCGACGCGCGCATGAAGTGGTGGCGCGAGGCGCGCTTCGGCATGTTCATCCACTGGGGCGTCTATGCGGTGCCCGCTGGAACATACAACGGCAAGCAGATCGGCGGCATCGGCGAGTGGATCATGAATTACGGGAAGATTCCCGTGGCGGAGTATCAGGCTTTCGCCCGGGAGTTCAACCCGGTGAACTACAACGCCGACGCCTGGGTGCGCCTCGCCAAGGAGGCCGGCATGAAATACATCGTCATCACCAGCAAGCATCACGACGGATTCGCGTTGTATGATTCCCAGGTCAACGACTGGGACATCGCGGGCGCGACGCCCTACAAGAGGGATTTGCTCAAGCCGCTGGCCGACGCCTGCCGCAAGCACGGGTTGAAGCTGGGGTTCTACTACTCGCAGGCGCAGGACTGGTGCAACGGCGGTTCCGCCGCCGGCGGAAAATGGGACCCGGCGCAGCAACGCAGCATGGACGAATACATTGACAAGGTTGCGGTGCCGCAGGTGCGCGAGATTCTCAGCAACTACGGCAAGGGAGTTCCGGCCGTGCTGTGGTGGGACACGCCCACCGATATGAACAAGGAACGCGCGGACAAGTTGATTGAACTGCTCAAGCTCCGGCCCGGCATCATCCACAACAACCGGCTGGGCGGCGGCTACAGGGGCGACACGGAAACACCCGAGCAATACATCCCCGCCACCGGCTATCCGGGGCGTGATTGGGAAACCTGCATGACCATGAACGACACCTGGGGATTCAAGAGCTACGACCAGAACTGGAAATCCACCGGGACCCTCATCCGCAACCTTGTGGACATCGCGAGCAAGGGCGGCAACTACCTGCTGAACATCGGGCCGACCAAGGAAGGCGACATTCCCGAGCCTTCGATTCAGCGGCTCAAAGAGGTTGGCGTCTGGATGAAGGTCAATGGCGGTGCGATTTACGGCACCAGCGCCAGCCCGTTCAAGCGGCTGACCTGGGGCCGCTGCACCCAAAAAGCTTCCGGCAAGGACACCACGCTATACCTGCACGTTTTCAACTGGCCCGCCGATGGGAGGCTCGTCGTTCCCGGGCTGAGGAACCCGGTGAAGTCCGCCCGCCTGCTGGCAGGCGGCGGAAAGCTCAGGGCGCGCCAGGCCCCGGAGGGCGTGGTGGTGCAGGTTCCGGCCCAAGCGCCTGACAAAATCTCCTCCACCATCGTTCTGAACATCCAGGGTGCCCCGGAGGTCGCCGCGACGCCAATCACGCAGGAATCCGACGGCGCGGTGCGCTTGATGGCCAGCGAGGCCGACCTGCGGGGCGCGTTGCAATACGAGTCGGGACACGGCAAGGACAACCTCGGCTACTGGACCAATCCGGGCGATTCGGCAAGCTGGACCTTCAACGTGGACCGCCCCGGACGCTTCAAGGTCATCACGGACATCGCCGCCGAGGCCGCCGGAAAATTTGAGGTTGTGGTCGGCGGGCAGAAGCTTGAGGGCACGGCCCCGGTCACGAAGGACTACACCAAGTTCAAGCGTTCTGTCCTGCCCGGGGAATTGGAACTCGCCCAGCCGGGCACTGCGACCCTGACCGTGAAACCGGTCGCGAAGGGCTGGCACCCGATGAATTTGCGTTCCGTAATGTTGGAGCCGGTGCGGCCTTGACCGGACCCGACGGGTCGGCAGACGCCGCCGCCGCCGCCCGGCCATCGCCCGGCGGTCCCGTTGGCAGGAGCCGGGCTGCACGCGGTCGAAGCGGGCCTGAAGAGTTGTGCCGGTGTCCTCCCGGCCAGCGCAACGGCATGGTGTCGGGATTGGAAACGGAGCTGGTGGGGGGGCGGCGCGGTGGTTGACGCCCGGCACGGGGGCAAAGCGCATTCGCGCTGTCCAGTTTTAGTTGGAACGCCTGCGCCCGGCGGATCGGTCCGCACGACAACCCGGCGCGTGCCGACCTCCCTGTTGCCCGGCGCACACGCCAGGGCGGGGCCGATGCAGGTCAATGCGCCGCCGTCCCGGCTCCATGCGTATGTGGCCTCGCCGTTGGCGGTGATGAAATCGGGTGCGGCCCGGATGTTGATTAGAACCTCGGGCGGCGGACCCGCGGTGGTGGCCAGCAAACAGGCGAAAACACCGCCAGTCAGGCAAACCGGTTTCTGGCTTGGGGGGGCCTCATTTGGGCATTATTCCTCTAATGCCGGACGGAATATCGTGGGGTCGTGGGGGCGGGTTGTTGCTCCCGGTGGTTGGCATTCTGCCAAACAATTTCCGCCGCGATTGGCGGCGATGACCACATCCCTTTTTCGCGTCGGTGCCGGGTGTGTGAGCACGCGGTCTCCACGCTTGAGTAGAGTAGGCGGAGCGGACGGGGTGAAGAGGCACAAGGCCAATGACCGTCTCGCTCCGCCTACGCTACTGAATTCCGCGGAATCTGACTGTCCAGTGTTTCACCGCGGCACCTATCCACCTGGGTAGTATCGCCGACCGGCCGGTTGGCATAATTTCACTCGTGGTCGGGCGGGGGGGACAGGATGAAGTTTTTTCTTGGTGATGATGTTTGGAAGGGTTGACTGATTGTCGGATGTATGGCGGCGCATTGCTGGGGAGCAGGGCGCTGTGGGCATCCGACACATGGCAGAGGCCGGTCAGGGGTGACCGGCCTCTGTTTACTTTTTTTCACGGTCCTGGTGGCGGGTGGGAACGCGGTTGTGGCCGGGACGGCCACGACCGCACGCGGGACGCGTGCGCTGCCCTGCCAACGGCATCGTTCCGGCTGGGGCAAGATCACTGGGGGCGGCGGGACGATTTTTCCTCGTTCCGCGCAAGACACTTCGATTAGGCTTTCCCAGCAAACAGAACGCCTTTGATGCCGGGTCAGTTTGGAATTCTACGTGTGTGTTCAGGGTGGGTTCACACCCTGCTGGCGGTGCTGATATCCACGCCGGGGATGGCGTTCACGGCCCGCGGTGCGGACGCTGGCCCGGAGGTCGGCGCGTCGCCGCGTTCCTGGACTCCGGTCACCAGCATAGCTGAACTGCGCAGGCGGGTGACCAGTGAATGGCGGATCCGCTGCGATCTGCAGCTCACGGGAGTTGTGTGTTCGGCCAGTGAACCGCTGCGGACGCTGGTGCTGGCCGATGACACGGGGGCGGAACTGCTGACGCTGGACTTCGGCGGAGCGAAGCTGAAGCCGGGGCGGCGGATTGTTGTGGCGGGCCGCGATTGCGAGGTGACGCGCCGTCGGGAAGGACTGGTGCTGGCCCGGGCGCCGTTTTTGGAAAATGACGGGCTGCACAAGCCGACCGAAAAGACGGCGTCTGTCGAACTGGGTGCCGGCTGGCATCCACTGCGGGTCGAGTGGTTCAACGGCGCCCTGGGTGCCGTCCTTGAGGTTCATCACGCCGCGCCCGGCGGTGAACTGGCCCCGCTTTCCCCTGCCTTGCTGGCGCGTCGGTCTGGAGGCGCAGTGGAGGGGGAACCGGACCAGCCGGGGTTGGAGTTTGCCAATTATGAGGGCGGTTGGGCGGCGTTGCCGGATTTTGGGCGCTGGCCGCTGACGGCTACAGGGGTGGTGACGCGCCTTGATGTCAGTGTGCGCTCGCGGCCGGACAATGTCGGGCTGGTGTTCACGGGCTGGTTTCATGCGACGCGGTCCGGAACACACGAGTTCCGGCTCCGGTCAGATGATGGCGCCCGGATGATCATCGGCGAGCCGTTGCCGCGCATTTCGGTGCTGGGTGAAGCCAGTCTGCCGCCGGCGCGGCGATACTTCATTGGCCAGGCGGTGGGGGAGCGGGATGCTTATGTTTGGGCCAGTGCTGATGGTGATGTCGCGCGGGTGGAAGTGCGCGAGGGGCGGATGGAATTGGAACTGAGATCCCGTCGCGAGGGCCGTTTGCTGGTGGAGATCCTGGGTGCCAGATCCCTTCCCTCCTCGCTGCTGTTGAAGAACAAGGTCCGGGTGACGGGCGTTTCCCGGGTGGTTTTAGCGCCAGGCGGCCCGCAGATTTTTGGCTATCTTAGTGCCGTTGGAGAGGGGGCGTTGCAGATGCTTGAGGCTGCGCCGGAGGTTCTGACGGTGCATCCGTTGACCCGCATCGGCGACTTGCCGCTGATCGCCGCAGAGGGTAACGAAGGGCGTATTTTTCGACTGGTTGGCCGGCTGGAGGCGGTGCGTGAGGGGGCCAATCTGGCCTTGGCCGACGCCACGGGGAGCATTTTGATCGCGCCCCAGTTCGCGCCTGCCCGATCATTGGTGGGGACCGAAGTGGAGACGCTCGCCTATTGTCGTCCGGAAAACGGGGTGTGGGCTTTGGAGGCTGGTTTTTTCCGGCGACGGCCGCGTGCCGAAGTGGGGGAGGTTCCGCAGAACGGGCTGCTGACCACGGCGGAGGAGATTCTGCGGCTGAAGCCTGCGGAGGCGGGGCGGGCGCGTCCGGCCCGGCTGCTGGGGGTGATCACCTGCCTGTGGCCTGATTACTACGGCAACGCGGTCTTGCAGGATGCCACGCGCGGCATTTTTCTCACGCTGCCCGACTCGGCGGCCCGCCTCGGGCTGGAGGTGGGCGATTGCTGGGAGGTTGAGGGGGTCACCGCGCCGGGCGATTTTGCCCCCATTCTCAAGGTCAGCCGTTTGAGGCGGCTGGGCGAGGGACGTTTGCCCGAGCCGACGCGTCCGACCTGGGACCAGTTGATCAACGGCAGCCTGGACGCGCAGTATGTGGAACTGGAGGGGATCATCATCCGGGTGAATGGTGATCTGGCCACCTTGCTGACGCATTGGGGGAGAATTGATTTGTCGGTTGCCGGGCGCTTTCCCCTGTCACTGGAAAAATTCGAGAATCGTCTGATTCGGTTGCGTGGCTGTTTGCTGGCCTCGTGGGACAAGGATTCGGGCCAGGTTCGACTTGGCGAGTTGCGGCTGGCCGGAGCGACAATCAGCATGGAGGAATCCGTCACATCGGACCCCTTTTCGGCACCGCTCCGGACCCTGCGTTCCTTGCTGCGGTTTGATCCGCAAGCCAGCACCTTTCAGCGGGTGCGCCTGGCCGGCCAGGTGGTGTCGCGCCGCGGCGATGAATTCTTCCTGACGACGGAGGAGGGCGGTTGCCGGTTCATCTCCCGGATCAGCGAGGACATCCGCCCCGGCGACCTGGTGGAAGTGGCGGGGTTCCCGCAACTGGAGGGGCCGTCGCCGGTGCTGCGCGAGGCGGTGGTGCGCAAAACCGGCACCGCCGCGCTGCCCGCGCCGCGCCGGCTGGGGCCGGGCAACATGTTCAACGCCGACAACGACGCCCTGCGCGTCTGGTGCGAGGCGACGCTGGTCAGCGAACGCGGCGGGCCCGGCGGCATTGGCATCCTGGAGCTTCAGGCGGGGCTGCGCCCCTTTTTGGTGCGGACCGCATTCCCGGCGGCGCAACTGCCAAAATTGCGGCCCGGCAGCCGGCTCGCAGTGACGGGGGTGTTTGCCGGGCAGGGCAACAGCCGGGTGGCGGAACGCAAACTGGACGCCTTCGAACTGCTGGTTGATTCACCGGCTGCGGTGCGGGTGATTGCCTTGCCGCCCTGGTGGACGTTGCGCTGGCTGCTGGGGGCGCTGGGTGCCCTGCTGGTGGTGCTCGCCGGCGCGATGCTGTGGGTCTTCCAACTGCGTCGTCGGGTCGAGGCGCAGACGCGGATCATCCGGGAGAAGGTGGAACGCGAGGCGACGCTGGAGGAACGGACGCGGATTGCGCGTGAGTTGCATGACACGCTGGAGCAGGCGCTGGCGGGAGTGAGCTTCCAACTGGGGGCGCTGGCGGGGGCACTCCGGGGGGCATCGGCCGAGGCTCTGGAAGTCCTGGAACGCGCCCGCCTGATGGTGCGGCATGGGCAGGCGGAGGCGCGGCGCACGGTGCGCAATCTGCGGATGCTGGCGGTCGGGGACGGCGGCCTGCCGGGTTCCTTGCGGCAGATGATCAAGGAGGCGGCGGCAGGATTGCCGGTGGCCACCGAACTGGCGGTGTGCGGCACGCCTGTGCCCCTGACGGGAACAATTGAGAATCATCTTTTGCGCATCGGCCAGGAGGCCCTGACCAACGCGCTGAAACATGCCTGCGCGAAGCGGGTGCGGTTTGAATTGCGATATTCCACCGCAACCGTTGAACTCAGGGTCGTGGATGACGGATGCGGTTTTGATCACGCCAAGACTGCGGGGACGGAAGCCGGTCATTTCGGCCTGCTCGGGATGCGCGAACGCGCGAACAAGATCGGCGGCTCCCTGACGATTGAGAGCGCCGCCGGGCAGGGCACGGCGGTGACCGTGCGGGTTCCGCGGCTGGCGTCCCCCCGCCCTTCAACGCCCGATGAAAAAGAACATTCGAGTGCTGATCGTGGATGATCACTTCCTGCTGCGCATGGGATTGATCGCGTCGCTCAAGACGGACCCGGAGTTGAGCGTGGTGGGCGAGGCGGACAATGGGGGGCAAGCGATTCAACTATACCGGCAGAAGACGCCGGACGTCGTGCTGATGGACCTGCGGTTGCCGGACATGAGCGGCGTGGAGGCGACCGCTGCCATCTGCAAAGAGTTTCCGCGAGCCAAGATCATGATTCTCACCAGTCATGACTTGGAGGAGGATATTTTCCGGGCGTTTCAGGCGGGGGCGCGGGGTTACCTGCTCAAGGATGTGCTGGTCGAGGAGCTGGCAAAGGCCATCAAGTCCGTGGCCGCCGGGCAGAAGCACATCCCGTCCGAGATTGCGCGGGCGCTCGCGGAGCACGGCAGGGGCTCGGAACTCACAAGCCGCGAACTTGAAGTGCTGCAAATGATTGTGAAAGGGCTGAGCAACCGGGAGATTGGCAATGCGCTCGGTTTCTCCGAGAATACCGCCAAGTTTCACGTCAAAAACATCCTCGCCAAATTGCAGGTGTCCGACCGCACCGAAGCGGCCACGGCGGCCTTGCAGCGGGGCATCGTGCGTTAGTCACCCGTGCGCCAGTTTTTTCCCAGCGGGTGCGGATTGATTCTCCTCGCTGCGCTCTGGTTCGCCGCCGCCACCCCGGCGCAGGACCATCAGCGCGGGGGCGAATGTTGCTGGGGGATGGTTTTGCCTAGCCCGACTTCCGCTGCTGGGGCAAGAGAAGGGATGGGGTGTTTGATTTTGCTGGGGTTTTGAGTTGAGCGGGGGCAAAGGTCGCCACTACATCGGGGTTGGATTCAGTGGGCCTTGGGCGCGCTGATGCGTGGGGGGGCGGCGGGAGGGTGAGATTCAATCGGGCCAGCAGCAGGGCCACGTCGCGATCCGGTTCGGTGCGGCGCACCAAGAGCAGTTCCCGGTTGTCGGTGGTGGGCACGCGCACGTCCAGCAGTTGCAGCGTGGCCAGTTTCTCGAAGACCGCGCGGGGCATCAAGCCGCCGGCCAGCGCCTTGAGCCGCTGGCGCAACGTGAGGCTCAGGCAGCAGGCCAGGAAGGCGACGAAGAGGCGCGCTTCGATCCGTTCGGGTTTGTGATGGCAGATGGGGCGCAGGCCCAGATCGCCTTTCAGAGTGCGGAAGGCTTCTTCCGCGAACACCAACTGCAGGTAGCAACGCCAAAGCAACTCGGGATTGTCCGCGCCCAGGTTGGTGCGCAACAGATACCGGCCTTCGCGGCGGCGCACGGTGCGCAGTTTGGCGCGTCCGAGGGTGAAGGTGAGTTGGCCTGCCGCATCCACGGCGGTTTTGACCAACGCGGCGACGGCCCGCCCGGCGGGGCGCGCGCGCCACCGAGTGCCTCCAAACGCTCGGCGCAGGTAAGGTCTTGTTTCTGGATCTCGCCCAGGCGTTGCCACAAGGCGCGGAGCTTGCGGCGCCGCAAGCCGCGTTCCTTGTGGGTGCGGGCGCCGCTCTCGGGCAGCACATAGACTTCGCCCGCCTGCGGCAGGAGTTTGACGCGCAGGTGCGGGCGGACTTCCTGCCAGGGTTTGTCCGCCAGTGCCTTTTCCAGTTTCGTCAGCCGTCCCTTGGGCATGCCGGCGAGGCAGCTCACTTTGACGTCGCTGCGCCGCAGTGCTTCGGTGGGGATCCGCGCATCCGGGTGTTGTCGTTGATGGACCCCGTGGACAACGACGGTCAACCGCATCCCCTGCCAGGCGGTCGTTCCGCCCGGGTTGAAACTCAGTTTGACCAATGGCGTGCCCGCGCTCGAAGTCAGCGGTCCTGGCGGGCAGCGATTCGCCGTGGAGCGTTCGATGAATTGGGGTTCCTGGGTGCCCACTACCACCAACACAACGCCGGTTGCGCCGGTGGTCCTGCCTGTATCGCCCACGCTGGATTTGAATTTGTGGCGGACGCAACGCCTGCCCTGATCTGTCCCGGAATGGAAAGGCACCGGGCGGAAAGCACCCTCCGTCACGGTTTGAAATCTTTGATCGCCCGGGTTGATAAGACCGTTACCCCGGCATCGTTGGTCGCCGCCGTCAGGGTGGACAGGGCGGATGCGTCGCCCAAGAAAACGGATTTCAAAACCGCCAGCGTATAACGCTCAAAGATGGCGCGTCGGGTCGGGTCGGCCTTGCCGCAGACGAGTTCCGCCAACCAATCCGTGGGCTGTTCCGGGTCCGTGTGCGTTCCGTTTTGCACCCGCAGGGCAAACAGGGGACCAGGCAGACTGGCGACCATTTGCCTGGCGTTTCCTTGAGCGTTGCAGCGGCCCGGCTCCGCCTGAAGCACCGCGCAGGGGATGCGCACCTGTTTCGCCGCTTCGGCTCCTTTCTGACCGGCATCCACCGGGTCCAACCCGACCCAGCAGCGCACCTGACCGTTGGTTGCGGACGCGAGCAGGGTGCATAGTCCGCCCATCGAAAATCCCATGAGCGCCGCATCCCCGTTGGGCGCCGGTTCGGCGACGAGTGATTTGAAAAGCATGCGGTCGAGCAGTTCGCGAACGGCCTGGCTGTTCCGTTCATGGCCGGACCAGGCCGGCAGGTCGGGAATCGCCACGATGAATCCGTTCGAGGCCAGCAGCCCTCCCCAGCCGGCCATGTTCAAGCGGCTCCGGGAGAAGCCGTGCGCGACCACCACCACCGGTGCTCGCTTCAAGCCCTGTGGCAGATAGAAGTCCACGGCGACCTCTTTTCCGGTCAGCGTCACTTTTTGCTCGGATTTCACAACGCTTTGAGGTGTGCACGGAACGACTGTTCGGCAGCCGGTCAAAAGCGCTGTCGTGATCAGCACGAGAACGGCAGCCAGCAACCGTGCCAAGCGCCGATCCGTGGCCGGGAGCCAATGCGAGTCTGGCGGCTGCAATGGAAGCACCCGGGAAGCGTGCCAGGCTGGGCTGCGAAAAGCAAAGGCGGCCCGGCGTGTTTGGTCTCGGGGCCGAGGAGGTCGCCCCAGTTGCAACCGGGTGCGGCCTGAAGCCAGACCAGCGTGGGAGCCAGGATGGCGATGTCGCCTGCTTCAATCTTCAGATGGTTTGGCGATTCAGCGGGCGCTTTCCAACCGGTTCTTCCGGCGTGTGTTTCGGGACGATCCGCGCCCGGCGGACGGCGTCGCCAAGTGGTTTCAGCGATCATTGCGCGGCTCGAGATCAAACCACGCTGCGGCGCGAGCGGGTGGAGACGGGCAACGAACAACCGGTGAGCCGGAAGGGGGAAGGCTTGCGTGCCGGACCGGCAGGCGCCAGCACCGGGCGCTCGTGGCCGGGCTTGAGCCACCGGCCAAGGTCGCCGCGTGGGGGCGATTCACGGAAATGTCGCCCCTTCCTTGCGGCCATGGTCGGTGCGCAGGTCGTATTCCAGCTCGCGCTGCCGGTAATCGGCAATGACGGCGTCCACGGTTTGGCGGACGCGCTGACGCAAGGCGTCTGCGGACGGCTCCGGGCCGAGCGCCGCCACTTTGTGTTGCACTGCGGCCGCCGCCTGGCGGCCAAAGTCCGCGTGTCCGAGTTCATGCCGCACGAGCGCGCGCGAATAGTTGCCCCACGCGGCGCGCAACTCGGTTGGCGCATTGGTGGGCATTCGCCACAAGGGCAGGGTAATGGTGATGGCCGTGTCGGTGCTGAACTGCGAGAGGCGCCAGCCGTCGCTGCCGGGGTTGCCCCGGGACTGCCAGCGAATTGTCCAGGTGGTGAGCGCATCGGTCCGGGCTGCGCGTCCGCCGGGGCGGGCCGTGTTCAGGGATTGCCGGACCTCCCGCGCCGTCTCGCCGGTCACGGCGTAGTAGTTCGTCTGCACCGTGAGGCGATGCTGCGCCGAGACGGTCAACGCGCCGCCCAGCAGGAGGCCCACACCCACCGCCCGTTGAGCCATTTTTCCGTATGCTCGAATGGTCATCACGGTGCGGAGGATGCGTCACGGCATCCGGGTGGGCAAGCAACGGGGCGCGGGCATTTGTCGGGACGGGCGTTACCGCGTTTTCGCTTGGGCGGTCGGGACGCTCGGCTATCTTCGCGCCGTGCAATTCAAACAGGTGGCCATTCTGGGCGTCGGGCTGCTCGGGGGTTCGCTCGGGCTGGCGTTGCGCCAGCGTCAACTGGCCGGGCGCGTTGTGGGGTGCGTGCGGCGCGCGCGCAGCGTGGGCGAATGTCGCCGCGTCGGCGCGGTGGACGCCGCCACGCTCGACTGGGCGGCGGCGGTGGCCGGCAGCGACCTGGTGGTGTTCTGCACGCCGATCGCGCAAATGGCGCCGTTGTTCCGCCAACTGGCCCCGCATTTCCAACGCGGGGCGCTTGTCACCGACGTCGGCAGCGTGAAGGGCAGCGTGGTGCGCGAACTCGAACCGCTCGCCCGCCGGGCGGGGGTTCATTTCATCGGCAGCCATCCGATGGCTGGCTCGGAGAAGACCGGCGTGCTCGCCGCGCGGGGTGATCTTTATGAGGGTGCGGTCTGCGTGGTGACGCCGACGGCGCGCACGACCGCAGCCGTCGTTCGCCGGACGGAAAAACTGTGGCGGGCCGTGGGCGCGCGCGTGGTCGAAATGTCACCCGCGCGGCATGACCGGTTGGTGGCGCGGTCCAGTCATTTGCCGCACCTGGTGGCGAGCCAGTTGGTCCAGCACACGCTTGGCGGGGCGAGCGACAGCCTGCGGGTGCTGTGCGCCACCGGTTTTCGCGACACGACGCGCGTGGCTTCCGGCTCGCCGGAGATGTGGCGCGACATCGCGGTGGCCAACGCCAAAAACCTTTCCCGCGAAGTGGCCCGTTTTCGTTGCGCACTGGCCCGGCTCGAGGCGGTTCTCCGCCGGGGCGAGGCCGACGCGCTGGCGGAATTTTTCGCGACCGCCAAGGCCCGGCGCGATGCGTGGTGCGCCGGCAACCGCTTTACCTCGCCGGAGTAAGTTGCCCATGCCGCTGCCGGACCTCATCGAAATCGTCCCGCTCGACCGGCCGGTGCGCGCGGAGATCACCGTGCCCGGCTCGAAGAGCATTACCAACCGCGCGCTCATCCTCGCCGCGCTGGCGGACGGTGAAACGACGCTGCGGGGCGCGCTCTGGAGCGAGGACACGGAGATCATGACGGCGGCGTTGCGGGAACTGGGCTTCGCGATTGAAGTGGAGCCGGACCCGGCGGAAGCCTGCAACCGGACGATTCGCGTGGCCGGGCAGGGGGGGCGGATTCCACGCGGTGGCACGGAGGAACAGCCGTTGGAACTGTTCGTGGGCAACGCGGGGACGGCGGCCCGGTTTCTGGCGGCGCTGGTCTGTCTGGGCAAGGGCGTTTACCGGCTGCATGGCGTGCCGCGCATGCACGAACGTCCGCAGGCGGCGCTGTTCGCGGCCTTGCGCGAGCTGGGCTGCCGCGTGGACGCGCCCAACGACAAACTGCCCGCGGTGATCTTTGGGGCAAAGCGGAAGGCGGAAAGCGGGAAAGCGGAAATGAAATGCCGCGTCAGTGTGGCGGAGAGTTCGCAGTTTGCGTCGGCGTTGTTGCTGGCGGCGGGGCCGGGCGGGTGGCGGGTGGAAGTGATGGGCGCGAACGCGGAGGAATTGCCGTATGTCGAGATGACGCGGCGGCTGGGCGAGGTGTTTCCGAAGCACGGCGGGGAATTTCAGATCGAGCCGGATGCGTCGAGCGGGAGTTATTTTTGGGCGGCGGGGTGGTTGTGCCATGTGCTCGAATTAAAGTGGGGCGGCGCGTGCGTCGCGCAACGTCCCGGTTCGCCGGTGAGCGTCAGCGCCTGGCCAAAAACCGGCTGGCAGATTGACGCGGAATTTCCCGATTTTCTGCCTTTGCCCGAAAGCGTGTCCCGCGCGGATCAGTTGGGCGACAGCATCATGACGGCCATTGTGCTCGCGGCGGATGCCGACGCCGGCGCCGGCTGGTGCTGGTCGGAAACCCACGGGCAAATCCGCTTCACCGACCTCGGCCGTCTGCGCGTTCAGGAGTGTGAGCGGGTCGTCGCCCTGCGCACCGAACTGACCAAGTGCGGCGCGAAGGTCGTCGAGGAAGGCGATACGCTGACGGTTTGTCCTTCCGCGCTGCACGGCGCGGAGATCGAAACCTACAACGACCATCGGATGGCGATGTGTTTTGCCATCCTCGGCCTGAAAGTGCCCGGCATCCGACTGCGCAATCCTTCCTGCGTGAAGAAGACCTTCCCGAACTTCTTTCAGAAACTGGCCGCCGCGCCGTCCCGCGGCCTGGGCGTGAAGATTCTCGAGGCCCGCACGGGGCGGGCGTTGACGCGCGACCAGTTGTTCGCGGGTTGACGGACTTCGGATCTTCCGGTGCCGGGTTGCGGGGGGGCGCTCCCGCGCGTGTCCCCCCCCGCGCCGGCTTGGGCGGCGCGGGCCGGGAAAACCCGGCAGCTTACCGCGCGATGCCCCACGGGCTGAAGATGACGTAGAGGATCAACGTCACCACGACCACCGCGATGCCGGCGATCTTCGAGCTGGCGCAGGACTCGAGGTTGAGCCGCGTGTTGAGCTTGAATTCGACCGGCTGTGCGAGGGGCTTCATGGCGGCGATGAGCCACATCACGGCCAGCACGGTGAAGAAGCAGATGGCCATGGCGTCGAGGAAGGCGATTTCGGTGAAGCGGTCCAGCGCCCAGTAGAGGACGGGGTTGAGCAGGAGGCCGACGACGCCGCAGAGGCCGGGGCCGCGGCGGTTGAGGATGCCAAACACGAACACGGCCAGGATGCCGGGCGAGGCGTAGCCCTGGAACATCTGGATGTATTTGAAGATCGAGCCGAACTTGTCGAGGTTGGGCGCGAGCAGGCAGCCGATGAGCGCGAAGACGCCGACCGCCACCCGGCCCGCCAGCACAAGGGCCTTCTGCGAGGCGGTGCGATTCATGTAGCGATTGTAAATGTCCATCGTGAAGATGGTGGAGGCGGCGTTCAGCACGGCGGCGAGCGAACTGATGATGGCCCCGAGCAGGGCGGCGAGGACGAATCCGACGAGGCCGCTGTTGGCCGGGAGCAGGTTCTTGATGAGCAGGTTAAGCGCGGCGTCGTATTTGTAGCCGGCGATGGTGTGGACGGTGACGTCCTTCAGCTTGGCCAGCGCGGAAGGCACGGCCACAAAGCGCTGCTCGTCGGTGAGCGGGCCGTCGCCCACGCCGGGGACCGTGAGGCCTTTGGCCTTGAGCACGGCGAGATTGTGCGCGTCCACCTGGGCGGCCTTGTCAGGGTTGATGCGCGCCCACTGGATGCCGACGGCGAAGGCGTGGCCGGACTCGGGCTTGCCGAGGTGCTGCTCGAAGGCGGCCCATTCGGCGGCGTTTTTGCGCGCGTCAATGGCCGCGAGGTCTTTGCTGTAAAGGTTGAAGGCGATGATGCCGGGAATGACGATGACGAACGGGATGAGGAGCTTCATCGCCGCCGCAAACACGATGCCCTTCTGGCCTTCCTTGAGCGAGGCCGAGCCGAGGATGCGCTGGGTGATGTATTGGTTCAGGCCCCAGTAGTAGAAATTGGGAATCCAGAGGCCGATGAGGAGCGCCGTCCAGGGAATGTTTTTGTCCCAGCGCGGGAGGTCCATGCGGAGCTTTTCATGGTTGAGGGCGATCAGCTTTTGCAGGCCGCCGGCGCCGTCCGCCACGTCGCGCGGGTTGGCGCTGCTGGCGGTGAGGTCGGCCAGCGGCGTCGCGCCGAGCTTGTTGATGGCGAAATACGCGATGATGGCGCCGCCGACGATGAGGGCGATGCCCTGGATCAGGTCGGCCCACGCGGAGGCGTTCAGCCCGCCGGCCGCGATGTAGGCGGCCGCCAGCAGGCCGATGATCCAGCACCAGCCGGCCAGGCCGAAGTTGAAGGTCGGGTGGCCGGCGAACAGTTCGCTCATCGTCAGGCCGCCGGCGTAGATGACCCCGGTGAGCGACACAAACACCAGCAGCACCATCATCATGAACGCCATGATGGCGCGGGTGCTGTCGCCGTAGCGGTGTTCTAGGAACTGCGGCATGGTGAAGATGCCGGTCTTGAGGAAATAGGGCAGGAAGGCGAAGGCCACGACGACCAGTGTGATGGCCGCCATCCACTCGTAACTTGCGATGGACATGCCGAGGTAATCCGCCGCCGCGCCGGACATGCCGACGAATTGTTCCGAGGAAATGTTGGCGGCGATCAGCGAGACGCCGATCAGCCACCACTTCAGGCCGCGCCCGGCCAGGAAGTAGGCTTCCGAGTCCTTGCCCTCGCCTTTGCTCTTGTAGAGGCCGAGGGAAACGACCGCCGCGATGAACGCGAGGAAGACGACGATGTCCAGTGTCGAGATGCCGAATGTGTCATTCATGGTTTCGAGGTTTGTGGGGGTTCATCCGCAAAAAACCGGGTCAGCCCTTCACCAGTGTCGCGCCCTGGCCCGGGCGGGACACGAACAGCGTCGGCGTGATTTGGGTTTTCGCCTTGTAGGCCTTGGCGATCCTGGCGGCGATGGCCTTGACTTTGGAGGATTTCACCAGCGCGACGCAGCAGCCGCCAAAGCCGCCGCCGGTCATGCGGCAGCCGAACACCCCGCCCCGCAGGCCGATGTCGTGGGCGATGGCCACCACCTCGTCGAGTTCGGGGCAGCTTACCTCGTAATCCCCGCGCAAGGAGCCGTGGCTGGCATACATCAACTGCCCGGCGGCTTTCCACTCGCCGGCGGCGAACGCGGCGGCCGCCGCAGTGGTGCGGGCGATTTCAGTGACGACGTGCCGGGCGCGGCGGAACTGGAGGTTCGTCAACTTGGCGGGCGCGGCGTTGACTTCGGCCAGCGTCGCGTGGCGCAGCGATTTCACGCCCAACGCGCGGGCAGCCTCCTCGCACTGGCGGCGGCGGTCGGGATATTCGCTGCCGGTCAATTCGTGCTTCACATTTGTGTTGATGACGAGGATGGCCACGTCCGGCGATTTCATCGGGACCTGCCGGGTCTTGCGCGAGGCGCAGTCGAGCAGCAGCACATGGTCCTTTTTGCCCATCACGGAAATGAACTGGTCCATGATGCCACAGGGCATGAGCGCGAATTCATGTTCAGCCTTTTGCGCCAGCAGCCCTTTCTGCACGGGCGTCAGTTTTTTGCCTGTAACCGCCTCCAGCAGGGTGGCCGTGGCGACCTCCAGCGCGGCGCTGCTGGAGACGCCGCCTCCGACGGGAACCGTGGACTCAATGTGCGCATCAAAGCCGGGAATCCTTGCGCCCAGCCGCTGGAAACCGACGAGCACCCCCTTGACGTAGTTGGCCCAGGAGGGTTCGCCCCGTTGGATGGGTTTGGTGAGGTCAATCGTGGCCGTTGCCCGGGCCGTGCCGCTGGTCAGGGTGATGACATTGGAACCATTCGGCGCAGCGGCCAGCACCGTGTAACGCTCAAGTGCCATCGGGAAAACGAAACCATCGTTGTAATCGGTATGCTCCCCGATGAGGTTGACGCGCCCGGGGGCGGCGGCGATCCAGCGGGCCGGGCGGCCGGCCCGCTGGCGAAAGTGGAGGGCAGTGGAACGAGCGAGTCGGTCGAGCGGTATGTTCGGGCCAATCATGGAATGGTCGGTGGTATGCACCCGGGATCGTCAAACCGCGCGGAGTATGCCCAAACCCGCCCGTGCGTCGAGCGATACCTTTTCCCCCCCACGGTGGGGGGCGCATCCGAGGCTTGTTTCCCGCGCCGGGCTGGCGCACGCTGGCGGAGCTATGAAGTTCATCCAGCCCGTTGCCGCGGCGCTGTCCATCGCCGCGGTTTCGT
>Ga0101944_10002619_pt1 | contig 28258 bp, 23 predicted proteins | sample DewCreD2012metaG_FD_75245 | JGI IMG/M metagenome (GOLD analysis project Ga0101944, IMG submission 75245) | Hot spring sediment bacterial and archeal communities from British Columbia, Canada, to study Microbial Dark Matter (Phase II) - Dewar... ... | reverse complement strand
AAAGCGGGATTGCTCGGGCGACCGAGACGTCGTGCCGACTCCCTTCGGTCAGACACACATAGGTGGGCAGATACCCGTCGTGGTCCAGGAGCATGTGAAGCTTGACGGCTCCTTTGGTCTGGCGAAACTTGGCCCAGGGGAACAGGGAAAGACACAGAGAAAGGGTTGTCGAGTCCAGGGAAAGCAGCTTGTTCTTAAACCGGAACCGGCTGTGGGGAGCGGCCTGCCTGCACAACTGGAGCGTCTCGTAGAACAAATCCCGAAACATCTGCCAGGGCCGATGGGCATTGGCGTAGGACAGGGTGGACTTGTTTGGTCCCTGCCTCATGCCCAGATGCTTCAGCTTGCCCATGCAGCAGGCCAGGCCCCCGCAGATCTCCCGCAGACTCTTGGCCTGCGCCAGCTGGCAGAACAGCATCGCGACGAAATGGTCCCACGAATTGAACCCCTTGGCATACCGCTCGGCTCGATACTTAACGACGAGCTCGTGAAACTGCCTCCGGTAAAAAAGGCCCATCAGTTGACTGAAAAGGCTCGCGCACCGTACCATCTGAACGCCTCCTGGTCTGGGGTTTTTGATTGCCTGGTAAATGTACCCACCCAGGAGGCTTTTTTTCAATCAGACTCCCTTAGTTTCCCAAAACCGATTTTGGACAAGAGTGTGAAAAAATCTTCCAGAGAGTTTGATGGGGCTAACGGGCCCCCTTACGTTATTATTGGCATGCATCGTTCTGGAACCAGTATGGTTGTGAGGGCTCTCCGACAGGCAGGCGGTTATTTTGGTTATCGACTCGATCCGAATAGTGAAGCGATTGTCTTTCTGAAATTTAATTACAGCTTTTTGAGATGTGCGAAGGCATCCTGGGACTTTTTCCCGAGGAATTTTTGTACAGAGAAGCTCACGAGGAACCCAAAGGCCATTTTATGCTTTTTGTCGAACAAGTCCCTCCTGTGGTCTGAGTTCTTTGAAGACTTTGGCGAGACACCTGCTGAGGAAGGCGTGATTTGGCGTGGGGGCCTCCCCATACTGAATATAAGGGACATGCTGCACCCTCGAAATTTTAAGCGTAAGATGGGGGGGCGTGCAGTCCCTCTTTGGGGTTGGAAAGACCCCCGAACGACTATGACGCTTTCTCTATGGTTGAAAGTTTTTCCAAATGCAAAGGTCATCCATGTGATTCGAAATGGCATTGATGCTTCCCTAAGCTTGTGGCGGCGGAGTCAGAAGTCGGGAGAGGGGGCTCCACGATGTTTGAACCTCGAGTACTGCTTCGAGTTATGGGAAAAATATGTCCACGAAGGCCGCAAGTGGCGATCTCTGGGAGAGGACCGGTACTTCGAGGTTCGTTATGAATATCTGCTTCGCGACCCCGTAGACGGCCTGAAACGGCTTTTTTCCTTTTCCGGCGTTCCCACATGGAATGCGCGTGTCTTGAACAACCTGATCAAAAGGGATGGGCCGGCAAGAGGGTTCTCAAAGGAACTGGATGCTTTGATCGAGCGTGCGAAATGCAGCGAAATCTTCAGAGATCTCGGGTACGAAAGGTGAAACGGTATCCGAAACCTAGACGTCAAGATCCTTGGGATCCGGCTCTCACCTTTTCGACGAATGCCTGAAGTTTGGAGAGGCATGTGAGAAAGGTGACCATTGGCATTGTGGTTTACAATCACGGCGATACGATAGGTCAAACCGTGAAGTCGGTCGCGAGACAAAGCTTCTCCGATTTTCTTTTGGTCCTTTGGGATAATGGCTCGAGCGACAGGAGCCGGGAGATCGTTCAGAGGGAGCCGGCCGTCGGTGAGTTCATATTCAGCGAACGGAATGTTGGTTTCAGCAGCGCACATAATGAAATGATTCGGCGTTTCCCTTCGAAGTACTATTTCTGTCTTAACCCCGATGTAATCCTGCACGAGAACTATCTGCAGATCCTTCTCGAAAAAGCAGAACGGATTCCGTCTGCCGGATCTCTATCCGGCCGGCTCTATCGATTCAATTCGGCAAATGAAAAGGTTATCGACACAGTCGGACACAGGATGTCCTACGGGCTCCGGGTCTCAAATGTCGGGTCCGAAAGCAAGGATTTCTGCGCCTGGAGCGAAGAGGGGGAAAGATTCGGATTGTGCGCTGCGGCGACGATTTATACCCGAAGGGCAATTGAGACGGTTTCGACAGGGGACGGATTTTTCGACGAGAGGTATTTTGCATATTGGGAGGATGTGGACTTGGACTGGAGGCTTCATTGTGAAGGCTTCAGGGCTGTTTATGTCCCAGAAGCTCTGGCCTATCATTTGAGAGGAACTCGAGCCAGACGGGACGATTCTGTGTCGTATCTGGGCGAGAGAAACCGCTACCTATTTGTCCGAAAATACAGGCCTCAGTTTCTCAGCCTCAAGATTTTTTGGTTTTATTACACTGGAGAAGTTTATCTTTTGTTGAAGTGTGTCCTGAGTTCCGAAGCAAGACGAAGCCTGAGAGCGAAGCTGGATGCAGCGAAGATCGAGATTCGCCCATATGAAAAAAGGCCCAGTCCGGCTTTTCTCCGGCCGCCTTATTTTCATCTGAGCAGCCGCGAGGTACGGCGGGCTGCGGAGACGCTGGCCGGGCTTTCGGCGCTGATAGCTGCTTTGCTCATCTTCCTATGAGAGCCTCTGGGCTCTTTTCCAGAGAAACCGCAAAGAGGATCCCATCGGTTCTGATCCTACCCCTACAATTTGGGCTGCTGAATCCTTGGGTGGCGGGACCGGGGGTTTGGGTGCCAACGGAAGCGGAATGGAGCGGGCCCTGGCGACGGTCAAGCGGCTCTGTCGATGCATTCCAGGGTTTTCTCGGCCCGTTTGATCCAAGAAAGGTCTTGTGCCAGCCCCTTCACGTTGGACTGGATTTGTGCGTACATGGCCTTGTCCCGCAGGGTTGCAAACGCCTCACGCACTACGCCTGGATGAAGGTCAGGCAGGAGAATCCCGTGTTTCCCGTTTTCCAGGATGTTCTCGATGGTGGGCAAACGGCGCGCCACGACCGGGAGTCCTGCTGCGACATAGTCCATGAGCTTCAGGGGAAAAGTGAGGTAGCGATTGAAGAAGGTGTCTCTGAGCGGCAGCAAGCCCACGTGGGCACGGGCAAGCCATCCTGGCAGCGCGGATGGCTTCTGCCAGGGCGCGACGATCACGGGCCCGCCCGTTCCCAATGCCTTCACCCTCTTCTCCATCTCCTCTCCCTCTGAAGGCGTCCGTGCTCCGAGGAGTAGGAGCCGGGGCGCATCCTTCCAGTCCCGCCAGATTTCTAGGACGTCTTCGACCCCCTTGTGCTTATCGAAAGACCCCACGTAGACAGCCGTAAACGGGCCCTGCTTCTCGTCCCTTCGCCCAAAGAATCTGCATCCCGAGGGCAGATGGAAAAACCGGGTGCCCGGGAAGTACTGTCGGTACAGGCCGAGCTGGGTCTTCTGCAGACAGACCACTCCGTCAATCTTGGGGATCAGCGCGCGCTCCCGGACGAAGTTCTTGAGCCCCTGAAATCCCTTCTCTCGCGCCCGCACGAACGCCGCGTAACAGTCGTGGGACTCGAAGAACAAGCGGGGGTTCCCCAGATCCCCTCGGAGACGCACCAGAAGGGAAAGGATCGAGAGGCTGCGGGTGATCACGGCGTCCGGCCTGGGCGCGGTGCGCCTCTGCCGGAGCATGCCAGCGAGCTTCGCGTAAAAGTTGCGGCGGCGCTCGCCAGATCTGCGGCCTTGGACCTCCAGGGCGGAAATCGTCCAATGAGGATTTGGTTCCAACCCGTAAAAATCCCGAAGGACTTCCGGGACCGGGGGAGATCCGGTCGCCTTTTGAACAACGAGTTCCGTGTGGACGCCGATGCGGGCTAGGGCTTCGGTGTAATACGTGACGAAGTTTGCGCCGGGTGAGGCGGAGGGCCAGTCGGTCGTGTGGAGGTAGAGGATTTTCATCTGGAAGCCTGCAGGCTCATGAGGGCTTTCGTTGAGTCAGGATTGTGGAGGCGCTGACTGTTGAGAACCAAGACCATCACGGTCTTTCCATCCGACCTGTAAGCCCCGCGGTGCGGAGGTTCTCAGAATGAGTCAGCATATCGGCCCGGTGGCGCAAGATCAACCGTGGCGGCCTCTCGGGTCACACTCCGTCAAGCAGGGCGGGAAATGGATGATTTTCTTGCTCTCTGCACTCCCCTTTCTACAAGAACCGTCTGGGGAAGACGGACTCGACGGAGCGCCTCCCTCCATGCTGCAGGCGGGGCCACGATCCGGGCGCTTCCCAGGCTCCCCTTACCTTATTCCTTGTTATTCCTGCCCAGGCACCCTGCTTTGATCTCATCGTGCGTTTCCTCGGCCGGTCGGCCCCGCCGGCCCAACCGGTGGCGGGCATGGTTTGGGGGATCCACTGTTTTTGGAGACTCGGGCTGAGAAGTCCGACAGGGGCCTTTTCCAGGAAGAATCTTCCTTGACGGCCCGCCGGCCTTTGTTTAGGGTAATTACCGGATCTCACCGGAGGGTCCTCATGGGAAAGTACACGTTCGAGCAGGACTTCGAGGGCTGGAAAGAATTCAGCGCTCTTCCCCTCCACGAACGGCTTCCCCTGTTTTTCCGAGAGGGCAGGATCTACGATGTCCTGTTCTCCCAGCAGTTCAACAGGGCGTTCCTGGACGCCCTGTTCGTTCTGACCAACCGCATCCGCAGGATCGCCAAGAGCCGGGAGGGCATGTTGTGGCTTCACGGACTCCATGCGCACCAGCGGGCCATGCTCTATTTCGTCCAGCCTTCGACCCGGACGTTTCTCTCTTTCCTCAACGCCTGCCACATTCTGGGGTTTCACACCAGCGAGATTCGGGACCCCCAGACCTCTTCTGAGATCAAGGGGGAATCTCCGGAGGATTCGATCCGGACCTTCAGCAGTTACGTGGACCTCATCATCATGAGGCATCCCCAGGAGGGCTTCGCGGAAAAGACCGCGTGGCTTCTCAATGTTTTTTCGGACCGGCCTGTTCCGGTCATCAACGCCGGCTCGGGCCGGGACCAGCATCCGACCCAGGCGCTCTTGGACGTGTACACGCTTCAGAGGTCCTTCGAGGATCGCGGGGGAATCGACGGCAAGGTGATTGCGATGGTGGGGGATCTCAAGCGGGGCAGGACAGTTCGCTCTCTGAGCTATCTCATGAAGAACTACCGGGACGTCCGAATTCTCTACGCTGCGCCCCCAGCCTTTCAGATCGGCGAGGACATTCGAGAATTCCTGCGCTCCCAGGGCATCCCTTTTGAGGAACGCGACAGTCTGGATGCGGTTCTGCCCGAGGCCGACGCTGTGTACATGACCAGAATCCAGGATGAGCACGACGTCCAGGGCGAGTCGCAGTCCGAGTACGCAGACTTCAGCCTTCGCCGGGAGCATCTGCAACGGATGAAACCCACGGCGGTCATCATGCACCCGCTGCCTCGGCGGGGTGAGATCGATGTAATGGTGGACAAGGACCCGAGGGCCATGTACTGGAGGCAGGAGCGGAACGGCATGTGGACCCGGGCAGCCCTGATCTCCATGATTTTCGGCACAGACAAGACCATCTTGGACGAGGGGGAACGGTTCCTCGGTTGAGCCTTTGACTCAGGGAGAGGACCGGGGCGTCGGGTCTGGGCGCCATAGCCAAAATTCAAGCTGCCACACTGTAGGTGAGCGGGCGAGAAAGCATGGAGACACTGGGACAGAACGAAAATTTCCTGGGCCTTCCGGCCGAGGATTCCGACATCCGCCGGGCCCAGGTCGTCATTCTGCCTGTGCCCTACGAGCGCACCTCGAGCTATGTCATGGGTTGCTTTCGGGGGCCGAAGGCCATCCTGCAGGCATCTCCTCAGCTCGAATTCTACGACGAAGAGCTCCAGTGCGAGATCTACCGCCTCTGCGGAGGCATCGCCACGGCAAAACCTCTGCAGTTCGTGTCCGAGGCCGGGCCGGAGGCAACGGAGCGGATCAGGCGGGCCGTAGCAGAGTTGCTCGACCTCGACAAGTTCGTGGTTTGCCTCGGCGGGGAACACACTTCGTGCCTGGGGGCGTTGAAAGCCTACCACGACCGGCTCGGAGATCGGCTTTCCGTGCTTCAGCTTGATGCCCACAGCGATCTCAGGGAATCCTACCTTGGCAATCCTTACAGCCACGCCTCGGTGATGGCCAGGGCCCTGGAGTTCGTGCCGGCGGTCGTGCAGGTGGGCATTCGCAGTCAGGACGCCCGGGAGCTCGAACATCCGGCCCGGGACAGGGTAAAGACATTCTACGCCTTCGAGATCAAGACCGGCCGGGTGCCTGACTGGCGGCGGCAGGTCGTCGAAAGCCTGGCGGAGAACGTCTATGTCACCATCGACGCGGATTTTTTCGACCCCTCCGTTGTCCCTACGGTCTCGACCCCGGAGCCGGGCGGATTCTCCTGGTACGAGGCGATGGAATTCCTGCGGGAAGTCGCCGCGGCCAGGAAGATCGTCGGATTCGACGTGTGCGAGTTCTCGCCGATCGACGGTCTCCATTACCCAGACTTCGCCCTCGCCCGGCTCGTTTACAAGCTCATCGGATATGCCTGGCTGCACCCGCAGCGGCGGTCCGTCATGCGATGACCTTTCGGCGTGCTCCTTGCCTCGGCAGTCCGTTGACCGCCTGCTGGCGGAGCGGGCAGTGCCGCACTCCTCTTGGGGCCCGCAATCTGATACAATGGAAGGTCGAGGGGGTTGCCCTGGGCCAATGTATTGTTATAATTAAGGAAAACGTGCCTCCAACCCGAGCGGGGATGCATGGAAGATGCTCGAGAGACTCCCAGAAAAAAACCACCGCGTCCTGTGTTCGGTCGTTCGGGATTACATCCAAACGGCCCATCCTGTCGGATCCGTCCGGGTGACCAAGAAGTACAGGCTGGGGATGAGTCCAGCCGCGGTCCGTAACATTCTTGCGGATCTGGAAGAGATGGGATTCTTGGAACAGCCGTATACCTCTTCGGGACGGGTGCCTACCGACCGGGCTTTCCGATACTACGTGGACATGGCCCTCGAGGCCCGTCCGTTGAAGCGGTCGGATCGGGAGATGATCCAGGAGGCCTACCAGTTCGTGGCGCCGGACGTGGGCGAAATCCTCCAGGAGACTTCGCGGATCCTATCGCAGGTTTCACGATATCCCTCTGTGGTTTCGGCGCCTCGGGTTTCGCACCATATCTTCGAGAGAATCGACCTGGTACGCCTTGACGGATCGCGGATTCTCATGATCCTGATCTCCCAGGGAGGCGTGGTCCACAATCGGATTCTCGGGTCCGAGACCCAGTGGTCTCAAAAGGAACTGAGCCGCGCCGCAGAGTATCTGAGCAACCTCATGAAAGGCATGACGCTTTCAGAGGTCAAGAAGAAGATCCTTGAGGAGTTGCGGCTCGAGAAGGATCAGTACGAGCGAATTCTGTACCGGATCTTCAACGGCGGCAGGAAATTCCTGGAAGAGGACGCCGCCGACGTTTACATCGACGGGCAGAGCCACATTCTCCAGTATCCGGAGTTCTCCGAGGACATCGAGAAGCTCAAAGGTCTCTGGGAGGCGTTCGAAGAGAAGCACCTGCTCCTTCATCTTTTGGACAAGGCCATGGAGGTGGAAGGGACCCGGGTCTATATCGGAGCGGAAAACGAAGTGGGCAGCATGGAAGCATGCAGCCTTGTGGCCACCCCCTATTGCAGGGACGGGACGCCTCTGGGCACGATCGGTGTGATAGGCCCCAAGCGAATGGATTACTCGAGGGTGATCCCGATCGTGCAGTACACGGCCCGGGTCGTTGGGAACAAGCTCCAGGAAATCGGCGCCTAACCGTTGCAGCGTGGACTCGTGGAACAAGGCGGGGATGACGAAGCGGTGAAAAAGAATTCGGACGACAAGAGGGGCAAGGGATCGTCCCCTTTGCCTGAAGAGAACAAGCCGGCAAGCGGGCCCGGGGCAGCCGCCGAGCAGGGTCAAGGGAACGATTCCGGCGAAAGCGGAAAGAAGGCTGAATCAGTCGGGGCAAGCGAATCGCCGACCGGTTCCTCGGCTGGCAACAGGGAAAGCCAAGTCGCAGGAGCCGCGGGGTCGGAGGGTGGCCCGGAGCCCAAGGCCGCCGCGGAGCCTTGTGTTTCCGAGCTCACAGCCGCCTTGGACCAAGCCCTCAAGGAGAAGGAGGAGCTCCAAGAGCAGCTCCTTCGGCTCCGGGCTGATTTCGAGAACTTCCGAAAAAGGGCCATGAAGGAAAAGGCCGATACGATCCAGTTCGGAAACGAGGCTCTCCTGAAGGATCTGCTTCCGGTGATCGACAACATCGAGAGGGTTCTTTCGTCCAGTCTGAAAGAACAGGACTGGAAGGGACTCCAAGAAGGGATCCGCCTCGTGCTGTCCGAGATGCGAAAGACGCTGTCGCAAAGGGGCCTCGAAGCGATCGAGGCCGTGGGAGCCCCTTTTGACCCTACCCTTCACGAGGCGATCCAGCGTGTCGAAACCGCGGAGGCGACCGCGGCGACTGTTGTGGAAGAGTGTCAGAAGGGATATCTCTACCGGGGCAGGTTGCTGAGGCCCTCCCTGGTCGTGGTGGCGGTTCCGCCGGAAGGGGGCGAGGGGTCGGAGCGGCCGGGGGAAAAGGCGTCCGAAGGGCTCGGACAAGGTTCGTCCGGTGAGCCCATCGTCAACTGAACCGTTCCAGGTTGGGCCTCGTCCATGTCGGTCCAGAAGGATTACTACCGCATTCTGGGCATCCCGCCGGATGCGGACCTTGAGACTCTGAAGAAGGCCTACCGCAGGCTGGCCAAGAAATTCCATCCGGATCACAGGCCCGACGACGTCCTGGCAGGAGAACGCTTCCGAGAACTGAAAGAAGCCTACGAGGTTCTCCGAGATCCGGAAAAGCGCCTCCGTTACGATGCGGCCTTTTCTGGCCTGAACGGGTTTCGTCATGGGGCCTCTGGAGGAGCGCGGCCCGGACCGTCCTCCGGCGATCGGGGCTCGCGTGTGGCCGACTTCGTCGGCGACATGTTCGAGCACCTGAGAAGACGGATGGAGACTCGGGGTCGGCGGGGTGGGGATCTGCGGTACCACATGACCCTGACGCTCGAAGAGGCGGCCCGGGGCGTCTCGAAAGTGCTCCAGATCACCCGGACCAAAGACTGCCCTGCCTGCGATGGGCGAGGGTGGAAAGCGCCGGGCGACAGCCCGGCTTGCAGAGTCTGCCGGGGGGAGGGGGAAATCCAGCTTTCCGTTGGTTCGAGGAAGACGGTCAGACCCTGCCCGAACTGCGGCGGGCGGGGAATCATGGAAAAGACACCCTGCGAGCGCTGCAAAGGACGGGGCCGGATTCCGTATCGTCTGAAACGAAACATCCGGGTTCCTCCGGGCGTGGACAACGGCAGCCGGCTGAAAATCCGTGGGGACGGAGAGCCGGGCGAGGGAGGCGGAGAGCACGGAGATCTCTACATCGTCATCCAGGTGCAGGATCATCCTTTTTTTACGAGGAAGAACCTGGACCTCTGGTGCGAGGTGCCGATTCGGTTCAGTCAAGCGGTGCTTGGGTCAACGATTCGGGTTCCGACTCTCAACGGAGAGCGGGATCTCGTGATTCCGGCCGGCACGGCTTCCGGAACGGTCTTCCGGCTGGAGGGATGCGGGCTGCCGGGCTTGAACGGTTCCGGGCTCGGAGATCAGCACGTGCGCGTTGTCGTGGACGTGCCGAAGAAAGTTTCCAAGAAAGAGAGGGAAATTCTGGAAGCCTGGGAGAAGATCCAGCAGAGTGGAGGCAAGAGCCCTCCCTCTCCGTGAGGTGCGAGGCGCGGCCTCCATGGGTGGGGTGAAGACGAAAAAAAAGATCGAGCCAGTCCTCCAAAGTCCGCGGTCCCGACTCTGGTGGACCGCCGCGGTTCTCTTCCTTTCCCTGGTTTTCGTGACTTCCTGTCAAAGGCCTCAGGCCGTGGGGCCTACGCCGGCTGTTCAGGCAGAGCCGGGCGTGTACCTTCAGCAGATCGAAAAGGCCCTCGCGGAACGGGACCACGCCAAGGCGGTCTCGCTTCTCGAAGAGTTCCTCAAGTTGTACCCCAACGATCCAAAGGCCGAGTTTTCGGCCCTCCGCCTGGGATACCTGTACTTGGAGACCGGCGAGAACGCCAAGGCGTACGAACTCTTGAGGACCTGGTTGGAACAATATCCCCAGAGCCGCAGTCGCGCCAGGGGACGCCTGTATCTGGCGATGAGCCTGTTCCGGCTGGACCGCGTAAAGGAGGCCTTGGACCTGTTTCACGCCCTCGCGGAAGAACCGGAGGCCGCGGCGTTTCTTCCGCAGATTTATGTGTACCTGGGCGAATGCTATCTTAAGAAGGGGCAGCTCCTGCCGGCCTTGACCTGGTATGTCCGATACGAGTCCGGGCTCAGGGACGAGGCGGAACAGAAGGCGGTTCAGAAGAGGTTCGTTCAGATCTTGAGCCGGGGCTGGAGCGAGTCGACCCTGGAAAGGGCTCTGGCCCAGTTCCCGGAGGGCTTCCTGGCAGATGCTGTCCGTTACGGCATGGCCCTTGCCCAGGTTCAAGGCGGAAAAAGGCGGCTTGCCGAGGAATCGCTCCTCAAAATTTCCTCTCGCCACTTGGACGACCCGCTGACCGGGCCGATTCAGGATCTGTTGAAGGCGATCTCGGCGCAGGAAAGACCTCGTACCTGCACGATCGGCTGCCTCCTGCCTCTGACCGGGAAGTACCAGCGCATCGGCTCTGGAGTACTCGACGCTCTGCTGCTGGGCTCGAGGGCCTTTCAGGACCCGGGCCCCCGCGGGCACACGATCCGCCTGCTCATTCGGGATACCCAGGGCAATCCGGCCACGGCGGCGCGGCATCTCCGGGAACTGGCCGGGGTGCAGGATCTTGTGGGGATCGTGGGGCCCCTGACCGCCGAGGAAGGCCTTTTGTGCGCCCGCGAGGCTGAGAGCCTGGGCGTGCCCATGATCGCCCTTACCCAGAAGGAAGAGGTCGCAAAGGTCGGCTCTTTTGTCTTTCAGAACGGCCTGACCATGAGGCAGCAGGTGGAGACGCTCGTGGACTACGCCATGGGCAGGCTGGGCGTTGTCCGGTTTGCCGTTCTCTATCCCAACGACGCGTACGGCGTGCTCGCCCGGGATCGCTTTCGGCAGAAGGTAGCCGAAAACGGAGGCGTGGTGGAGGCCGCGGTGCCGTATGCGGAGAGGGAAACCGATTTTCAGGATGAGATCAAGAGGCTTGTCGGCGAATCCTACTGGCGGGCCCTTCAGGAGAAGGAGCAAAAAAAAGGATTCCATCAGACCCTTGAGGAGGACGATCAGTCTGAGGAAGCCACGGTCTCGCCTGGGGGCGTGCCTGCCGCCGCTGCTTCCGAGGCGGCCTCGGGGCTCCCTTTCGAGGCTCTGTTCATCCCGGACGAATACCGCAGGGTCTCTCTCATCGCGCCTCACCTGGCTCTCTTTGATTTAAGTGGCGTCCTGTTGCTCGGCACCAATGCCTGGCATTCGGATCGCCTTGTGGCATCGGCCGGCGACTACGTGAAGGGGAGTCTGTTCGTAGACGGCTTCTTCGAGGGCAGCCCCATGCCGTTTGTGAGGGAGTTCGTCGAGGAATTCCGCAGGAATTTCGGCCGCGCTCCCGGACTCCTCGAAGCCGAGGCCCTCGACAGTCTCTGGATGCTGGAGGCTGCCTTTGACCAGGCTGGCCAAAAGACCCGCACCGGCGTGCGCGACGCCTTAGAGGCCCTGGAGAACTATCCCGGCCTCTCGGGCACCACGAGCTTCGACGCCGACGGGTGCGCCCGCAAGCACCTGCATGTCCTCACCATTACCGACAACCGCATCGAGGAAGTGTACTGAGCTCCGCCCAATTGCCTACAGGTTAGAAAAACGGCTTCTCTCCTTTCTGCGGCTCCCGGTGACTTTGCCGCGGGGGTAAAGATTCCTCCGGCAGAATCCGAAAGAATAGGGTGGCCGGAGCAGAACCCTCACGGAGACGGGACGGAACCACATGGATTCCGAAAAACATCAGCCCTGCGACGAGATACCGGAGCGGTTGCCCATCTTGCCGGTCCGGGACGCCGTTGTGTTCCCATACATGACGCTTCCCCTTCAGATCGGGCGGGAGCCTTCCTTACAGGCCGTCGAGAGGGCCCTTGAAGAGGACCGGCTGGTTTTGCTTGTGGCACAGCGAACTCCGGCGGCCGAGGAGCCTGGGCCCGATGATCTCTACCGGATCGGCACGGTCGGCATGATCATGCGCATGATCCGGCAGCCCGACAATCGGGCCAAGGTCCTGGTGCAGGGCCTTTGCAAGGCCCGGGTGCTCGAAGTGCTCACGCTCAGACCTTTCCTCATGGCCAGACTCCAGTGCATCCAGGAGCAGCCCTTGTGTCCGGTCCCTCTCGAAGTAGAGGCTCTGATCCGATCGATGCGGCAGACCCTGGAAGACTTCCTGGCCATGCGAAACCTGCCGACCGAGATTCTCCTCGTGACCGAGAACATCAGCGACCCGGGCGTGCTGGCAGACCTGGTCGCCGCGAACCTGAACCTCAAAACCCAAGAGGCCCAGCACATTCTGGAGTGTCTGGATCCTGCCCTCAGGCTCCAGCGGGTCGGAGAGGCTCTGCAGCGGGAAATCCTGCTCACCCGCATGCAGCAGAAGATCCAGAACCAGGCACGGGAGGAGATCAATCGGACGCAGCGGGAGTATTTCTTGCGGGAGCAGCTCAAGGCCATTCAGGGGGAACTCGGGGAGGCGGACGAGAAGTCGAGTGAGATCAAGGCCCTGCGCGAGCGGATCGAAAAAGCTGGCATGCCGCCCGACGTGGAAAAGGAAGCCCGCACGCAACTGGGGCGGCTGGAGTCCATGAATTACGAATCCGCCGAAGCTTCCATGCTCCGGGGCTACCTGGACTGGCTTGTCGAGCTTCCCTGGAACCGCTCGACCGAGGACCTGCTGGACATTCCCAAGGTCAAGGAGGTGTTGGACCAGGATCATTTCGACCTTCGGGACGTCAAGGAGAGGATTCTCGAATATCTTTCGGTGCGGAAGCTCAAGGAGCGGATGCGAGGTCCCATCCTTTGCTTTGTGGGGCCTCCGGGGGTGGGGAAGACTTCCCTCGGCCGTTCCATCGCCAGGGCCATGGGGCGCCGGTTCGTGCGGATCTCTCTGGGGGGCGTGCACGACGAAGCCGAGATCCGAGGCCATCGAAGGACGTATGTGGGCGCTCTACCGGGCCGGATCCTTCAGGGGATCAAGCAGGCCGGGTCCAACAACCCGGTGTTCATGATCGACGAGGTGGACAAGATCGGGAGCGACTTCCGAGGCGACCCGTCGGCCGCGCTTCTCGAGGTTCTCGATCCGGAGCAGAACCACAGCTTCAGCGACCACTATCTCAACGTGCCCTTCGACCTTTCGAACGTGATGTTCATCACGACCGCCAACCGGCTGGATCTGATTCCGTCCGCTCTTCGGGATCGCCTCGAGGTCATCCGCATTCCCGGCTACACCGAGGAGGAGAAAATCCAGATCGCCCTGACGTACCTCGTGCCGAGACAGCTTGCGGAAAACGGGCTGGAGCCCCGGCATTTGTCTCTTTCCCTGCCTGCGCTCAAGAAGATCATTTCCGAGTACACCCAGGAGGCGGGCCTGAGGAACCTGGAGCGCGAGATCGCGCGAATCTGCAGGAAGGTGGCCCGGCGCATCGCCGAAGGGCGCGGAGACAGGTTCCGCGTCACGGCTGGGAATCTGCACCGGTTCCTGGGGCCGGTCCGCAATCTCCGGGAGGAAGGGCACCAGACTCCCCAAGTCGGCCAAGCCATCGGGCTGGCCTGGACTCAGGCCGGGGGCGAAGTGCTTTTCGTTGAGGCTTCTGTCGTGGAAGGGACCGGGGAGCTCACGCTTACCGGGCACCTGGGAGACGTGATGAAGGAGTCCGCCCGGACAGCCGTGAGCTATGCCCGGGCAGCCCACGAGCGCTGGGGCATTCCCGGCGACTTCTACAAAACCAAGGACATTCATGTCCACGTTCCGGCCGGCGCCATCCCAAAGGACGGCCCGTCCGCCGGGCTCGCGATCGTGGCGGCCCTGGTGTCTGCACTCACAGGGCGTCCTCTCCGACACGACGCGGCCATGACCGGAGAAATCACGCTCCGGGGCCGCGTGCTGCCCGTGGGCGGTGTGAAGGAAAAAGTGCTGGGCGCGCACCGCTTCCAGTTGGCCGAAGTCTTCCTGCCGGCCCGGAACCGGGGCGACGTTTTCGAAATTCCCCCGTCGGTCCGCAGAAACATCAAGCTGACCTTCGTGCGCCATATCGACGATCTGCTGGAGAGCGTGCTCTTGCCAGCAGACCCTTCCGCGGCTTATCATTTGCGGAAGGTGGCCTCCTGACCCGTTTCCTTCGCGACCGGAAGCGAAAGCTTGCTCGTTCCGATCCTATTGAAATTCGCTCTTTTGTTTTTTCTTCTCGGCCTCTCGGGATTCTTTTCCGGCTCGGAGGCCGCGCTGTTTTCGTTAAACAGGATCGAACGCCATCGGATCGGCGCGGAGGAGGACCGGCCGTCCGCGCGATGGATCCGGGATCTTTTGCGCGAGCCCCGCAACCTTCTGGCCACGATTCTTGTGGGCAACGAGCTCGTCAATGTCTCGGCTTCGGTTCTCGCCGCCTCCGTGACGGATGATCTCTTGCCGAGATCGGCCTTGGCCTGGCTTGCCGACAGTGTTCTGGCCAAGACCCTTCTTTCCAGCCTGATCTTTGCTCCCCTTCTCATGGTTCTGGGCGAGATCACGCCGAAGACCCTGGCCGTTTGGAATGCGAGGAAGTTCGCACACTTCGTAGCGTTTCCTTTGAGGACCTTTTACGGAATCATCGCGCCCGTGCGATGGGTTCTCAAGAGCGCCGCGGACGGCGTGGTCCTGGCCCTTCTGGGCGAGCCCTCTCGGGCCGAGACTCCGGTGACCGAGGAGGAGTTCAGGGCCCTGGTGGATCTGAGCCGCGAGGGAGGATCTCTGCGGGAATCCGAACGGGAGATGATTCACAATATTTTCGATTTCGGCGAGACCCGGGTCGAGGAGGTGATGACACCTCGCACGGATGTCTTTTGCCTCCCGGTGAATCAGCCCCTCGAGGAAATCGTGCGGGCCATCGGCGAAAGGCACCATTCCCGCATACCGGTTTACGACCAGGACAAGGACGATGTGGTGGGAATCCTGTATGCGAAGGATCTTCTGCGGCTTTGGCTCGATCCGAGACTTCGGGAATCCTTCGACCTTCGCAAATTTCTCCGGAAGCCTTACTTTGTGCCCCGGACGAAGCGGGCCAACGATCTCTTTCGAGAGTTCCGTTCGAGCCGCATTCACATGGCGATCGTGGTCGACGAATACGGAGGCGTGGCCGGCCTGGTCACGATGGAGGACCTGCTCGAAAGCCTCTTCGGCGAAATCCAGGATGAGTATGATCTCGAAACGTGCGACGTCCGGCCGCTGGACGACGGCGGAATGATCGTTTCGGCTCGGATGCCCATCGAGGACTTCAACCGCAGGTTCGGCGCCGAGTTGCCGGACGAGGAGTACGACACTCTGGGAGGGCTGGTGTTCGATCTGTTCGGGCGGCTGCCCGAACCCGGGGCGGAAGTGGCGTTTCAAGGTTGGGCCTTTGCCGTGGAAAAGATCCGGGGCACCCGCATTCTGGAACTCAGAGTGAGGGAACAAAAGGGCGAGGCGCCCTCGGGAGGCGGATCCCAGCCGGGCTCGGTCCCTGATGGCGACCGGCTTGAGGAGTCATAAGGTTGGATTCTTCTCTTTGGCTGGCTGTGCCCTTGTTGCTTGTCGTGGAGGGCTTTTTCTCCGGCTCGGAGATATCGGTCATCGCGTGCGACAAGCTCAAGCTGCGGGCGCAGGCCGCACGGGGCAGCCGGGGGGCCGTCCTGCTCGAGAAGATGCTCAAGAAACCGGAATGGCTGCTCGGCACAACGCTCGTGGGGACGAATCTGGCGGTGGTCATGAACACGATTCTCGTGACCTTCCTTCTAGTCGAGCTTTTTCCAGCCAGAGGGGAATGGGTCGCCCTTGCGGCGGTTTCACCCCTCGTGCTCTTCTGTGGAGAGCTTCTGCCCAAGTCCTTTTTCCAGCAGAAGGCCGACTTTCTCGCACCCAAAGTGGTTTTCTTCCTTTGGATCGCCTCCCGTCTGTTTTATCCCCTCCTGTGGCTGATCACGGCCGTGCCCGGGTTTCTCTCCAAGGCCTCGGGACACGCCAGGCCGGCGCCGCTGGTAGAGCGGCTGGATCTCCAAATCCTTCTGGACATGCCTCAGACAGGCACGGACATGCGGGAGGAGGAGATCCGCATGGTGGACCGCTTGATTGAGCTCTCCGGGAAGACCGTCGAGGAAGTGATGATTCCGCTTGTGGACGTCACGGCGGTCCCGGAACACACCAGCCGAGAAGAGGCCGTGCGGGTCATCGTGGAGAAGGGGTACTCCCGCCTGCCGGTCTTTCGGGAGCGGATCGTGCACATCGTGGGCATTCTGCATCATTTCGATCTGCTTCTGTCCGAGGATCGGACCGGGACCATCGCGCCTCTTGTGCGGCCCGCCTTCTACGTGCCCGAGACCAAGCAGGTGTATGAGCTTCTCCTGCAGATGAAAAAGAGCGGGAACAACATGGCGATTGCTGTGGACGAGTACGGGGGCGCAGTGGGGATCATTACGGTTGAGGACATTCTCGAGGAGATCGTGGGCGAGATTGAAGACGAGTACGACCCGGCGCGGTCGCTTTACCAGAAGATCGGCCCTTCCACTTATTTGGTCAACGCCAGGGCCGAGATCGAGTTCCTGAACGAGAAGTTCCCCCTGCAGCTCCCGGAAGGGGACTACGAGACACTGGGCGGTTTTCTCACCCACCGGATGGGGAAAATTCCCCAGGAGGGCGAAACCTTGCGGTTCGGGTCCTTGCTGTTCACTGTCGAGAAGGCATCGGCGAGGGCCATCCAGCAGGTGCGAATCGACGTGCAATCCTAGGCCGCGATGGCCTAAGAAAGGAGGAAAGGAACGTTGGACCGGGACATCCTGAAGCGGATCATCGAGGACGTTTCCCAAGGCTCACTCACGGTGGAAAAGGCGATGGAGAGGCTTCGGACCTTCCCGTTTCAGGACCTTGGCTTTGCGAAACTCGACACGCACCGGCATCTCCGCAAAGGGTTCCCTGAGGTGCTCTTCGGCCAGGAGAAGACCGCCCAGCAGATCGTCCGGATCGTCCGGGAAGCCAAGAAAAACGGCCATAATCTTCTTGTCACCCGTGTAGACCCCGGAAAAGCCAAGACGGTTCTTAGGGCTCATCGGGACTTGCGCCATCACGCGCTCTCGAGGACCCTGTACCTCCATGTTCGGGACCTCGAGGAAAGGGGGAAAGGGACGATTCTGGTGATCACGGCTGGGACTTCGGACATCCCGGTGGCTGAAGAGGCGGCGGTCACGGCCGAAGTCATGGGGAACACGGTTGAGCGAATTTACGACGTGGGTGTGGCGGGGATCCACCGGTTGTTTGCCCACCATGAGAGGATTCTCGAGGCCAGGGTGCTTGTGGTGGTTGCGGGGATGGAAGGGGCTTTGCCGAGCGTGGTGGGCGGTCTCGTCGCACGGCCTGTGATTGCGGTGCCGACGAGCGTGGGGTACGGAACGAGCTTCGGAGGCCTGACGGCCCTGCTGGCCATGCTGAACTCCTGTGCCTCGGGCGTGACTGTGGTGAACATTGATAACGGGTTCGGGGCCGGGTATGCTGCGAGCCTGATGAATCGCCTGTGATCGGGGAAAACAGAATGCGGGTGGCCTACCTGGATTGCTTTTCCGGCATCAGCGGGGACATGATGCTCGGCGCCCTGCTGGACTGCGGGTTTTCGGAGTCGGAACTTCGGCAGGGGCTGGCCCGCCTGCCCGTCCACGGATACCGGGTCGAAGTGTCCCGCCAGAAACGGGCCGGCTTTGAAGGAACCCGGGTGGAAGTCATCGTGGATCGAGGCCACCAGCCTCACCGGGACTACGGCCAAATCCGGGCTCTTGTGCAAGGGGCCGCACTCCCGGAACGAGTCCGGGACCTCGCCGGGAGGATTTTCCTGCGCATCGCCGAGGCCGAGTCCAAGGTCCACGGGGTTACGCCCGACCACGTGCATTTTCACGAAGTGGGAGCGGTTGACTCCATCGTGGACGTGGTGGGGGTCGCCCTGGGCGTGGAGGCTCTCGGGATCGAGAAAGTCTTTGTCTCGGATCTTCCTTTGGGGTCAGGCTCGGTCCGCTGCGCCCACGGTGTGCTGCCCGTGCCCGCGCCGGCCACTGCCGAAATCCTGAAGGGCATGCGAGTCAGAAAGGACCATCCTGTCGAGGGGGAACTCGTCACGCCCACGGGCGCTGCGATCGCGGCGGTTCTTTCCGAGGGCGCCTCAGGCAGCCCGTCTTCCATGCGGATTGAAAGGGTCGGCTACGGAGCCGGCAGCCGGGAGGATCGGGCCTATCCGAACCTGCTGCGGCTCTGGATCGGTCAGACGATCAGCGGCTGGGAGCAGGACGACGTCCGGGTGTTGGAGTGTCAGATAGACGACCTTTCGCCCGAAATTTATCCCTACCTGGTCGAACGGCTCCTCGAAGCCGGAGCCCTGGACGTGGTGCTTGTGCCCGTGCAGATGAAGAAAGGCCGGCCCGGCATGCTCGTGCAAGTCATCTCGGGCCCGGTCGTGGACCAGAGGCTTCTGGAAGTCCTGTTCAGCGAGACCACGACCCTGGGCGTCCGCATTCACGGGGCCGAGCGGGTCAAGCTCAGACGCTGGGCTGAACATCTCGAAACCGGCCTGGGGACCGTGGCTGTCAAGGCCTGCGAGGGACCGGGCCTGAAAGGGGTGGAATTCAGACCCGAACACGAGGAGTGCCGCCGCCTGGCCAGGGAGAAGGGGGTTCCCCTCCGGGCGGTCTACGAGGAAATCCTTTGGGCTGCGCTCTCAAGGAAGCGGGCCAAATGACCGAATAGAAAAAAGGTCGGGTGCGCCCGTACCCGGGGTGGTCAGCATGGAAACGCAAGTCGACTCCTGCAGGCAGGAGCGAGCCGAAATCCTTGTGGTGGACGACGAGGCCATCATCCGGGAGGTCCTCACCGATCTGCTCACGTCCCAGGGATACCACGTCGACACGGCCGAAAACGGCCTGGCAGCCCTCCAGAAGATCTTCGAAAAGACCTACAACCTCGTGATCACGGACCTCAAGATGCCGGTCATGGGCGGCGCGGAACTGCTCGCCGCTCTTGCCGAGAGGCAGCTCAAGGTCATGGTGATCATCATGACGGCCTACGCCACGGTCGAAACCGCCATTCAGACCATGAAGAACGGCGCCTACGACTACATCATGAAGCCGTTCAAGATCGACGAGCTTCTGTTGGTCGTGGACCGGGCCTTGCAGAAGGAGCGCTTGGAGAGAGAGAACGTCCAGCTCAAGGAGGTGCAGAGGCTCTACCAGATCAGCGAAGCCATGGCGAGCACCCTCTCCCTTACGCGCGTGCTCGAAAGCGTGCTCGAGACGGCCAAGCAGGAGGTGGAAGCGGATGCTGTGAGCCTGGTCCTCTGGAACGAGAGGGACAGGCGGTGGCACTCGGAAACAGTGGACTCGGAGATGCAAGGGCTTCGGGACGACGATCTGGAGGGCCTCCTGGATTATGGGGCGCTCCAGGATCTTCATGCTTCGGGCCGGCCCGTTCTGCTTTCCGGAAGAGACATGGAGCCCTATGTGCGCCGGGCCGTCAACTCCGGCAAGCGTCTCTACTCCCTGGTTTCCGTCCCCTTGGTGTTTCGAGGCCGCGTGCTGGGCATGCTGAATCTGTTCTCCTTCACCCCGGGCAGGGTGTTTCAGGAAGGCCAGAGGAAATCCCTGGTCATTCTGGCGGGCCGGGCCGCGAGCGCGGTGGAGAACGCCCGGCTCCACACTGAACTCAAAGAGCTTTTCCTGCAGACGATCGAGGGCTTCGCCTTTGCCATCGACGCCAAGGACCCTTACACCCACGGGCACTCCCGCCGGGTGACCGAGTACTGCGGCTGGATCGCCGAGAGGCTGGGCCTTGGACAAAGCGAGATCGAAGAAATCCGCCATGCCGCGATTCTGCACGACATCGGCAAGATCGGGCTTCGCATCGAGAGTCTGAACAAGCCGGGCAGGCTGACACCTGAGGAGGTGGAGAGCTTCCGGACGCACCCGGAAAAAGGCCGGCGGATTCTCGCGCCGATCCGGTTTCTTTCGGATCTTGTCCCGGTCATTTACCACCACCATGAGCGGTACGACGGCAAGGGATATCCGGACGGCATCGCTGGGGAGCGCATCCCTCTGGGCGCGCGGATTCTGGCTGTCGCGGATTCCTACGACGCCATGACTTCGGATCGGCCCTACCGCGCCGCCATGACGCCGAGCCAGGCGGTTCAGGAACTCCTCACCCACGCGGGCAGCCAGTTCGACCCTGCCATCGTGCGCGTCTTTGTCGAGGTGCTCTGCGAAAAATTTCCGGGCAGGATCCAGTCCGGATAACCCTCTATGTGAAAGATCATCAGCGGGGGGCGCCAGCGAGGCGCAAGAGCGCCTCGAAATCCACGTGCCGGCCAGCCAAATGAGCCCACGGTCCCGTCCGTGTGGAACATTGGAGGGAAAGCCCCTTCCGGAAAGGAATCTGGCCCAGAACCGGAACAGGGAGCAACCGCCTCAGAAGGGCCGCGTTGGTTTTCTTGGAGAGATCCTTTTTCCCGTCCACGTCGTTCAGGATGACCCCTGCAACAGGGATGCCTCGCCCTTGGAGGAACGAGACAGTGAGGAGCGTGTGGTTCAAGGTGCCCAGCCCGGCCCGGGCCACGACGAGCGCGGGCAGGGCGAGCCTCGCGATCAGGTCCGCCATGAACAGGCGGTCCGTGACCGGGACGAGGACGCCGCCGGCCCCTTCGACAAGCATGAAAGAACAGGACGAACGGATGCGCTCGTAGGCCTTCTCGATTCGACCCGGCCGGATCCGGATGCCCTCCATTCGTGCTGCTACAAGAGGCGCCAGAGGTGCCTTCAGACGGTAGGGCACGATTTGCTCGATGGGGTCCTGGGCGGCTGCCATGCGCTTGAGAAGGAGTCCGTCTCTGGGTATCCGCCTGCCCTGGGAGAGACCGCAGCCGGTTTCGACGGGCTTCATGACGCCCACGCAAATCCCCTTGCTTCGCAGGATCGCGGCGAGACAGGCCGCGACGAAGGTCTTTCCCACGCCAGTATCCGTGCCGGTCACGAAGAGGCCGCAAGACCGGTTGGAATGCCCTGTCACGATTTCCCCTTTCCTTCTGCCCGGACGGCCCGGGTTACGATGTCGATGCTTTCGTACGTCACGTCCAGGATCCGGTCGAGTTCCTCAATGGTGACCGCCAGGGGGGGCATCAGCACCACAACGTCGCCCAGGGGCCTGATCACGAGGCCCCGTCGGCGGGCCTCCAAAATGACCTTCACGGCGACCCTCTTGTCCACTGGGTACGGGCGCTTGGTTTCCTTGTCGGCCACGAGCTCGATGCCGGCCATGAGGCCCTTGCGGCGGACGTCGCCCACGGATTCGAGCTCCCGGAACGCCTCAAGCCTTGACGCAAAGTGACGGATTTTGGGCTGGATCCGCTCCAGGAGCCGTTCGCGCCGGAAGATTTCCAGGGAGGCCAGGGCGGCTGCGCAGGCAAGGGGGTTGCCGGTGAAGGTGTGGCCGTGAAAGAAGGTCTTGGCCTCCGCGACCTCGCCGAGAAAAGCCTCGTAGATCTCCTCGGTCGTCAGCGTGGCTGCCAGGGGCAGGTAGCCGCCCGCAATGCCTTTGGCCAAGGCCATGAGGTCCGGCCGAACGTTTTCCTGTTCGCAGGCAAATAGGGTTCCGGTCCTTCCGAACCCCACAGCGACCTCGTCCGCGATAAGAAGAACTTCATGTTTGCGACAGATCGTTTCGACTCGTTTTAGAAATCCTTCGGGAGCCACGATCATGCCGGCAGCTCCTTGCACCAGCGGCTCGATGATCAATGCCGCCGTCGAGAGCCCTTCTCTTTCCAGCAGATCCTCGAGTTCATCGGCGCAGGCCATGCCGCAGCCCGGCCTCGCAAGGCCCAGGTGGCAGCGGTAGCAATAAGGATAAGGCACCTTTGCAGAAGGAAAGAGGAGGGGACGGTATCGCTCATGAAAAAGATCCACGCCGCCTACGCTCACTGCGCCCAGCGTGTCTCCATGGTAGGCGTTCCGAAAGGATACGATGCGTCTTTTCGTCCTTTTTCGTTCGTCCTTTTGTTGCTCCCAGTACTGGAAGGCGATCTTCAGGGCCGCCTCGACCGCGGTCGAGCCGTTGTCGGAGAAAAACACGCGGGTAAGGCCCTTCGGGGCCGAAGCGGCCAACTCCCTGGCAAGTTCGATGGCGGCCGGGTGGGCAAGTCCGAGGAGCGTGGTGTGGGCGACCCGGTCGAGCTGATTTCGAATCGCCTCGTCAAGTTCCTTCCTCCGGTGGCCATGCACGTTGGCCCAGAGGGAGCTCACGCCGTCCAGATAACGCCTGCCCTCTGCGTCGATGAGCCAGCAGCCCTCGGCCGCGGCCACGATCAGGCAGGGCTGGCCGTACCATTCCTGCATTTGCGTGAAAGGATGCCAGAGATGGCGGTGGTCGGCCTCGACGAGATCCTGAATCTTGTCAGGGGGGAAGGGAATCCCCGGCGGTTGGGGCGGGCTCATGGCCTGATCCTTTCTGCCCGTTCGAAAACCTCTCTGGCTCCGGCTCCCAGGTGGGCAAGAGCGCTTCGGAGCGCCTCGAGGGCCTGTTGGATATCCTCTTCGGTGTGCGTTGCCATCAGGGAAAACCGGATGCGGGAAGTGCCGGCGGGCACTGTAGGCGGCCGAATCCCTTGGGCGTAGACCCCTCTCAGGAGAAGTTCCTCGCAGAGGGCCATGGCGGCTCTGTCCTCTCCCACGATGACCCGTTGGATTGGCGTGACAGGATCGGGCGAGGCAACCCCTAGCCACTCCAGCCCCTTGGCGAACTCTCTGGCGTTTTCAAGCAGGCGGTGCCTTCTTTGGGGTTCGGTTTCCACGATCTCGAGAGCCTGAAGAGCCGCGGCGAGCACAGGCGGCGGAAGACTCGTGGAGTAGATGAGCGACCGGGCCCGGTTGAGCAAATACTTTCTAAGAACGGAACTCACGGCGGCAAAGGCGCCGAAAGAGCCTAGGGCCTTGCCCAGGGTGCCCACCGAGACATCCACCGCTTCCTCGACGCCGAAATGCTCCGCCGCTCCGCGGCCCCGCTCGCCCAGAACGCCCGTGGCGTGCGCTTCGTCCACGACAAGGAGGCATTCGTACCGGCGGGCGAGAAAGGCGAGATCGGGCAAGGGGGCCAGATCCCCGTCCATGCTGAAAAGAGAATCAGTGACGATGAGGCGCTTCCCTCCAGGGGGCGCGTTTCGCAGAAGCTCCTCGAGGTGACCGGCGTCCCGGTGCCGGTAGATTGAGACTCGCGCCCGGCTGAGACGGCAGCCGTCGATCAGGCTCGCGTGGTTAAGGGCGTCGCTGAAAACCAGATCTCCTTCGCCCGCAAGGGAAGTGAGGATTCCGACGTTGGCGGCGTAACCGCTGTTGAACAGAAGGCAAGCCTCGGTGCCCTTGAACCGGGCGAGCCGTTCTTCCAGTTCCTCGTGCAGCCCCATGTTGCCGGAAATCAGCCTGGAGGCGCCGGAGCCGCAGCCGAAGGACATGGCCGCCTCGGCTGCCGCGGCCCGGACCGCCGGGTGGTTCGCCAGACCGAGGTAATTGTTCGAACAGAAAAGCAGGACTGTCCTGCCGTCGAGCTGGATTCTCTCGGCCTGGCTGGATTCCACCCTTCGGAGAAACCGCAGGCGGCCGGCCTGTTCCAGGGTGGCGAGCTCCTTTTCGGCGAACGGGTAGCGGCGGGTTTGCGGACGGTCTTGGAAGTTCGTGGGAGGAGGGGTCTTCATGGGTTCTGCCGCGATGCTGACGCCTGCCATTCGAGACCGAGGTCCTCGAGCATCCTGCGGTCCCGCTCAATCCCTGGCCCGGTCGTGGTCAGGTAGTTTCCGACCATCAGGCCGTTCGCGCCGGCCAGGACCAGAAGGGGCTGAAGGGTGCGGAGGGAACTCTCCCGGCCGCCGCACACCAGGATGTCCCGATCCGGCAGGAGAATTCGCAGAGCCGACAGGATGCGAAGGGCCTCAAGAGGCGAGGGCCCTTGCCGATTTTCCAAGGGCGTGCCCGGGATGGGATGGAGGAAGTTGACCGGGACACGGTCCACCCCCAAGTCCCTAAGCAAAAGGGATAGCTCGGCCCGATGCTCCGCTGATTCGCCCAGGCCGAAGATCGCGCCCGAGCACACGGTCAGGCCGGCTTCCCGGGCGGCGCCGATCGTTCGAAGTTTCTGGTCAAAGGTATGAGTCGAACAGATCTGGGGGAAGAAACTCGGCGCGGTTTCGAGGTTGTGATGATACGTGGAAAGGCCCGCTGCTTTTAAATCTCGCAGAAAAGCGGGCTCCACGAACCCGAGAGAAGCCGCGACCTGAAGGTCTGTTTCAGAGCGGATGGATTCCACGGTCTTGAGGAGCCTGGCCTTTTCCCTCGAGCCAGTAATGGCTTTTCCGCTCGTAACCAGACTGAAGCAACGGACCCTCCAGGAGCAAGCCTCCTTGGCCGCCGCCAGGGCCTTATCGGTCGAGACCAGAGGGTAGCGTTGAATCCGGACGCTGTGGTGTCCGCTCTGGGCGCAAAAGGCGCAGTCCTCTGAGCATCCTCCTGACTTGGCGTTGAGGATGGCGCAAAGATGCACTCTTTTCCCGAAAGCTTTTTCTCGCAGTCCGTTTGCCCGGGCCACGAGGTCCCAAAGGCCAGGGCCTTGGGGCGAAAAGAGTTCGACTGCTTCCTCGAAGGAAAGCTTGGTAGCCCGCAGGTCAGCGGGCGTGGATGCGGGAGTGAGCATTGGGCAGCCCGTTTGTTCCGGTGAGTCAGGGTCGCACGTTAGCATTGGACTACCGAATTGTCAACCATGACCCTAAACAAGGGTGGACAATTTGGGTTCGAGCGCGGATATCGTTCGGCTGGTTCTGAATAATAGAAACATAAAAGCAAGTACTTAATGGAAATATATCATGTAAAAGTTTAAGTTATTCCGAACGAATTTTGTTCAGTCCGTCTCAGGTGTGTCTCCTTGGGCAGTGGCTGAAATCCCTGCCTTTTTGTTGCCGGCATTTTGTGCTTTCCTGTGCCGCGGTCGGTCCCACCCGCTGCGGGTGCCTGCGCCACTGCTTCTTGGAATGCGTCTTTGTCGGCATGGGTCGGCTGGCTTTTCTTTTTCAGGGCGTTTCTCTACTATCCTTTTGGAAAGGTGGGGGGAATAGCGGGACTTTTTCAAAGAAGTTCCCCTCAGTGAAAAGCGAGCGAATCGAGAAACACGGGAGAGCTGCGAATGGACAGGAGCTTGGTTGAGCGGATTTTGCGAGACGGCAAGATCGACCGTGCGGAAATGAAGATCATCGCGGGCTATGTGGCGAATTCAAGTCAGCTGACCAAGGAAGAAAAACTCTGCCTCAAGGAAATCTTCACCAAACTCAGTACGGGAGAGGTCGTTCTGGAAGCCTGAAAGTCTGCGGGTGAAGACAGGCCGCGTCTGGACATGTGCGGCTTCGGTGCCAGGCCTCGAAGCTGGCGAGCCCGGGGGAGGAAGACCAATGAGCAACGATCTTTACGAACGGCTCAGGCAGTTCCTGGATACGTTTCCCGGAGGGTTTCCGGCCACGCCCACGGGCGTCGAGATCCGGATCCTCAAGAAACTCTTTTCCCTCCGGGACGCCGAGCTTTTTCTCCAGCTCAGAAAAGAGCCTGAGGATCTCGCGTCGATCGCGGCCAGGCTGGGCAGGCCCGAGGCCGAGCTCGGCAAAGAACTCGAGGACATGGCCAGGCGGGGTCTCGTGTTTCGAACTCGGGTCGAAGGGCGGACGCGCTACCAGGCGTATCAGTTTTTCGTGGGCATTATCGAAGCCCAAATCAATCGGGTGGACCTGGAGCTGACGCAGCTCGTGGAGGAGTATTTTCCCTTCCTGGGAGCCGTAGGCCTTTCTTTGCAAACCAAGCAGATGCGCGTCATCCCGGCTGAGAAGTCTCTGGAGACCGGAACGACGGTGGCTCCGTATCATTTCATGCGAAACCTGGTCCGGGACGAGGATCTCGTGGCCGTGGCGCCCTGCATCTGCCGGCAAATGGCCGAGACCAAGGGAAACCGATGCGAACACACCTTGGAGACCTGCCTGTCCTTCGGCGACCTGGCCCAGTTCTATCTCGACAATGGCGTGGCCAGGCGGATTTCCAAGGAGGAGCTTCTAGGGCTTCTCGACAAAGTGGAGCGGGAAGGGCTCGTGCTCTGCACGAGCAACACGCAGGATCTTTCCGTTGTGTGCTGTTGCTGCAAGTGCTGCTGCGGAATCGTAAACGGCGTGCGGCTCCTGCCCGAGAGTTCTCTCATGGTGAACATCTTCTACCAGTCCCGCATCGACGGGGATCTCTGCTCTGCGTGCGGAGTCTGCGCCGAGCGCTGCCCGGTCGGGGCGATCTCCGAGAGCGACGGGGTCTTTCGGGTTCTTTCGGAAAAGTGCATCGGCTGCGGCCTGTGCGCGGCCTCCTGCCCGACCGGCGCGATCTCTCTGGCCGAAGTCGCCGGAGCCAAACCTCCCTTCAAGGACCACCAGGAGCTAAAGACCAGAGTCCTGATGGAACGGGGGCTCCTGTGAGCGCTTTCGCTGGCCGGCCTTTCGCTGTTCGGCCTGCGGTTGCGGACGGTCTTCCATGGCTTCCGATCTCCCCTTCCTTCTGGAGCGCTTCGGTCTCGTTGTAAGGACCCACCGCGTGGGCGATCTGGACCTTAAGTGGGCTGAGGTGGATCGAGCCGACGGCCTGGTGCGTGAAATCTACCCTGAAGGGGTGAACCCGGACGGAGATGCTCCGGCTTGGATGTTCGCCTGGCCTGCGGCCCTCGCTCTGGCGGAACACCTCGTCGTGAGGGAGCGGCCGGCAGGGCTGAGCGTCCTCGAGCTGGGTTGCGGCGCCGCCTTGCCGGGGATCGCGGCCGAGCGGGCAGGAGCGGGCCGCGTGGTTTGTACAGACTGCCACCCTCTTGCCGTGGATCTGGCCCTGTACAACGGGAGACTCAATGGCTGCACGAACCTGGAAGCCCGGCTTCTGGACTGGCATCGCCCGGACTGGACAGACTCCTTCGACCTCGTTCTCGGGTCAGAGGTCGTGTATTTCGAGAGAACCTTCGAGCCTCTCTTGAGCGTTCTGAAAAACTCGGCCTTCTCCGGCGCTCGGATCCTGCTTTCCGACGCCTTCCGGCCCCAAATGGAGCGGTTCCTCGCGCGCTGCAAAGGGGAGGGTTTCGCCTGGCGGCAGCAGGCCGAGGTCGTTCACCTGCCCGGCGAGAGTCACCGGGTGCGCCTGACGTGCTTGTACCGCCTGTGAATCTCGTCGCGCCGAAAGCTTCCCGAAAGATCGTTCCCGACTCCTCATCGCAGTTCGGGCTGTCCTTTCTTCTGGAGGATCTTCATGCTGGTCGAGGGCTTCATCATGGAAAGGTCGCAGGAAGTGACCTGGCGGGCGTGCTCCAGGATGAGCCCCTCGATTTGAGAGGCGTCTTCGACCTCGGGGCAGATCTTCAAAGGGTCTCACCCGAGATTGGCGTGGCCTCAGGCCGAGGCGATCTCCTCCAGAAGCATGAGCTCAGGAGGGGCGGCAATAAAGGATTGGGCCTTGCCGAAGAACTCCGCCATCTGGGGCGAGGAGGCGTGGGCCTGAAAGGCCGCGTGGTCTCTGTAACGCTCAATCACGACCATGAGGTTCGGATCCGATGGGTCGCGGTTCACGGTGTAAAGGAGCGTGCCCTCCTCCTGGGCCACGTGGGGCAGGAAGGCCCGCATGCTCTTGAGGGCCTCTTCCATCTTGCCTTCCTGGACTCGAATTTTGGCGACAACTGCGACCATCTCTTTCCTCCTTCTCCAAATCAGGGGTTCTGGCTGTAAGAAGTCGGGCTCATCATTTCACCTGTGGCCGGGCACGGTCAAGGGGGGTGCGGGGTGCTTGCACGGTGACGTCAAAGTTTGGGGTGAGATGGGTGAGAGGTGGGCGAGGGGTGTGTGATCCGGCCAAGGTTTAGCAAGTGGGGATAGCGCAGGAAGGAGCGTTTTGGGGTTGGGGAGGGAT
>Ga0101944_10002618_pt1 | contig 28287 bp, 20 predicted proteins | sample DewCreD2012metaG_FD_75245 | JGI IMG/M metagenome (GOLD analysis project Ga0101944, IMG submission 75245) | Hot spring sediment bacterial and archeal communities from British Columbia, Canada, to study Microbial Dark Matter (Phase II) - Dewar... ... | reverse complement strand
GGAAGGTTGCCGCGCCACTGTAAACATCCGATGCTGCTGACCAGAATATCAATGCGCCGCACAAATTTAAAATGACAAGCTGGTTCTGCGGAACCGCCAACATCACAGAGAAAGTCGTGCGCCTGCCGACCCAGCTCTTTGGTTATTGCCCGCTCCAATTCTTTCATTCTATTGTGCCAATCACCGGCGAGCTCCTGTGCCGTGTAGGGTGAAAGAGAAACATCGCCGTGTGCATTGTAACCCCAGTAGGAACAATTTAAGGCGCGGCTTGACAACCCCAGATATGTTCTCTCTGCCAGCATTTTTTTGAGAGGGTCTGGAGTGCCAAGCAGTCGAAATACCTTTTCCACCACGTCATTGCGCAAAGAAGAACCGGCATGGTCCGGCGACAATTTTTGATTCCCGAGCCACATCTGTAATGCTGTAGCATAAGAAATAAGCTCGTGTCGGCGCCGGGGACATATTTGATAATGAAGGCCGAAGGCAGTGTGCGCATTGCCACCAATTGCTGCACACATTTCGTGTATCCGATCCGGAAAGTCATAGCGCCAAATACAGCAAAAATCAGCCATAACGCGCAGATCCCGTTGTTCAGGCAAAAGCGTTCCCAAGTGCCTTTCTAATTCATTAATTTCGCTAACCTCATCATCGCGCTCATAAAAACCAGTCGTAAGATTCCCATCATGGTAGGTATGGCCACCGATTCGGCTTCCCTCAACAAGAGGATATAATAGGCGGTAAGGAATTCCTTCTCCGCGCAAAATGATATTATGCGGTGATAACAGGGTATGTTCCATCTCGAGTTCCGTGCTTGGTTAACCAGTTCATAAATGCTTTAAAGGCCATTGCGTCTATGTTATAAATCTGTGATGGATTATTAAATCAACAGCGTTGTGAACCAATGTATAAGAAATCGCTCGTCGTTATTAGTATTTTCCTGACCGTTATTGTCTGTTTGATCGCGTGTGGCCTTTTTTACTTGCTACAGGATCTCAGGTACTACTCAGAGTATGCGCTCCGGCCCATTGCTGACAAAACCGGATTTCGTATTAGTTTTGGCGATATATCCTGGCGCTTTTCCATGGGGCTGGGAGTAAGCGTAAACAATTTAAAGATAATCCATGCGGCGTCGCATACAACAGTACTTGAAAGTAGCAAAAATTATATTCGCCTTCAACTGTTTCCTTTGCTGCAAAAAAAAATCGTCATTTCCAAAATTATTTTTGACGCGCCGCGAATCATGCTGATTCGCGATCAGAATGGAAGCTGGCCTTTTGACATTTCTTCCATTAAAACTGCATCAACCGGAACAGCATTTTCATTTATGGTGAATCGTTGCCTGATTCATGACGGTGCGGTGACATTTGAGGACCGGCTGCGGCACACGCGGGTGCAGTTACAAAAAGTTAATTTTGAGGTTGGGAAACACCTCTTAACCAAAAAATTTGTATACTCCTTTTCAGCAGAGCGGGAAAGTAAAGAATGGAGCACGCACGTATCATCCTCCGGCACAATCAGCCTTTCAACAGGTGTCAGCTTCCCAGATAACATTACCGGGTTTGGGACGCTGGTTATGCAAAAATTAAATCTCGCTGATTATGCTCCCTATGTGACGCACTGGTTTTCTGGATTTTCGGCAGAGGGAATTGTAGATGCGCAGCTTGAATACACCGTGACGAGTTCAGGTTTAGAAACCGACGGTTGGATCAAAACTGAGCCGCTTATTCTGCATCCTCCGGATAAACCCTCCGTCCATTTCAAACAATTCTTCTACCGGGGAAACGCATTAGCTCGTAACACATCAGTAACATTGAGAAATTTCGAGCTTTCGCTGCCCGGTTTATCATTGAGAGGAACTGCCGCGGTGGACGGCTTACCAAATACGCCATGTATCAATGCTCAAATCAGCACTAACCCTATTGCCGTGCAAACGATAAAACAGATTTTGCCCCAGCGCACAGTGCAGCCAGGCGCCATGGATATTTTCGGTAACATTGCAGATGGTGCGGTCGCGTTTAAAAATCTTTCGCTTAAAACCGGGTTTAATACTGATCATGCCATGACCCTGGAAGCGCTGGATGGCCAGGGAGAATTGCACAACGTAAAAATCATTATAACTGACACTCTGCCACAGTGCAAACTTGAGCATGGCGCATTTAAAATCACAAAAGAACAGCTCACCCTGAGCAACATTGCTGCGCAATGGTTGCCCAATGATTCCCATATTATCAATTGCGTTATACGGCAGCCGTTTGATAATGCGGTTGTTGACGCCAGGGTAACAAGCACCTCGTCAGCTGACGTTCTTGCAGACCTCGTTCTTTCAATATTTCCAGACAGCGCAACGACTATTAAACAGTGGTTTGTTCCGGGCACCGGCATACTTAATATCACAAGCCAGATACAGTATCCTTTTACAGCGCGGCACAGGGCAGAACTTACAGCAGCCGTTGATCTTGGCAACCTGAACTATACCATTGGAGAGTATGTGCGGAAACCGTTCGGGGTGCCGAATACCCTAACCATTAAAACCGCATTTGCGCCGGGTGAGTTTCCCGAAGTGATTGACTGTGTCTACACGCTCCATGAAAACAAATTAGTGCTTTCAGGATCCTGTAAAAATCTCAAGGAGCCGATCAGCGCTGCATATCATTTTCGCGATATGGACGTTAGTCAGATGCAGCTTTTATTCCTTCCCCCTGAGTTGCAGTGCAGCGCAGTCATTAACGGCAGCGGCAGCATAACAATCCCCTTAGTTCCCTTCCCTGTTCCCTACATAACGGGCAACCTATCAGTAAACGGGCTAACGTTGCAAAGAACCGGCGATAACCTGCCGCTGGTTACTTTAAACGCTGAAGGCACGTTTCATGGAAACAAACTGCATGTTGCAACTGCATCCGGATCCTGGGGTAAAACCAGTTTAATGTGCTCGGGAGATTTTATATACAGCACAGACCCCCAGGCACATTTCAGCGCAGACGTAGCATATCTTGATCTGGATGATTTCATAGAGACAGTAATAATATTCAAAAAAATGTTTACGACTAATAGTAATCCGGCTCAACCGCTCATGATGCCAGGCCCGACAGAAAAGACATTTTTTAGACGGCTGGTCATGAATGCTCCGGCACATGTTCACCAGGGTGAATTTTTAAGTTGGCGTTTTGCCGAGGGCACTACAGCAATTTCCCTAAAAGATGGAATAATGACATACGGCGACATTAAACTGCAGGCCTATCAGGGCTTGATAACGGGATCGGTCGTTCATGATTTTTCACAGCCCGGCATATATCGGCTGACGCTACAGCCTAACGCGACCGGAATTGAGTTTGAGGAATTTTTGCCTGAACTCAAAGAGAATAATGTCATTACTGGCAAAATTGACCTTACGGGTTCCTATACATCGCAATTTCAGAGGGATTTTGAAATTGTGCCGCATATGGAAGGTTGGTTTAAAGTTTTTATGAAGAATGCCACCCTGGGAAAATTTACGGTCATTTCAAAAATATTTTCCCTGCTCAATCTATCCGAGATGATTAAGCTCAGGATGCCGGACGTACTTTCTCAGGGAATGCCCCTTGATACCGTGACGGGCATATTTATGATGAAAAACGGCGTTGCCCACACTGAAAATCTATTTATTAAAAGTCCCGCAATGAATCTCAGCGCAGTGGGCGATATTATATTTCCGCGAAAAGAAATTGATTTCATAGTCGGTGTGCAGCCGCTTGAGACTATTGGCAAAATTTTGGGCAGCATTCCTATTGCCGGCAAAATTCTCACCGGTGAAAATAAGTCCATTACGGTGAGCTATTTTCAGGTAAGCGGTCCCTACACGGAGGCTGCCGTTAAGCCGATACCTGTTGAATCCCTCAGCCGGGGAGTGATTGCCATCTTTAAACGCCTTTACAATTTGCCTCAGGAAATATTATATCCTAACAGCAAAAAAGATAATAATCCGCCGCACGCAAACCTGCACACAGCGCCAAAGTAGGCTATAATATATATATATATATATATATGCCCCACGATAACTAACTTTTGCGTATTGCCATGAACCGAAATCTACGCCGTTTAGTTGAGAACCATTTTCCGACCAAAGCTGAAATGATAAACCACTATAAACGGCATGACGTATTCCGCTGCGCGCATGAATCCCACAGACGCTTTAATCATACGGTGTCTGTATATCATGTCCTCAAGGTAAAACAGTGCTACCCTCATGGCTGCACCTACTTTCGCTGGAAATGTAAAAAACTATGCACCGGTGCATCCTGTCCAAAAAAATATCACCATGTGGGCAGACTCTGTTTTTCATGCCGGTTTTTTTATGATGAAAAGGAAATAAATCGCCCTGAAGTTATCATCTCTCAGAACCAGTTTAAACAGTTTTTAAATGAATTTAAACTTTTTGAGGACTGGATAGAAAATCAATCCGGCAGACAAGTTGAATTTTCAGGAACGATATCCTCCGTTAAGCCGGAATATATATTAATGAAAGCAAAATACAAATCTCATGTAATACTTAAAGGTTTTCTTATAACCTTTAATAATTGCATTATAAATAAAATACCATTTAATGATACTGTCTATGCGCCGGTGAGCATCAGGCTCCAAAACAACTTTAATTTTTCGCTTCAGGACGTTATAGATTGTTCTGGCTATTTTACGGTTTCTGGCGGCATGATCTTCCTGCGCCATCTGCGCAGAATTGAAAGGCATGAAAACTTTATGCCTCCATACTGGACAGAATCCAAAGCACGGGTAATGCAAAAAACCGGAACAATCCTGCCATACCAGTTAGAGAGATGCCATGCCTGTGAAAATGGCACATTGCTCTATGTTTTTCATGAAGGCGACAGCACACCACACGCCCGGGCGTTATTTTGCCTCGAAGGAATTAATGACCCAGAACTGTGCGGGTTTCCGGCAAAGCAATTATTGATGCACACAGCCTGTCCGCATGATAATTTCGCAAAATTATAACGGATTGTTTATTATGAAGGTTTGTTTCCAAAGAAGAGATTTTTTGAAGCTGTTGGCAAAGCTCTGGATAGTGGTTCCCGGAATGAGCCGCGCCGGCGTTGTATGTGCCGCCGATACTCTCAAATTACGGTCACAGCCCGGAAAAGCACAGGTAGTCATCGCGAAGCGACCCGGTGTTCTTAATTCTTCAGGCGAGGTATCTGTGTCGCTCGTAAACCAGATGATAGAAGCAGGTATTACCGCACTTACCGGTTTTAGTGAGGTAAAGCAGGCATGGCGCTCCCTTTTTAATCCGGAAGACGTTATTGGCATCAAAGTTAATGCGATGGGCGGCAGAAGTATCTGCACGCATCACGAAGTGGCATTTGGAGTAGCAGATAGCTTAGTCAAGGCGGGCATTAAACCCTATAATATCATCATCTGGGACCGGCTTACCGATGAACTGCGCAAAGGCGGCTACCAAATTAATCGTGATAAAAACTCACTGCGCTGTTTTGGCACCGATAATGACTATGAACCTGAACCGGAAACCTCCGGTTCTATCGGCAGCTGCTTCAGCACCATTATATCGCGGCATTGTAACGCACTTATTAGCATTCCGGTTCTAAAAGACCACGATCTTTCCGGTGTTTCAATTAACCTTAAAAATTTTTATGGCGCTATACATAATCCCAACAAGTATCACGACAATGGCTGTGATCCATATATAGCAGACGTGAACGCCCATCCCTATATAAAGCGCAAACTTCGCCTTATCATCTGCGATGCACTGTTTGTGCAATATAACGGCGGTCCCGGCTATAGACCCAACTGGTCATGTCTTTATGGCGGTCTGTTATTCAGTAATGATCCGGTAGCTGTTGATCAAGTGGGATATCAGATAATAGATGAACACAGAAAAAACCATGGCATGAAACCGCTGGCAGTAGATGGTCGCGTTCCGCAGCATATTCAATCCGCAGCACGACTTAATTTAGGAATTGCCGATCCGACAAAAATAGAAACAGTCTATGTATGAGGACATCAAATTGAAATACGCCGTTTCACGCCGCATGTTTATTAAGCAATTATCCTGCGCGGCCTTTTCCCTTGGCCTCATGCCATTGCCTGCTCAAACTGCATTTAAGATATCGCGCGGCACCGCATATGCAGCAACCTCTGAACAACTTAAAGAGGTAATGTTTTATAAAAAGCTGCCGGACCTGAAGGTGGCGTGCGAAATCTGCCCCAAAAACTGCACTATAGCAGACCTTGAGCGCGGCTATTGCGGTAACAAAGAAAATCGCGGCGGCATATATTACACCTTGATTTATTCGCGGCCCTGCGCAGCGCATATTGACCCGATAGAAAAAAAGCCGCTGTTTCACTGCCTTCCCTCCACCCGGGCCTTTTCAATTGCAACCGCTGGCTGCAATTTTGAATGCCGTTTTTGTCAGAACTGGAACATAGCCCAGTACCGTCCGGAGCAGATAGAAAACATGAACATATCGCCTGAGGAAGTCGCAGCCGCGGCACGCAGACAGGGCTGTGCAACCATAGCCTATACGTATTCAGAGCCGGTGGTCTTTTATGAATATATGTATGACTGCGCCCGGGCGGGCAAAAAGGCTGGGATCGGCAGCGTGATGATATCTAACGGGTATATTAATGAAGAGCCTCTGCGCGTGCTTTGCAAGCAGTTGCTCGCAGTAAAAATTGATCTGAAATCATTTAGCGATAAATTTTATAGGGATTATTGCAGCGGCGAACTTGCCCCGGTGCTTAAAAGCCTGCAGGTGTTAAAAGAGCTTGGTATGTGGTTTGAAATTGTGGTGCTGGTCATTCCCACCCTTAATGACAGCCCTGCTGAAATAAAGGAAATGGTACAATGGATTTATAAAAATCTTGGGCCCGATGTGCCCCTTCATTTTTCCCGCTTCCATCCCATGTATAAGATCAAAAACCTGCCACCAACCGCTGTCAACACGCTTGAAACATGCCACAAGATTGCACAAGCGGCCGGGCTCCGCTTTGTATATATAGGCAATGTGCCGGGACACCCGGCAGAGAATACCTATTGTCCGCGCTGCCGTAAAATACTCATCCAGCGGATGGGATATGCGATCATAAAAAACGAAATTAATGACGGGAAATGTTCGTGCGGGCACCCTATCCCCGGCATATGGAAATTACCGGCTTCGCTATAAAGTTATTTTAATCATTATGCAAAGAGTGGTAAGCCCGAATGAGTGATGGGGCAAGGGTGAACGGGTTCTTAATTCGCACTAATACGCCTTTCGCTTCCAAGACTATCCGCCGTGCTGATTCATCTGCATAATCCTGCCACAGGTATCGGTCTTCCTGAAACTGCAGAAATGTGAAGAGAACACTATTTCTTCTCAGAAGCCGCGCGGCCTGATAGGCTTTTTCAATTACCTCGCGGTTATTTTCTTTAAAATTATAAAACCCGGCCCGTCCGCCGTAGACCGGCAAGCCATCGCCTATCAGGATCACGGCTGGGACGCGCTCTTTATCACATTTTAAGCGTTGCCAACAGTATTGGAGACAGCCGCCAATATCCTTGCCTGCGCCATTTATCGCTTTGAGGCGGCTCACTTCAACAAGGCTTACTTCTCTCGGTACTTCATGATAGGCAATGTAAGTAACTCTGTCGCGCGAATGATGCTTTTTTAAATAATAAGCAAATGCCAGACAAGCCTTTCGCACCCCCTGGATCCTCTTGCCAAACTGAACAGCGCCAGAGACATCAACGGCAATGACGATGGAATAGCCAACCTTTTTTCTGCTCTCATAATCCATCAGGTCTTCCTCATCCAGCAGCAGCGCACTGTTATACAGAGCTCTGCGCACTAAACCGCGACGCAACGAGTGCATGGGAGCTAAACGTGAGGTGAGCATGCGCGACCGCTCCACGCGGTCAAGCTGCAACGATGCAACGCCGCGACGGCCGTGATCATGGGTGCCAGCAACGCGCCGCTGCTTATAGACACCATGCCGCGATAGCTTCAAAAAAGCTTCCTTCGCAAGAAAATAGGCAGTGCGTTCCTGGTTGACCAGATAGGTATCAGCAAAAGTTTGGCTTATCATGTTGAACTCAATAAGCTGATCTATTATGCTTTTCATATCATCGGTGTTAAGTTCTGAGGAACGCTTTGTTTTTATCGCATCAGCTAACAGATCCCTTGTTTTGGATAACTCAAGAATGGTCTCAAACAGTGGGCTTGCATGCGAATGGTCGGGGAAATAAACATGATTATCATTATTGGTAATGACCTGATCTGTTTCATCGGTCTTTATGCCGGCAAACAAGGCTTCGAGGTCAAGATCGCGGGAAACCCGTTTGAATTGGTCGGCGGCAGAAGCATCGCTGCCAATCTCCTGAAATGACAGCTGCCCCCTGCCCTGTTTGGTTGTTGTATAATATTTTCTTCCCCCGTTCTTATAATCCTTTTGAAGTTCATCAGCCACGGTTTTTATATATTCAAAAAGCTGCTGAACGGTTTTAATGTTACGGCCGTTTTTCATCGCTTTTGAGAGTCTGTCAAGTGCGGGAAATTGTTTGGTAACATCTGATATTATCGCAGCAGCAATTTTTTGCAATTTTAACGGTTCCGCGTTTTTTTCTTGAAAAATCTGGGCCTGCGCAGTTTTTGAAAAACTGTGCTTTTCCTTAATTCCGGCGCCTTCCGCTGGCAGGTTTTTCTTATGCACGTTGTTAACGATATTGTTTAACGCCCGTTCAGCCTGCAGATCAAAACGTTGTAATGCTTCGGCTGCGATTTTCTGCTCCGGTTGGTTTCGCTGCGCATCTAATGACAACGTTTTTTTGAGGGTTTGTTCAAGTTCCGCTCTGCTCACGGTCTTCTTGCCGCTGAGCGCCCGGGATACAGAAAATAATTCTTGATTAGAAACAGTGCGCCGCTTTATGCTCCAGCACCACGTTTCAAGATCATGTAATTCTGTCATTTTTCTACACACCCTTTTTCATAGGCAGCAAGATAAATGGCAATTATCTGCGCACCCGTGACAACAAGCGACTCGTCGTGTTCACCTATCCATTGCTGCAAATGATTCCACGCGGGCGAGAGGTCTTTGTTATTTACCATTTGTTTTATCTTGGTATCATCCCAGTCTGTGTTGTTCCCCCATTCATGCCGGTAATCAGATATCATTTCTGAAAAATTTATGTGCGGCAGATTTTTTTTTAAATACGCCGCTACGGGAGGAAACTGGGCATCAATTTGTTTTTCAATATCATAGATGTCTTCAAACTGGGTTTTTCCAAGAATTGCCGTATATATTCCCTCTTTTATGTCGCAATAGTCTGCAACAAACCGTCCGGCAAGAAGCGCTGAACTGCGGGCGATAAGCCCGGCGTTAATGCTGGTCCGGGGACCAAGCTCAAGACGATCATTGCCACGTAACGTGGTGATAACTTCTACCGCAAGTTTTATAAACAAAACAGGAACATGTATTGGCGGGGTCATGCGAGCAACTTCTTTCTGCACAATGCGTATTTCGTCTTCAATATTTACCCGCGGTATTTTAATGCTAACCAAACGGTCGCGAACGGCGCCGCAGATATATTCTTCATCTGCAACATTTGTCGTGGCAACGAGGAGGAAATCAACAGGAAACGTCTCTCTGCTCTTGGTTGGCGTAAAACTGTTTTCCTGAGCAGCCTGAATAAGCGCATGTTGTGCGGTTTCTGAAAGCTTTCCGATTTCATCAACAAATAAAAGACCTCTGCTTGCCTGGCCAATTTTACCGGGTTCAAATACGCGGGGATCAAACGGATCGCCAATTTGTGCAAGTTTCAGCAGGTTATAGGTCCCGACAATTTCTTCAGGCAAAACATCGCCGCCCCCTTGAACCCGGGCAAAACCTCTTCCTTCAACAAGTTGCTCCATGCGCCTCACCATAATTTTATCCGGATTACCATTGACTTCGCGAAGCTGAGCTTTACAGATTGGGCATGGTTCCACAGTAGCGGGAGAATACCCATCAGGATTCAGAGCAAGAAACTGACTTAGTATCAGGGGATCTTCCTGCACCGGGCATTGAGCAACATAATACACGTCATGTTTTTTGTGATATTCATTCAACAAATTATGCAGGTGTTTGGCTAAATCTGTTTTTGCAACACCATAGGCACCGGTCAGTAAAACCCCCTTGCCTGCAACCAGCGTCTTTATTAATCTTCGTTTTTCAGATTTAAGGCCAAAAATATCTGGAAACAGCTCCTCTCCAGTTTCTATTTTTTGTTTTATTACATCTAAAAGGCGCTCGCGAGCTGTCTTTGAACGATAACCCGATTTGATTAAATCGTGTAATGTGGCAATATGGTGCGGCATCAAAAAAACTCCTTTTGTGATTATTTTTTTGTTATGTTATAGCACACGCGATAGAGTAGTGCCGTAATTTTGTCCAATTGAATGCGTGCTCGCTGGCCGGATAACGATCAGTCTTCTGGGCGACCGATTATGACAATAACTATCAGTGTTACCTCGAGAAAAATCTCGGCAATTTGAACAAGTAGGCCACAGACCTGCTGCTAACTTAAGTGAGCAATTATAAAGGATCCGCATATGTCGCTTGCACAGGTATTAGCAGAATTAAAAAAATCAATATCATTTAAGGAAACAACTGCTGCGGGAGATATTGTTCTGGTAGGAATGAAAGAGGGGCTTTTATATGGCGTCGTGCTTGATATTACACCCAATGTGAAGCCCGAATGGTGGGATGTTAGCTTTAAACTTTTAATAGTTCCGCCGGTTAACCTCACGTGGATTCTTCGCACGCCGCAGATGTGCGGAGAAATATTTACCATAAACGGCGTTGAGCATTTTATGATTGCAATAGAAATGGAACACCCTCCAAAGCTTCGTCCCAATACAGGAAAAAGACCTGCCCTCTCGCTCATTAAAAAAGAAAAGGATACATAGCAACTGATAGGTTTGACATGAGGACTTTAAAGGAGTAATTTTCTATGCGCCACCAAATTCATTTTTTTATTTTAGCAATTCTTGGGTTTATTTTATCATGCGCTGTCGTTTCTCGTTACATAATCACTATTAATTATATACCTCAAAAAACTATCACTGCTCACAGCCGCATTAAAAAGGATTTCATAATAACAGTTGCCACCTTTAATGACTCGCGTGCTGTTGATGACAAAACTGTTATAGGGAAAAAAGTAATGGCTAAAAATGATAAAATGGTAGCGCGAGTAACCGCCCAAGATCCAGCACGCGAGGTTACTCGCGCACTTAAACACTTTTTAACGAAAGCGGGTTATTCGGTAGATGAAAGAATGCCGCAATGGGATTTGAGCGAACAAGCCATCAACCGTTCATGGGGGCATCTCGTAATTGGCGGCACCATTGAAGAGCTTGAAATAATTTGCCGGAGCGAAAACACCGGGGTTCAATATAACAGCAGGGTAAAACTTCGTGTAATGTTTGGCGATGTGACGCGCAGAAAAATACTTACTGCCAACACCATAGAATCCACGGCTACCCTTAAGCACCTGCGTTGTGCAGAAGAAAAAATTCAAGAGCAGTTAAACAGCGCCCTGTCTCTTGCTTTAGAAAAAATTACAGAAAATGGCGCCTTGGATAAAATCATCCAGGAAATTAGCACCGTTCGGTCGGAAAGTCTTGCTGAGTAAGACAATGGCGTGTTGCCAGGGCACATCAGTATGCAAATCGGTCACCTGCTCGCCATTTTTTTATATGTTTCCGGCGGATTCTTGAGTAGGTATTGGTAAGGTGATGCATGCGGATCATGACACTGCGAGCAGCGTTTCTCTTTAAAAGTCTCATGAACATTCAGCGGCCGAGATGAGTTTTTTTGCAGCATTTTCTGCACATACAAATGACAGTCGGTGCATGTTCCCGGAGGCATGGTGCCGATGTTAACGCGGTGTTTCATGGTATGACAGAAACCGCAGTCGTCGCCAACTGGAACCGCACTTGTTCGCACATATGCGGCAAATGCAGGATGCAACTCCTTATTGCTCTTCTCTTTTATCGTCTCAAGAATGTTCTTGCTGTTTTTATTTTTAATCAGCGGATGACATGAATAACATTGAACCTCTTCGTTAATCCGCAAAAGCTTGTTATAACCCGACGCGTGGGATTCGTGACAGGCATAGCAGTTTCCCAAAACTGCTTTATTGTGTTGGAAGGGCTTATCTACCACCTCAGTCTTATGGCAACCCTGCCTAAGACACAAAAATAATGCTTCAGGTTTAGAGCGCTCCCCCAGTGTTATTTTGTGGCAGCTTTTGCATTTATTTTCCACATACGGCTTGTGTGAAACCAGTGTTCCGGGAGTAGTCTTTAGCATAGTTGACTGCTGCTGCTTCACCTGACGCGTTCTATCCTTCAGTACTTTTCGATAATGACACGAAACACATAGTTCATAGCCGCCCGGCAACCGAAGAAAATATTTTTCCCCAGCTCCCCGCTCTGCTGCTGCCCGCTGCAGGACACCCTTTTCATGGGGATTATGACAGGTGGCGCAAAATATCCGCCCCTCAATGAGAGGAATTTCCACATTGAATGCACGTTTTTGTTTTTCCAGGGATTGTTTCTTGTAATCAGAAAGTTTATACTGCCCCGATGCCGGACCATGGCTTGCCCAATGGACGGCATGACATCCGATACAGATAGCATCAAAAGACTCTTTAAAGGTAACTTCGCTAATGTCTTTCGTGCGCCGCGGATCAGGTATTTCCTTGTGACAGGTTCTACAGGTTTGTGCTACGATACGTCCGCTGGCGTCAAGCTGTTTGTGGGGATTGGGCTTTTGCAGGGGTACTTTGATATGACAGGATAGACAGAAATCCTTCGTTTTTTTATAAGGCCCGCCGCGTAAAAAATTTTTATTGTACCACTTAAACGGAAAATTATCATACATAGGAGGAATCGCGTCATGACAGGTAAGACAACTCAGTTGACCATCTTCGAGCTGCCACTGTGCAGGTATCGTATACTCGTTTTTATTTTGCGCAGCAGCAGTACGATGACTTTGATTCGAGAGGCAGGGTTTTGTGTGGCAGCGGTCGCACAGCTTGAGCGGATCATTATTGAATCTGCGTGCAGCATTCTGTTTCGTGGGAGATTTTTCTATATGGCATTCCTGACAATATTTACCGGTCCAATGAGGGTTTATTATTTCTTCGGCGCTGCTGTTTGCTGCGAACGCAAGAAGAAAACAGGCTGCGCTAATATGATATACATACATTCTCATTAATTTCTTATTCAGCATCATGTGCACGCTACCGCAATTCTATCAGCGGCTGGAATGGCAATTCTTCTTTTTCCCTGCTAAGCTGTGTGTGAAAATATTGGAATTTGATAATACTTTCTTCACCATGGCATCTAACACACAACCCGTTTAAAACATCAGGCCGTAAAAAACTGTCTGCCGCACCGCCTTCTACCTCTTTCCCCGGCCCTTTTTCTGCACCCTTTTTCCATACGTGCGGATTGTGACAGGTAGAACATACAATATAGCCGCCCTCCGCAAACTCTCCTTCATCAGTATAAATAGGAAAAGCATTGTTCACCAGATCATAATAAATCAGATCGGTGCTGGATTTTTCTAAAACTACCTGCCGGGTAAGAGCCCCGGGGTGAAATGCATAGACCGGCACTTTTTCCTCTGCATTTTTTCCTGGCGCATGGCAGCCGGTACATATTTGAATCATGAAGCTGTCGTGATAATCCCCGATCTTATCCTTCCACGTATCCAGCCGGGAAGGACCAAGCGGCGCTGACCACAAAAATTTCTTTTGCGGCGCATTATGTGCACTATGGCATGAGCTGCATACGCCGCTGGTTTTGAGATTTTGATGAAGCACATTCGTATAGTTCGGGCTGGTGATTCGCAAATCATGATCTGTTCCCATAATGCTTCCCTGATTCTTATGGCAGGAAACACATACCGCCGATGGATCGGTTGGTGAAAAACGAAGAAATTTCCCGGCATTTCTGTCTCTCTTACCCTCGCGATCATGAAGTGGCGCTGGATTATGAACATCATGGCAGGTAAAACACCGAATATTACCATTAGCAACCCGGTTGCCCCGATCATCTGAAAGCGGCAGAAGTTTGGTATTTGCCTGCGGTGTCACTTTTACACCGATTGGATGTGAATAGTCTTTGGGTACAGCTTTTTCCCCGCATGCTCCTGCGGCATGACAACTCGTGCAAAAATCATCAGGATTTTTAATGCCTCCCTTTACCTGACGCGCCCAAATATACCGCTCCGTCCCCTGATGGACAAGATGACACGGCGAACATGTACCTGATTCAGCGGCACGGATACCTTGGATGTTCATTTCCTGCGGCGCCGATACTTTTAAATCATGGCTTGAGTGCAGGATATCTTGTTTGTTCCGATGACACTGGCTACAAAGCGAATCCCGCTCATTATGGTCGGCCAGCAGGACTTTTTGGTCTATAGCTCGATGTGGCTTATGGCAGGTTCGGCAGACCAGCACGCCTCCTTTACCCCTGAATACGTCTTCGCCACAACTCCATTTTTTCGGTATCTGGGCGGCCATACCCGGCGATACATCTACCGGATGGGAATAACGCGGCGCACTGCCGATTTTCACCATAAGAGGACTTTTGCTATGACACGCTTCACAGAGCACCGAACGGCTCAAAGGATCTTCTATGGGGAGAATAAGTCTCTGGTTTGAATATCCGCCATGGGGTGTATGACAGGTTTCACAAATAACCAAGTCTCGTGTCCCTTTGCCCAACTTTCCGCCTGCTTTAATGATAGATTCAGGTGTTTTTTTTACCTCAATGTCAATGGGGTGATTGCCTTTTTCTAAACCTCCCACCATTTCAACATGACACTCTTTGCAGAAAGATGAGTTTTCATTGCGTTTTCTGAGAAAAAACGTAAATTGGAGACCCTCCTCAAAGCTCACCGCGTGCGGTGTATGGCAGGTTGTGCACTGCATTTGACCCTTTTCATCCAGTGGAAAATTAGGCGGGATTCTGATGTGCTGTGATGGTACAACTCCAATTTGATGTCCGGGATCATTGCAAATGCGATCTCGCGAATCACGCACTGAACCATCATGGCATGAGAGACACATTTCTTTGCTGCCCACCACTTCCTGTTCCTGCAAAGGTGCAAGTGGGGTTCCGCGATGTTCAACATAAAAAGTATATACCCACCGATAATGGCAAATAGCGCATTTTTTTGCCGTGTCAGCCTGGCGCGGTGCACGCAACTGGGCATGTGCTCCGGAACCCAAAAAGCACAGAAACAGCGCGCTCAAAATCAGCATACATTTCTTCAAATACATAAAACAATAAAACCTTAATCCCACATTCCGGTCCTGAAAATCCTATTTAAATTTCTCCTCAAAAACTTGCGGAAGATAAAATACATCAGCTTTAGCTGGGCTATCTCAGGCGAGTCGTCAAAATGAACAAAAACTTAATTAAGCCACCGAGTCATTCTGCGGCGCGACCGCAGAATCCAGGAACTGTTTACACATACCGGCAATAAGGTCTATCCACTGTTAGATCCTGCGATCAAGTCGCAGGATGACTAATAACATTATGCGGTGTTTTCCTGCACTTATCTGTGCCTCACTTATATAATTTCCTATACGAAAATAAACGTAATATTCCGCTGATTCATTGTTTAACATCAATATCTTTATCAGAAATTTGATATACCCATACGCGGTTTGCAATCATATCTACCACATACAGTCTTTGGCGGTCATCAATTGCAATACCTACAGGTGTTTTCCATTTGACTATCGTGCCTGATTCATCTCCAAGCACTGACAAAAAATTTCCATACCGGCTAAATACCTGTATAACGCCTAAATAGCTGTCACTAACAAAAACCCGATTGTCTTTGTCCACGCACACGCCCTTGGGTCGGTAAAGCTGACCCACATCAACGCCCCACTCGCCGATCGTGCTGAGTGCCCTGCCTTTCGGCTCCCATGCCTGCACGCGGGTATTGATCACGTCAACAATCAAAACCGACGAGTCGTTTGCCACGGTTATAAAAAACGGGTAGCGAAACTCCTGGCGGCCCTCGCCCTCTTTTCCCCACGCATCTATATATGAAAATTTATCAAATGCATATAAATGAACTTGATGGTTGTCATTGTCAACCACGTAGATTCTATTGCGTTTCTCGTCAATCGCCAAATCAACCGGATCACTTAAATGCGATGAACTTTTTGTTCTCTGAATGACAAATTCGCTCAGCACCCTGCCCTCTGGATCAAAAACTTGCACACGGCGGTTTCCGGTGTCTGCCACAAATACTCTACCTACACTGTCAATGGCCAACCCGAGAGGAGACTCAAACTGACCTTTGGCACTCCCCTTTCTGCCAAAGGAAAACAGGGAGGTTCCTTTTTCATTGAAAACCTTGACCTGGCTGTTCACACCGTCAAGCACATAAATTTTATAGTCTTTGCCAATTGCCACGTCACTGGGCTGCAGAAAGCCGTGTTCAATATAAAACATTTGGCGTAATGGTGTAATTTTATAAGCATGCACCATTCGCGGAGCAAGCAGACATAATGCTGTGGTCAGCATGAAAAGGATTAGATTTCTTTTGGCCATCATTTAAGCAACCGCCGTTCTGGTTCCAAAAACTTAGGTGTGTGAAATACCTCATATTGTTCAATCATTTTTGTAATCTGATCGCTTGCCACCATGGCAACCCGTTCTTTGGAGTAGCCTGCTTTAAGGAGGGGAATGAAAAGAGATTTCTTATTATGACATTCATTACAGCCAACAGGCTGTTTCGCGATATTTTTATGAATCTGTTCTATGATTTTTTTCTTTTGTTCTTTGGTAAGATTTTTTTCTTCTAAACTAAATACTAAGCTGTTAGACGCGGCGCGTTCTTTATTAATTCTATCTATGTCTATTGCATCGTCGCACGTTTCGCAGGGGGTCAACTTGATATCAAGAGAGTCAATAGGTGCATCGCCAATCTGAGGATTAAGAACAATTTCACCAGTTGACCGTCGGTACCAGTAATAGCTTAGAGAGTGCGCATCATCCTTGGGACGAACGTGGCAGGTAGTACACGAGAAATATAAATTGTGCATATTGAGAAATGCTTTGATATTTTCTGCTTTGCCATGGGGAAGGTCGCCATGGCACTTAATACAGTGTGAAGTAGTCTCGGGTCCAACCTTTAATTCAATGCGATGGTAATGTTTCTTTACATTCTGTTCTTCAATAAATCGGTAACCGCGATAAAATTCCTTGTCTTCAGCAGCTTCCAATACCACTTCCTCAAAAAATTTCGGAACCACAGGCGTTTCTACCTTTTTGGGTTCGGTGGTTACAATTTGATAGCCAAAAATAAAGACCGAATGATAAATAACGCGACTTATAGAAACAGTAGCAAACACAATAGCGATTATGTAAATACCCATAAATGCACTTTTTATTGTCTTTGCCCAAAAACCTCTCGCAAAGCTCATTTGAAGAGCATTTGGCCGTATCCGATCCTGCAGACCAGCGGCCTGCATTGCCTTTACATAATCTTCATAATGATACTCTACCATTTCCCGTTCATCAATTAACCCGGTCAGCCAAGCGCCTCCCATGGGGAATACAGCGGGCGCCAGATGCACATTATAAAGGTGCCAGATAAAAATCACTATGCAGGCAAGAAATGCTTCGTCACTATGCGCTATGTATGCAAAGTTCAACACATTGCCGGAAAAATAACGGGTAAAAAACTCCTTGTACCACAGGAAATAGCCGGAAATGCCAATTACTGGAACACCCCAGAAAACTGCAAGGTAGCCGAATTTTTCCTTCAATCCGTGGAAGACTAATGATGGGCGCTTATTGGTAATAAACAGGAAATATTTGAGGACAACAAACAGTTCTTTAATATCCCTAAGGTTTGGCACCATAGGCATCTGCATAATAGCCATAAGCATGGTCTTGAACGTCAGGGTTCCTTGTTCTTTAAGAGGCAGGATGTAGTATCTGTAGCAGCATATCAGCACATACACAACATGGTAAATAAAGGTAAGCGTCATTACTACCGCGCTGATACGATGCAACAGTGGCGCATAATGTATGCCGCCAAACAATGTATAAACTTTAGGACCCCACCAGGCATGATGAAATTTAAGCGGTAAACCGGTGGCTGCCAGCAGCGTGAATGAAATAAATAACACTACATGCTGTATGCGCTGGTTCAGGGTCAGACGATGAAAGTAAAGTTTTCCGTTTTTTTCAATAATTTGTATTGATCTCATTATTCATCTATTTTTTGCGTGGCACTTTCTTTCTTTTCTTTATTAACGTAGCATTTGGAAAAATGTTTCTCAGCATATCAAGCACGGTAAACAGCATAAGCGGAATAAAACATCCCAGAGTAAGCAAAACAAAGAACAGGACTACATAAAATTCAAGAGGATTCTTATGTGGCGCAACAATTACATGCGCCTTATATCCTACAAGATTTAACGCTGCTTCGGGATGACACTCGATAGCGGAGCAGGTCTTATAAATGTTGTCTTTGTGCGTTGCAGAGTCAGGATTTTTATAAGAATGAATTGAATGTATTGATTCGCCGGGAAGCACGTGACAGTCCGTGCAATCTGCAGCAAGCTCATTACCCAGAAATACTGCTTTGCCATGCATTGTTTCAAGATACGAACCAATGACATTCTCCAGGTTGTGCCGCTTCATCATTGCGGTGTCTGCATGACATTCGGAACACATCTCAACCAGTTCTTTAGGACTGCGCTGCTTCTGCATCCGGGATGTGAAATGATTATAAAACTTGCGCATGAAATCTTTATTTTCATGACAGATGGAACAGCGTTCAATGGTTTTTTCTGCAAGTCCCGGACGTTTTTGTTTAAGAAATGCCAGCGGTCGGTATAGCGGATCCTGATGACATGTTTTGCAATCCGGATAATCAGAGGCGTGTTCTTTTGGCCTGCCATCCCTTTCAGTAGAGCTATGCGCACTGCGGGAGAGAAGGTCGCCTACTTTTTTGTGCGAGAATTGTTTTCCCGAAGAGGGCTCAGTCATGTGGCAAACCAGCATACAATCAACCTTTAACGGTTCGCCGTGCGGAAATTTCTCCACATTAACATGGCAGTCAGTGCAGCGTAGATTGCCATGGGGGCTATTTACATACAAATCCTCGGTAATATACAACAGCTTAAACATTCCCTCTTTGTCAATGTAGCTAAGTCCGCGGTATCTATGGCAGAACAAGCAATTTTCCTCGTCAAATGCACACGCATCAGCATGAAAAAAAAGAAAAACTGCAGCAAAGACCAGTGGGCTTATACATGCAATAATTGATGCTTTCTGCTTAAACTGCACCATCGCGTGGCTCTTAAATAACTCTGTTAAGCTAAGAATGAGATATGAGTCGCAATGAAAATAAATGAATGATTTTCAAAAAAAACCGTGGCGGCGCGCTCGGTTATCCCTATTTCATTTTAGAACTAAATATGACCGGAAATTTAAAGTCATTATATTCTTTAATCATTTTTACAATTTCAATGCGCGAGAGATCTGCAGAGCGGGTTTCATTATATCCAAGCTCGCGATAGTTTAAATATGCCTGCTTACTGTGGCACTCTTCGCAGGTTATCGGCTGAGAAGAAATGTGTTTCATGAGTTGCTTTTTGATCGTCTCTTTCTGTTCAGCAGAATATGTGTCCTTATGCTTCATAAAATCAAGCGCTAATGCCGCTTCAGGGAATTTATCAAGGCGTTCGAATTTCCCATCTATAAGCTTAACCGGAACTATTTTAGCACCATAGTTCTGGTATTCTCCCTTGACTGCTTTCAATTCCATGCCACTGGCATCATCAAACCATTTAAATTTTATGTCAGCATCTGATTCTCTTTTGATATGACAGGTTTCACATGATAAAAAAAACGTGTGCATGTTATAATAGGATCTAAACAATTCAGACTTATAATGACAAAAATTTCCATGACAACGCAGACACAGCGGTGCAGTCGAGATATTGGTGGCAACCTGTGATTCTGATACATGAAATTCACCGGCTCCGATTTTATGGCTTCTTTTTTGTGTAAATCGTTCCTGTTCCTCTACAATTTCTGCTTTGCGCTGAATGGTGCTGTGCGGCTGAAAATAAAGAAAACGTGCAAGGCAGTAAAGACAGACAACAATTGCTGCTAAAGCGACATATCCAAGCAGATTATAGATTAGCTGTAGTAAAGGATTTCTCAATTTATAATCCGGAACATCAGGGTTTAAGAGTTTGAGGACGCGAACGAAATGACCGCCGGTCACCCTGCCACCATACACTTAGGTGAATAATAATCATAAATGAACATACCCTTTCACCCTTGTGTGTCCACCGCCACACCGCGCAGTCCCGCCATGACACAGGCAAATTCACTGTTCGCTTTTCATCATCCGCTCATACTCAAGCGGATGTTCTTCCTTCATTTCGTGTTCAGATATTTTACCGTCAAGCCATACCGTTGACATGGGAAACTTTCCCGGTTTTAAATGAACCTCATAAAAATGCCACACCATAATGGCAGAAGTAGCAAGAATTGCCTCCATGGTGTGCACCAGAATAGAAACGTCAATGATAAACTTTGAAAAATATTCTTCAAACCAAAGAAATATGCCCGTCACAGTAATAATGATACTGCCTATAATTCCGGTCCAGTATTCCAGCTTTTCTTTATAATTAAACCGATCAAAACGAGGTTTTTGATGACTCAACTTCAAATAATAGGCAACATTCTTTCCCGCATCTTTTATATCCTGAAATCGCGGCATAATGTCATACAAAAAACTTCTTCCCGGTTTCGTTAGCAGCATGTACCATGCCTGATACAGCATGTTCGCCATCATGATGACGGCAGCAATACGATGAATTATACCTCGCCAGAAAAATACTTGTTCCCGATATTGCCCAAATTGTTGAACCCATTCCTCCGGCAGTTCAACCATAAAACCCGTAACTGCCAGCAGAATAAATGTTGACCAGGTCAGATGATGCTGCAAACGTTCATGAAGGTTCATGCGAATAAAATAATGCTGCTCATCCTGTCCCTGATTGCCCAAATGAAAAGGAGGAGAATGTTTAGTGATGCTCATGACGGTATCTCCTTGTGCGCATTTCACGTAGTGTTGCAAAAAAATCAAGGATCTGATGAATAATCATTAAACTAATCAGTATCCCGATGAAAAACATATAGAAATACTTAATAAGCACCAGCACAATGTTCTGATATGGTTGGCCCTTGTCTATATCAACATTGACCAAAGACGCAAGCAGTGATTGAAACGGTTTAACTTTGCCTTTATCAATATTCTCTTGCAGGGTGGGCTTTGCTTGAGCCTTAGCAAAAAGTCCAGCTTTAAATTGAATGGGATGGACTTCGCCCTGGGCAAATCGCAGTGTAGCGTTGGGATGGCAGGATTGGGAACTGCCAATGTTGCTGCAGGTGCGCACCAGGTTCTTCTTATGTATTGCTGACCGCTCGTCATCCCTTCGCATTATTTCATGAGAAAGATATCCCACGGGGGCATGGCAGTTTATACAGTTCGGGGCATTTGGATCGCCGAATTTCAAAGCCTGCCAGTGAAAAGTATCGCGGAATGTGCCCACGGTTTTTAAACCGTGCCGTGCCATGCGTTCTTCATCCTCGTGGCAAGAGGAGCATAACTCAACCATCCGCTGCGACGACCGGCGTTGATATAGCCGTTCTATGAAATGATGAAAGAAGGTGTCCGTCCATTCATTGTTGCTGTGACATCCCAGACACCGATCCATAACTTCCTGTATAATTTCTCCACCGCGATGATAAAAATCAACACCATCATGATAGATGGTATTCCAGTGACAGTAGGTGCAGGTAGGAAGGTCGTCAGAATGTCTTTTTAATTCACCTTTTTCTGTTCTGCCGTGCACGCTCAACTCAAATTTTTCAATCATGGGGGCGTGAGAAAACGGCTTCAAGGTGGACGGTTCAGTGAGGTGACATTCCATTGCGCAATCAACTTTCTTTACCGAACCATGGGGAAATTTGTCTATTCCCACATGACATTCACTGCACCGTATTTTGCCGTGAACAGACCGATTATAAAGATCGCCGTTAATATAATATAAATGTTTCTTTCCGAACTCATCTATTCTGCCGAGGCCTGAATATTTATGGCAAAGCAGACAATTTTCTTCATCAACTGCCAACAAAAAAGCGGGAAGGCAAAGAATGCAATTTATTATTAAAAATATGATGCGCATTGCTTCATTTGATAGGCCGAACACAACGAAAACCAACGTTGTAACTATGCGCATCGGGCAGCGCATAATAACGGTTGGTAACCCTCAGTTCGCTCTCATCGCAATACCATGCCCCTCCCCGTAAAACTTTGTGCGTGCCGCTAACTGGTCCACGGGGATTTTTGCCGGGGCTGCCCGAATAGTAATCTTTATCATACCAGTCAGCACACCATTCCCACGCATTGCCGATCATGTCATAAATACCAAAGTTGTTCGGCTTTAGACTTTTTACTGGCAACAGCCCAAATGAATTATAATTTGCATAAGATGGATCGGCTTTATCGCCCCAGGGATATTTTTGTTTGAGATTGCCGCTGCGGGCAGCATATTCCCATTCAGCTTCTGTGGGTAACCGTTTGCCTGCCCATTTGGCATAATCTATGGCATCCCGCCAACTTACTCCAACAACAGGGTCATTGGGATTGTCGTATTCAGGTTGCCAGTAAGCAGGCTTCTGATGACCAGTTTCTTGGATAAACTTTTTATATTGATTTATGCTCACTTCGTGCTCATCAATATAAAAAGTATCTACATACACTTCATGAAGAGGAATTTCATCAGAATCGCCATCTGCTGATCCCATGAAAAATTTTCCACTCGGAATGAGCACCATGTTGACGCCATCATGAGAAATAAAATCTCCATTTTCCTGGGCCAGAATCACGGATGCTTGCAAAACCAGTAACAGGCAGGTAGCGCAAAGAAATCTTTGAATGAATAATTTCATGATATAGATAATAGTTAAAATTTAGAAAACTATTAAAAGATATTTTTATATAACATATCACATGAAAATTATGCCAGTTACTTTTATTATGAAATAATAATCAATCTCAAAATCTCCAGTTTAAATGTTGAAATTGTTATTCAGAGAACAAGAGAGCGAGAAAACACATCTTATGCCTTCTCGCTCTCTTGTTTTATTCTTTATAATAAATAAAATTAGTAATGTATCAGCGTCGATGTCTTTCTCACGGACTCAAAGTCCTCAAGCCGAGCTTCTATTCCATTGTGGCAGCCAAGGCAGGAAAAGTTAGTAGTAATAAATGCTCCCTTCACATCCTTTCGCAACGCATTGCCGGCTGCAGTGAACATCTCCTGGGGATTTGCCTCGGTTTTTATTCTCACTATATGAGTTCGTTGATCTCCTTTTTTATAGACGCCCACACCAGTTGATTGCGCACTCAAAACCGCAAACGGCATATGGCACTCTGTGCAGTCAATGTCTTCCATAAATAAATCAACCCTCTGTGAATAATGACATTCCGAACAGGTGTGTTTTATTGCCAGATTTTTTTCTTTGCTGACACTGACATGCGGATTATGGCATGTTACGCATACCATAATCCGCCCATGAGTAGTCGCACTAAATTCATTATATTGCTGCTGGTTTTTAATAAAGCCATTCTCTGCCTCAATCACGGTCCCGTCATTCCGTGAGTGGCACAGTCCGCACTGACTGGAAGATATATCTATTTTGATAAACTGGGGAGATTGAGTGAGCACATGCTCACTGCCGGGCCCGTGGCAGATCTCACAACCGACGAATGGTGCATGTAAACTTTTTTCCCACGCTGAATAAATATTTGGATGACACACGTTACAGGCTGTTGATCCTATAAATTCAGCGTCATAGGAAACAACAGAAAAAAAAGCGCTTCCAATAAATCTCTCTTGCAACGGGCATAGAAAAATTACCTCCACCTTCGTGTTTCCGATAGCAGTTACCGGAATGTTAACATCCCAGGTCGCCTGATGCTCTGCAGCCTGCCCAAATCTAAACCGCGGTGGTAGTGTCGCTGACCAGTTTTCGCCAGTCACTTTGCCGCGCAAAATTGCCACACGGATGCGGTCAAGTGAAAATGAAGCTGTAATCTTTATCATATTTCCAGGAGAAAATGCTGTTTGCGGTTTCCCTTGATCATTAGTAATTATAATTTCATTTAAAGCTAATAACTCAGCGGCCATAGTGGTTGCAGTGAAGATATTGCATAAAATAGTGGTCAACGCTAAAAAAATATGAATTAATTTAAAAAACTTCTTGATCATCATACTTATAAACATATTCTCCTCTTGACCTTAAAAGATATTAATTGACAATTAAAATATACTATATTAATAGAAATTAATATAGACTTGGCAGCGTGCGCCGTGTTTGCCCTATTCATTATTTTAAAATAAACTCAATTAATGACGGCGATTATTTTACCCAGTTTCCCAGAACGTAATTATTATATTATTTTTCAATAAGTTTACAAGTGAACAAATATTAATATCATAGCATCCATAACATCCCGAATTGGTATTATTTGATTTATAAGTTTAATAAATAAATTTAACGTAATATCCTCTACAGCAAACTACCATGACATATATTAAATAAAGTCGCAGTCAGATGTTCTGTCTCGTCAGCGAGATATTTCTCTGCTTTTTTGTTGTTTTCATCGCATGCTGAAAATTTACCGTTACGTTGCGTAATATTTTGAACAAGCTACGGTTCTTTACATAATAAATTAAGAGGGGAAGCGTTTAACAACCCGTTATCCCATCAACGTAAAGGAGGTGATAAAAAATTACGCATAATAATTTTTTAAAAAATGAATTTGCAAACAATTCTGTAAAAAAAACTATTAGAGGAGATTTTGTCATGATCATGAGAAGTGGAAAATTAATTTTACTGTTTCTTTTCGCTCTCACACTTATCGCAGCGCGGGGCTGCCAGATAGGCTCAGGAACCATTGAAGGAACGGTAACCAATTCGATGACCGGCAGCGGTGTAGGTGGCGTGGAAGTTACTCTCCGGCCTGGCATAACTATCTCAACCAGCGACTTCCCAGAGCCGGTTATTGTAACAACAGATGCAGATGGCACCTATAGCGCCATTGTCCCTGCCGGCAGTTATAACATTACCTTCGCTCGTCAAAATTATAAAACTGCACAAGGTTCTGCAAGCGTTGGCAAAAGAGTAACGGCAACCGTCAATGCTGAGCTTGAACCAACTGCAAAAGTTGTGGTAAATGCCGGTCCTGATCAAGAAGGCGAATTTGGCGCATCGGTTGCACTCAATGGATCAGTTGAGATACTTGACGGCTCATCGTTAGTCGGATACCAATGGACACAAACTGCAGGTGCAAATGCTACTCTCACCAACAATACTTCACTTTCCGCTACGGCTCAATTGGGGACTTATGAAGCTCATAAGGCGGCATTACTTGCCGGTTTAGAACAAATTGATCGATTTGGCATACAGGGCATTAATCCCCATGCTCTCGAGGGAGGAAAGACAGATACCTTCAAACTTACCGTCAAGACATCCAGTGGTTCTTATTCGGACAGTGCAAACGTCGAATTGCCCCTTCCTCTGCAGGTTGCGAGCGGTATTCAAAATGTGCCAATCAACGTCCCGGTTTTGCTCCATGGAAAAACCCAAGCGTCATATAATTGGGTTATTACTAAACCCAGCGGTTCTACCGCAACATTAGAGGACAGCACAACCCAAGATCCCTATTTCACACCGGACATTGTGGGTGAATACACAATTGAAGAAGAATCCTCAGAGACATCCATAAAAGTTTATGCAGGAACCTACCAAGGCGGCATTACCGACCAAGATGCAAATGACAACCCGGTCATGGGAAGCTGCACAGCATGCCACAGTTCGCCAGCCACATATTCTGAAACCTTTGAGGAATGGGCTGAAAGCGGTCACGCTCATATTTTTAGCGATAATATAAACACCAGCGACCATTATGGCGAAAACTGTCTGTCATGCCATACCGTAGGATATTTATCCGGAGCTAATGGAATTGATCAGGCGTCTGACTGGGATGCATTTATAGATTCTGGACTTCTGCATGCTGCGTCCCCGACCAACTGGTCAACAGTGCTCAGCACTTATCCGCAAACGGCAAAATTAGCTAACATTCAGTGTGAAAATTGCCATGGACCAAATATTGGCAGCACTTTACATCTGAATGGCAAATCAGGCGATGAAGAACGGGTAAGTATATCGTCTGATGTCTGCGCTGTGTGTCACGGTGAACCGCCACGCCATGGACGTTTCCAACAGTGGGAAGAAAGCGGCCATGCTAATTTTGAGCTCGCTATTGAAGAAGGAGAAAATGGTAACTGCGGGCGCTGTCATTCCGGCCAGGGATTTCTCTACTGGATTAAGCAGCCGAATCCCAATGCATCAATTCCTAACGATCAGCTTGAAGCTCTGGGAATGACTGTTGATAAGGTTCAGCCGCAAACATGTGTTGTCTGTCATGACCCACATTTTGTTGGGACGATTTCTGGCGATACTACTGATGCACCCATGCGCATTGAGGAAGACACGCCACAACTGTTGGCTGGATTCAAAGCCACGAATGTTGGCAAAGGTGCAATATGTATGGTTTGTCATAATTCGCGCCGGGGACTGCGCAATGATTTAAATCCCCATCCGTCAAATAATTATAATGCTCCACATGACGGAGCACAGGGTGATGTTTTAATGGGCCAGAATGCCTTCTTTGTTGAAGTCGGACAACGGTCAAGCCATGCTAATATCGACGACAGTTGTGTAACCTGCCATATGGAAGCAACGCCTCCGCCAGCCGGTTTCAGTTACAATCAGAGCGGGACAAACCATACCTTTGAGGCCAGTATAACCATCTGCTCCCAGTGTCATACTGGTTTGGATGGTTCAGCCTTGCAAGGAAGCGTTGAACTTATGCTTGAGGATCTGCGCAAGGCGATTAGCACCGCTGCCAGCGATAAACTGAATGGGTTAGGCACCGTTAAAGTTCGTGCTTACGACCCAGCGACCGGTCTGTTTTCTTCCGATTCAGATACAAACAGCAATGTTGCGATTAATGTAGCTGCGAACAATGTTACCGTTACTGATGTATATTATTTACAAGGTCAAACTACGTTTGCGATTACACTTGCAACACCCATCGACATTTCTTGGCAAGATGGCAGCACAACCACTACAGGCAGCTTTAGTGTGCAGATGCGATCTCTGAAAGATGCCAGTGATGAGTTAGTGTATAAATCCGAATCCAGCAATATGTTCCGTGCATGCTGGAATTACATTCTCATTATATTTGATTCCAGTAAGGGTGTCCATAACCCAAGTTTCGTTGCAAACGTCTTAAAGGCGACCGTAGCACAGGATCTGTCATTCTAAAAATGCTGTTGACAAAAAGCGGGAACGAATAATAATTCGTTCCCGCTTTTTGTAGTATCTTGTTTTTACATTACAACTGTCATTTAGGATGCACTGCTCCTGCCAATGCTTTTACCTGATTAAACGTATAGCTGGTTGCAGCTAACCCTCCTTGACGATGGCATGACAAACACATGAAATCAAGGGTGATGCCTTTAGCTTTGCCATTGCTGTCAACTGCTATTGCTGTGCCGTCGGCGCTGAACATTTCCGCAGGGCTTTGCGCTTGTGGGTTAATGGTGAATATATGTGAGCGCATATCTCCAACTTTTAAACTGTTATTATCAGAATCCTTATAACTCACATAAGTTCCAGATTTAACCGCATACGGCATGTGGCAGTCAACACAGGCAAGAAACTCCATCCCAAGACCCACTGTTTTATTCTTGTGGCAATTAGTGCATGCCTGGACAATGGCTGTGCCCTTCGCACTCTGATCATAGCGGGCTGATGCGTGCGGGTTGTGGCAGGTAACGCAGGTAAAATAAGATTTTATGCCGGCTTTTAGTTCGTCAGACTGCTGTTGGCTGAGACTTAGACCCTCAGACGCCTCGACCAGCGCCTTATTTTGGCGGGTATGACAATTAGCGCAGGTCTTGGCCGGATCAAAGGGTGGCTTGACTACGAGCGGATTTGCGACATGGTTGCTGCCGGGCCCGTGGCACGCTTCACACCCGACCCCGGGTTCGCTCCATGTTCCGCCGATCCCGTCCTTACCGCCCTGGTGCCCTGCCACAGCATAGCCGGTGGCTGG
>Ga0101944_10002615_pt1 | contig 28326 bp, 22 predicted proteins | sample DewCreD2012metaG_FD_75245 | JGI IMG/M metagenome (GOLD analysis project Ga0101944, IMG submission 75245) | Hot spring sediment bacterial and archeal communities from British Columbia, Canada, to study Microbial Dark Matter (Phase II) - Dewar... ... | reverse complement strand
CGGTATTTGGGTAATAACCTCCATGAAATTCGGAGTATTTTTAGTTTCTAAAATATTCAATTTTAAAACTTCTGTTTTAACAGCATTCTCATGTTGTGTCGAACTGTAACCGCCTGTAATAACAATTTCTTCTGCTTCTATTGCTGTTTCTTTCAATGAAATATTAATTTCCAGTTCTTCACCGGTAAGTTCGGCTGTTACAATTCGATTAGCATAGCCTAAATAGGAAAATTGGATTTTAATTTTTCCATTTGGCAGATTCGATAATTCATATGTTCCATTATTATCTGTAACAGCACCGCAATAGACATACTGTCTTACTGAATTTACCGTTCCTGCTATATACAACCCACCGCCAAATGAATTATGTTGACCTGCATACTCCTTTCTGTCCAAAATAATATAGGAATTTGGGGGCCATTCCATGGATGGGTATCCTTTTAACATTCCCGCAGTTCCATTGTCAAATGTTCTTCCCAATTCACCTGTATTATAGACAGTTTGATGAAGCATGCCACGTGTATGAATTCGGAATTCTCTCAACTGGGATTGCAATAATGATACAGGTAAAAGTGAAATTAGAATTACCCATACAAAATATTTGATTTTAAATTTTTCCATAGATTGCTTCCTTAAAATTCTATCACCATACCAATATTAAATGATCTGGGAGCGTTGTCATAAATTAAAAACGACTGATCTACAGCGAATGCCTGTGAGGGAATATTTGTGTCCTGCCAATATAATATTCCATAATTAGGATCATCAATTGCATAATTTTCATAGTAACTTATTCTATTGTTCGTTGATCCTGCATTTGGTGTTGAGAATATATAATCATAGTTTAGAATTTTGTTATTGAAAAGATTAAACACTTCAACGTAGAAATATGCATTTGTTCCAAAGAAGTTTGGTATTCTCTTTATAAGTTTTGCATTTGTGTTATACTCAGCAGGTGTTCTTGCACCATTTATAAGTTTAGGATTAAAGGAAGAAGTATACGGTCTACCGCTTCTGAAGAACGAACTGGTTGAAAGTGTAATTTGAGCAAAAGGGTATGCTCCCATAAATTCCGGACCCCAATTTTCTTTTGTTTCATAAGCAAGGTTCAGGATCAGATTATGTGTCCGATCAAAATCCAGAAGTATATCTCTTACCGGTACTTTATCCAATTTGGTTATCACCTCGCCTGTAAGAGGATCCTGAATAAATGTCGGTGGAGCGTTTGAGGTAGTAGCGCTCTTACCTGTTGCCACGCTGAACTGATAATTTACTGATCCCGTAAACTCACCTCTTCTCTTGGTCAGAGCAACCCGAAAACCCCTGATATCTGCGTAATCTCTATTAAAATATGTCTCATATGATTGATCAGAAGTAAAGACCGCCATCTCGACCAAATTTTTTACATCCTTATAATATCCGCTTACATCGAGAGTAAATCCCTCTCCCAGACTTTGCATAACACCCACATCATAACTATTTGTTGTCTCCGGTTTTAATGTGGGATTACCCAGCCGTATTGGTTTTAAGAGTCCTTGCTGCACACGAGAAGAGACGATATACTGGAATGAGGGTCGTTGCATGAATGAACCATAATTAAGATGAAATACGGTTGAAATAGAGACCGGAAAAGAGACACCGATTCTTGGTTGAAGACGGCCAAGAACAGGGGCTTTAGATTTTGGTGAGGCATCAGGATTATTTGACGGATTTCCGAGTGAATCGAGAACACGGAAAGGCGAAAAAGTGTTCCGGTAATAATCACTTTCAGAACTCCAGAGGTCGAAACGCAAACCTACGTTTGCAATCATACCCTTAAATTCCATTTTATCCTGTACATAAAGTGCAGCCTCGAGGGGATGTGCTTTGTATTTTTCAACAGGTCCACCTGCGCCCTGCCTTACACCAAGATAATTGGAAACATCAATATTATAATAATTAAACTGGAAACCGCCATTGAGAAGATGAGAGTTTGTCACCTGGCTCGTTAATGACGCCTCGGCCGAGATTGTACTTGTCAACTCATCTCTAAAGATATCATCTCCTCTCAGATAATAAAATTCATCAGGAGATCTTACCGTTTGAGGTAATATTTTATCCCAATCAATCTGCCTATTCTGCGGATTTATAATCAGTGAATCGGCAACATATGAAGGAGACGGTGTTGATCCCACTTTTCGTTTTGTCCACAGAGAATTTATTTTAACCTCATAGAAGGTACTCTGACTCAGAGTATGGGAAAACCGTGCACCCAGTTGAAGGTTATTTCTCCTCTGATAATTTATTGAAAGTATTCTATCCCAGAGCCAGGTATAATATCCCAGACTGTTAGAACTCGGGAATACGCTTGTATTATCCTGTGCATATCCGCCGCTGATACGGAGGGTTGCTCCGCTCATGACATCAGAAGCGATATTTCCCATTATTTGATATTCAACATCGGGTGATTCTGTTGGAAAAACGGGCCAGACAACATTTCTCCGGAGTGCCATAAACATTCTCATGTTCTTATCAATTGGACCGCCGGTTGAAGTTTCAAGAGAATAATCTATATCGTTTCCGTATGTGCGATACAGATCTCTTTTTGTCTGCAGTTGCCATAAGGTACGGGCAACCTGAAGTTGAACAAGTGTGTCTCCCCCAAAGCGGTCTTTTAATCCGGACCCCATTGAAGTGTAATATGGCGTGTTTGTCTGGGGATCGCCAAGAAGCCATGTTCCCTCGTCGAGCAATAATTTTAAATATGGATTTGCATTCGGATCGAAAACACTTGGCCCAAAATGTTTTCGACCGGGTGTCCGCATTCGGGTTTCGACTTTTGTTCTCCATTTATCTGATTTTCCCTCCTTCATGGAAATATTTACAATTCCCGATTGTGCATTTCCAAATTGTGCACCAAAACCGCTTGTAATAACTTCCACCTCTTCTACAGCGCTCATTATCGGCATGAATGCTGTTGCATTGTTAAGAGGATTTACAATTCCCATCCCTTGCAGTGTATAATATTCTTCTCCGGTTCTCCCACCTCTGAAATGCCCGTCGGTAATGTCTGCTGCCAGTTGAAGGACATCCCCAACATCTCTGATACCGGCAAATGAAGTAATCTCTTCAGGTCGAATAATTGCACTTGTTGATGTTTTCTCTTTTTCAATATCTGGTCTAACTGCCTGTATCACTACCTCCTGCTGGACTATTGCTGACGAACTCAATTTGAAATCCAAACTTGTAGTTCTTCCACTATTTACAACGACATCCTTTTGAACCACCCTCTGGTATCCTATCATAGATGCCTGGACTTCATACTTTCCGGGATGGACGTTTAATATAAAATATGTGCCATCCGGTCCGGTAGATGCACCCATTGTGGTCCCCAGGATAATGACATTACAGCCGACGAGCGGTTCATTTGTTTCATTATCGGTAACAATACCTGATAATTTTCCTACATTTTGTGCTGAAACAGAACCTGTTGATAAGAAAACTATTGAAAAGAGAACCCAGATATAAAATATCTTAAAAATATATGGGTTTATTATTTTACTACAGACTTTTCTAAAATCATTAAAGAAGAATTGACATAAAATTGTATAGGCAGTCATGATGGCTCCTTAATACTTAACCAGAACAATCTGTTACATTTTAATACCTCTAAACATTTATTTAAGCAATAACATTTTTCTTGTGTCTATTCCTTCGTCGCTCATTAATCTTGAAACATAAATACCGCTACTTAGATTACCAGCATTGAATGTTATTCTATGAATTCCAGGTTCTACAATTCTATCTACCAGTGATAAAACGCGAACACCTGTCAAAGAAAATATTTCAATCTTTATCCTGTTTTTTCTTGGCACATAATATTCTATTTCCGTTACTGGGTTGAATGGATTCGGGTAATTTGAAAGAAGTTTGAATTTGTTTATTTCTATTGAAGAAAACAGCTCCACTCCGGTTATATATTGTGGAACAAGGCTATTTAGATAATGTTCAAGGTTGGAATAACCATCAATATTAATAATAGCACCATCGGTTGAGTCTGAAGGATTCAATCCATTTTCTACCTCCCATTCATCAGGCATTCCGTCATGGTCTGTATCACCAGGGGGATCCAGCGCGATGAGGGTAGGCCAACCTCCTACATCATTTTGTGAATCTATTATTCCTGAATTTTCTCCCGTCAGTCCTCCATAAAGTGCCGTATCATTTTCAACTTCCCATACAATACGTCTATCTATTGTATCTCTTTTCGGCAGTGATGCACCACCATGCGCCAGTACAGAAAGGTATGCTTCTTCTGGAGATTGTTGATTTATTGGTGCGAATGGGAAAGGTTCGTTAACCCGTATTGTATCCTTTATGGTTTGATTAACACCCTGCACACCATATGTCCAATTATCTGCAGTCGCATCCGGATATCCAGCCACATAATTATCCGTTATGTACCATTTACCATACCCGTAACTTTCGGTCGTTGGTTGAACAATTCTATATCTAATGGTACTGCTTGTTGTTGCAGGGCCCGCTTTATAATAATTTGCGACCATATTTATGGTGCTCATTCGTATTGCATTTGCTTCACCACCGTAGCAACTATTGAATCCCCAGTTATAAACCACATTATTGCGATGATCAACATTTTCAAGGCCGCGATCAAACCTCGGGTTTCGGCTGGAATGATGGGCGAGAAGGTTGTGGTGCCAGGTTGTATTTTTCCCCCCCCATATCCCACCGTATCCATGTGCTCCTTTTTCGTGATGGGAATATCTCAGACTTTCTGTAATATAGCACCATTGCACCGTAAGACTTTCAACGGCGGAATACATACTAAACGCTTCATCTATTGACCAGCTGACACTACAGTGGTCGACGATGACGTTTTTAAAATTTGATCCTGAAAACGCATCATCCTGATTGAGGGTATCTACATCCCCCATTCTAACCCTCAAATATCTCACAATTACGTTACTTGCCTGAATATTAAAACCATTGTCCCGTAAACATATACCGTCACCGGGTGCTGTTTGTCCTGCGATTGTTATGTCGCGGTTTCTTACAGTCAATCTTGACTTTAACGCGATCGTACCTGATACGCGGAACACGACTGTTCTTGGACCGGTAGCGGTGACGGCAGCGCGTAAACTGCCGGGTCCATCATCATTAAGGTTTGTCACCTCGATTACTCTTCCTCCACGTCCTCCACTTGCAAAACGCCCAAACCCTTCTGCTCCTGGAAAAGCAACAGTTTGTGCATCAAGCATCGTCGGAAATAATAGGAGGGCAGTAATAAAGTATTTATTTACTGCCCGTTCCAGGAGGATGTAAAAAAAGACAGATAAACAATTATTAATTTGCGATGTTGTACTGTGAGATAATATTTTTTTTATGATTGGAATAATGAAAATTCCTTTTTTAATCTAATGCAGGAACTGATATCCTGTTTATGTGTTATTTCATTTATTTATGATTTAAGAATTAATTTTCAATCATAACAGCATTTGGTTTTACTGATGGCCCGATAATAATTGATTTTGTATTTTTCTGAATGTTTGAATTCCGGATCCTGATATTTTGTGAATTTTTACCTTCGACCTTGAGTATTTTTGATAAATCGCCAACAAATGTAATCGAATCAAGAGTTATACTTTGACTATCGGTTATATTTAAGAGCGGGGTTATGGTAGCATTAAAGGTTGAATGCTTAATCTGTATCCCTCTTACGTCAGATAAATTTATTCCTTTTGTAGAAGAGGCATTTATTTTACTAAATGATATATTTTCTATATATCGTTCAGGAAGACCAAGCAATTCTATAGCATAACTTTTCCCGCCAGAGCAGGTTATATTATTATAATTAATATTTCTTACCATCGGTGTCATTTCTGAAATTTCCTGAGCGGGAAGGCGGGTTCCTGTGTAGAGCATATTAATTCGAATTGCTTCTCGGAGTATATCTTTCCCTTTCAGATCATTGAACCACATGTTTTCTATGATTCCACCTCTACCTCTGGCTGTTTTAATCCTTACTATTCTATCAGTGCCGTTAAATTGGCAATTAACTGCATAGACATTTTTTATACCTCCGGATGTTTCGCTTCCCACAACTATTCCGCCGTGGCCACGAAGACCTTTACAATTTCTAATTACCACATTTTGAGTCGGAATTTTAACACGTAAACCATCTTTATCTCTTCCCGCTTTAATTGCAATACAATCATCGCCCGTATCAAATTCGCAATTTTCAATTAAAACATTTTTGCATGAAGAAGGATTCACACCGTCACCATTTGGTGTATGTCCGTATGATCCTTCAGTTATTATGTGAACATTGCGAACAATAACATTTTCGCAATAGGTGGGTGTTATTGTCCAGAATGCACCATAAAGAAATGTGACTCCTTCGACTAGAACATTTACACAGCGCATTGGTTGAAAAAATGCAGGACGGAGTTCTCTGCCGTCTGTTCCGTCAAAAATTCTTTGTTCTACCGGAACATCTTTTGCAGCCATTTCATTCAACAGTTTCTCAACATCTTTCTTTTGCTCTTTCCAATCCCACCATGGCTTACCCTGTCCGTTTAGAGTTCCTTCTCCTGTAATCGCTATATTTTTCTTATCAAGTGCATAGACAAAGGATGAATATTTAAAACACTCAATATCTTCATGTCGTGAAAAAACAACCGGTAAGTAATCTTTTACATTTTGACTGAATAAAAGTTCAGCATCTCTGGCAAGGTAGAGATTAATATTATTATCAAGATGTATGGCACCTGTCAGCCAGCGTCCTTCTGGTATTATTACCGAACCTCCACCACACGATGCCAATGAGTCGATAGTTCTCTGAACTGCAATTGTGTTCAACACTTCGCCTCCCTCCACTGCACCAAAATCACGTATGTCGAACGATCTATCAGGTATCACTGGACGTTGGAGTTGAGGCATCTCAAATGGAGCTACTATTGAATCAATTTTGGTGTTAAGGTATGTTACAACTTTATTCTGTTGGCAAGATATATTTAGAGAAAGAACGGTAAGTAAAAAAATTATAATAGTATAACCAATTCTATGCTTGTAGAGATAATTATTCTTTCTATTGGGCTGAACTGGACTCATAGGGGATTTTCCTTAATCGGTAACTTTATCGGTAATATAAATATTAATAAATTATCTGTCAAGGGAAATCGGTTTAAAAAGAAAAATTATAAACCAATAACAACTGGAATGAGAAAAATAGGACGCTTATTTACTTAATGTAAAAATTTAAGTAATCTTTCTGATCAATTTCTATTAAAATAACTTTTGAAAAATCCGGGATCCATAGTAATTCGGATATTTTTATCGGAATATTTTAAACTTTCTGTTCACTTTTTTAAAACGAAGGTGGAATAAATCAGATTGCCCAGAAATTCAAAAACAGGTTATCACTAAAAAATTTCCTCCCTGTATTTTACTGGGGATTGAGAAAAGATAAAAAAATTTTTCCTTTGATTTTTATTTGGGATTAATAAAAATCCTAAAAATATTTCCCCTGAATAAATTTATCATTTATAATTTAAAAGGATATATTTCATCTCTGTTATCGGTTTTTTTACCGAAATGGAATAAATATTACCCTTAATTCTTTCAACATTCATCTTCCCTTTAAGAAAATCATCTGCAGCAACAGGGAGAAACGATGCTGCATCAGTCTTAAAATGCATCGGAAAAACAATCATTTCAGGTTTTAATTGGGAAATGATCGAGTCAGCTTCTGATATAGTCACCGTGTATTTACCACCTACCGGAATCATCAGTATATCTACCTTGCCTATCTTTTTTATCTGATCGGCACTTAGAACCGTACCAATATCACCCAGATGCACTACTTTAAGTCCGTCAAATTCATAAATGAATATTGAATTCCCGGTCGGATTTATATCAGGATTAAAATGATGACTGAACACATTAAAAATTCTCACACCTTTTATTCTCTCACTAATTGGTATAAATTTATGGTTCTTCTCATCACCTACTTTCCCTTCCATACCATATAATATTCTTGGTTGACCTTTTACGGCTTCCACATAATTGTGATCGAAATGATTGTGCGATACTGTAACTACATCAGCCGTTAAATTCTCAGGAAGCGGATAACCATCAATTTTCATCGGATCGGTCAGTATTCGTGTTCCATTCGAAGTTGTCATTAAGAAACAAGAATGACCAAAAAATTTAAATGTTACTTCCTTCGCTTTTTGTGCATGTAAAGGAAATATCCCCATAATAATTAGTATTATGACTGAATATAAAATTCTCTTAATATTATCCACTTTTATAATCTCTCCAGATAAAAAAAACATAATATAAAACTAACTAAAAGATTGCTCACCACAGAGGTTTAAACAAATTCTGTGCTTGAGCAATCTCTATTTATTTTTTTATAAAAAATTTTTGCTGGGAAATATCAGTCTATCCACTGAACCAGATTTTCTGTCTGCCTATTTAAAAAATATTCAATCACCTCTTTGCCAAAACTACCGTGCAATGCCCGCAACGCGTCGCTTCGATTGGAATAGTCATTTTACATTCCGGACATTCTTTTGTAGTTGGTGCTGCTGCCGGTGGCTTTTCCTCTTTCCTCCGGAGCCTATTAATCATTCGGATTAACATAAATATCGCAAAAGCCACAATGAGAAAATCAACAACGGTATTCAGGAAAATGCCGTATCTAAGCACAACACCACTTTGACCTTCAGCCGCTTCTTTGAGTGTTAATGTAAAATTACTAAAATCGAGCCCTCCTAAAAGTAATCCGATTGGTGGCATCAACACATCATTCACAAGAGAACTTACAATTTTACCGAATGCAGCACCGATAATGATACCAACCGCCATATCGACAACATTTCCTCTCATTGCGAATTCACGGAACTCTTTTACCATTGACATAATTTCACCTCTTTAATTATTTAACCAATATTGGATTAGTTTTATACACTTTCCCACTTCTAAATTTCTACCTTTTGAGGGATTGATTTAATCAAACTATTGATGATATAAACAAATAAAGGTGTTAGCAGCAGATTCAATGCCAAACTTAATACAGCAATTGTGACTATTGGACCGCCGATTCCGTACTCCAGACTTAGTATTATTATTCCCGCTCCAACTTCACCGCGCGGACACATTCCCACCGCAAGTGCGAGTCGTTCTTTCCAGTGGGCTTCCTTTCGGTAACAAACCGCTGGAAACATTTTGCCAATATTTATTAATAAAGTGAGGATAAGAACATGTAATATAAGTGTCGAAGCCGGCAATGGCGGCTGTTGCCCTGTAATTGTGATACTGGACATATAAATATTTTCTGCAGAAATGAACAAGGGCATGCTCAATCCTACCAATATCATGAAAACCGCCGATACAATAGTCGCAATTTTTTGTTCTGATTCTGATTCGGGCCCCTCCTGATGTCCTTCCTTTGTGTCATCACAATGCGGATCCGATCCTACCGGTCTTTTCATAATACATCCGAGAACAAATGCTGGCAAAAGGACCTCGATATGGATTGGTATACGTTCATCGACAACTTTTGTCCCCCAATAAATTGCTTCACTAACTCCGGCAATAATAACTGAATATGCCATGACCCATGGCCAACTTATCGGTATTGATATGCGATGAAGACCATACCAGGCTATTAATAATAAAACCACCATAATAAAAACCACAACTCCAAGTTGCCATGCGATTCCCACCATTAAAATTTTAATCGGGAGCATTAAAAGAACTGTATCCAGATCATCAAAAATAACAAGAACCCGAATCTTGTGAAACATCCAGGTAGCACTTAAACCTGCTGCAGCAAGCATGGAAAACAATATACCGGTGGCAGTCGGAGCTGCAAATCTCCCGGCAAGTATTACTTCTTTCCATGCGTCAAATGAAGACCAATACTCTGAAGGCAATAGGATAAAAACAAAATATGCTGTTGCAAATAACCAGGGGAATGTTGCCGCTGTCATGGCTACTATGTAATCCCAGCCATAACTTTTCACCCGCTTTTTATCAAGTTCAAATTCATAACCTACATGTATCATTATAAACGACAAACCGACCATCGTAAAAAATCCAACAATATCACAGAATGTCGGAAGCAGGCCGCCCAAGTAGTGGGGTAAAATTTGTGAACCGACAAGTCCTAGGAACAGAAGCGTTGAAAATAGGGCAATTTTCTTCATGATATACTAATAATCATCCATATTAATAGAAACGAAATAATAACATTCCACATTGTGGTTAATAGTATAAAAACAAAATTAAAATAGCAAACTAAAATTTAAAAGGAACCCGAATCAGGTAGGAGTAAACATTGAGGAATTCACCGATTAGCGCTCTCACTGCTAACGGCTTGCTGAAAGTAATGTCTTCAAAAATATTTATTTATGTTTTTGTCATTTGAGATATGCGAGTATTTTCTCACTGATTGGTTTTGTCGCTGACGGAAATACCGCTATAAGTTCCCCGTTTTCATCAACAAGATATTTGTGGAAATTCCATTTTGGTTCAGAATCGTTCCATCCATTAAGTGTTTTATCGGTAAGCCATTTATAAATATCGTGTTTAAATTTACCTACCACGGTGGTCTTTTCAGACATCGGGAATTTTACACCATAAGTTGTCTTACAAAAATTAGCAATCTGTTCATTCGATCCAGGCTCCTGATTCATAAAATCATTAGCAGGAAAACCGATAACTGTAATTTTATCTTTGTATTCTTCATAAAGTTTTTCTAATTCTTCATACTGCGGTGTGAAACCACACTTAGATGCAACATTCACAAAAAGAATTTTTTTACCACGAAATTCCGATAGTGAAACTTTCTTTCCATCAATCGATGTGAAAGATAATTCATAAATAGATTTCCGGCTTTTAGCATCCTTCGGACGTTTGGTCTCACTGAACAATTTCCACCCTAAAACTGCAATTAAAGCCAGAATAATGATTGTTATAATGTATTTTAACATAATTCGTTTTCCTTCAAAATATATCAATTAACATAATAACCCCTCATTTCCTGAAATAAGTTCCCCGGGAAATTTTAAAACCATTTTGTAATTACTAATATGAATGACATATTTCAGAGATTCGAAGAATCTTGTTTAAAAATTTAACTAATACCAGGCTCGGTCGTATCATTTATAAAGAAAGTCCTTGATATTAATGGAAAATAACAACCAATTTTCTCCATCGCACCATGGTCTGGAAAAAATAATATTACTTTGTCGATCAGGAGACAGGTCTGCATTTAAAGAACTGATGGAAAGTCATTACAGCTTTACTTATGGAGTCGCATTTAAAATATTACATGATGAACAGAAAACAAAAGATGTCATACAGGAAACATTCGTACGTGTCTGGAAAAATATCACTTCTTATAATTTAAACATGAAATTCACAACCTGGCTCTATAAAATTATAGTTAATCTTTGTTATGATAGATTAAAAATGGAATCCAGAAAGAAAAAATACAGCATTAACTTTAACCAAATTGAAAATGAACAAACTATTTCCACAGCACCAAATTTTGATACCGATTTAGAAAAGAAAGATTTAACAGAAATGATTATTGAAATTGCACAGACGCTTCCTCCGAAACAAAAGTTAGTTTTCTCATTAAGAGATCTGCAGGATTGCTCAATTGATGAGATTTCTAAAATAACAGGAATAAGTCTGAATAGTGTAAAAGTTAACCTTAGTTACGCGCGTCAGTACATTAGACGAAAATTCGAGGATTTAGAAAAATGATAATAAAAAATAATTGTAAAAAAATTAACCGTTTACTTTATCTATATCGTGAAGGTGAATTAAATAATAAAGAAAAATCATTACTAAATATTCACTTAAAAGAATGCCCGACCTGCACAGCAATTTTCAAAAAACTACAAAAAACCGATAACGTACTTGAGTTTTCCAGAAATCAACCGATCATAGCAAAAGGTCAAGATGAAATTATAGAGAATGTTATCAGAAAGATTAAAGATGAAAAAGAAAGAAAATTGATCGCAAAATATTCAACTCCCTATCAAGAGCCATTGTTACGTATACTTCGTCCTGTATTGATTGGCACAATATCCCTGGCTTTCTGTCTGCTCGCCTTTCAGCAGATGAGAGATGCCCTGAAAATAATGAAACTTGAGATTCAAATCGACCGTGCCGGTAAAACATACTTTGAAAAAAAGTATGATGAAGAACATTTATTAAAACATTATAATAACGAGAAACAAACAAGTCCTTTTTCTCTGAAGCAATCCCGTGCTTATTTTGAAGGTAGCATATCTGATAACGGCCTCTCATTGTGGCGAAGGTTAACAGGTAAAGAAAATGAACTTGCCGATTATTTAAGAAAAAAATATCCAAAATTGGCATCAATCACAATCGACGATGGATTGACAGCGGAAGAACGGGAAATTCTCAGAACAGAGGGGAATGCTTTAATTAAATATCTTGAACAACTCATGAAAGAAGGAGAATGAGAAAATGAAACCATATTACCTGATATTGATTACAATTACTTTGACATTTTTGCTGGAAGGTTGTCTCGATATAGATATTCAAACAATTATTTCACCAGACGGCTCCTGTGATAGAATTATCACCGTCCGGAGAGACACCGAGTCATTGCCGCCTGCAGCATTTCCAATACCAACAGACACAACATGGACAATTGAATGGAAAAAAACAGGGAAAGATTCACCAAAATATGAATATATTGCAAGAAAACATTTTAAAAATCCTGAAGAACTCAGTACTGAATATTCATCCCGCCCTGATACCTCGCTTCTGCAAATCAGTGTAAATATCAAAAATAGTTTCGAGTGGTTTTATACATACATAAAGTACGATGAGACTTACAAAATTGATAATCCTTTTTTGAAAATTCCAATAACGAATGTTCTTTCGGAGGAGGAAATTGACAAATATAGACGCGGTGAGAAAGATGACAGCATAAAAACAATTATAGACAGATGGTACATGCGTAACATATTTGAGGATTTTTTCGAAGATGCATTGATTTGCATTGAGAATAAAAAAGATCCTGCTTTACCCGGAACTTTATTCAAAGAAAAAAAGGAAATACTTTATAGCAATCTGATGAACGACAGCGGACCCTCGAATATCGACGCGCTGCTAAAAATTTTAGAAAAAATAATTAAAACAAAAGCGGTTTTCTCGCTCAGAAATGATCTGGACAGAATATGGAAAGGCATAGAAAAAAAATCAGAGCGACTCAGCACCGCTGACGGCAATTATACTAATTCTGTCGGTTTACCCGGCATCGTTATCAGCACAAATAGCAATAACATAGAAGGTTCTCGAATCACATGGAAATTCACGTCGGATCAACTCAGAATCGGCGAATTTAAGATGAGCGCGGAATCCAGAGTAACTAATCTCTGGGCATTCATACTAACAGGTATTATTATTTTTGTGATTTTATTGATAATAATTTTGAGAGTACGCCGTTTTTAAAACTTGCATTCATTAAATATATCTTTCAATAAATTGTGACCATATGTGAGAGGAAATGGATTTTTTTATATGAAATTAAAATAAAAATTTTAATACATTTTTTATATGCCGAAAAAAGGACTTATAATAATTGTAATAGGAACATAAGCAGTGGTAAATGGCTCAATTCCCTTCCAGTTAGGAATAGCCGGCGGTGAAACTGACCAGAATATTATTTTCATGGTGGTTCTTTTCAGTATCATAGGCATGTCAAAAATTCTTTTCCTGATGGAAAAAAATATTATAACCCCAAAAATAAACTTGATTTTCAATGATTTTTTACCAGAAAATAACATAGAACCTGAAAATAAATAAATGGAGTCTCAAAATAACCCTGATAATAACTTGTAAGCAAATCCTGTGACAACACAATCCGTTAAATCCTTCTATATTTAAACTTTCTGATCATATATCTTGACTTTTCCGATATATTTCTCTTTATTGCATTATTGCATACCATTGTCTTTTACCCGGGTAATCTGTAATTCACTTAATTGAACTCTTCTTCATTTATAAAATAATTTATAAAATCGAAGAGATAAAAGTACAAATGATTTACATAACGAAAAGAATATTTATTTAAAAATTAAATCATTAATAAATAATATGAAAGAATTTACTTTTTACACAAGACTTATACAGGTAATTTTAACCGGTGAGAGGGCAACCTCGATACCGGAACTAATTAATGGGATTGAAAAAGTAGAACAATCTTCAATATACTACCATACTCACAGATTTCTGCAACAGCATATAACAAAATCACCCGAACCTCCAAACGACTTTGCCTACTGGATAGGAAACATTCTGAATATCGAGTGGCTGAGTGAACAGATATCAAGTATAAATCTTGTGCAATTTCACAACATTGAAGATATTAGAAACACATATCTTGATATTCTTAAAAAATATAAAAATACTCATAAGTACTCAGCAATAAGTCCTCCGGGTCAGGAATTCCAGTTCCTCGGATGCCGAACCTTTGTGCTGAAAACCGGTTGCTCCGCCGATAATCTTTCTACATTCAAACAATGTCTTTCCGTCGTCGATATCAATTCAATAATCTATCATATATTCGACACCCGATTACCTCAAGGAAAAACAGATAACGATTTTTCAGTATGGTTTGACTCTATAGGTAATGCAAAATTGGCGTCCGCAGTCCGCAAACTGGATCCCTATACATACACCCTGGAAGGACTCAGAAAACAATTAATAAATCTTGTGAACGAATATGAGAAAAATTGAAGAATATATTCCGATCATTGGACAGTCAAAAATATACGAATTATATTCATTGGCTAAGTATCTTCAAAATGTATCTATTCAGAACATTAATTCCACGGCAGTCGGTGGTGGGGTGGCTGAAATATTAATCAATTTAATACCCCTGCTTAAACAACTTGGCGTTGATGCGAGGTGGGATGTGATCAAAGGGAATGAAAGATTCTTCTCAATTACAAAACAATTTCACAATGGACTTCATGGCATCCCTGTCAGTGTGAGCGATGAGGATTTTGAATTTTTTATTGAAGTGAACCGCATTAATGCACAAGAGATGAACTTCAGCGACGTGGTATTCATACATGACCCCCAACCAATTGCACTTGTTGAACAAAAAAAGAATATCGGGAAGAAATGGCTCTGGCGATGTCATATAGATTTCTCGAAACCGGATGAACGTATCTGGAAGTTCCTTGAGAAATACGTGACCCAATACGACTCGGCTGTTTTTTCGGCGCCGGCATTCGCCCGACAATTACCGATCCCACAGGTTTTAATAGCACCATCGATAGATCCTTTAAGCGAAAAAAATAAAGAAATTCCAGAAGAAACAATAAATTCAGTTTTTGAAAGGTTCGGAATAGATCGGAATCGTAATATCGTGACGCAAATCTCACGATTCGATTACCTCAAGGATCCACTTGGTGTTATAAAAGCATACAAATTAGCAAAACAACATGTCGACATTCAGTTGGTCCTCGCTGGAGGAGGAGCAACCGACGATCCTGAAGGACCTGTAATTATGGAAGCAGTTCAAAGAGAAGCTGAAACAGATAAGGATATTTTTGTTCTGTTCCTCCCGCCGGCAAGCGATATTGAAATTAATGCCCTTCAACGCGGTTCAACTATCCTGTTGCAAAAATCCCTGCGAGAAGGGTTTGGATTGACAGTTGCTGAAGCGCTCTGGAAAAGTAAACCTGTAATCGCCTCAGCAGTTGGGGGAATTCCGCTTCAAATCACGCATAAATATTCCGGAATATTAACACATTCAATAGAAGGAACCGCCTACTGGATTAAACAATTAATCAATGAACCAAATTATGGGAAACAGCTAGGCATAAACGGACGGGAACACATTCTCAACAATTTCCTTATTACCAGACACATTAGAGATTATCTGATGCTTTTCCTGTCGCTTTTTCATAAAAATGATTTTGTTTATCTCAATGACGAATTTTCTGTTTAAATGCAACAAAACAACGAAAATATAAAGAAGAGGAAAAGATTAATTATAGTTTCCAATCGGCTCCCATTTACTATCCGTGAAGTTAATGGTGAGATAGAATTCACAGAAAGTACTGGAGGTCTGGTAACTGGCATTGGATCTTATCTGAATAAAATCGGAGAATCCCATCCCCGCATTTCTGAATATCTCTGGATTGGCTGGCCCGGTACTACAATAGATGAAAGTAAATATTCGATCGTGAAAGAAAAAGGTTTAAAAAACTATAAATGCTTTCCCGTTTTCATGTCTATAAATGAAATGGAAAATTTCTACCACGGATTCTGCAATAAAACAATATGGCCTCTATTCCATTCCTTTCCCTCATATACAACTTATGATGAAAATTATTGGAAAATTTATAAAAACGTAAATGAACAGTTCTGTACCGCTGTCATTGAAACCGCAAAACCGGATGATATAATATGGATTAATGATTATCATCTGATGCTGCTTCCCAGACTTATAAAACTTGCCATGCCAAATCTTCCTGTCGGTTTCTTTCTTCATATCCCCTTTCCAACTTATGAAATCTTCAGACTTCTGCCAGGTTTGTGGCGTCAGGAAATCCTCGAAGGCTTACTGGGATCTGATCTGGTAGGGTTCCACACACATGATTATATGCAGTACTTTCTCCAGTGTACAATGCGTATACTCGGCTACGAACATACACTCGGAAAAATAAACATGCCCGGAATGGTTGTACTTGTTAAAACATTTCCAATGGGAATTGAATATAAAAAATTTTCCACCGCAAAAGATAACCCGGAAATCGTTGCTGAAGCCGATATAATTAAAAAAACATTTGGAGATGTGAAAATAATTTTATCGATTGATCGACTCGACTATACTAAGGGCATACTGAACCGACTTTTAGGCTTTGAAAGGTTGTTAATAAAATACCCTGAACTTGAAGGCAAAGTTACGCTATGCATGGTGGTTGTTCCATCAAGAGTAGCAATTGAACATTATGAACTCATGAAAAAACAAATTGAAGAGAATGTAGGTCGAATTAACGGAAAATTCAGCACTCTAAACTGGCGGCCAATTATTTATCAGTATCGATATATCCCCTTTAATCCGCTATCAGCACTCTACCTGAGTGGAGACGTTGCACTGGTCACACCACTGCGCGATGGAATGAATCTGGTAGCCAAAGAATATGTCGCAACAAGAGCAGATAAACGAGGAGTCCTTATTCTCAGCGAAACCGCAGGTGCAGCAAAAGAACTGGGCGAAGCAATAATCATTAATCCAAACAATATAGAGGAAATTGCAACGGCTATAAAAGAAGCTCTTGACATGAGCGAGGAAGAGCAGGCAAGACGAATGGAGATAATGCAAAACCGTTTGGAAAGATACAATGTTATAAGATGGGCAAATGATATTATAGAAAGTACAATTGAATCGGGTGAATTACAAAGCCCCCTTAAGGCAAAAATTTTATCAAACATTAACCGTAATCAAATATTCGATAACCTCCTTCATAGTAAAAATAGTTTGCTTTTCCTTGATTACGACGGTACGCTCGTCCCCTTAGCACGCCGACCTCAAATGGCAAAACCGAATAAAGCAATCATTACCCTGCTGGAATCGATTTCTCGCATAACTTCAATTACAACTGTCATCATCAGTGGAAGAGATAAAAATACCATGGACAAATGGTTTGGCAACCTAATGCTTAATTTTGTCGCTGAACATGGTGCGTGGATAAAAGAAAAGGGTTCAGAATGGAAAGTGACAAAGGAGTTTTCGAACTCGTGGAAACAAACAATAATGCCGATTCTTGAACATTATGTCGATCAGTTACCAGGTGCATTACTCGAGGAAAAAGAATACTCTCTTTCGTGGCACTACCGTGCGGCTGACCCAGATCAATCCGCACAAACAGCGAGGGAACTCATTGATCACCTTCGCGTATTTACTGCAAATATTGATTTACAGATTCTTCAGGGAAAGAAAGTAATAGAAATTAGAAGCGGCGGCATAAACAAGGGAATTGCTGCACAATACTGGCTTTCGAAAGTTAATCCCGAGTTCATACTTGCAATTGGAGACGACTGGACCGACGAGGATTTATTTGCGGCTCTCCCGGAAAAGGCTTATTCAATTAAAGTGGGATTAGCAGAAACAAATGCACGATATAGCCTTAAGTCAACATTAGATGTAATTAATCTATTGTCTGAAATATGCAAGTTATTCCAACCTACTCAATAAATCTAACTCGATTTACTTTTCACCAACCTGCAATTTGAATCTAATTCTTAACTTTCCATTCTCATAACTGGTAGACACAATAGAAAAAATACCAATTTCACGAGTGGAGGATACATGAGGTCCACTGCACGGACATGCATCGTAGTCACCGATAAGTACAATCCTGATTCTATCTCCAGCATCTTCAGGCAGTTTTTTTAAATTATATTTGATTTCCGCCTCTGATCGGAGTAAAATTTCTTCACTTACTTTCAAATCCTGAGCAATTACTTCGTTTACACGCCTCTCAATTTCATTAATTTCGGCTTCTGTCAGATTGCGATCAAACCGATAATCTATTCTTGATTTTCTTTTTTCAACATGAGCATTTATACACCTTCCGCAATTAAACATCCGCACCATCGTCTGATTAAGAATATGCTCAGCGGAATGCATCGGTGGATCGTAATGTTTAGGCATCAGAGGGTTCCAGCAATTATTTATTTAAAACAATCTTATTCAATATTGTTGATTTCTCACCTGACCCTCCAAGAAAATTGGTAGTGAGTGTATATACATAAACACCGCTTGAAAGCCCGGTTGCATCCCATTCCACATTATGAGTTCCCGGCGTTAACACACCGTTAAATAAGTTTGCAACCTCCTCACCAATCAAATTGTAGATTTTCAATGTTACATAATCGGTACAGGGTAATGAAAACTGTAATGTCGTTGAAGGATTAAATGGATTCGGGAAATTGCCCATAAGTTTAATTGCAGGCGGCTGAGCATAACTTTCTGATTTAATCCCGGTTATAATTGCAGAATTAATTACACTTCCTTCGCTGTATATGGGCACGAATTTAAGAAGTTTCCCAATAGTGGGTGCAATGTCAATTTGAGTGGTCTTATTAGAATCCACATAACCGCGGGGTGTATCGGGACCAATAATCATAGTGCTTACATGCCGGCAACCATCACAATTGTCACCGTGTGATTTAAATCCATCTTTAACATTATCCAGATGTCTGCCATGATCACCGGTAACAATCATCGTTGTCTTTCCCTGATAAACAGAATCGGACTGAATGATATTCCAGAGTTCATAAATGAGACTATCGGCATTTCTTATGGAGTTAACATAATCTGACCAGACTCCTGAATGGCCGGCGTTATCTGTTTGTGCAAAATTTATTATAGCAAGACGTGGATGGGAGGATGATATAACATTTCGAAAATTATCCAATGTTATTTTATCGTCATATTCAGAAGTTGAATATTTTATGGATGCACGATACTGACAGTTATAATCCGGGTGATCGCTGTGTGTTAGGATGTCAAGTTTATCCTTACCAAGAATTACGTAACAATCTTCAATTGGAGCGTTCTTTTCTTTTCTATAATATTCAAAGACAGTCGGTGTATGCGGTCTTTCGCTCCCATCATTTGCAATATACTGGTATTTCCCCGTGAGAATTGATGAATGCCCTGGATTTGTTGCAGTATAACCTTCTATATAGAAAGATGTATATATTGTGCCCTGCGGACGCAAGTCGTTCCATAGTTTTGGTATATATTTATGAACTGTATCACCAAAAGTTTCACTATACCTCGCCCCATCAATCACAACGATAATAACATTTGCAGTCTGTTGAGCAAAAAGATAACCGGTGAATAAAACAATAATCAGCACAATATATAATAATCTCATAATATTTTCTCTCCATTTATTAACAACATAAAAACCGGAACATTCAATCCTTTAATCAATATATCAAGTTAGATATAGATTTTCAATATAATTCATTTAAAACTCAATATTTTTTGAAAATATCAATCATAAATCTTCCAGATGAAAAATTTTATTTGATTTCAATCAATTAATTATTATTTTAGATTTGGGAATAATTAATCTTTCCATCAAAGGAACAATACTATTAAGTGTTGTGTTGAAACATTAAAATGTAGGGTTTAGTTATTTTATTCTTACTGGAATTTAATGAAAATAAAGTATATTCTAACAAAATATTTTTAATGAGTTCAGGAATCAATATTATATCATCAAAATTTAAATATAATCTCCCTGAAGGAGAGTGGGATCTTGAACACTGGAAAATATTTGATGAAAATTTAAAAAGACGGGCATTATCAAAAAAAAGCGATTTAGATGTATGGCGTACTCTCACAAATGGAGCAAGATTTGTGATGCGAAAGTATACCACCAGTTTTTACCTTGTCTCGAGATTTTTACCACCTGAAAAAAGGAGGAAAGTTGAAGCAATATATGCTGCTGTAAGATATCCAGATGAGATAGTCGATACCTTCAATATCTCCTCAGAGGAAAAAATTCAACTTCTGAATGATTGGACCGATTGGTATTATAAAACACTATCATCAGAATCTTTATATGAATCTTTACAGAATGGTGCGCCCTCATTTATATCTTCATTTTCCTATCTGGTAAGAAAAACAGGTATCCCTACCGATTACTATTTATCATTTCTTGATGCTATGAGACAGGACGTGAAGAATACTTATTATAACAGTATAAATGATCTGATAGAAAAATACGTTTACGGAAGCGCCATCGTTGTCGGATATTTTCTCGCATATGTTTATGGCGCTTCAAAAAAAGAGGAATTCCAGAGGGCTTTACTCGCTTCACGCAATCTTGGCATCGCTCTCCAACTCACAAATTTTATGAGAGACGTTAATGACGATAATAAGCGAGACAGACTTTACATCCCGCTTGATTTGCTAAAACGTTACGGTTTAAAAGTAAGTGATTTAAAAAATAAAGAGTCGATTTTTTTATTAAAACAAATCATAGATGATATTCTTGACATCGCGGAAAATTATTACGCAGATGCAAGTTTAAATCTCGATGCATTTGCTGATGATTGTCAGACAGCAATTGATGCGTGCATCAAAGTTTATCGCGAATTAAATAGTATGATCAGACGAAGCAATGATTCATTAACAAAACGACTTTCTGTTCCGTTTATTCAAAAGTTCAGAGTCTTACCTGCAAGTAAGTACTGGCGCATACCGTCAGCATTTTTATTCGGTACGTAAATTTAACAACCAAGTAAAAGTGTGACTCATAAGAGAAAAATCATAATAATAGGCGCAGGGCTAGGAGGATTAAGCGCCGCAATCCATTTACAGCATAACGGATATGACGTAATCATATTCGAATCTAACGCGGATGCAGGCGGGCGTGCCAACATCCTGCGCGAAAACGGTTTTTCATTTGATACCGGACCAACTTTACTTAACTATCCGTTTGTATTTGAAAATTTATTTTCCTATGCGGGAAAACAATTTTACGACTACATTTCTTTGTTACCCGTTGACCCATCAGTATCTTTTTTCTGGCCCGACAAAACAGTATTCACATTAAGCAGTGACATTCAATTTTTTATCAGAGAATGTGAACGCCTCAAGCCAGGATCAGAATCCTCATTACTAAAATTTTATGCAGATAATTCTTTCAAATTTAATTTATCATTTGAGAAACTTGTTCCTAAAAATGCCGACTCATATTTAAAATGGTTAAGTGGTGTAAAATTGAGTTCTTTGCTGAAATTGGGATTATTCCGATCAATGTATGGCGAATTAAACAAATATTTCAAAAACCGATATATCTGCGAAGCACTTGGTTCATATGGTATGTATCTGGGCGGTTCTCCATTTGCACTCCCGGGAATCTTTTCTATCCTGCCATATGGAGAATTAGCACACGGTTTATATCTGCCGAAAGGTGGAATTTATGGACTGGTTCAGGGAATTGAAAAACTTGCCTTTGAATTGGGTGTAAATATTGTAAAAAATTCTCCGGTCAGAAAAATTATCATCAGCGGCAATTCCGTGAAAGGTGTTGAACTTGCCAGCGGTGAATTGGTACAATCTGATATTGTAATTTCCAATGTTGATGCACCAACAACCATAAATGAACTCATAGATAAAAAATACTCACAAAATTCTGTTCTCCCAAAAAAATTGCTGATGACACCATCAGTAATAACTTATTACCTGGGGGTCAAAGGGATCGGAGGTAATTTCCCTCATCATTCAATTTATCTTCCCGAAAACTATAAAAGCACATTCGAAGACCTTTTTCAGCGATATCAGATACCGGAAGAAATTCCTTTCTATGTGAGTGTACCTACTGCTACCGACCCTTCACTCGCACCTCCTGGGCATTCAATATTTTTTATATTGGTACCGGTACCTTTACTCAATCAACCAGGTGATATTAACTGGTCTGAGACCGTCGATAAAATTGAAAAACAATTTCAAAAAAGAATAAACCTTTACGGATTTAACATAAATCAAAAAGACATAATTGTAAAAAAAGTTTTAACACCCCTGGATTGGCAGAATAAATTTGGTCTATATAAAGGATCAGCATTTGGAGCAGCACATACTTTTTTTCAGATGGGACCGGGCAGAATTAAAAATTATCACCCTAAAATTAAAGGTTTGTTTTTCACTGGTGCCAGTACAACACCGGGTACCGGTTTACCAATGGTGGTATTAAGCGGAAAAATGACATCGGATAGAGTGCAACAATATGTTTGTTAAAAAATACGGAAATGGACAAAAAACATTTGCAGGTTTTCATGGCTGGAGCGGCGATCATCGGACTTTCGAACCTCTCATGAAATATTTACCTGAAAATTCATCTTTTTATTCATTTGACCTGCCAGGAGCGGGAAAATCGCCTGCACCTGACCAATGGACACGGGAAAATATTGAAAAAATTCTTCATGAATCTCTACAATTGATAGAGCCAAAACAAATTACGCTTGTGGGAAATTGCAGCGGTGCAATTCTTTCCCTCCTCATTGCGAAAAAAAATGCGGAGAAAATAAATCGGCTCGTACTTATCGATCCATTTGCGTATTTACCATGGTATTTTTCTGTATTTTTAAACAAATATTTTGGAAAAAAAGCATACATGCTCACTTTTGCAAACCGATTCGGCCGCACCATTACAAATTCAGTCTTAAGGTATCGACGAACAAATAAGAGCAATCTGACAGATTCATTTACATCAGTAAATCATAATACTGTTTACGAATATCTAAATTTACTCAGTTCGCTTGGAAAACCTGAACAGTTCGGTGGCTTAAATCAATCAATAGAAATAATTTACGGGCGAAAAACTTTCCATGCTGTAAAAAAATCAATAAAAATTTGGAAAGAAATTTTCCCTCACGCCATAGTACATGAAATTCCTGAGGCAGGCCATTTACCAATAGAAGAATCCCCTCATAATTTAAGTAATATTATATTTCATGAATATAATAATTCCTGAATCCAGACAATGAAAACAATATGGAATATTTTTTCATTTTAATGACGATTATTATCTGGGGATTTATTATTTACGTGTTCTTGACCGTAATTAGTAATGTAATATTCTGGCCAAAGGTAAAAAGAAGGTCGGAAGAAATAATGCCCATTATTTCTGTTGTTATACCTGCACGGAATGAAGAAAAAACTATAGGTAAGTGTATCCAACAGGTTATCCGACAATCAGGAGTAAAGGAAATAATTGTATATAATGATGAATCAACAGATTCAACTGAACAGGTTGTTCTGGATCTAAAACAAAAATATCCCGGTATCCAGATTATTCAGGGTAAAGGACTACCAGCAGGATGGACAGGGAAAAATCATGCATGTCAGCAACTGGCAAATGCTGCAGGGGGGGAATGGATTTTATTTCTCGATGCAGACACCCGTATTGAAAATCATGGAATTGCTGATATTTTAATGGATACCCTTGATCATAAAGCCACATTTGCTTCATGCTGGCCAGGTCTTGAACTCCAAACTTTCTGGGAAAAACTTTTAATGCCGATGCTCAATTTTTTTGTTTATACTGTTTATCCTGCCCCGATTTCTTTTAAAAAAAATTCCCCTTCGCTCGGGATTGCACATGGCGCATGCATCCTTGCAAAACGAGATGTTTACATGAGATTGGGCGGACACGCGCGCGTCAAAAACGAAATATTTGAGGATACAAAACTCGCACGTCTCTGGCGTGCCTATGGCGAAGTTTCACTTTGTTTTGATGGACAGGACATTGTGCGGGTTAGAATGTATGAATCCCTGAAAGAAATATGGAGCGGGTTTCAAAAAAACTTTTTCCCCGGGTTTAAAACAGAAATAACTTTCTGGTTATTTTTATTTCTCCACGCTATGGTATTCTTATTCCCCTTTATTTTTTCAATAATTGAATTATTTCAGGGGAAATACTTTACAATGATGCAAACGATTTCAATAATTGTCATAATAATCCGTACATTGCTAACATTACGATTCAGACACCCAATCATCTCTGCAATCCTGCACCCGTTCCCGCAATTATTTCTGATTATTCTCGGAATTTCATCCCGAATAAAGTTTAAATCAGGCGATGGAGTAGAGTGGAAGGGACGTAAATATAGTTACATTAAAACAAAAACAGGAAAAGAATAATGAAAACGAAACGGAAACATGCAGTCATAATTGGTGGCGGACTTGGTGGATTGGGTCTTGCCTTGAGGTTGGCAAGAAGAAATATGGATGTGACCATTTGCGAAAAAAATTCCAGCGTGGGCGGAAAAATGAATATACATGTATCCGACGGTTTTCGATTCGATACCGGTCCATCACTTATTACCCTGCTCGATGTTTTCAGGGAAACTTTTCAGGATGCGGGAGAATTAATGGAAAATTTTATTACACCCGTAAGAATCAAACCACTTGCACATTATGTATTTCCCGACGGAACATCATTTGACTACACATCATCAATTCCCGAATGGAATGAAACAATTAAACGGATAGGTTCACATAAGCATGACCATTTTTATAATTTCATGCAATTAGGTGCACGCATTTATATGTTATCAAAGAACACTTTTTTCAGCCAGAGTCCGTACCAATTCCCCCCATCATTAAATTTGAAAGCATTAAGATATTTTCCATTAAAAAATGCATGGGGTAAATATTCAAAAACTGTGTCTTTATATTTTCAATCACAATACCTTCAACAGATGTTTAATCGATATCCAACTTACGTAGGATCATCACCATTCCATACACCTGCTACTTTAATAATAATTCCTTACATCGAATATGCCTACGGCGGCTGGTTTATAAAAGGTGGACTTTATCAAATAATAGAGAATTTAAAAACACTTTGCGAAAAAAATGGAGTTCAGATCAAATGTAATACAAATGTCCGAGAGATATTACATAAAAATTTATCGGTATCCGGCATCAGAACAGAAAATGGATCAGAAATTTCAGCAGATATAGTTATTATGAACGGAGATGCTTCAATGACTCCCATCTTATTAGGTGACTCCAGCAAGAGAAATATTCCACCTAATCGGCGGTCTCTTTCCGGCATTGTTTTTTTAATAGGGGTTTCAAAAACACTCCCCGATTTACCTCACCATTCCATCTACTTTTCTGCCTCTTATGAAAAAGAATTTTCAGACCTTTTCACAGAACGAAAATTCCCTGAAGATCCGACCGTTTATGTCAATGCAGCAAGTCGTACTGATAGGTCTCTGGTTCAGGGAGAGGGGGAAACACTTTTTATAATGGCAAATGCCCCTGCAAATGATAATGACTCATGGGATAAAGAAATGATCGAGTCCGTTTGGAATTCAGTTTACAATAGATTATTGAACGGTGGTTTTCCAGATATAAGAAAAGATATCAAACATATATCTGTATGGACCCCTAAAAATTTTGCAGAAAGATATTGCATGCCTGGCGGAGCAATTTATGGTCAGTATTCGCATGGCTGGAGGGCCACATTCCTCAGACCACCAAATAAAGATAGAAAATACAAACATCTTTATTATGTTGGTGGAAGCACACATCCAGGAGGCGGGACTCCCATGGTCCTTTTATCAGCAAAAATTACGGCAGATTTAATTAAAAAATATGAGATTTAAAAAAAATATCGCAGTAATATTGACTCTTTTTTATGCCATTCTCTGGATTGGTGGCATTGGTACATATGTATTATTAACACAACCGCCGGGCGAAGCCCGATGGGCTGCACCGACATTCCTGATGCTTTCGGCACTTATAGTAATTATTATATCTGAAAAGCGGACAGCATTTTTACTATTTATAACAGGTTTGACTGGATTCTTCTTCGAAGTAACAGGAGTACATACAGGATTACCTTTTGGATCCTATGAATACCTTGACACCGTGAAACCATCAGTGGCAGGCGTACCTCTTCCGATGATCTCCGCCTGGATAGTTTTACCCGCTTTTGTGATACAGTTATTTTCTGAATGGAAGGTCGATGGGATAAAAAAAATCCTTTCCAGTGCATTATGTTTAACCTTCATAGATTTATTAATAGATCCCGTTGCAGTGGGACCAATGAAATTCTGGAGATGGGAAAATCCCGGTATTTATTATGGAATACCCTTTATTAATTTTATCGGTTGGTTTGTAGTGAGTATAATAGTATTCATGATATTAAGAAATGCACCAGGAAAAAATAGTTGGCATTTAAATATAGGCTATAGCCTGATTCTATTCTTCACGATTATTGCTATTTCAAAAGAGATGATCATACCTACAATTATTGGGATTATTATCTCCCTTCTGTATATAGTTAAACTTTCATCGTTTAGAAAATTAAACAAACAATAATCGGACAATCAAACCGACACACTCTCGTTATGACCGTAAATATTATTTAAAAATAAAACCCCAACCTTCTACAGTTGGGGTTAAGATATCAAATATATAAAGATATGTTATCTCACGATCATCATCTTTTTAAATTTAGTAAACGTTTTCGATGGGCTATCAGGATTAACACTTTCAGCAACTAATTGGTAAAAATAAACTCCGCTTGCAAAATTTTCTGCGTTAAATTCTATTTCTTCGGTACCTTCTTCAAATTCTACATGGTCAAGAATTGTTTGAACTTCCTCACCAAGAATATTATAAATGCGGAGAGTTACTACCGACGGTTCGGGAAGATCAAATGCAATGGTTGTAGAAGGATTAAATGGATTAGGATAGTTTTGATGTAATATATATTCAGATGGTATTTCATATAATCGTACAAATTGTGGAACTATTACTTCGGGTATTGCATCCGGATTATTAATCAAATATGGTACATCGGCTAATTTTCTAACACCTTTGAATACCAACGAGTCGCTGAATGAAATTGTATCAAGCGTACCCTCAAAAGCGCCATTTATTTTCTGAATTGTCGTATCGAGATTAATAAATACATTCTCCATTGAAAACACTTTTCTTCCCAATTGAAAATCATAACGTCCGGTAATGATTGTATCAGCATAATCTGCTATTTCTTTTATTGAAAGTCCATTTAACGGATTACCCGAATCGTCATTATAAATCAATTCTCCAAATCCGCGAGGGGTTTTTCCCATTGCGCTTGCAACGATATTAAATTTTAATGCAATCAAAGAAGCAAGCAACCTGTTGTCATGCTTGGTTGGCGGTAGTGATTTTTGCTGTTTTACGATGGGTTTACCATTAATAAAATGATCTAAGCCGTGCGGCGGACCTGTATGCATAAGAGAATTTTTTGGTACACGTAGTGTCTTCAAAACATTCGAGTAATTATTTGTCTGGTACCATCCATAATATTTTGGACTATCAGACCGGGCAACACCAACTAAAAGTCCGTTTGTAGCAAAATATCCACCCTGCATAAATGTTTCATAAAGAGCATTAATACGATTTGGCATCGGTAGTTTTGGTGTATTGCGCACAAATATCGCATCCTTCCTCTTTTCGCCTGCAATCAGACCATCAATCATCCACCAATATTTTGACACTTTTTGAAGTTTACCTTTATTACCATAACCGAAAACATAAACCGTATCTCCCTGATTTAGGGAACTATTAAATGTGAATGTCCATTTCCTTAATTTTGAATCTTCAGAAACCTTTGTGGCGGATGGAATTGTACTAAATTCTGATCTAGGATCTATCCCTAAAGTAAATTCTACGTGTAATTGATTACAACCATCAATTTGATTAATAACAAAACACATAAAATC
>Ga0101944_10002614_pt1 | contig 28332 bp, 27 predicted proteins | sample DewCreD2012metaG_FD_75245 | JGI IMG/M metagenome (GOLD analysis project Ga0101944, IMG submission 75245) | Hot spring sediment bacterial and archeal communities from British Columbia, Canada, to study Microbial Dark Matter (Phase II) - Dewar... ... | reverse complement strand
CGCACAGTAGAGCGAGTCCGGCAACGGTTCGTAGAAGCGGGATTGCAGCGCGCAGTGTATGGAAAAGTACGGGAAGTGTATCGGGAAAAGGTACTGGATGGAGAGGTGGAAGCCCATTTAGTCGCTTTGCGGTGTAGTGATCCACCGGCAGGCCGCGCGCACTGGACGCTACACTTGTTGGCGGAGCGGATGGTAGAATTGGAGTACGTGCCCGCGATCAGCCACGAGAGTGTGCGGCAGTTGCTAAAAAAAAACAAACTCAAGCCCTGGCGAGTCAAAGGCTGGTTGATTCCTGAAGCCAGCGCGGAATTCGTGTGTGCGATGGAGGAAGTGTTGGACGTCTATCAGCGGCCCTATGACCCGCAGCGCCCGGTGGTCTGTCTGGACGAATCGCCCCAACAACTGATTGGCGAATGTCGCGCGTCTTTCACCGATAGTCAAGGGGTCGAACATATCGATTATGAATATAGCCGTGAAGGGACAGCGGATGTGTATATGATTGTGGAGCCACTCGGCGGACGCCGCGAAGTACATGTACGGGAACGGCATACGGCCCAGGATTGGGCTGCGGAAGTGGCCTACATTGTCGAGGAGATGTATCCCACAGCCCAGAAGATCACCTTGATCCAAGACAATCTGAGTGCACACAAGAAAGCGGCGCTATACGAATGCTTTGCCCCGGAACGCGCCCGGGCGATTCTCGCCAAACTGGAGTTTGTGTTTACGCCCAAGCATGGTTCTTGGTTGAACGTGGCCGAGATTGAACTGAGTGTGCTAACCCGGCAAGGGTTACCCACGCATGTCGCTTCACAGGCGGAACTGCGTGCGTGTGTCACGGCATGGTATGAGCAGCGCAATGCGCGGGCGTCTACCGTGAATTGGCAGTTCACGACTCAGGATGCGCGCATCAAACTCAAGCAGCTCTACCCGTCATTTAATTCTTGAAAGAACACTAGTCTTCAGTCGGATAGTCGGAACAATGACAAAAATGAGTGGGGTTTACACAAGTTATCTGAATCTTACCACCGAGAACGCAGAAAAGCTACACGCGGTAGCCCAAAGATATGTGAAAATAGCCGGATTTGCGTAAACCCTGTGTTCCAAATTCCGTTGCGATCCGGCTAATCCGTTGCGGAAGATCGGTCGTTGACGCGCAAACCGGCGGCCTCTACTGTGCGGCGCAGATCGTCCAGTGTGGCTTGGGCAGCGGCGTGTGCTTCGGCAGCGGTCGGGGCCAGCGCCACGGCAATGACCTGCAGGCCCTCGGCGCTGGCGGCCGGGAACGGCTTCGCCAGCGATTTGAGATAAACGTCGGGATGGCGGTGCGCCACGTCGCGCAAAGGGATGGCGAGGTCGGCTTCGTCGTCACAGTGAACCAGCAGCGTATGCTCGGCCCACATCCCCGGGTGGAAACGGCGCAGCAGTTCCGGGGCGACCGAGGCGGCGAAGATCGCTTCCAATTCTGCGGGAACGCCGGGCAGGACGTAGATCAGCGTTCCCTGATGTTCCAGCCTGACGCCGGGCGCGGTACCGACCGGGTTGGGCAGCGGTTCGGCGCCGGCGGGCAATGTCGCCATTTTCTGCCGGGCGAACAGCGGTCCGCGCTGGGTGAGGTAATGTTGCGCCAACAGGCGATCGTAGTGCTGCTCGACGAGGTCTGCCGCCGCACTGTTGAGGACGAGTGGCACGTGTAAGGCTTCCGCCAGCGCGGACAACGTCAAATCATCCGCGGTGGGGCCGAGACCGCCACTGCACAGCAACACATCCGGCTTTTGAGTGAGGAGAAACAAAACGACATGGGCGATTTTTGTAGGGTCATCGCGCACCAGGGCCGCACATTCTACGCAAAAGCCCATTTGCGTCAAATGTTGGCTCAACGAGAAGAGGTTGGCGTCGCGGACGGCGCCGTTGAGCAGCTCATTGCCAATCGCCAACAAGCTCGCCGTGGGCATGGAAATGCTCCTGCTGAATCGGCCGTGAATCAGGCGCCGCGCCTAACTCGCCATCCCCAACACACGTTTCACATTGTCCCGGAGTTCGTGCGTGCTAAATGGTTTGACAAGGTATACCTGTACTTTGGCAACATGCTCACCGAGCACTTTGTCGATCGGGGCACCGCGCGCGGTAATGACAATGACCGGAATATCGCGCATGGTCGGTTCCTGTTTCATGGCCTGGTAGATTTCCCACCCCCCCATGTCGGGCAACATCAGATCCAGCAGCACGAGCGCCGGCTTGACCTGGCGAATCGTCTCCAATGCTTTTGTTCCCTCGCGGACCCCAATGATCTCGAAATCATCACGGCTCAAGATGACGCTAACGAGGTCGACCATATCCTGGTCGTCTTCGATGTAAACGATCTGTATACGTTCCGCCATAGTGTTACCCACCTCCCAACATGCGACTTCCCTTTGAGAAATCAGAGCGCCGGGCTGTCGCAGGCCCGGCGCTCTGGAACGTCACATGACCAGTCTTGCTCAAGGGCGTACAGCAGACAGTCTTAAATGATGACGTTACAGCGACCGGCTATTATAATTTCGTGCCCAGCACTTTGTTAACGCTGGCGAGCAATTCCTGCGGGCCAAAGGGCTTGGTCACATAATCATCAACTTTGGCAATGTGCAGACCGAGAACTTTATCAATGCTCTGCGCTTTGGCCGTCACCACAATTACCGGAATGTGGCTCAATTCCTCATCCGCCTTCATCTGTTGATAGACTTCCCACCCGTCGATGTCCGGCATCATCAGATCGAGCAGCACCAGCTTGGGCTTGATTTTGCGCACGGCCTCCAAACCTTCTCGCCCGCCCACGGCGCCGATAAGTTCAAAATTCCGTCGCCCCAAAATCAGGCGAATCAATTCAATCATTTCGGGTTCATCTTCGATGCAAACGACCTTGAGTTTTTCTTGCGCCGGCGCAGTATCTTTTTGCGCCTCTGCGAGGGTGGATTGCGGATTTCGTTCTTCTGTCATAGGTTACCTCCTCAAAGCATACACCTCAAGTCCAGTTTAGCACAACCTTAATGGATGTCAATAAGCCACAAGTTGGAATGTAGGGCTTCATCATTCTCGTCACAGTTCCCTATTTTTGCTTCGAGCGGATCGCCAGATCCGCGTCTGATGAGCCTAAAACGGGGAACTGGCGTTCCCCTCGAAGCAAGAATGATAAGATCCTGAGTTGGAACGTACCCTTGTGTGGATACCACTTGTTAGTGTACCATATTTTTACAAAAGGGTGAATGGGTCTTTGGTCATAGGAAATTCGCTCTCTCCCCTTTTTGGGGTATAATAGCGTTCTGGAAACCCTCACGTTTCCTGATCGTCTGTCGTAAATTCCATGAATGAGACCCGTCTTCGTGAACTGCATGGGATTTGTCGGGCAGCCATGACCATCCCACAACGCTGGACCTGTGGAGGAATAAACCTGTTGAGCACAGAAAACGAGATCGGCATTATCAAGACAGTCGACATTCAACACGAGATGCGCACGGCATACATCGATTACGCGATGAGCGTGATCGTGGCCCGGGCACTGCCCGACGCGCGCGACGGCCTCAAGCCCGTACAGCGCCGCATCCTGTATGCGATGCACGACATGGGCGTGCGCCCTGGCACCCCGCACAAGAAATCCGCCCGCATCGTCGGTGAAGTCCTCGGTAAGTACCACCCCCACGGCGATTCCGCCGTCTACGAGGCGATGGCGCGCCTGGCGCAGGATTTTTCCGTGCGCTACATGCTGGTCGATGGGCAAGGCAACTTCGGCTCCATCGATGGCGACCCGCCAGCCGCGATGCGTTACACCGAGGCGCGCCTCTCGCCCATTGCGATGGAGATGCTCAATGACCTCGAAAAAGACACCGTCGATTGGGTAGATAACTTCGACGGCAGTCTGCAAGAGCCATCCGTGTTGCCCGCGCGCCTGCCCAACCTGCTCGTCAACGGGGCGTCGGGCATCGCGGTAGGGATGGCGACCAGTATCCCGCCACACAACCTGGGTGAAATCGTGGATGCGCTGGTGCACATCCTCGACAACTGGGAGCGCCGTGAGGAAATCGGCGTTGAAGAATTGATGGAATACGTCAAGGGGCCGGACTTCCCCACCGGCGGGCAAATCCTGGGCCAGGAGCCGATTATCAAGGCGTATGCCACCGGGCGCGGCAAAGCCATCGTGCGCGCCGTCGCCAACGTCGAGGAGATGCGCGGTGGGCGCTTCCGGCTCGTCATCACCGAAATCCCTTACCAACTCAACAAATCAACGCTACTCGAGCGCATTGCTGCGCTTGTCCGCGAGGGGAAATTGGAAGAAATCAGCGACCTGCGCGATGAGTCGGACAAGCGCGGGATGAGCATCGTCATCGAACTCAGACGCGGCGCGCAACCGCAGAAGGCGCTCAATCGCCTCTACAAACACACGCCGCTGCAATCCACCTTTGGCATCCAACTGCTTGCGTTGGTTGATGGCGTTCCACGGGTGCTACCACTGCGGCGATTGCTGCAGGTTTTCCTCGATCATCGCATCGAGGTGCTGGTGCGCCGCTCCCAGTTCGACCTGAACAAGGCGCAGGCCCGCGCGCACATCGTCGAGGGGCTGCTCATCGCCCTGGATCATCTGGACGCGATCATCCAAACCATCCGCGAAAGCCCGGACGTGGAAACTGCCCGCGACCGGTTGATGGCGAATTTCGGGCTGAGCGAGGTGCAGGCGCAGGCGATCCTCGACATGCAACTGCGCCGCCTCACCGGGCTGGAACGCCAAAAGCTTGAGGAGGAATACGCCGGGCTGCTCAAGACGATTTCCTATCTCGAAGGGCTGCTGGCCTCGCCGCTACAACAGCGTGAAGTCATCCGCCAAGACTTGCTCGAACTGCGTGAGCGCTACGCCGACCCGCGCCGCACGGCCATCCGCCCCAATGCAGACGCCTCCCTCGACGAAGAAGACCTGGTCGAGGAGGAGGACGTGCTGATCGCCATCACGCAGCGTGGCTACATCAAGCGTATGCCCTGGACGGCCTTCCGCGCGCAAGGCCGCGGCGGGCGCGGTGTCATCGGCATGGCGACCGGCGACGAGGACGAGATCACCACGCTGCTTTCGGCCTACAGCCACGACACGCTGCTTTTCTTCACCGACAAAGGCAAGGTCTACCAGGAGAAAGTCTACCAGATCCCCGATGCCGGACGCACGGCCAAAGGCTCGCTGATCGCGGGTATTCTGGCGGTGGAAGCCGAAGAGCGCGTCACCGCCGTCGTGCCTGTGTCGAGCTTCGACGATGCGCCGGACGGCCGGGCGCGTTATCTGTCGATGATCACGCGGCAGGGTCGTATCAAGCGGGTTGCCCTCGCGGAATTCAGCGCAGTGCGGCCCAGCGGCCTCATCGCCATCTCACTTAACGACGGCGACGAATTGGGCTGGGTGCGTCTGACGCAGGGCAACGACGACCTCATTCTGGTGACGCGGCAGGGACAGGGATTGCGCTTCAACGAGCAGGATGTGCGGCCGATGGGCCGCACGGCGGCCGGCGTCATCGCCATGCGCCTGGATGATGGCGATCAACTGACCGTCGCCGAGGTCGTCGAACCGCATGGGGCGCTGTTCCTGGCCTCGTTGAAGGGGTACGGACGCTGCACCGTGTTGGATGAATTCCGCACGCAGGGACGTGGCGGCAAGGGCGTCGTCGCCTATCGCGTCAATGAGAAGACCGGCCCCGTCGTGGATGGGCGGGTAGTGCAGGATGACGACGAGATCACGCTGATGTCGGAAGGTGGCATTGTGCTGCGCACCCGCGTAGACGAAATCCCCAAGATGGGGCGCTACACGCGCGGTGTACAGATGATGGGCCTGAAGGACGGCGACCGGGTTGCCACCCTCGCGCGCCTGCCCAGTGGCGGCGCAAATAACGGCAATGGCGATAACAACACTCGCCACAGCGAAGTAAATTCCACCGCGAGTGACACTGATCCTGGCGAAGCGCAAGATCAGATGAGTGAGGATTCGGCGAATACAGACATTCGTGAAGACTCCTGATTCACTTGAAGGAGCGTCGATATGCGCGACATAATCCGGCCCCGCTCCAGTCAATTGACAGCACTGTTGCCCACGGCGGATGCTGAACTGCTGGCGGAAACGTTGGTGGCGTTTGCCAACGCCGATGGCGGCACGCTGTATGTCGGCGTTACCGGTGACAGCGACGCCGGTGGAGAGGGCGCGCCCGCTCCTGGCACGCCCACCGGCGACCTTTACCCCGAAGAGTTCGGCGAAGTTGTGCAACAAGCCGAACGGCTTTGTCGCCCGCCGGTTCCCGTGCGCTGGGAACAAGTTGAGACCGGCGGCGCGTTCGTCTTCGTGGGGCGCGTCTCTCGCAGCACCGCATTGCACACACTGCACGATGGCCGGGTGCTCGTGCGCACGGGCGCGGAAAACCGCGCTCTCGACGGGGCAAAGGTGCAGCAGATCGTCGCCAGCCGCTCCACCGGGGAATACGAAGCCGAACCGGTCCCCGGTGCGACGCGCAACGATTTCGACGCCGACACGCTGCGTGAATTCGTCGAGGTGTGGGAAAAACGCCAGGGTCGCCCGCTGAGCCGCCCACTCGATGATATGCTCGTGGAAATGGGGTGGCTGCTCCCTGGAGGGCAACCTACTGTGGCGGGTATCCTTCTCTTTGGCAAAAACCCGCAGGCGTTCATCCCCCGCAGTGGACTGACCTTCGTGCGTTTCGACGGCACACAAGTTCACCGGGAAGGTGATGATCCCGGCTATGGACGGCGGGTGGAGTTCGGCGGTCCATTGGCGCACATCATCCAACGCGCATGGGACATCCTGCAGGATGAGATCCGCGTGGGCGCGGTGGTGCGCGGCCTGGAACGTAAGGAGCAGTGGCAGTACCCGCCGACCGCCATCCGCGAGGCGCTGGTCAACGCCGTGGCCCACCGCGACTATCGTTTACGTGGGCGCGCCATCGAGGTGCGCATGTTCGCCGACCGGTTAGAAATTTCCAGCCCCGGCGGACTGCCCGGCTTCATCACCATCGACAATATCGTGGATGAGCACTTCTCGCGCAACCCGCGCATCGTCAATGGCCTGTTCCAGTGGGGCTACATCGAGGAACTGGGGCTGGGTGTGGACCTGATGATCCAGGACATGGTGAACGCCGGCCATCCGCCGCCGCAGTTCCGGGCGTTGGACTACGCCTTCACCGTCATCTTTGAAAATGTGCACCAGCGCAAGCCCATCGTGCCCGTTGCCGTCGATCTGACCATGAACGAGCGTCAGGCCAAGGCGCTGGCCTACCTGCAGAAGAACGAGCGCATCACCAACCGTGACTACCAGGCGCTCTGCCCTGACGTGACCGCCGAAACGCTGCGCCTGGACCTGGCAGATATGGTCGAGCGTGGCGTGCTCCTGAAGATTGGGGAAAAGCGGGGAACGTATTACATTTTGAAGTAAAGGGTAAAGAGTAATGAGTAAAGAGTAAAGAGTAATGAGTAATGAGTGAGGAGTGAGGAGTGAGGAGTAACGAGATGAATTTCACTCATTTCTCATTACTCATTTCTCATTACTCATTTCTCATTACTCATTTCTCGTTACTCATTTCTCGTTACTCATTTCCCCTACTCCCCTTCTTGAATTCCTCCACCACGCGCGCCCAGCTCATGCTTGTGCTGGAGAGCAGCGTGTCGGCGCGGAAGAAACGCGCGGCGATGAGGACGAAGAGGTAGGTCGTCGCGGTCAGGGCGACCAGACCGACCAGCGGCTGCCAGATCGGCACACCGCCCGCCGCCAGGCGCGGCAGCATCGATGTGGGCGCGGTCAGCGGGAAGAGGCTCACGATCGTTGCCAGCAGGCCATTCGGCGCCTCCACGAAGGCAGTGTTGAGCCACAACGGCAGCATCAGCGGTAACATCGCCAGGAAGGTGAACTGCCCAGACTCACGGGTATTCGGCGCCAGCGCACCGATAGCGCCCAGAATCGAAGCATACAGAATGTAGCCGAGCACAAAGTAGAGCAAGCCCCACACCAAAAATCCTTTTGGCAGCGTGATGTTTCCGATGAAGATGCCAAGCGACGCCAGCGCCGATCCACCGCGATTCAGGGTCAGGTAGCTGCCACCCAGCCAGATTGCCATCTGCAACAGCGCCACCACGCCCAGGCCGAGGACCTTCCCCAACATCAGATCGCGCGGACGCAGGCTCACCAGCAGCACTTCCACCGTCTGGTTCTCCTTCTCCCGCGAGACACTGCGCAGCATAAAGCCGCTGCTCATCGTCAGCACAAAGAAGAAGATGAAAAGCACGCCGTAACCGACAATGAAGCGCGTCCCGTAGTCCTGATTGGCAGTCGAGTCCGGCGCTTGGACAGCGGTCGTTTCCACGCTAAAGAGAGGCGTGGCGACACGCCGGGCTAACGTCGCATCGCCCACCAGGTTGTAACTCACGATGTAGCGGAAAATATCGCCCGTGCCGAGGTTGCTCAGCGGCGCGAATTCCTTTTCCACCGCCACCAGTTTGCCGGTCGCCACGTAATCCGCCGGGATTACGTAAAACTCACGCAACTGCCCGTCGACCAGGGCCGCGCGCGCGGCCTCTTCATCCGGGAACGCCTGCACCAACGTCGCCGGGATATCGGGCGGCAGCGCCTTGATCAGTCCCGCATAGTCGACGTACCCCACAGCCACTGCGCCGGCTTCCCCCTGCCCGGATAGCACATCCTCTTCTGTCTCAAAGGCGCTGCGGCTGAGAAATTGCGCGCCGAAGGAAAAGAGCATGATGATGGCCGGCAAGAGGAACGTCGTCAGCCAAAAGGAAGGCTTACCCAACGTATTGCGAATCTCATGTTTGATGACGATCATAACGTTACGCATCGTTTCACCTCACTCATCACGGCTCCGCGCGCAAACCGTTGCCGCGCAACGAGGCGATGATAGTTTTGACGTTCAGGTTTTGCCCGTAGCGCAGCATCCCCAGGCGGAAGATACGCGCCGCGAGCCACACACTCACCACGGCAGATGTGACCAACAGCACCCAGCTCACGCCCAGTTGCCACAGCGGCACCGTCGTCATCGCCCAGCGCATGGTGATGGTGACAAAGGACGTTGTTGGGAACAACGTCAAGACAGTGAGCAGCGGACTGTCGGGTTTTGCCATAATCAACGCGACGAAGAAAAAGGGTAACGTAAAGAAGAGGTTGAGGATACCCGTGATCTGCTGGCCCTGACGCAAGTCGGTGACCATACCACCCACGGCGGTCATCAGCCCGGCGATCAGCGCGTAGGCCGGCACGAAGAACAGCACGACGACGACAAGGAACGACCACGGAACGCGCAACCCCTGCACTTCCGGCACAAAGGGCGTAGCCACAAGCAACGCAAGCACGCCGGTGAGCACCCAGATACCCAACTGCGTCAGCCCGACGCTCATCAAACCCACGGCCTTGCCGCCGATCAACTCTTCGGGGCGGATGGATGTGGCGAGAACTTCGATGGTGCGGTTCTCCTTCTCGTCGGTCACGGCCTGGAGCATGTAGCCGCCTGCATTCATCACGGCAAAGACGAAGAAGAACGCCGCTATGAACGGCACAATGAACCCGATCACATTCTCGCTTTCGAGTTCCCGGCTCCCATCCATGGAGCGAAAGGTCACAGATGAACCTTCCAACATACGGCGCTGCACGTCCGCAGGCTGGCCGGCAAGCAAGTTGGCCCGCAGAAAAGCCGCGAAGTCCTCTTGCACTGTTTCGCCGGGTCGCTTATCGAGGAAGAAAAGCTGGACACGCCCGGATTCCACGTAATCGGCAGGCACGACATAGTACGCCTGGATGGTCCTGGCTTCCAGGGCAGCCTGCGCAGCGGCTTCATCGACGAAGGCGCGGATGGCAACCGGCGGCTTGCCCTTGTCGGGCGCGGGCGGCGTCACGGATTCGCTCAGGATGCCCGTGTGGTCCACGTAACCCAGCGGCAGGCTCCCGCGCTGCCCCAGCGCCACCAGGATGCCCACCCCCATCACCACGATAATCAACACCGGGATGCCGAGCGTGCCGATCAGAAACGACTTCTGCCGAACGATCTTCAAGTATTCGTGTTTGGCGACCAACCATAGATTACGCATGCGCCGCCTCCTCTTGCCCGGCGTGCTGTACCACGGTGACGAAGATGTCTTCGAGCGATGGCTCGGCGATCTCGAAGCGCTCCAGTTTGACGTTGTCCTGGCGCATAATCGCCCGTAGCACGTCCTGCGAATCCACCCCCACGTCCAACGTCAGGTTCCATGTTCCATTGTGCCGGCGGGCTTCCAGCACACCGGGTAGATTGGTGAAATCCCCCTGCCCCTCGATGGTCAGCGCGTTCCCGGCGAAGTCACGCTTGATCTGAGCCACCTCGCCGTAGAGGACGGTGCGTCCGTGGTTGATGAGCACAATGCGATTGCACAGCGCCTCGACCTGGTGCATCTGGTGCGCAGACATGATGATCGTCTTGCCCTGCTGTCGCAGTTCCTCGATGATGTCCTTTACCAGGCGGGTGTTCACCGGGTCCAACCCCGAAAACGGTTCATCGACGACCAGCAGATCGGGATCGTGGAGCAGCGTGGCAATAATCTGCGCCTTCTGCTGCATCCCCTTGCTGAGGTTCTGAATCTTCTGCTGGCGGTAATCCTGGAGATCGAAACGCTCCAGCCAGGGTCCCAACCGCGCGCGCGCCGTGGCCTCGTCGATGCCTTTGAGCGTCGCCAGGAAGATCAACGTAGGCTCCAATTTCAGGTCCTTGTACAGGCCGCGTTCCTCCGGCATGTAGCCGATGCGGTTCTTCTTTTCCTCGGTGAGTTTGCCGCCGAAGATGCTAATCGTACCCTGGTCAGGCCGGAAAATATCCAGCATCATGCGGATCGTCGTCGTCTTGCCCGCGCCGTTTGGTCCGAGCAGACCGAACACCTCACCCGGATACACCTCGAACGAGACGTCCTGGACGGCCTTGACCTCGCCGAAAGCTTTGCTGACGTGTGAAACTTGAACTGTGGTCATGAAACCTCCTTCACGAGTTGCGATTCACTCTTGTGTCGAGCCTCAGTAGATCCAAAAATGCTCCAAGGGGATCGTCAGATCCCCGGTCTGGTCTGGATCGCCAGATCCAGACCAGGCAAAGTTGGATCTACTGAGCCTATTATAAACGAAACAGGAGAAAGGGACATTGCACGGAGGAACGAATTTTGCCCTGTACTTTCGTCCAGGGATAAAGTATACAAGTGGTCCACAAGGCCAGCCCCGCGCCGAGGAAGAACCAATGTCCCGTTGGCGTCAGCCCATGGCGCTCGTAATGCAAACCGACTGCAGCATACGCTTCGTCGGTCAGGAGATAGGCTAATACCGTTTTCCAGCGCCGTGGCAGATGCTTGAGGTACGGAGCAACAGAGGCGCTGTACAGCATGTGCCGCAGGTTGACAACGGCAATCGTCAGCACGATGATGAGTCCCGGCGCGGCGTCGCGCACCAACTGCGTGGTGATGAACTGCGCCGATCCCACGAAGACGATGGACGACATCATCTGCGCTTCCAGTGGCGCCAGCCCCGCGCCGAGCGCCAGCGCGCCGTAAATCAGCCCGAAAGGGAAGACGCCGATCAACAGCGGGAATTCAGCGCGCACGCCCGCCCAAAACGATTTCGATGCTTGATTCATGGGTTCCTCGAAAGTAGTCAAATAGTCGTTAGGCTTATAGTCGGCGCGTCAATGTCATGCGCTATCTTCGTGTTGAAAGTTAGCCGGCATGGTTGGGCGGGGCAATCCCGGAGAACATGCGCAGGTGTTCGGTTTCCATAAATCGCTGTAAGGCTTCGTCGTCGCCTGGCGCAATGACACTGATCAAGTGCGTTTTGACGTAATCGGTCAACATGTTCTCGAACTGATTCCGGCGCTCTCTTTCCGCGCCGCTGAGGGGCGACGGCGCTTCCACACAGGTGATGGTGTATCGCGGGCCTAACACCCACTCGAAAATGACCCTGGCCCGTTCCATGTGATAGTCCGACGTGACGAGGATACAAGATGTGATGCCGTGCGGTTCAAGGCACAGCTTTTTGGCATACCAGGCATTGCTGATCGTATCAATGGATTGATCCTCGCAGAGAATAGCCTCCTCGATCCTGCGTGCGCCAGACGCATCCGCCCCTTGCACTTTGGCCCTGGCGATGAGGTACTGTTTCCCCACCTCGGCCTCGGTGCGCGGGCCGGTCACGTCGGGATCGACGGTCGCCGCGACAGAATACTTCCCCGTTGAGATAATGTAATCGACTTTGCCTTCCGTGAAGAGGGCGTAGGCTTTGTCCAGCCGCGACTTGGCCTGCGCTTCGGGTTCATAGCGCATCTGCCCGTGGACTTCGATCTTGTTCAAACCGCCGCCCAGAACAATGGCGGCAATTTTCGTTGAGTGTGCGGTGTTTGGCATAGACTCTCCTTGGAATGGTTACAAATTGCATCACTGACCCACAAATCCCACAGTATACATTTTCCACGCTTTTGTACAAATGTGGCGTTCTCCTAAATCCTGCTTCAAGCAAGGGAATCAGGAGTGGGATGGCTTCCTAAACTTGCCGCGCTCCATTTCGATGCTATTATCAAAGCGATGGCGCACTACATGCCATCACCATTTTGCTACCTGTATGAGGCAGACAGTATGCAACGCGATCTGGATCAACTGATGGCAACCCGCAACCTCGATGCCATCGTCGTCAGCGGGAAAGTGGCGGGCAATTCGCCGCTCATCTACATGCTCAATGGCGCACGGATGACGCAAGCGCTGCTCGTCAAGAAGCGCGGCGAGACGCCGTACCTCATCGCCAGCCCCATCGAACGCGAGGAGGCGGCTGCGGCCGGGTATCCGGTCATCATCAACACCCGCTACGACTATGGCGGGCTGCTGAAACAGCACAACGGCGACGTTTTGGCGGCCTCCGTAGCCTACCAGGCCGCCATCTTCGCCGATTTGGGCGTGACCGGGCGCGTGGGCGTCTACGGCAACCGCGATCAGGGCAGCGCCTATCTTTTCCTCAAGGCGCTGGATGCGGCGCTGCCTGCCGTCGAGATCGTGGGCGAGATGGACCCCAACCTCATCGCGGAAGCGCGCGCCACGAAGGATGCCGCCGAAGTCGCCCGCATCCGCGAGGTGGGCCGCCGCACCGCCGAAGTCGTGCGCCAGACGGTGGCGTTCCTGCAAGGGCACGCCGTCGGTGCGGACGAGACGCTGCGCCACGCGACCGAAAATCGCGCGCTCACCGTCGGCGATGCGCACGCGCACATTCACCAGCTCATCATCCGGCAAGGGTTGGACGATGCCGAAGGCTTCATCTTCGCCGCCGGGCGCGACGCTGCCGTGCCGCACAATCACGGCACGCCCGATATGCCGCTGCGCCTCGGCGAGACCATCATCTTCGACATCTACCCACGCGAGCCGAGCGGCTACTTCTTCGATATGACGCGCACCTTCTGCCTGGGCTACGCGCCGGAGGCCGTCACCCACCTGTACCGCGACGTGATGGATTGTGTGGCCCATCTGAGAGCAGCGTTAAAGGCCGGCGAGGAAACGCGCAGCTACCAGCGCATGGCCTGCGCCTTCTTCGAGTCGCGCGGACACCCCAGCATCGGCAGCGATCCGGCGACGCTCGAAGGCTACGTCCACGGCCTGGGGCACGGCGTGGGGCTGGACATTCACGAGGCGCCCTCGTTCTTCGATTACGAAGGCAACACCGCGCGCTTGACGCCGGGCTACGTCTTCACCCTCGAACCGGGGCTGTATTATCCCGAACCGGGCATGGGCTGCCGCATCGAGGATACGCTGTGGCTGGACGAAGACGGCGCGGTCTGCAACCTCACCGCTTACCCTTACGATTTGGTCGTGCCAATGCAAGCGTAATGGGACGCTGATTTTTTCGCGGATTTACGCAGATTCTTTATGCGCAAACGACAACTTATCACTACTGGAAGTTTTGTATGGCTGGCGCTCCGCGTGATGAAGTACCAGCCGTTCGCGGGACGCCGCCTCGTCGGCTCACTCTGGGCGCGCATTGTCACGTGGGTTAAACCCCCGATGTACCATGCGGCGCGGGCCAACCTGCGCCACGTCCTGGGCGAGACGGCGTCTCCGGCGCTGCTCAACCGGACGCTGTACCGGCTTTTCTACAACACGGGACGGCGCTATTACGAAACCTTCTACAATCTTGGACGGGGGATCACCCGCGCGCAGGATTTTCGCCCTCCGGTGATTATCCCACCGGAGACAACGGCGCACTTCGAGCATGCGCTGGCAAGGGGACGCGGGGTTTTCGTCCTGGCGTGCCACATGTCGAATTTCGACTTGTGCGGGATCGCGCTGGCGCAACACCTACCGGTGACATTGCAGGCGCTTTCGTTGGCCGATCCCACCCCCGACGTGGTGGCATTCAACCAACTGCGTAAACGCTGCGGCGCGTATATGACGCCCATCAGTCCAGAGGCGTTGCGCGAAGCGATAGAGCGTTTGAAGAATGGCGGGGCCGTCGTCACCGGGCCGGATTACCCCACCCAGGGCGAGGATGAACCGGTGATGTTCTTCGGCGCACCGGCGCACCTGCCGAGCGGCTACGTGCGCATCCCATTGCGGACCAAAAGCCCCGTCATCGTCTTGGCGCCGCGCTTCGAGGACGGCGTGTACAAAGTCATCGCCAATCCGCCGCTGGAGCTGGAATATACCGGTGACCGGGAACAGGATGTGGCAGTGAACCTGCGCCGCATCCTGGATCAGGTCGAGGACTTCATCCGCCAACGTCCCGACGAGTGGATGATGTTCACGCCGGTGTGGGGTGAGCGTTAAGGGTTGTGGATTATGGGGTGTGAGGTATAAGTAACGGATTGTCGCGTTTATTTCGAGAGACAACGTTGATCTGCTTCATCTGCCCAATCCGCTGACAGAAAAAGGTTGTGGGAAAACAAGCTTTCACCAGGCAAAAGGATAAGGTTGCCCATGCGAATTTTAGGAATCGAAACATCGTGCGATGAGACGGCAGCGGCTGTTGTTGAAGACGGCGGCTATCGCTGCGCCATTCTGTCGAATGTGATCGCCTCGCAGGTGGATTTGCACGCGCAGTACGGCGGCGTCTTCCCGGAAGTGGCCTCGCGCGCGCATGTCGAGGCGATCGCGCCCGTCGTCGAGCAGGCGCTCCGCGACGCGCACGTGGGATGGGATGACCTGGACGCTATCGCCGTGACATACGGACCGGGGTTGCCCGGCTCGCTGCTCGTGGGATTGAACTTTGCGAAAGGCGCGGCGCTTGGCAAGGGACTGCCGCTCGTCCCGGTGAACCATCTGGAGGCGCACCTGTACGCCCACTGGCTGCGCACCGAGGGCGACGGCGCACTCGACGACGCGACGCCATTCCCCGTGCTGGCCCTCATCGTCTCCGGCGGGCACACGGAACTGATCTTGATGCACGATCACGGGCGCTACACTTACCTCGGCGGCACATTGGATGACGCGGCAGGCGAGGCGTTTGACAAGGTGGCGCGGCTGCTGGAACTCGGCTATCCCGGCGGCCCCGCCATCGAGCAGGCGGCGCGGCAGGGGAACGCGCGCGCATTCGATTTTCCACGCGCCTGGCTGACGGGTACGCACGATTTCAGCTTCAGCGGGTTGAAGACGGCGGTGTTGCGCACGCTGCAACGCTTCAACGGGCCGCGTCCACCCCGCTTCTTTGCCGATATGGCGGCGTCGTTCCAGGCGGCCGTGGTCGAAGTGCTGGCGGAAAAGACCGCGCAGGCGGCGAAGGCTCACGGCGCGCAGGCGGTGTTGCTGTCGGGCGGGGTCTCGGCCAACGCCTCACTGCGCACGGCGACGCGCGCCCGCGTAGAGGTTCCCGTCCACACGCTGCCGCTCATCCTCTGCACCGACAACGCCGCGATGGTTGCCGCTGCCGGGATGTACTGTTATCGGGCCGGTGTGCGCGCCGGATGGGACCTGGACATCGAACCGGGGTTGCGGTTGGCATAACCGTTGTAGTAGTCAAGACTCAGTAGATCCAAAAATGCTCCAAGGGGATCGTCAGATCCCCGTTCTGTTCTGGATCAGACAGGAGGCGCTATGCTCAATACCTCAGCTATGCACATCGGCATCATCGGCGCGGGAGTGGCCGGCCTGAGCGCCGCCTACGACTTGCTCAAAGTGGGCCATCGCGTCACCGTCTACGAGGCGCGACCTTACGCCGGCGGGCTGGCGGCGGGCTTCAAGGATGAAGCCTGGGAGTGGCCCCTGGAGCGCTTCTACCACCACATCTTTGCCGGGGATCGGGACATCCTGGCGCTGGTGGATGAACTGGATTTCGGCGAGCGGGTCTTTTTCCCTTCGCCGGTTACGTCCATTTACAAAGACGGGCGGTTGTACCCCATCAACAAACCGCTGTTCGGCCCGTGGTTGGAAAAGCTGCCGCTCGGCAAGCAACTTGCCACCCTGGGCGATCTGGCGGCGACGGCGCTGCGCGTTCTGGCCTTCAAGCCGATTCCCTTACCGGCGCGCTTTCGCGTGGGATTGGCGACGGCCTACATCCGCTACAATCCGCGCTGGCAGCCGTTGGAGCAAGTGACGGCGCATGCCTGGCTCACACGTGCGGTCGGCGCTCGCGCCTATGAGGCGTTCTGGCAGCCCCTGCTCGAAGGCAAGTTCGGCGACTATTACCAGCAGGTGAACATGGCGTGGTTTTGGGCGCGCATCGTGGCCCGCAGCCCCAAACTTGGCTACTTCGTCGGCGGGTTCCAGAGTTTTGTGGATACGTTGGCCGACAAGGTGCGCGCGCTCGGCGGTGAGGTGCGCCTGAACGCGCACGTGCGCGGCATCCACCCTGAGAGTGGCGGGCAAATCTGCCTGGAACTGCGCGATGAAGCGCCCCTCCACGACCGTGTGCTGGCAACGTGTTCGCCCCAGATGCTCAGAGAACGCACGCCGGCCCTGCCTGCGTCGTATACCGCCGGCCTGGACAACCTCAAGTCGATGGGCGCGGTGGTGATGGTGCTGGCGCTCAAGCAGCCCGTCACCCGCGAGCATTACTGGATCAACATCCCCAAGCGGGAGGGCTTCCCCTTCCTGGCCTTCGTCGAGCACACCAACTATATCGACAAGCAACATTACGGCGGCGATCACCTCATCTACTGCGGCGATTACCTCGCGCCGGGCCACCCCTACTTTGCCATGGAACCGGAGGCGATGTTGGAGACCTTCATCCCGGCCATTCAGCGCCTCAACCCGGCCTTCGAGCGTTCGTGGATTCGCAAATTTTGGAAGTTCAGTGAAATCTACGCGCAGCCCGTGCCGTTCCTCAACCACTCGCAGCACATCCCGCCTATTCAGACGCCCATCCCCAACCTCTACATGGCAAACATGAGCCAGGTCTATCCGTGGGATCGCGGCACCAACTACGCCGTGCAAATCGGGCGGCGCGCGGCAGCAATTGTTGGGTGTAGGGAGTAAGAGGTAAGGAGTGTAACCGAACCTACAGCACAGTGCCGGGGATCAAACTTGTAACCGCGAATCACGCGAATTTTCGCTAATTTTTAAGAAGATTCGCGTAGATTTGCGAGATTAGCGGTTTATTTTCAGAGGAGTAGGAAGTATGGAGTAGGAAGTATGGAAGAGCCGCAAGTGGCGATTTTTATCGATTTTGAGAATGTGGCGATCTCGGCGGAGGATCTGTACGGCAAGTGCGATCTGGGGCTGATCATGAGCGTGGCGGAACGGTGGGGCCGCATCGTCATTCGCCGCGCTTACTGCGACTGGACCGGTTTCGAGCAGTACCAGCAGGACCTCATCGAGCATGCCATCGAATTGACACAGTTGTTCCGCTACAGCTCGCGCCATCGCAAGAACGCCGCCGACATCCAGATGGTGGTCGACGCGCTGGAAACTGCCTTCACCCACCCGGAAATCAAGACCTTCATCCTCGTGACCGGCGATAGCGACTTCAGCGCGGTCGCCCGCAAGCTGCGCGCCTATGGCAAGACGGTGGTGGGGATGGGGCTGCGCCAGTCCACCAGCGAGGTGCTGGTCAAAGCGTGCGACCATTTTGTGCTCTACGACACCCTCATCGAGGACACGCGCACCTCGGTCTACCGGCTGGAGAAAGCGCGCCAACTGCTGCTCGACGTGATGCGCCTGCTGCTGCCGCAGGTCGAAGGCAACGCCGTCAACGGCAGCCAACTGAAGATGATGATGCTCAAAATGGATCCTACCTTCAACGAGGCAGACCTGGGCTACCCACAGTTCCGCAGCTTCCTGGAAGCACAATCCGATCTGGTCAAAGTGGAGGTGCGCGATCAGGTTCTCTGGGTATCGCTCAAGCCGGCCGTGGCGCTGGCGGCTACCGAAGACGAATTGATGCAGTATCGCGTCTCCCTCAGCACCGCCGGGCTGTCGTTGCTCGATCCGCACACGCGCGCCGACGTGCTGCTTGATCTGTACGCGCTGCTTTCGGAAGCACCCGGCGTCTACACCTTCGAGCAGGCCATCATCCACCTGAAAGCGAAGTACGACACGGAGAACATCTTGCGCTCGCGCGAGGAGGTGCAGGAAGTTGTCAAACTGCTTAAATACGCCGATGTGCTCGCGGTACGACCGCAATCCTGGCAGCTCGACGCCCTCACCGTCAAAGCGGGCTTGCAAGCGCAAGATTTTGTCGACCGCAGTGAAAGCGCTTACCTGGTGGTGATGCTGCAAAATAACCTGGAACTCAAACCTGACCTGCTGGCGCAGTTGCTCTATGGGACATTGGACCAACGCGCGCGGGTGATGCGACTGATTGCGCTGGCCCGGCAAGCCTGGGCAGCAGCGCTTGAATCGGCCCGCAAGGCCCGCATCCCGCTCAGCGAAGGCGCTTGCTATCTCAGTGACATCGTCCAACTCCAGCCGGTGCTACAGGCGTTGGAGCGGGTGGAACTGACCGGCCCGGTGTCGCTGGAGCGGGCAGCGCAGTTGAACCAGGAAGGCTTGCAACTTCGTATGACAGACTTCGAGCAAGCCCGCCAGTACTTCATTCAGGCTGCGCGGATGATGTGCGACTTGTTGCGGGTTGGCAGCCAGGGCGCAGGGCGGATGGAATTGGAGTGGTATCTCGCCAGCTATTGCGCCGCGAGTGGCGGGCTGCACTACTTCCGTTCCGAATACACCCGCGCGAAGGAGTACTACCTGGCATTTTTCGCGCTGGCTAAAGAGACCGAGCCGGTCTGGGAAAAAGTGCAGCGTTTGGTGGAACCCTTGCTGTCGTTCTACTTTATCATCGCGGCCGGCGTCCACGGCGAGTTGCTTGAATTTCGGCCTGGACGCACTCATCCGGCGCGTATGGCTATCGCGCTTTACACTTATCCCAACGAGACCGTGCGCGAACAGTGGCTCGCCCTCGTGCAAGAGCTCTACGCGATCAACCCGGCAGTGCTGCGTAGCGTTGTGCGCCGGTTGGAAGTGCTTGAGCAAACGACGCAAGTGCCCGGCGCGCGCGAAACCCGGCTGGCGCTGGAAGCCAACATGTCGCCGCGGGACTGATGAACACAGCAAAATATGTTCACGTGAAATTATACGCAATTCTAACCAAAAAAGCTTGACAAACGCATCGATGTGACCTATACTATAATTACCTGAAGCCCCAAGGCACGAAGTTACAAACAGGGGAAGACAATCGAAAAACAAGCTAAAGTTGGTAAGCGGCGGACATCTTCATCCCGTTGGAGAAGAAAGAAACCGTAAGTCAATGAAAAGGTAGAAACAATACCGGGAAATTGACAAGCAGACAAGTTGGCGGGAAAAAACAACTGACTGGGAACCAACGTAGGCCATCTTCCAAAGTTTGGAAGTAAGTAAATTGTCGGAAACTGCAAAGTAACCAAGTCACTTGGGGCTTCACCGTGGATAAGACCTGCTCCCAAACTCCGCTCCTTTTGGCGTTGCCCCAAAAACAAGAACGTGGATCCACGCAGATAAATCTCTAAAAATCTGCGTTCATTTGCGTTTGTCTGCGTCCTGACTTAGTGGCTGATGCGCACCGCGATGACACTGATCACCAGGGCTACCAACAACACCAGGCCGATGAACATCGCCAGCCGTCGCTCCAGCCTGGTGGGTTCGATCAAACGCCCCGAAATCCACAGAAAGGCGCCGCCCGCCAGGCCGAAGCCCAGCAGCACCCCGATGGTATAGACCACTGCCGTCGCCATCAAACGTGGCAGGTCTATGGTGATGATCAGCCGACCAAACACGGCGATGGCGAAACGGCTACCCAGAAAGGCATAAGCGCCGGCAATCACCAGCGCGCTGCCTACCATCAGCGCGCCAAGCAACTGCTTTCTGCGGCGTTCGATCCACCAGGTAATCGCGCCGAGCACCAACAACGCCAGCGCAAACGTGAATACTACAATCGAGAGGAATTCAATCGCCATACATCCTCCTGGTCAAATAGTCGGGTAGTCGTTAGTCGGATAGTCAAATCGTTGAAATCTTGAAACCAATAATAGTGCAGAAGCGGGAAAGCGCCAATGGGCTTTTAAATTTTCCCCTTTTGGCATAAACTTAATCCGTTTCATCCGTTAAATCCGTTGACGATAAGGAGTGTGCGATGAACCCTCAAGGAAAAACGGCTTTGGTGACGGGCGGCGCGGTGCGGGTGGGGCGTGCGATGACGCTGGCCCTGGCGCGCCGCGGCGCGAACGTGGTCGTTCACTACAACAGCTCGGCAGGCCCGGCGGAGGAGACGGCCGCCGAAGCCCGTGCGCTGGGGGGCAAGGCGCTGACCGTGCAGGCAGACCTCGGCGACCCTGCCGCCGTCGCCGGGCTGGTGCGCGCCGTCGAAACGGCGTTCGGCGGCGTGGACATCCTGGTGAACAGCGCCTCGCCCTTCGTCCGCAAACAATTGCACGAGACGACGTTGGCAGACTGGCATTTTGTGCTCGGTGCGTTGCTCGATGGGCCGTTTTTGCTTGCCCAGGCTTTTGCGCCGGGGATGGTGGCGCGCGGCGAAGGCGTGATCGTCAACATCCTCGATCAGGCTGCTTTTGCGCCGTTCCCCTCACATCTGGCGCACAGCGTCGGCAAACACGGCTTGCTCGGCCTCACCCGCAACCTGGCGGTGGCCTTAGCGCCGGCGGTGCGGGTCAACGCTATCGCGCCGGGGCCGGTGCTGCCGCCGCCGGATTACACGTCGGAGCAGAACGACCGCATCGCCGCCAAGACGCTCCTGCAACGCTGGGGATCGCCCGATGACGTGGTGAAGGCGCTGCTCTACCTCATCGATGCAGATTACGTCACCGGCGACGTGCTCTTCGTGGATGGCGGTGAACGCTGGAAGTGATTGGAGATTGAGAGGGTGGGGGATTGAATTTTCAATTCGCCATTCGCTATTCACTGATTCGCTCATTCATCCATTCTCAGTAGATCCAATTTTGCTTGGTCTGGATCGCCAGATCCAGACCAGAACGGGGATCTGCCGATCCCCTTGGAGCATTTTTGGATCTACTGATTCTGGTATAATACCCACTATGGAAAACGAAAACACAGAACGCTTACAGAAAATTCTCGCGGCTGCCGGCTATGGCTCGCGCCGGGCCTGTGAAGAAATGATTGCAGAGGGGCGTGTTGCCGTTGATGGGCGCATCGCCCGGTTGGGCGACAAGGCCGACCCGGCAACGCAGCGCATCACGCTGGACGGTGAACCGATCCGCCAGCCCAAAGGCCACACCTACGTGGCGCTGTACAAACCGCGTGGCTACATCACTACCACCAGCGACCCCGAAGGACGGCGCACCATCATGGATTTGATTCCGCTGCCGCAGCGCCTTTATCCCGTGGGCCGCCTGGACGCCGACAGCGAGGGCCTGGTGTTGCTCACCGACGACGGCGAGCTGACCGAGCGCCTCACCCATCCGCGCTACGGGCATGCGCGCGTCTACCGCGTGCTGGTGACAGGTGAACCGACCGAGGAGACCCTCGAACGCTGGCGGCGCGGCATCACGCTGGATGACCGCAAGGCGAACTTCAGCCAGGTGCAGGTTGAGCGTCAGGAACGCGGCGAGACCTGGCTGCGCGTCACCGTCCACGAAGGGCGCAAGCATCTGGTGCGGCGTATCGTGGCTGCGCTCGGCCATCCGGCGCAGCGCCTTATCCGCGTGGAAATGGGATCGCTGAAACTGGGCGATCTTACCACCGGGCGTTGGCGCTACCTGAGCACCGGCGAGGTCAACGCGCTGCGCAAAGAGACCGGTCTTACCCGGTCCGAGGCGGTGATCCGCCGTGAACCGCCCGTGCGCTCCGACCGTTCCCGGCAAGAGACGCCGCGCCAACGTAAACCCGCCGGTGGGCGCGAACCTTCATCTCCAACGAGGAAACGCCGGTGAGACCCTCGACCATTGCCATCGACGGGCCGGCGGCGTCGGGCAAAAGCACCATCGGTTATCACCTGTCGCGCTATCTGGCGTACCTCTACCTGGATACCGGTGTGCTCTATCGCGCCGTGACGTGGGCCGCACTCGACCGCGAAATTCCCATTGCGGATGAGCTTGCCGTCACGCAACTGGCCGAAGAGCTGCACATCGACGTGACCTCGCCGACCGAGGAGGACGGGCGGCAATATACGGTGCGTGTCGAAGGGCGCGACGTCACCTGGGCCATCCGCACGCCGGAAGTGGACGCTGCCGTGTCGCCGGTTTCTGCGTATCCCGGTGTGCGCGATGCGCTCACCCGCCGGATGCGCGAGATTGCGGCGCTGGGGCGTGTCGTTATGGTGGGGCGCGACATCGGCACAGTGGTCATCCCCGATGCGGATTTGAAGCTGTACGTGGTCGCCTCGACGGAAGCGCGCGCGCACCGTCGTCAGTTGGAGCGGCAGATCAAAGGTGAGCCGTCTGAGTACGAGGCCGTGCTGGCGAATCTGCAACAGCGCGACCAGATCGACAGTAGCCGCGCTGCCGCGCCGCTCAAGGCTGCGCCCGACGCGATTCTCTTCGATAGCACGGATCTTTCAATTGACGAAATGCTCGAACAGGCCGAAAACCTGGTGGATGGCCTCGATCCGAACGATTGTACGTGACCATATTCACCACGAATCTTCACGAATTCACACTAATGTTTTCTATTCGTGAAAATTAGTGCAGATTCGTGGTTTGCTTTTAGGAGGAACCAAATCATGCCAGAAACAACTTACGATGTCGTCATCATCGGTGCGGGGCCGGGAGGATACGTCGCCGCCATCCGCGCCGCGCAACTGGGGATGAAGGTCGCGCTGGTGGAGCGCGAGCATCTCGGCGGGGTGTGCCTCAACTGGGGCTGTATCCCCACGAAGGCGCTGCTGCGCAATGCCGAGGTCGCGCGGTTGCTCGGCGAGGGCAAGGAGTACGGCTTCAGCGTCGAAAACGTCACGCTGGATTACGGCGCGGCCATCGACCGCAGCCGTAAAATCGCCGCGCGGCTGGTGAAGGGCGTGGAAACGCTGATGAAGGGCAATCACATTGAGGTGGTGTGGGGCAACGCAAAGCTCGCCTCGCCGACCGGTGTGGCGGTAACGAACGAAGCGGGCGAGACCCAGACGCTCACCGCCAAAGCCATCATCCTCGCCACCGGCTCGCGCGCCCGCCTCATCCCCGGCGTTGCCGCCGACGGGGAGCGCGTGCTCACGGCGCGCCACGCCCTGGAACGCCGCGTGCTGCCGAAGTCCGCCATCATCATCGGCGCGGGGCCGATCGGCCTGGAATTTGCGACGGTGTGGCGCGCTTACGGCGCAAACGTGACGGTGGTGGAAATGCTCGAGCACATCCTGCCCGCCGAGGACAAAGAGGCCGCCGATGTGTTAGCCGGCCATTTCCGCCGCATGAAGGTACAAGTGCTGACTTCCACCCGCGTCGAGGGCGTCGAAACGACCGCGAACGGCGTGCAGGTGCGTGTGAACGGGCCGAAAGGCGAGCAGACGCTCGAAGGCGACGTGGCGCTGGTTGCCATCGGCGTGCAGCCCAACAGCGAGGATTTGGGGCTGGAAGCGGCGGGCGTGCTGACCGACCGGGGGTGGATCAAGGTGGATGGCTTTATGCGGACCAACGCGCCCACCGTCTATGCCATCGGCGACGTGAACGGGCTGCTGCCACTGGCGCACGTCGCTTCGGCGCAGGCGCTGCTGGCGGTGGAGACCATCGCCGGGCACAAGACGAAGCCCTTCGATGTGAATGTGATGCCGCGCGGCACGTACACTTCGCCGCAGGTTGCTTCGTTTGGCCTCTCCGAGGCCAAAGCGCGGGAGCAAGGCTTGACCGTGCGCGTGGGGAAGTTCCCCTTCCTCGCCAACGGCAAAGCATTGGGGCTTGGCGATAACGCCGGTTTTGTCAAAATCGTCGCCGAGGAACGCAGCGGCGAGATTGTCGGCGCCGTTATCGTCGGCCCGGAGGCAACGGAGTTGCTGGCCGAGCTGGTTTTGGCCCGCACCGCCGAACTGACGCCCGACGAGATCGCCCATACGATGCATGCGCACCCAACGCTCAACGAAGCCGTTATGGAAGCCGCGCACAGCGTTTTTGGCAAGGCGATACATAACATTTAGGGTGGGGTAAAGAGTAAAGAGTAAAGAGTAAAGAGTAAAGAGTAAAGAGTAAAGAGTAAAGAGTAAGAAGTAATCAGTGACTCATTTCTCATTTCTCATTTCTCATTTCTCATTTCTCTTTACTCATTTCTCTTTACTCATTTCTCTTTACTCATTTCTCTTTACTCATTTCTCTTTACTCATTTCTCATTACTCATTACTCATTTCTCTTTACTCATTCCCAAATCACCAATGGTCAAACAACAAGACGCAGTCTTCCGCCAGGCGTATCCGGCGCCGCCGTATTGGGTGGCGCGGTTCGACGTGGCGCATCCGCCCGGTCCCGGCGCGTTCGTGCTGGCGGACTTGGGCGGGCCGTTGCGCGAGGTGCTGTTCCCCGCGACCATCGACGCCGACGGATTCACCGTGATGTTGCCGCCGCGCCACCCGGCGACGCGACTCTTGCCCGGCACGACGGTGAATATGCTCGGCCCGTTGGGGCAGGGATTTCGGCTTGGCGGCGCGACGCGGCTGTTGTTGGTGGCCGAAACGGCTTGTCTGCCGCCGCTGCTGCCGCTGCTGGAAGCCGCGCCCGCCGTGGCGCTTGTCATTGAGGCACCGACGCGCGCGCAATTGCCGCCGCCAGACCGCTTGCCGCCGACCGTCGAATTGACGCTGGTGACGCGCGACGGCTCTGCCGGGTATCTGGGGCCGCTGGAATCGCAAGACCCCGCGCCCGCGAATTTGCAGCGCGTGATGCCGCATTTGGTGGAATTGATCGCCTGGGCGGAGTGCGCGTGCTTCGCGTGCGCCAACGACCGTTATCCGGCGCTGGCGACCATTGTGCGCGCCGCGCGCATCCAACCCCCGCCGGACTTCGCGCAGGCGCTCGTCCAGGTGCCGATGCCGTGTGGCGTCGGCGCGTGTGAGGTTTGCCGGACGCCGACGCGAACGGGCGAGAAACACGCCTGCATCGACGGCCCCGTTTTCGACATGGCGCGAACCTTCGCGTTGACGTTATGATCGAACTTGCGCCCCGCCACAAATTCGGTTTGCCCATCGCCTCGCCGGTGATGCCGGCCGCGGGCGCGTTTGGCTATGGCGACACGTACCACGATCTGGTCGACTTGCGCGCACTGGGGGCGCTCGTCACCAATCCGGTGAGCCTCAATCCCCGCGAGGCCGCGCGTGGAGCACGGATCGCCGTCCACGGAGAGCATTTTGTCGCACATACCGGCCTCCCGAATCCCGGCGTGAAGCGTGTGTTACGGCAGTACCGCCAGACGTGGGAGCGCCTGCCCATTCCGGTCATCGTTCACCTGATCGCCACCACGCCGGCCGAGACGGCGAAAGCAGCGGAGCAGCTCTCCGGCGTCCAGAATGTCGTTGGCATTGAACTAGGGCTGGTGGACAACGTCACGCCGCAGCGGGCGCTCAATCTGCTGGACGCCGCGCGCGCCGACGGCGACCTGCCGGTGATCGTGCGCGTGCCCTTCACCGGCGTGGACGCGCTCGCGCCGTTGCTCGCAGACCACGGCGCCGATGCCCTGACGCTCACGGCGCCGCCCCGCGCCGTCCTGCCTGCAGCGGAGGCGGCTGACGATAGCGAGGCCCGACGTTATATACGCGGACGGCTCTACGGTCCGGCGCTCTTGCCGCTGCTGCTGAACGTCCTGGCGCGCTGGTGCTCCAAACTGCCGGTCCCGGTCATCGCCTGTGGAGGCATCGCCAGCCTGCAAGACGCCATCGCCTGCCTGGAACTCGGCGCGACGGCGCTGCAAGTCGATGCGTTGCTCTGGCGTGATCCGGCGATGCTGCAACGGATTGCGGAAGGACTGGCGAAATCTGATTCCTCACCACGCTCAGAGTAGACATTCATGGATGTTTGAGGTATGATAAAGACAGGTAAATCGATGTCGCGTGTGTGAGATAGGGAGTTGTGCTATGACTGTGCCTGTCGTTATGATAGAAACGCCTATGCCGGAAGACGTTTATCGCGTGCTTCAGACGCACGGGATATTTCGGGAAAATCTCGTTGAGCAAGCGCAGCGATTGTTGGCAATGCGCTTTTACCGTGAGCGGGTGCTTTCGCTTGGCAAAGCGGCACGTTTGGCAGGGCTGGACCGTTGGGCTTTCATCGAATATCTGTCCGAGAATCAAACGCCGGTGCTAGACTTTGATGACGAAGAACTCCGGGCAGAATTTGCGGCGGTAGAGGAGATCCAGGCGGAGTTACCCGCGTGATTGTCGTTTCAGATGCAACCCCACTGATCGCGTTGGCTAAGATTCATCATCTGCCGCTGCTGCGCGAGCTATTTGGCATCTTGTATGTTCCGCAAGCTGTCTTCGATGAAGTAACTGTCTCTGCGCCAACACGTCCTGGCGCCAATGCCGTGCGTCGCGCAGACTGGATTCAGGTACGTATCCCTGTAGATAAGTCAAAAGTTGCCTATCTGCGCGCCGACTTGGATCCTGGTGAAGCTGAAGCACTAGTCCTCGCTGAAGAACTTCACGCTGATTGGGTATTGATAGATGAGATCAAGGCCCGATTGGCGGCGGAGAGTCTGGGCATCAAATACATTGGAACGGTCGGGCTGCTTCTTCTCGCAAAGCAACGTGGTTATGTGTCTGCCATTAAGCCGCTTCTGGACACATTGCGCTCTCGTAAATTTTATCTCAGTGACCGCGTCTACCAAGGCGTTCTACGTCAGGCAGGGGAGTAGCTGACCTGCAAACCACCGTGGCGGTCGAAGCCGTCCTTCCGCCCGAAATCCGCCTGTCGCTGGATGAGGCGCTGCAACAATTGGAAGCCGGGCTGCAATAGTCTTCTTGACGAAATCCTATAGTACACATAAAATAGTCATAAAAGACACTGAATTTGACATCAAAAAAGGCAACAAAGATGTACACCAAAATTGTGCCGGTCAGCGATTTGCGCCGCAAGACGAGCGACGTGATTGATATGGTGCGCGAGGGGAGCGATGCCGTTTACATCACGCAGCATGGTCGCCCGGTCGTCGTGGTGGTGGATTACACACGCTATGAAGCGCTGTTGACCCAGGTTAAGGTGTTGAGTGAGCACGCCGAGCATCCGGTTTCACCCGCAGCATCTGCGCCCAGTTACACCACGCGCCTGGCAGGTTTACACCAGGGCGTCTGGGAAGGTGTAGACACCGATACTTATCTCCGGCAGGAACGTGACGCTTGGGAAGACTCGCCGAACAGTTAACCGGCCATGCGCGCATCGGGCTGGATACCTGCGTTCTGATTTATCACATCGAACGTCATCCCACGTATTTCCCTCTCACGCAAGGATTGCTTGCGAATATCGAAGCCGGGCATTTGACGGCCATCACCTCTATTCTGGCGCTCATGGAAATAACGGTGCGCCCCTGGCAGTTGCAGCGCAGCGACGCTGTACGGGACTACGAAGAAATCCTGACGCATTTTCCCAATCTGACACTCGTTGACGTAAACCGGGATATCGCCGGTCAGGCTGCACGTCTGCGCGCTCAGTATCGCCTGCGCGCGGCAGATGCGCTGCACGTCGCTACGGCGCTTGTCCACGGGGCGACGGCGTTTATCACGAACGACCGGCAGTTGGCGCAACTGCGAGAAAACGTGCAAGTCATCCTCCTGGAAGATTGCGTTCCGATTTGATGAAGTCCCCCTAACCCCAATACCCGTGAATGAATTTTAAGTTGCAGATAAGCCTAATGGCTGCACATCAATGATTTTTAATTCCTTGACGATGTCGCGCGTTTCAGACTTGTGGGTAGCATTCTTACACG
>Ga0101944_10002613_pt1 | contig 28336 bp, 29 predicted proteins | sample DewCreD2012metaG_FD_75245 | JGI IMG/M metagenome (GOLD analysis project Ga0101944, IMG submission 75245) | Hot spring sediment bacterial and archeal communities from British Columbia, Canada, to study Microbial Dark Matter (Phase II) - Dewar... ... | reverse complement strand
GCGTACACGATGGCTATGTTCAATATGTTGGTCCAATGGGACGGTTTGGAGATTGACGAGGAGGGGGCGATCCATTTTCATTTGGCTCCCTTCAGTCTCTAAAACTAGCACCAAAGGTTATTATGCCTCTCATTATTGAAAAAGTAAACACCAACGACAAGTCGCAGGTGCGTCGCTTTGTGGCGCTTCCGTATCGCTTGTATCGCCAGCATCCGCAATGGGTTCCCCCGCCGCGCCAGGACATTGCGCTGATGCTCAACCGGCAGAAACATCCGTTTTACGAACACTCCGACGCAGACTTTTTTATGGCGCTGCGCGACGGGCAGGTGGTGGGACGGGTTGCAGTGATGGAAAACCGCTCATACAATGCCTATCATCAGGTGAAGCAAGCGCAATTCTACCTGTTCGATTGCGAGGATGACCTGGAGATCGCCACGGCGTTGTTTGAGCACGCCTTCACCTGGGCCAAAGCGCGCGGGCTGGATACCATCGTCGGGCCCAAGGGGTTTGGCCCGCTGGATGGCTACGGATTGCTGGTGGAAGGGTACGAGCATCGTCAGATGATGACGATGATGAATTACAACTACGACTATTACCCGCGTCTGATTGAGGCATTGGGTTTTGAAAAAGAAGTGGATTTCGTCTCCTGCTACTTGAATGCCCAGACGTTCCAGTTGCCGGAGCGTGTCCACCGCATTGTGGCCCGGGTGAAAGAGCGGGCCTCGTTGACCGTGATGCCTTTCAAAAACAAGGCCCATCTCCGTCAGTGGATCAAACCGCTAGGCCACGCGTACAATCAAGCCTTTGTCAACAACTGGGAATACTACCCGCTCAGTGAGAAGGAAGTGGATTTCGTGGTCAACAACATCATTATGGTGGCGGACGCGCGGCTGATCAAGGTCATCATGCACAAGGATCAGATTGTGGGCTTTCTCTTTGGGTTCCCCGACGTGTCGGCGGCGTTGCAGCGGGCGCAGGGACGGCTGACGCCGTGGGCCATTGCCGATTTGCTGCTGGAGATGCGGCGCACGTCCTGGATCGCGCTGAACGGCGCCGGCATCCTGCCGGAATTTCAAGGGGTGGGTGGGAATGCTCTGCTCTACGCCGAAATGGAGAACACGCTGCGCGCCTATCATTTCGCGCACGCCGACCTCACGCAGGTTGCCGAGACCGCCGTGCAGATGCGTCACGATTTAGAAAATGTCGGTGGAAAGATGTACAAAAACCACCGGGTCTATCGTAAGCGCATCTGATCCGTGCTTACTTCATACTAACCGCATACTGTCATCAGCAGATTTTCGACCGATTTACAGCGCACAATCTGCGCACAACCGCTGGTTGTCTATCTGCTGACAGGAATAAGAAAGTTTTACCGCGCGCTTAGTACATCTCACCGCAGAGCCGTAGTGTTCGCAGAGATTTTTTTGGTTTTCTCGGTGTTCTTTGTGTCTCGGCGGTGAGAAAGGAACCCATTCACTCAAATCGGTATAATGTCTCTTGTATAAATCATAAATTATGCTATAATCCTGAACGTAACGGGCGGTTAGCTCAGTTGGTTAGAGCGCTGCGTTGACATCGCAGAGGTCACAAGTTCGAGTCTTGTATCGCCCACACCGCAGGCCGGTTTGTCCGGCCTGCTTTTTTATTGTACAACCGATTGCGCCTTGACAAAATCCCACAACCGGACACAATGCCCCAGAAAACGCTTCTTTGTAAGTAGTCGCATAGTCGTTATAGTCGCATAGTCGAGATGTTATTTTCGGGATGCATGGAGTGTGTTAGGATTGGCGTTTCCTCCGGCAATGGACTCGGAGTTCGGCGAAAAAAGTGAAAATATGTCAGGAGGAATTGATCAAAGAGGTTGTGTATGGTTCACATTCAAGAGTTGATTCGTCGTCTAAGTTATATCGCATTGTTGGGCATGTTCCTGCTTACCGGCTGTGCCACACCCACTATCGGGCCGACGCCCACGCCCACCCGCACGCCTGTTCCGCCCACGCCCACACTGACGCCCACGCCTGTCCCGCCCTCGCCCACGCCGACGCCTGCTTTCCCGGTGACGGTCGGCTGCGCGCCCGGCGTCCCTGAAGGCGTTTGCGGCCGGCTGCGCGCCGCTGCCGCCGAGGCGTCCGCCTATTTCGTCTGGACCGACGATGTGCTGCGCGCCGATACGCTGGTGGATGTCGCCCCCCTGGCTAACGCCGTCCCCCTGGGGAGGTGGACGTATGCCGTCGTTGCGCCCTTCTTCACCGTGGATGACAACGTGACCATCGCCGACGTGCGCACGACGTGGAGCGGAACGCCCGCCGGGCCTTTCACGGAGCGGCCTTTGCTTGTCACCGACGACACCCGCGACGCCCTCAGTACGCTGTGGGGCGCTTCCGCCGAAGGCGCTGTGCAGGTCATTGCCGCTTCAGAATTGCTGACTACGGCGGAGCAACTGAACGCCTGGGCCATCGTCCCGTTCGACGCGCTCGAGCCTCGCTGGAAGGTGCTGCGTGTGGATGGCCTTTCACTGTTGGATAAAGCCGCGGATATGGCGGCCTACCCACTCACCCTGCCCTTCTACTGGGGCAGCGCCGCCCGCCCCGAAACGCTGGGCTTGCTGCCGCGCACGCCCGAAACGTTCACCAATCGCAACCCGGAGGCCATGACCATCGTATTGATGACAGGTGTGACGGCAATGGCACGCGGCACAGGCCGGTTGATGGATACGAAAGGGGTAACCTACCCGGCGCAGGACGTGCTGCCCTGGTTTACCGCCGCCGATATCGTGCACATTAGCAATGAGGTTTCTTTTAAGCCGGATTGTGTGACGGAGGGCAGCGGCACGATGTCGTTTTGCTCGCACGACAGTTACATCGGGCTGCTGGAAGCCATCCATACCAGCGTCATCGAGTTGACCGGCAATCATCTGGTGGACAAAGGCATCGCACCCTTGCAGCACACCCTGGAGATGTACAAAGAACGCGGCTGGCAGTGGTTCGGCGGCGGCGAAAACTACACCGACGCGCGTCAACCGGCCTTGTTTGAACATGGCCCGAACAAGATCGCCTTTATCGGCTGCAACAGCGTCGATAACCCTTACGACTGGGCGACCGACGAACTGCCCGGTGTGTTCTCGTGCCGCCAGCTCGAACGCAAGGCGCTTGATCCCGACGATCTGGCTTACCTGGCAACGACCATCGCGGATTTGCGCGCCCAGGGTTACAATGTGATCTTTACCGTGCAGGAATATGAAACGGAGAGTTACACGCCGTTTATCGGACAGGTGGAAGATTTCCGTACCTTTGCCGATCTCGGTCCGGTTTACGTGCAGGGCAGCCAGGCCCACCAGCCGCAGACGATGGAATTCTACGGCAACACCTTCATCCATTATGGGCTGGGCAATTTCTTCTTCGATCAGATGTGGAATGAGGGGCGGCAGGGATTCGTGAACCGGTTGGTGTTCTACGACAACCGGTTGTTAAGCATCGAGTTGCTGCCGACGTGGCTTGAGGAGTATGGCCGCCCGCGCCCGATGACGGACGATGATCCCAATCCGGCCGCCAACCGGCGCCAATTTTTGCAGATGATGTTCGATCTGCGCTTAAAGTAAGGGCTGGTAAGCGGGGATTGGTAATCGGGGACCAGGCACCGACTGTCTCCTGTTCACCAATGGACCTGTTCCTGAATAAGCCCCGGCCCGGTTTTGGACGCAGATTCGCGCAGATTTCCGCCGATTTCCTGATTGGAGGTACCGATATGGTTTTGAATACGATTAGCAATGTGTTGGACGCGCTCTTTGGCCTGTTGGGCCTGCTTCTGATCGTGCGCCTTGTGTTGCACCTGTTCCGCGTCTCGCCGCAGAACCCGGTGTTGCGCTTTCTCACGCTTGTCACCGACCCGGTGATCACTCTGGCCTACAAAATCCTGGGCATCCCCGACCACCGTCGTTACGATCTTTCCACGTTTGCGTCGCTGGCACTGGCGTTGATTGTCGTCTGGTTGGGGCGCACGTTGATTGTGTGGGTGCTGGAATTGGCGCGCAACGTGCCGGTATGGTTCCGCAATCCTTTCGGCAACCTCGGCGTGATGCTCATCTTCGTCCTGCGGCTCGCCTTCGAGTTGTACAGCCTGGCGCTGCTCGCGCGGGTTCTCTTCGAGTGGATCCGCGTTCCCTATTCCAGCCGTGTGATGCGCTTTTTGTGGGATATCACCGAACCGCTGCTTGCTCCGATTCGCCGTGTGCTGCCGGTGTTTGGCGGGTTGGATTTTTCCCCCCTGATTGCCTTCTTCTTGCTGAACTTCGCACAGCGGTTGGTGTTTATGATGCTGGGGTGGATCTTTTAAGACTTGACGCTCGTTTGACTTTTGCGAGCTAATGAAATACCATTGAAGCGAAGAGGTGACAACTGGTAGGATAAATAGGGATGCTAGAATTCGAGATCCTTGGCGGAATTGACGATATTGAGATCATTGCGGCAGGCCAGGGTGTTTACATGCGGCGCTATTTAGAGCGCACTTACGGCAAAGGGCGCTGGCGAAAGATGAAGGGGATAGCAACGGTACAACTTGCAGACGGGACAGTCTGCAAGGCTGAGATTCATTGGTTCGAAGCGCATGGCATAGGTCGTAAGGATTTCAAAATCAAGAGGATGATTCGATGAGTAGATTTGTGCTTTGTATTGATAACAAAAGCAACCCGGTTAGCCTGATCCTGGGCAAAGTCTATCGCACGCTGCCTGATGCAGATGCGGAGTTGCATAATATGCTTCGTGTCATTGATGAAGACAGGTCAGAGCCTGACGGTTATCTTTACCCGGCATCCATATTTGTCCCTATTGATTTGCCTGAAATTGCGGAACGTGTGCTGATGGCAGCAAGCAGGGAATGGCGTGTACCATCTCCTAGTTTTGGGTAGTGCATTTGTACCTTCCAGGAGGCTGCACGGGTATTATGTTGCATTTTCCCCAATCAATGACCATGGCCCACTCCATGTGATCTTCACCCGCGCTAGCCGCCCGTGCCAGTCCCCTTCCGCCGGGAAGAAGACCAGCCGGTCGGTGCGGGTGCGCCCGACCCAACGATCGTTTTTTGCGTTGCGCCCTTCGACCAGCACGTCAACGGTCTGGCCAAGATAGCGGGCGTTCAGTTCTTCTAGCACAGCCGCTTGCAGGTCATCCAGCGCCTTGCGGCGACGCTCTTTCTCGGCGCGGGGCAAGTCGTCGTTCATCGTGCGCGTGGCGACGGTCAGCGGGCGCGCCGAATAACGCGCGATGTGGGCCTTGTCCAGCTTCAATTCCGCCAGCAAATCGTAGGTGTGCTGGAACTGCGTCTCGGTCTCGCCGGGAAACCCCACAATGATGTCGGTGGCGATGGAGACGCCGGGGATCATTTCCCGCAGGCGCGCCACCAGCCGCCGGTAGTCGTCCACCGTGTAACCCCGCCGCATACGCGCCAGCACTTCGTCGTCGCCGGATTGGATGGGGACTTCGATGTGTTCGCAGACTTTGGGCAGTTCGGCCACGGCCCGCAGCAGATCGTCCTTCATCCAGTTGGGATGGCTGGTGAGGAAGCGCAGCCGTTCCAGCCCCTCGATCTCATGCACCTGCCGCAACAGGGTGACGAGTGGGGTTTCCGCCGCCCCCGCAAATTCAGGCAGGTCATAGCCGTAGCGATCCACAATCTGGCCGAGCAACGTGATTTCCTTGACGCCCTGTGCCACCATCTGCCGCGCTTCGGCCAGAATCGCCTGCGGCGGGCGGCTGCGTTCTGCGCCGCGGCGGTAAGGGATGACACAATACGTGCAGGCGTGCGAACAGCCGAGTACGATGGGCAAGTGCGCGCTGACGATGTGTTCCTGCTCCGACGGGGGGAGGATCGTGTCGACGCGACCGAGTGCCAGTCGCCGGGCTTCCGCGTCGGCGATGAGCGTTTGCGCTTCATCCAGGTGTCCGCGCTCGGCGAGCAGTGCCCACAGTTCGGTGGGATCGGAAGGCGGCAAGAAGACGTCCACCCAGGGGAAGCGCTTTTCCAGGGCCGTCGTTGCTTTCACGCCGACCATACAGCCCATCAGCGCGAGAATCCGCTCCGGGTAGCGTTCTTTGACGCGCCTCAGTTGGTTCAAGCGGCCCACGGCTTTGTCTTCCGGCTGTTGGCGCACCACGCACGTGTTGAGAATGATGACGTCGGCGTCTTCCGCGCGCTCGGCGGGGGTATACCCCAGTCGTTCCAGCCCGGCAGCGACGCGCTGCGAGTCGGCGGTGTTCATCTGGCAACCGATTGTCCAAATGTGATATTGCATCTTGATGGTGTTCCTTTATCGTAGTTGAACAAGCGGCGGATTGTATTCATCCGCCGCTCGCACACTATACCACATTTCGAACAAAATTAACGTCGTTCCCACTCCTTCGTTGCAGCGCGGATCAATGCCTGGACGTCGGCGTCGGGGATCTCGTTTACGTCGAAGTAAATCATATCATCGATGACAAATTGCACTCCGCCGCTTGGAGAATTTTGTAGCTTGATGGCGCGTTGGGCCAAGGCGGGAATTTGCGCCTGCATTTGTGCTACGATCTCACCGATCTCGCGTGCCAGATCGATAGCCGGCATCAGTCTTGGCATAGCATCGGGACGCTTGAGTACCGAATCGCCTTTGAAGAGGCCGCGCAGTCTATCCGAGGGGGATGACCTGGTAGCAGCATCAAACGGCAACGGTGTCTCTGGCGAGACTGGTTTTTCTGCCGGTGGAATGCGGTTTTCTGGCATGGTTGGCGCAGACGCCGGTGGCATGGGCATGATGTCCCCCTGCGCAGCAGGCTCGGGCCCCGGTTGTGGCGGCGTAGGTGGTTTCCTGCCCGCCTGCTCTTTCTGGACGTAGCTGCGGGCAAAGGCCACGACTTCCTTCAATCCGGCGACCACATCCTGGCGCACGGCTTCATCGGGGACCGCTTCCAGGTTTGGGTAATGCTTGCCGTTGACCGTGATCTCCCACGCGCCATCGGACGCCCGGGCGACCGCCAGCAGAGGCGCCTCGCGCGGCACTGCACTGAATAGCGGCTCGTTGTCCTGCGTTGCTTTGTCTGGCGTGAATTGCTTCTTGTAACGCATCTTGAAAATGACCCACGCGAGCCAGAACGTGATTACAACAATACCGATCAGTAAGAAGATGAGCATGGGGAGCAGGAAATCTATAGACTCCAACATTTTCTACCTCCTCGAAAATGTCAACGGATTTAACAGACAAAACGGATTGGAAAATCCGCTAGACTTTGTTCAATCCGTTGACAGATTTTTTACCGCTCGTTGGGACGAAATCCCTCACAGAGACTGCTGGCGGAAATCATTTCACATTTTTTCGTATTCACCGACGAGATGGACGCGCCAGGTTGCCGGGAGCAACATTTCCAGGCAGATCGCCAAAGCAAAGACGGCATCCGCCAGCACGAAGTAGGAGGGATCATCCACCCACTCCAGTTGGACGAGACGCAAGCCGGTCTGCAGCGCCAGGCGTTCCAGCGTCTCGAATGTATTGGCCCGATAGTGGACCGGGAACGTATCTGCCGCCGCGCGCCCGTAGATGGCGTTCACCAGTGGCGCTTGCACGGTTCTGAGCCGCGCCAGCCATGCGCTCGCCCGCGGGATAGGATGATCACGGTTGGGCGTCAGAAAGAAGAACCGCCCACCCGGCCGCAGCACACGTGCGATCTCTCGCCAGGTGACCAGGGGTTGGGGCAGATGTTCCAGCACCCACGACGCCACCACCATATCGAACACGGCATCGGCAAAGGGCAGCCGCTCGGAAAGTACCTGACTGCGTGGCAAATCCACGGTGCGATGTTCTTCTAGCGAGCGCCAATCGGGATCGCAACCGCACCATCGCCCGGTCACGCCGAGCCGCTCGACGACGCCCCCGCGCCCGCATCCCAGGTCCAGCACGCGGCTGTTGGGCGTGAGTCGCGCCGCGATCCGGCGCTGGAAGCGCGCCGTCGCGTGTTCCCAGCCTGGCTTCAGGGCTGCGTAACGGCGGCGGTAATGCTCCAGGTCGGTGGACCGGCCTCCCCGATCTTCAGCAACCATGGTTTTATTTTATGCCTGTTGGAGAAAAGTTCAATTTTCTCGTTCCAGTCGTGCCAACAGCGGCGGCAGGAGCACGTCCCAATCGTAGGCGTGGGCGTAGGCGCGGGCGCGCGCTTCCCACTGCGCGCGTGCGGCGGCATCCAGCGCCAGGCGAATGCACGCCTCGGCGAAGGCCGCCGGATCGTCGGCCAGCAGCATTGCCTCTTCCGGGCGGAGGAACCCTTCCGCGCCGAGCGTGGTGGAAACGATGGCTTTGCCCATCGAGGTGGCTTCCAGCAGCTTGAGGCGCGTGCCGCCGCCGACCAGCAGCGGGACGATGTAGACGGTCGCCGCGTTGATGTAGGGCCGTGTGTCGGGCACGGGGCCGGTGATGATGAAGCCGGGCAGTTCGCGCAGCGCATCAAGACGACGATGCGGCTGGCGGCCCACAAAGTAGACATGGGCATCGGGCAGGGCGGCGTGAATGTGGGGCCACACCTCTGTGGCGAACCACAGCGCGCCATCGACGTTGGGGCGGAAGTCCATGGTGCCGGTGAAGACAAAGGCCGGTTGGTGCAGGTCGGCTTTGTCGGTGAAGCCGGCATATTCGGCCACCGTGATGCCGTTGGGAATCACGAGTGGGTCGAGCGTGGGGACGACGCGCCGCAGCGCCTGCGCGTCCGCCTCAGACACGGCGATCACCAGATCGGCGCGGCGGCAGATGGCGGTTTCGTAGCGGCGCAGCCGTCGCCATTGGATGGCGGAATAGAGCGCGGCCGGCCAGCGACGCGGGCGGCGCAGGTCGGCGGAACCGGCGCGTTTTTGCAGGAGGTATTCGCAGTTGTGATCGTCGAAGGCGATGGAGGGTAGACGGTAGACGGTAGACGGTAGACGGGGGAGGAGGTCAAGGTAGGGAGCCATTTCGAGGCCTTCGATTTGAATCCAGTCGAAGGGGCAGGTGTCCAGCCAGGTTTGCATCTGTTGGCGGAAGGCAGGGCTTGCCAGGCGCAGGGTGAGGTCGGGGCGGCGGGTAGTGAGCAGGTCGCGCAGGCGGTCGCGGGTGGTGCGGGTAGGCTGCGGGATGATGGCGACGCGTTCGACGATGTCCGTCAATGGCGCTGGCGGTTCGAGCGCCTGGTCGGGGGCGGCGAAAGTGAGCAGCGACACGCGATGCTGGGCCGCCAGTCCGCGCAGAATGCCCCAGTTGCGCAGAGCCGTCCCCTGGCGCGGCGGGTAGGGAACCTGGGGGGTGAGCAACAGGATGTGGGCCATGGTTGCGGTTAGCGCAGACGCATCCGGTAAATAATTGCGCCGAGGACGAGGGGGAGATGGATCAACGTGAAGAAGATGTTCAAGATCCCCCAGAAACTTCCGGTCATGAACACGAGTATACCACCAAAGGTATATATAAGTAGCATCGGCAGGTTACCGATGATGACAGCGGCAACGACAACCTTCCACAAGTGACGATTTCGCCGGCGGTGGGTCAGATACGAAACGACCTCGACGATGATCGTCCCTGCTAACGGTGATACGACGAAAATATACCAGGGCGCATAAGGAAGGAATGGAATCAGGCTCGCTACAGCGCCGAGCACAAGCGCGACCACAGCAGCGATGATAAAATCGTAACTGTGGGCCGTGTCGAAACGTTTGATGTGGTTTTTGCGACACTCGGGGCAGATATAGCCGGTGGGCGTGCGCCGCGCGCATTTGCTGCAGATCGGCGCGCCGCACTGATAACAGCGCAGCGCCGTCTCCATTTTGGGATGCCATTTGCAATACAAAATCTCATCAGAGATTTCTTGAATCATAAGTTCATCCTTCGTCATAGGCCATTCCCTACTCTTCATTCCGCGGGGTCAGCCGGGAGACCAGCGTACAATAGAAGTCGCAGCGGTTGCGCAGGCGTAGAAAGCGCGCCTGGAGCGGGCTACGTTCGACACGCACCACGTCGCCGTTGTGCAATTCGCCCTCCATACGTCCATCCACGGTGAGCATACCGGGGATTTCGGTGTTGACTTTCACCTCAACCACGGCATCGGCATCGAGCACGAGCGGGCGTTCCAGGCTGAGATGGGGGGCTGCCGGGACGAGTAGGAAACTATTGTGCCAGGGCGGAAGGATAGGGCCACCGGCAGCGTAAGCATACGCCGTCGAACCGGTGGCTGTTGCCAAAATCAGCCCGTCGGCCACGTAGCGGGTAACGAAGGCGCCATCAATCCTCGTTTCCAGGCGCATTGTGCGCGCCAGGGCGCCGCGACTGATGACGGCGTCGTTGAGCGCATCTTCCTGTGCGATGGGGGCGGCGTCGCGCCGCAAAGTAACGCGCAACATGGCGCGGTTCTCAACCCAGCCTTCGCCGGCCAGGATGCGCGTGAGGACGTCTTGCCACGTCGCCGGGGATGCCTCGGTGAGAAAGCCCACCCGCCCCAGATTGATGCCCAGGACCGGCACGCCGGCCGGCGCGGCGCGCTGCATCGTGCGCAGAATCGTTCCATCACCGCCCAACGTCACAAACAAATCGGCCGGTGCCTGAATGGGGACGCTTTCTTGCCCGGCGCACAGCCAGGCGTCAACCTGCCGCGCCGTCAACCAGGCGAGAATATCTTCGCCCAAAATGCGCGCGGCTTCGACATGCGGGTTGTAAATTAAGCCGATGGTATACAATCTACTTCGTTTTTAGCTGTTGTGGTATTTCAGACAATGGCACTGTCTGTTGCTCACCGCTCGCCATATCCCGCAGCACCACCACGCCTTGCGCGATTTCGTCCTCGCCGATGATGACGGCAAAACGCGCGCCGCGCTTGTCGGCCTGGCGCAACTGCGATTTGAGGCTGCCGCTCATGGCGATCTGTGCGCCGATGCCGGCTTCGTGCAGGCGCACCAACAGCCGAACGGCGTGCAGCCGCGCGGCGTCGCCCAGGTAGGCAATGAAAACCGGCGGTGACGGCACAACCGGCGCGGGGATGTGCTGCGCTTTCAACAACAGCACGGTGCGCTCGATGCCGGCCGCAAATCCGACGCCAGGCGTGGGCGATCCGCCGAGCAGTTCGATCAACCCGTCGTAGCGTCCCCCGCCGCAGATGGCGCTCTGCGCGCCGATGCCCTCCGCCCACACCTCGAAGACCGTCTTGGTGTAGTAGTCCAGGCCGCGCACCAGCCGGTGATTGATGGTGTACGGCTTGCCCAGATCGTCCAGGTAGGTGCGCAGCTCGGCGAAGTGCGCGGCGCAATCGGCGCAGACGTGGTCGATCATCTTGGGGGCGCTGGCGATCACCGGTTGGCACTGCTCGCGTTTGCAGTCCAGCACGCGCAGCGGGTTCTTGTCGATGCGCAGTTTGCAATCGTCACAAATCTTGTGGTGGTGTGCCTGATAGTGCGCGCGCAGGTGTTCGATGTAGCCGGGACGGCACGCGGGACAGCCGGTGGTGTTCAACTGGAAGGCGAGATTGCTGAAGCCAAGCCTGGCGTAGATGTCCCAGGCGATCAGCATGATTTCAAGGTCGGCCAGGGGGCTTTGTTCGCCCAGAATTTCGGCGTTGAACTGGTGCAACTGGCGATACCGCCCGGCCTGGGGACGCTCGTAACGGAAGACCGGCCCGGTGCTATATAGTTTGACCGGCTTGGGCAGCACGTGCATCCCGTTTTCGATGTAGGCGCGCATCACGCCGGCGGTGAATTCGGGGCGCAGGGTGATATCGTTGCCGCCCTTGTCCTTGAACGAGTACATCTCTTTATCCACAATGTCGGTGCCGGCGCCGACACCGCGCGCGAAGACTTCGGTCGTCTCGAAGATGGGGACGTCGATGCGCGCAAAGCCGTAGTCGCGGGCGACGGTCGCCACGCACGCCAGGACGTGTTCCCAATAGGGTTGATCCTCCGGCAGAATGTCCTGCGTACCGGTTGGTCGGGTGAATTTTGCCATCGTAGCCTCACTTGATAAAAGAATAACCAGGGGTGATTATAGGGCATAATGCGTAAAACGTAAAGGGTAAAACGTAAAGCGTAAAGCGTAAAACGTAAAGGGTAAAGCGTAAGGTGTGGATGCCTTACGTTTTACGTTTTTACTTTTTACGTTTTGCGTTTTACGTTTTGCGTTTTACGAAGTATAATGCGCCTGGAGTTGGATCGTATCATAACCTCGTCGCAACGAGGGAAAAGGAATGGAGCGTTATGAATCTGAAAGAAGTTATCGACGTCATCGACGGGGAATTGTTGGTGGATGCGCCTGTCAACATCGATATTCGCAACGCATGTTGCTCGGATTTGATGAGCGATGTGTTGATGTTTGTCAAACCCAATATGTTGTTGATCACCGGCTTGACGAATCCGCAGTCTGTCCGCACGGCGGATATGGCCGAAGTGCCGGTCATCGTGTTTGTGCGCGGCAAGTACCCGGCGGCGGAGACGCTGGCGCTGGCCGAGGAGTTAGGCATCGCGGTGGTTCTGTCGGCCTACACAATGTTCGAGACGGCCGGCCTGCTGTACCAGGCCGGGCTGCGTGGGCTTGGTAAGCTGCCGATCGTGCGGCAACGATGAAAAGTCGCTTCACGCTCCTCAGTCTCCTGGGCGGAGACGGTGGCCTCGGTAAAGTTCACGAACTGATCCGGGAGATCCGGGTCGGGCGCGTGATGACGACCGCGCTGTTTACAGTTGCCCCGGATAATCTGATGAGCGAATTGAAGGAACTGATGCGCGAGCATCACATTTCCGGCGTGCCGGTGGTCGAAAACGGCGCGCTGGCCGGCATTGTGAGCATCGAGGACCTGATCCACGCGCTGGAAGCGGGCAAGCTGGACAGTCCGGTGCGGGATTTTATGACCAGTGGTAATTTGATCGTCGCGCGCGCCAACGAGCCGGTGATGGAGGCCGTGCGTCGGTTCGAGGCCACCAAAATCGGGCGGATGCCGGTGCTCGATACGCAGGATAACCTGGTAGGTATCCTGACCCGCGGCGACATTATCGAGGCGCTGCTCAGCGCCCTGCAGGAAGTCTACAGCGAGGCCGAGCGCATCCAGGAGCGGCCGGGGTATTTCTTCGAGGCGCTGGAATCCGATTCCACCAGCCTGGTTTTGCGCTACAACGTGAAACGCCTCGATTTCGCGCGCGGCGGCGACGCTTCGGCTAAAATCAAGCAGGCGCTCTTGCGGATTGGCGCGTCGCCCCTCCTGGCGCGGCGGGTCGCCATCGCCACCTACGAGGCGGAAATCAACCTCATCATTCACACCGACAACGGCGGGACCATCACCGCCGACATCAAACCCTACGAGATTAGCGTGCTGGCGGAAGATCGCGGCCCCGGCATCCCGGACGTGGAACTGGCGCGCCAGCCGGGGTATTCCACTGCCACGCCGGAAATCCGGGAAATGGGCTTTGGCGCCGGGATGGGCCTGGTGAACATCGAACGTTGCACCGACGATATGAACATCTGGTCGGCGGTGGGAATTGGCACGCGCTTGCAGATGATTTTCCGGGTCTCTCCCGAGGAGGCCAAGCCCGCCGAAGCCGGCTGATTTCTACTCCAAAGCTTCACATATTCTAACCGCGAATCACGCGAATCTTCGCTAATTTCTTAAAGATTCGCATGAATTAGCGCGATTAGCGGTTCATTTTCGAAGGAGCCAACGTATGCAAATTGGTGAGATTGTGGAAAAGTTGGGATTGACGGTATTGGTCGGGGCGGATAACCTGAAAGTCGACGTGACCGGCGGCTACGTGGCGGACTTGTTAAGCTGCGTGATTGCCGGTGCGAAACCCCACGATCTGTGGGTGACGCTACAAACGCACGTCAACATCGTTGCCGTAGCCGGACTCAAGGAAGTCGCGGCCATTGTCGTGGCCGAGGGCGCCGTTGTGCCCGAGGCGACGCTGGAAAAGGCCGCGCAGCAAGGCGTGGTGATGCTCTCCAGCCCCCTGCCCGTCTACGAAACGGTCAAACAACTGGTCGCGCTGGGCCTCTAGCGCGCAGGGGCGTAGCCCCAGGTACACGGATGCGCGAGTACCACGTCGATCTGCACATTCATACCGTCCTGTCGGCATGTGCAGAGGTGGAGATGATCCCTCCCCTGATCGTCGAAGAAGCTCTCCAAAAGGGCTTGCACGTCATCGCCATCACCGATCACAACGCGACAGGCAACGTCGCCGCGGTGATGCAGGCCGCAGTGGGGACGGGGCTGGTTGTTCTGCCGGGCATGGAGCTGCTCACGCAAGAGGAAGTCGATGTGCTGTGCATCTTCGACACGCTTGAGCAGACGCAGGCATGGCAGGCGCAGGTGGATGGCTGGTTGCTGCCGCTGGATAACGACGCCGAACACTTTGGCCCCCAGTTTTTGGTCGATGCCGCCGGCGATTTTGTGGGCGAAGATACGCGGATGCGCAAGGCCCCGGCCCGCGTGGGCATTGAAGAGGCGGCGCGCGCCGTCCATGCGCTGGGCGGCCTGGTGATTCCCGCCCACGTGGAACGCGATGTGTACGGCCTGTTGTACGTCCTCGGCTTCTGGCCGCCCGACCTGGAGGCCGACGCCGCCGAAGTTTCACACAACCTGCGCCCCAGCCAGGCTTACGCGCAGTACCTCTCATTGCAGAACGTCCCCATCATCTCCAACTCCGACGCGCACTTTTTGGACTGGATCGGCCACACGCGCACGGTGTTCCGGCTGGAAGAACCGCCGTCGGTGGCAAGTTTGCGGGCGGCGTTGCGGCTGGGGACAAGGGGCGCGGAACGCGGATTCTATGTCCCGTGAGGTAGAGCTACGGCGCAGCAGGATTGGTTTTGCGCCCCAGGCGGGGCAGATAGCGGGGTGTGCGCGCCATATACTCGGCATAACCGGGCAAACGTTCAACGAGCAACTTTTCCTCCCGACGCGTGGCCTGCGAAAAGTCCACGAAAGCGTAGATAACGACCAACAACATCGGCAACGAGGGGTTAATCAACGCTAATCCTATTGCCAGTGCAAAATAGGCGGTGTATAGGGGATGACGGATGTAGGCATAAGGTCCATCCGTTATCAAATACTGACCCGGCTGGATTTCCACCCGTTCCCCGTAAAATTGCCCCAGATGTAGCCGCCCCCACCAATACAGCGCCAGTGCGCCGGCAATCAACACCAGCCCCCCGATCTGCACGGCCAATCCCCACCATTCCCGCGTGTATACTCCCAGGCCGGGTAGAACAACGGGCTGCACAGTCAAAAATAGTGCTGCGGTCACCGCAATGGCCGTATATCCCCAGTTCCGGCTACTGCCGTAGGCGCGCAATCGGTCGTAGTGACGGATCAACAATGAATCCACAACGTAAAAAATGACGATGACGGCCAGAATCACCGCCGCTTGCACTATACCGGTGAACATCTCCTGCACCTCCTTTCTCCTGCGACATATTTCATTGTGAACCGTGTTTGATGTTAACATAAACTCTTCAGGTCGTCAAGCTTTGTCAATCTGTTGGGTGCATTTCAGAATAGGGGCGACTTTTCTTAAATTGCACCGCAGAGCACGCAGCGTCCGCAGAGTTACCGGAAATTTCTCCGCGCTCTCAGCGAACTCTGCGGTTAAATAAGACGTTTATCTGGCTTTTGCCCCCGAATTGAAATGCACCCCAATCTGTTGCGCAGCGTCTTATCCTTTTCGCTTCAAGGGGGATGTCAGTTCCCCAGATGCCGAACGAGTTGATACTGTCATCGTCAAAGATATACCAGGCACACGGTAAAATTTCCTTATTCCTGTCAGCAGATGGGCAACCAGCGGTTGCACGCAGATTTAGCAGATTATGCGCTGTCGATCGGTCAAAAATCTGCTTAATCGGCTAAATCTGCTGATGAAAATGGCAATTTTAGTGTGCGGTTAGTATAGTATGGCGGCGGCGTTGCCTCAACCCATCGCGTGGATCACAAACACTGATTTGCGCTAATCATACATTCTCCTGTGTTTCCGGCCTCCCCTTGTTGTAAACCCTGAGTTTAACGGTAAAATGACGCGCGGAAGACTTTTATAGTTGACTTACACTTGGCCTGTAGTCACTTTGAGGTATACTCAGGCGTGTAGATTTGATCGACATTGTGAGTATCATAGTATCGAGGTGAAAACGTATGAGCGTAGCTTTCAACCAACCTTCGCAATTTGTGGATTTAGCCCCCGAGCATAAAGTCGTTTTAGACAAGATCCTCGCCGAGAACAAAGAAAAACCCGGTGCAACAATGCTGGTCCTGACGTTGGTGCAGGAACAACTCGGTTTTGTTTCCCTGGAAATGCAGCAGTATATCTCGCGTGAATTGGGCATCCCCCTCAGCCACCTGTACGGCGTACTGACCTTCTATTCCTCCTTCCGTATGCAGCCAATCGGCCGTCACAAGGTCAGCATTTGCCTGGGGACGGCGTGCTACGTGCGCGGCGGGCCGACGGTGGTGGAGAAGTTCCAGCAGGTGTTGGGTGTCAAGGTCAACGAAACCACGCCCGACAACCGCTTCACTTTGGAAATCTGCCGCTGCGTGGGGGCGTGTTCGCAAGCGCCTGTGGTGATGATTGACGACGACATCGTTGGGCAGGTCAATCCCCAGGACGTCGCCAAGATTTTGCGTAAATACGAATGACGATTTTCCGCGATCTCTCTCAGCACATTCTCGACATCGCTGAGAACGGCGTCAAAGCCGGCGCGACGTTGCTGCACATTACCATCGAAGAAAATTTTGCCGCCGATACCCTGCGCATCGTCGTGCAGGACAACGGCAGCGGGATGAACGCCGAAACTCTGGCGAAAGTGGAAGACCCGTGGTTCACCACCCGCACCACCCGCAACGTGGGATTGGGCATCCCGTTTTTCAAGCAGGCGGCGGAAATGTGCGGTGGAAGTTTCCGCATTACATCGGAGCCGGGCGTGGGCACGATCACCGAAGCCACCTTCCAGCACAGCCACATCGACCGCCCGCCCCTGGGTGACCTGGCGGGGACGCTGCTGTGTATGATCGTCGGCTTCGTCGGCGTGGACGTGCTCTACGAACATCGCGTAGACGGCCGCACCTTCACCCTGGACACCCGCGAAATCCGCGCCGTCCTGGGCGACGACGTCCCCTTCTCCGACCCGGACGTGCTGGCTTTTCTCAACGAGAGCCTGCATGACGGGCAGGTATTGTTGCAGGGAGAAACGAATTAACCTTTCTTAAATCCGTTAAAATCCGTTTAATCCGTTGACATTTTTAGGAGGTCATTGTGAAAAGTTTAGAAGAACTACAAAAAATCAAAGAACGTGCGTTGCAGCGCCGCAAGCTGGCCGGCGAGGGCGCGCGTGCGCGCATCATCGTGGCGATGGGCACCACCGGCATCGCCGCCGGCGCCCGCGATACGATGGCAGCGATCTTGAAGGAACTGGAAAAGCGTGGCATCACCGACGTGGTCGTCACCCAGACCGGCAGTGCCGGCATGAGCACCTACGAGCCGGTCGTCCAGGTGCAGGTGGGCGACGGCGAACTGGTCACCTACGGCAACGTTGACGCTGCGCGCGCGGCAACCTTGATCGAGAAGCATGTGCTAGGTGGCGAGGTTGTGGCCGAGTGGCAGGTCAAATAAGGAGGAACTATGGCTTATCGCGCCAACATTCTAATCAATAGCGACGCTCCCGGCGCCGAGGCCGTCTACGGGGCGTTCCTGGATGAACTCCAGGAACTGGCGTTGCGCGACGAGGTGCAGGTGTTGATGACCTCCGGGCTGGGCGTCGGCGGGCGGGGCGTCGAGGCCATCGTCTACCCCGACAGCGTGCGCTACGTCAACCTGACGCCGGACGACGTCGCCCGCATTGCGGAGGAACACCTGCTCAAAGGTCGCCCGGTGCTGGCCCTCACGCAGGCCGCTCCAAAGGTCACGCCGTTGCCCCCGCCCGCGCCGAAAGAGGTGCGCGTGGTGCTGCGCAACGTCGGCAAGATCAACCCCTTCGACATTGAGGACTATATCGCCGAGGACGGCTACGCGGCATTGGCGAAAGTGCTGACCACGATGACGCCGGAGCAGGTGCTCGATGTGCTGAAAGCTTCTGGCCTGCGTGGGCGCGGCGGCGCGGGCTTCCCCACCTATCTCAAGTGGACGTTCGCCCGCAACAGCCCCAACAAGCCCAAGTACCTGATCTGCAACGGCGACGAAGGCGATCCCGGCGCGTTCATGAACCGCAGCGTGTTGGAAGGTGACCCCCATTCCGTCATCGAGGGCATGGCGATTGCCGCCTACGTCATCGGGGCCGAGCGGGGTTATTTCTACGTCCGCGCCGAATATCCCATTGCCATTCGCACGCTGCGCGTGGCGCTGGAACAGGCGCGTGAGTACGGCTTTATCGGGAAGGACATTTTCGGTACCGGCTTCAACTTCGATCTCGAAATTCGCATGGGCGCGGGGGCGTTCGTCTGCGGCGAGGAAACCGCGTTGATGCGCTCCATCGAAGGGCAGCGCGGTATGCCGAGCACGCGTCCGCCGTTCCCTGCCGTTTCGGGCCTGTGGAAGCAGCCGACAAACATCAACAACGTCGAGACCTACGCCAACGTGCCGCAAATTCTGCTCAAAGGCGGTGAGTGGTTCGCCTCGATGGGCACCGAGAAAAGCAAGGGCACCAAGACCTTCGCGATTGCCGGTAAAGTGAAACACACCGGCTTGATCGAAGTGCCGTTAGGCGTCACCATCCGCGAGATCGTGTACGACATCGGCGGCGGCATCCTCAATGACAAAAAGTTCAAGGCTGTGCAAACCGGCGGCCCGATGGGCGGCTGCATCCCCGAACAATACCTCGATCTGCCGGTAGACTACGAATCGCTGGCCTCGGTCGGCTCCATTATGGGGTCGGGCGGCTTCGTGGTGATGGACGAAGACACCTGTATGGTGGATATTGCCCGCTTCTTCATGGATTTCGTGCAGGATGAGTCCTGCGGCAAGTGCGTGCCCTGTCGCGTCGGCACGCGCCGGATGCTGGAAATCCTCAACGACATTTGTGAAGGTCGCGGTCAGCCTGGCGACATCGAACTGCTGGAAGAAATGGGCAAATCCATTATGCGCGGGTCGCTCTGCGGTCTGGGAGCCGGCGCGCCGAACCCCGTGATGAGCACGATCAAGTATTTCCGCCACGAGTACGAAGCGCACATCTACGAGAAAAAGTGCCCGGCGAAGGTCTGCCGCGCGCTGATCGAGTACAAAGTCGATCCCGACCTGTGCATCGGCTGCACGCGCTGCGCGCGCAACTGCCCGGTCAATGCGATTGCCGGCAAGCCGAAGGAGAAACACGTCATCGACCCGACGATCTGCATCCGCTGCGGCATCTGCAAGCAAGTGTGCCCGGTGGCGGCGATTGATGTCTATTAGGGAGTGAAGAGTAAAGAGTAAGGAGTAAAGAGTAAGGAGTGAGGAGCACCCATTACTCATTTCTCATTACTCATTTCTCATTACTCATTTCCCATTACTCATTTCTCATTTCTCATAACCCAAACAGGGAGAAGAATATGCCAGAATGTTCAACTGTGAATGAAATTATAGAAAAGTACGGGGGTGACCGCGAGGCGTTGGTGGAGATTTTGCGGGATGTCAGCCAGGCCAATGGGTACGTTACCCCAGAGGACCTGGCGACGATCGCGCAACGGTTGGGCCTGCCCCAGAGCCAGGTGTATAGTGTCGCCAGCTTCTACAGCCTCATCAGCCTCAAGCCATTAGGGAAACACGTGATCCGCTTCTGCCAGGACGCGCCGTGTCACGTCGCCGGCGGGCGGGAAGTGTGGGAAGTGTTGGAGCAGACGTTGGGCATCCCCTTCGGCGCGACCACTCCCGACGGTACGTGGACGCTGCTCCCCACCAGTTGCATCGGCGCGTGTTCGGTTGGCCCGGTGATGATGGTGGATGACGAAATCTACGGCAATCTGACGCCCGACCGGGTGCGTGAGATTCTGGCGCAGGTAGGAGGTGGCTTATGATCCGCGCGACGATTTTGGTTTCCGGCGATCCTCAGAGCCTCAGTCGCGGCGCGGAGGAGGTAAAACTCGCTATCGAAGCGGAACTCTCGTTCTACGGTCTGGAAAACGAGATTGAAGTGGGCTTTGGTGGGGGAGTCACGCGCGTTGATGTGTTGCCCACCGTCAGCATCTACCCGGAAGGCGTGATCTACGGCCCGGTCAAGCCGGGCGATGGCGCGTTCATTGTGGAGGAGCACCTCTACAAAGGGCGCGTCGTGGAACATTTGTTGCTCCCATCGGACGCGCTGGTGAGTGGGCAACTGGCATCTCTGCCGGCCGGTAAGGAGGGCAAGCGTTACGCCGAAAAGCGCGTGCTGTTGCGGCGTGTCGGCGTCATTGATCCGTACAGCATCGAGGATTACGTGGCGCACGATGGGTACTTCGCTCTGGGACAGGCGCTCAGTACGATGACGCCCGCGCAAGTGCTCAACATTGTCCGCGAGTCCGGTTTGCAGGGCCGCGGTGGCGCGGGATTCCCCACCGGCCTCAAGTGGTCATTCGTCGCCAGTCGCGCGGAGGCAACGAAGTATATTGTCTGCAACGCCGATGAATCTGAGCCGGGCACGTTCAAGGATCGCATGATCCTGGAAGGCGACCCGCACGCCGTCCTCGAAGGGATGGCGTTGGCCGGGTACGCGGTGGGCGCGCACGAAGGCTGGATTTACATCCGCGGCGAGTACGTGCTCTCGAAAGAGCGGCTGGAACAGGCCATTCACCAGGCGGAAGAACTCGGCGTGCTGGGCGACAACATTATGGGCAGTGGGTTCTCGTTCCACATCCACGTCCACGCGGGCGCGGGGGCTTACGTCTGCGGGGAGGAAACGGCGCTGCTAGAAAGCATGGAAGGCAAGCGTGGGACGCCCCGCATCCGCCCGCCGTATCCCACCGTGTACGGCTATCACGGGATGCCCACCGTGGTCAACAACGTGGAGACGCTGGCGAACGTCCCGCCGATTGTGCTCAACGGCGCGGCGTGGTATCGCACGCTCGGTACCAAGCGCAGCCCCGGCACCAAGCTGTACTCGGTGATGGGCGATGTGAACGTCACCGGCCTGATCGAGGTCCCGATGGGGATCACCCTGCGTGAAGTCGTGGACATCTATGCCGGAGGGATGAAAGCCGGCAAGACCTTCAAGTGCGCGCAGACCGGTGGCTCATCCGGTAGCATTATCCCGGCCGCCTTGTTGGATGTTCCGATGGATTTTGCCAGTATGGCGGAGAAGGGCGCTTCTTTGGGCAGCGGCGCGCTTCTGATTTGCGGGGACGATACGGATATCGTCGATTTGGCCTACACGTTGGTGCGCTTCTTCAAAACGGAGTCGTGCGGCAAGTGTGTTCCTTGTCGCGTGGGTACAGCGCAAATGCTGGAAGCGTTGGATCGTTTGCGTCAAGGATATGCCCGCGCTGCGGATTTAGCGCGCCTGGAACAAATCGCCGGATATGCGCGTGAGGCCAGCTTCTGCGGTTTGGGGCAGGCTGCGCCGGTGCCGATTTTGTCCGGATTGCGGTTCTTCCGCGAAGAATTCGAGGCTAAGCTGATTGCGTAACGTTTGTTAGGAGAGAAGGAATTTATGAGTGAGATACATTTGAAAATCAACGGTCAAGAAGTGACGGCACAGAGCGGGCAGACGGTGTTGGAGGCAGCCAAAGGCGCCGGCGTCGAGATTCCGGTGCTGTGCCATCATCCGGCGCTCTCCAATTGGGGCGCGTGCCGGATGTGTGTGGTCGAAGTAGAGGGAATGCGTACCTTGCAGACTGCGTGCACGTTGCCCGCCGCTGACGGGATGGTCATCAAGACGCATACCGAGCAGACGTTCAATATCCGCAAATTCGTGTTGGAGTTGCTGTTCTCTGAGCGCAACCACTATTGTATGTACTGCCAGATGAGCGGCGACTGCGAACTCCAGGCTCAGGCCTACAACCACGGGCTGGATCACTGGACGTACCCGCGTCCTTACGAGAAGCAGGAAGTCGACGCCACGCGCAAGTACTTCATTATGGATCACAACCGCTGTATTCTGTGCACGCGCTGTGTGCGGGCGTGTACGGAAATTGCGGCCAACCATACCCTGGGGCTGCGCAACCGCGGCGCGGAGACGATGATCTCCGCCGACCTTAACGTGCCTTTTGGCGAATCGTCGTGTGTGGAATGTGGCACATGTTTGCAGGTGTGTCCGACCGGCGCGTTGATCGATGCCCGCAGTGCCTATGGCGGGCGCGAGAAAGACGTCACCCACACGCAAACCACCTGTATGCAGTGCAGCGTCGGCTGTGATCTCGACGTGGTCACGCGCTACAAGCGCCTGCTGCGCGTGGACGGCGTATGGGATTCGGAACCCAGCGGCGGCCTGTTGTGCGTGGACGGACGCTTCGCGCCGTTGTACGAGACCCGCAAGCGGGTGGTCAAGCCGCTGGTGCGCAAGGACGGCAAGCTGACCGAAGCGAGTTGGGAAGAGGCGCTTGGACTCGTCGCCAATGCCCTCAAGGGGAGCACATGCCAGGGATTAGCAGCCTGCGCGACGACGAACGAGGCGCTGGCGGCGTTCGCCGGGCTGATGACGCAGCTCGGTGGTCAAGCGGGCCGGCTCGAACCGGTTGCGCCGACGCTAGGCTATGGCGTCCCGGCCAAAGTGGCGGATGTGCTGGACGCCGATTTCATCATCGTCGCGGGCGCGCAGCCGTTGGACTATCAGCGCGTGGTTGGCTATTTCATTCACCGTGCCGCCGATCAGGGCGCAACGGTAGCCGTGATCTCCGATTCGGAGAACGCGCTGAGCAAACGCGCTGCGTTGACCGTCGCTTCCGCACAAGCCGGCATCGTGGCGAAGGCCGCCGCCGATGCACGGAAGATCGTATTGGTCTACAGCGTGGGCCTCAAACCCGAAGTGATTGCTGCGCTCAAGCCGCTCGGCGACAAAGTGTCTTTCCTGGCGCTCGATCCGGCGCGCAACGGCAAGGGGGCGGAAGCGGTTGGTCTCAAGCCGCAGTCGCCGGTGAAGACCGACGTGGCCTACATCTTGCTCGGCGAGCAGCCGGTCGCCGACGCGCTGCATGTGCCGGCCGGGTTCAAAGTGGTACAAGCGGCCTATCACTCTACTTTGACGGAGCAAGCGGATGTGGTGTTGCCCACCCCGCTCTGGTACGAGCGCACCGGTCACGTGACGACACTTGACGGCGTGATCAAACCGCTCCAGGCCGTGCTGCCTGCCCCGGCGGACGTGCGCGACGAGAGCGTGGTGTTGGAGCAGTTGGCGGCGCTTTTGCGTTAATATAAGGAGCAGTTCCAATGGGAAAAATTAAAGTGGCTACGCAGTGGCTGGAAGCCTGCGCCGGATGTCACATGTCCTTCCTGGACATTGACGAACGTATTGTGGAGTTTTTCAAGCACGTCGAGCTGACCTCGTCGCCGATCACCGATCTCAAACATCCGCCGGAAGAAGGCGTGGATGTGGGGATATTGACGGGCGGCATCGGCAACGAAGATGAACTGCACGAAGCGCAGGAGATGCGCGAGCGCGCCAAGCTGCTGATTGCGATGGGCGATTGCGCTGTCTTCGGCGGTATCTGCACGATGCGCAACTTCTTCCCTACCGCAGAAGTGTTGCGACGCGGCTACATCGAAACCGAGAGCACGGTGGATGGGCAAATCCCGCAGCATGAAGACCTCGCGCCCTTGACCGATAAAGTCTCTGGCGTGGGCGACGTGGTGCCGGTGGATATCTATCTCCCCGGTTGCCCGCCAACCGCCGACGCGATCTGGTACGTCTTGACGGAGTTGCTGGAAGGCCGGATGCCAAAGTTGGAAGGTAAGGTTTTGAAGTATGGGATGGATGGGGGGTAAAAAATACAATGGCTGAGAAAATTACCATTTCACCCGTGACCCGCATCGAAGGGCACGCCAAGATTACCATTTACCTGGGCGACGACGGGAAGGTCAAGGATTCCTACTTTCATGTCGAACAATTCCGTGGCTTCGAGAAATTTAGCGAAGGCCGCATGTTCTACGAAATGCCGCAGATCACGCCGCGCACGTGCGGCATCTGCCCGGTGAGCCACCACCTGGCCTCGACGAAAGCCTGCGATGTGATCGCCGGTACCGCGCCGACGCCCACCGCGCACAAGCTCCGCGAGTTGATGCACATGGGGCAGATGATTCAATCGCACGGGATGCACTTCTTCGAGCTGGCCGGGCCAGACTTCATCCTTGGCTTCGACGCCGACCCGAAGATTCGGCACGTGGGCGGCGTGGTGCAGGCTAATCCCGATCTGGCCGTCAAGGCCGTCCGGTTGCGCGCGTTCGGCCAGGAGATCATCCGCAAACTCGGCGAGCGCCGCGTGCATCCGATCTTCGGCGTGCCCGGCGGCGTCACCCGCCCGCTGGACCCCGCCGATCGTGACTGGATTCTGCAAGGGATAGACGAGCACCTTGCCACGACGATGGTGGGCATTGCGTTCCTCAAGAGCTGGATGCAGGACAACCAGCAGATGTTGAACGAGTTCGCCGTGTTCCCTTCGGCCTATATGGGCCTGGTGCAGCCCGACGGCGCGCTGGAACTTTACGACGGGCAGCTCAAGATGGTGGACGCCGACGGGACGCCGTTGGAGTTGTTCGATCCCGCCGACTATCTTGATTATATTGGCGAGCACGTGAACCCCTACACTTACCTCAAAGCGCCGTTCTACAAGAAGCGCGGCTACGAAAAGGGCATCTATCGCGTGGGGCCGTTGGGCCGTTTGAACGTCGCCACGCACATCAGCACGCCGATGGCGCAGGGTGAGATGCTGATCTGGAAGCAGCTCAACGGCGGCAAACCCGTCGAGGGGACGCTGTACTTTCACTACGCGCGCCTGATCGAGACGGTGTACGCGCTGGAGCGCGTGAGGGAATTGATGGACGATCCCGACATCCTGAGCGCGGATGTGGTCAACCCGCCGGGGGCGATCACCGGCGAGGGTGTGGGGGTGGTCGAAGCGCCGCGCGGTACGCTCTTCCACCACTATTGGACGAATGAGAGAGGCGTGATCACCAAAGTCAATATGATTGTCGCCACGGCGGGCAACGCCTGGGCGATGAATCATGCGGTGAATATGACGGCCAAACGCTACGTGGATGGCACGAAACTGACCGAGGGGATGCTCAACCGGGTGGAGCACGCAATCCGCGCGCACGATCCGTGTCTCTCCTGCTCGACGCACGCGATCGGCCAGATGCCGATCAAGATCGAATTGATCGGACCGGATGGTAAGCTGGTTGACGCGCTGACGCGCGACTGAACCCGCGCTGCTATAGCGCCCGCAAGCTGAATCTTGCGGGTGTTTTTTTGGTGAGAGTGGTCTTTTATCAGCGGATTAAGCAGATTGAGCAGATTATAGGTTATAAACCAGTCAAAAATCTGCTTCATCTGCTAAATCTGCTGACAAAAAAAGTGCAGTTTCAGCGTGCGTTTAGTATAATTTGCCGAAGGTCTATGAACGAGCAGCGGAAACGCATGTTGATTGCCGGTTTTGGCAACGTCTTTCGGCGCGATGATGGCGTGGGGCCGGCGGTGGTCAACGCGCTACGCGCGCGCCTGGGCCGCGCGCCGCTTGGTCCGCTGGATGATGGGTTCGATGACCTGGGGCATACTGTGGATACGGTCGTTCTGCACCAGCTCGTCCCGGAACTGGTGGAGACGATCAAGGATTACAGCTTATTGATTTTTGTGGATGCGCATGTGGGGAATCTGCCGGAGGATATCCGCGTGGAGCTGTTGGATGCGACCTACACGCAGCCTTTCGTTTCACACCAGATTCACCCTTCAACGGTGTTGGCGTTGGCGCAGCAGATGTACGGGTACGCGCCGCGCGCTGTCTTGCTTTCGATAAGGGGATATGATTTCGACTTTGGCGAGGGCTTGTCGGCGCAGACGGCGGCGTTGGTATCGCCGGCAGTCGCGCACATTCAGGCGTTGGGGGGTGAATTGCAGTTGTAAGGGATGGTGTGTGGGAGACGCCGGTGCTGGCGCACATCATGCCAGCGCGAACATCTGTCAACGGATGGAACGGATTTTAACGGATTTTTTCTTTTTAATTAATCCGTTTCATCCGTTGAATCCGTTGACGAAGGAGGAGGAATGGAAAAAAGTACCACTGAACTTGTGCACCAAATTCTGACCCATTATCAAAATGACCGGGAAGCGTTAGTCGAAATCCTGCGCGAGATGAGCCAGAAGCTGACCTATTTGAGCCAAGAGACACTGGCGGTGGTCGCCGATGCTTTACGGCTGCCTTACAGTCACGTGTACAGCGTTGCCAGCTTCTACAGTATGCTCAATTTGGAACCGCGCGGGCGACACGTCATCAAATTCTGCCAGGACGCGCCGTGTCACGTTGCCGGTGGGCGCGAAATCTGGCAGACGCTGGAGCGCGAGCTTGGCATCCCCTTCGGCGCGACCACTCCCGACGGTACGTGGACGCTGCTGACCACCAGTTGTATCGGTGCGTGTTCGGTCGGTCCGGTGATGATGGTGGATGACGAAATCTACGGCAATCTGACGCCCGACCGGGTGCGTGAGATTCTGGCGCAGGTAGGAGGTGGTCTATGATCCGCGCGACGATTTTGGTTTCTGGCGATCCCCAGAGCCTCGGACGTGGCGCCGAGGACGTGAAGTTGGCGATTGAGGCGGAACTCTCGTTCTACGGCCTGGAAAACGAAATTGAGGTGGGCTTTGGCGGCGGGACGGCGCGCACCGAGATGTTACCCACCGTGAGTATTTACCCAGAGGGTGTGGTCTATGGGCCGGTCAAACCGGCGGACGGCGCGTTCATCGTGGAGGAACATCTTTACAAGGGGCGCGTGGTGGAGCATTTGCTGGTCCCGTCGGACGCGCTGGTGAGCGGGCACCTGGCCCCGTTGCCCGCCGGCAAAGAAGGCAAGCGCTACGCCGAAAAGCGCGTGGTCTTGCGGCGCGTAGGCGTGATCGATCCCTACAACATCGAGGATTACGTGGCGCACGATGGGTACTTTGCCCTGGGACAGGCGCTCAGTACGATGACGCCCGCGCAGGTGATGAATGTCGTGCGCGAATCCGGCTTGCAGGGGCGCGGCGGCGCGGGCTTCCCGACGGGGACGAAATGGTCGTTCGTCGCCAACCGCCCAGAGGAAGTGCGTTATGTGGTCTGCAACGCCGATGAATCCGAGCCGGGCACGTTCAAGGATCGCATGATCCTGGAAGGTGACCCGCACGCCGTCCTCGAGGGGATGGCGTTGGCCGGGTACGCGGTGGGCGCGCATGAAGGCTGGATTTATATTCGCGGCGAGTACGTGCTCTCGAAAGAGCGGCTGGAACAGGCCATTCACCAGGCGGAAGAACTCGGCGTGCTGGGCGACGACATTATGGGCAGTGGCTTCTCGTTCCACATCCACGTTCACGCGGGCGCGGGGGCCTACATCTGCGGCGAGGAAACGGCCCTCTTGGAAAGCATGGAGGGCAAGCGTGGCATTCCGCGCATCCGTCCGCCGTATCCCACCGTGTACGGCTATCACGGGATGCCCACCGTGGTCAACAACGTGGAGACGCTGGCGAACGTCCCGCCGATTGTGCTCAACGGCGCGGCGTGGTATCGCACGCTGGGCACCAAGCGTAGCCCCGGCACCAAGCTGTACTCCGTGATGGGCGATGTGAACGTCACCGGCCTGATCGAGGTCCCGATGGGGATCACCCTGCGCGAAGTTGTGGACATCTATGCCGGGGGGATGAAAGCCGGCAAAACCTTCAAGTGCGCGCAGACCGGCGGCTCATCCGGCAGCATCATCCCGCCGGATTTTCTGGACACGCCGATGGACTACGCTTCGATGGCCGAAAAAGGCGCGGGGCTGGGCAGCGGCGCGTTGCTGATCTGCGGTGAAGACACCTGCATCGTCGATCTGGCGTCCGTCCTGCTGCGCTTCTTCAAGACAGAATCGTGTGGCAAATGCACACCCTGCCGGATGGGAACGACGCGCTTGCTGGAGACGTTCGACCGGCTGCGCGTGGGCCAGGGCAAAGTCGAAGACCTGGCGGTGCTGGAAAGCGTCGCGCAAAATATGTTCAAGACCTCGTTCTGTGGCCTGGGCCAGGCGGCCCCCACGCCGGTCTTGACGGCGCTGCGTTTCTTCCGCGACGAAATCGCCGCCCACCTCGACGGTCATTGTCCCGCCGGTGTGTGTCCGATGCATACAGTGTCCGAAGCGCCGAAAACGCGGCATAAGTACATATCGTGAGAGTAAAGAGTGACTCTACTGCAAAAAGGGAAATTCACCACAGAGGCACGGAGAACACAGAGGAATCTTTATTTTTATC
>Ga0101944_10002611_pt1 | contig 28347 bp, 28 predicted proteins | sample DewCreD2012metaG_FD_75245 | JGI IMG/M metagenome (GOLD analysis project Ga0101944, IMG submission 75245) | Hot spring sediment bacterial and archeal communities from British Columbia, Canada, to study Microbial Dark Matter (Phase II) - Dewar... ... | reverse complement strand
AGTCCGGGACGAGGAACGAAGACGGCTGGGAAAGGAGAAGAAACCCATCCAGGTCTGACAGGATGGAGTGTACGAGGCGATGAAGATTCCTCTTCAAGTGTCGGCAGGGGCGGCGGCGCTGCTCCTCTTGCTCCTTGTTCTGGCAGCGTGCGGGTCAAAAGTCAACGAGAGCAATTACGCCAAGATTGATATCGACATGACGGAAGAGCAGGTGAAGAGCCTTCTCGGCACGCCCACGGAGTCTTCCAGCATCCAAGTGGCAGGCCTCTCCGGAACGTCTTCAAAATGGGTGGGTAAAGAGGGGATCATCAGTGTCCAGTTCTTGAACGGCAAAGTGAAGGCCAAAGCATTTTCCAAACCAAGCGGGCTGAAATAGGTCAAGAGATCCGGCTGAGCCAGAAAGCCCCCCTGCCGCAAAGACTGCGGCAGGTGTTTTTTGAGCATGGCGCCGGAGTAAGGAGTGTTTTGATGAGACGGGAAAAGGAGATTCACAAGGCGGAAGGCAGGCTGGGGGTGCTCATCCCGGGGATCGGGGGGGCAGTGAGCACCACGTTTCTGGCCGGAGTGGCCGCCGTCCGGCAGGGCCTGGCCCTTCCCATCGGGTCCTTGACGCAAATGGGAACGATCCGACTGGGAAAAAGGTTCGAGTATCGCATCCCCAGGATCAAAGATTTTGTACCCCTCGCGAATCTACAGGACATGGTCTTCGGGGGTTGGGACGTTTTCCCGGAGGATTGTTACAAAGGGGCGCATCAGGCCGCGGTTCTGAAAAAGGAGGACCTGGAGCCGGTGCGCGCAGAGTTGGAGCAGATCAAGCCTTGGCCGGCCGTTTTCAAGCAGGAGTACGTGAAGAACCTGCACGGTCCGAACGTCAAGAAAGAGAAAACCCACCGGGAGCTCGTGGACGCCCTCAGGTCGGACATTGAAACGTTCAGGCGGGACAAAAAGGTCTCCCGTTGCATCATGGTCTGGTGCGCCAGCACAGAAGCGTATCTCGAGGCGGGTCCGGTTCACTCCTCTCTCAGCGCTTTTGAAGAGGGGCTGCTAAAAAACGATCCTGCCATTTCGCCGAGCATGCTCTATGCCTATGCCGCCCTGAGCAGCGGAATCCCCTTCATCAACGGCGCACCAAACCTCACTGTGGACATCCCTGCCATGGTGGAGTTGGCGAGCAAGAATAACGTTCCTTTGGCGGGAAAGGACTTCAAGACAGGGCAAACCCTTATGAAAACCATTCTCGCCCCAGGCCTGAAAGCCAGGATGCTGGGACTGGCCGGCTGGTACTCGACAAACATCCTCGGAAACCGGGACGGCCTTGTCCTGGATGACAAAGACTCCTTCAAAACCAAAGAGACAAGCAAGCTCTCTGTCCTGGACACCATCCTGCAGCCCCGAGTCTATCCAAAGCTTTATGGCGAGTTCTATCACAAGGTGACCATCAATTATTACCCGCCCAAAGGGGATGACAAAGAGGGCTGGGACTGCATCGATATTTTCGGATGGCTGGGATATCCGATGCAGATCAAGGTCAATTTCCTCTGCAAGGACAGCATCCTTGCCGCCCCGCTCGTCCTGGATCTTCTCCTGTTCATGGACCTTGCGCAACGGGCGGACATGGCGGGCATCCAGGAATGGCTCTCCTTCTATTTCAAGAGCCCTCAGTGCGCTCCGAACCTTTACCCCGAGCACGACCTCTTTATCCAGTCCATGAAATTGAAGAACACCCTGCGCTACCTCATGGGGGAAGAACAGATCACGCATTTGGGGCTTGACTACTACTATACCGTGTAGCACATCCCGGCTAGGAACTCGGGGGTTCCGTGCACCGTGCACCGTGCACCGGCCACAATCGAACGAAGTGCTGCTCCTCCAAAACCAAACTTGATGTCCCTTTTGTTCTGTTGACATAAGCATTCAATTTCAGTATACTTTTTTCTCGTCAAGGAGCTCCTGCCTCAATCCTGCAAAGGAAAAGGGGCAAGATGGTTCCTCTCCTTCTCTGAACGGGCCAAAGAGAGAGGGGCATTGAATGAAGAAACTGGTTGAATTCATAAAGAAAATTCAATCGGATAGCCGCTTCGGCGCCTTCGACGAAGCCGCCATCAAACAGGGAGTTGTTCTCAAAATCCTTTCACTCCTGGACTGGGATCCTTTCGACGTGGACGAGGTGTTGCCGGAGTATGAGATTCAGGGCAGCAAGGTAGACTTCTGCTTGAAAAAGCAGAAGACCAACAAGGTTTTCATTCTCGTGAGAAAGAACGGGGAGGATCTTGAGAAGCATCAGGATAAGATTCTCTCCCTGAGCATTCAGGGAAAAGTCCCGATTGCGATCCTGACAAACGGACTGACCTGGTGGTTCTTTCTTCCTCTGGTCCAGGGCAGTGCCGAGGAAAAGAAATTCCTCGCCATCGACATGGCGACCCAGAAAGCCGAGGAGGCGTCAGAGACCTTCGAGAACTTCCTCACCAAAGAAAGCATCCTTTCAGGAGAGACGGAAAAAGCGGCCGAGGACATCTATACCGCCCGACAGAGAGATTTCTTCATCAAGGAGACTCTGCCCAAGGCCTGGGCCCAAATCATGAGCGATCCGAAAAAATGGCTTGCCGACATCCTCGGTTCCGTGACTGAGGAGATGTGCGGGTATCACCCGGACAGGGAAGTGATCGAGGAGTTCATCTCGTCAAAGTTTGCGGAGAAAGGGGGTCTGGAGAGCCTGGTCCAGCCAAAACCCGCGGCCCCGCCCCAGCCCGCAAAAGCAGCCGTGCGGGGAGATGACTTCACCGGGAAAACCATCCAGGCTTTCACTCTCAAAGGAACGCGTTACGAGGTGAAGTCCTGGAAGGCCATGTACATCAAGTTCTGCGAAGTGTTGTTTCCCAAGCACAAGGATGACCTGGATGTCTTGTTCACCCTGTCCAAGCCGGGAAAGGAGTACTTCAGCAAGAACCCTTACCAGCTGCTCACTTGTGAAAAGATCGCAGGCACCGGAATGTATGTGGATGTCAACCTGACGGCCAAAGAGATCGCGGATCTGACGCAGAAAATGCTCCACCTATTGGGATATGAGGAGAATGCCCTCAGCCTTGAAGTCAAATAGAGACGCGCTTGAGGATCATTGAGCCTCCCTCACCCTCTCTTTCTTTTTGACCAGGCGACTCTTTGCTCCCTCTTCATGGTATTCGATTTGCCGTAACCGTCCAGCTTTTTGAAATGGATGGCTGTTTTTATTTCAAAGAGCTAAACTGTTACAGTTGGCATTTTTATCAGCAGGACTTTTGAGCGTCTTATGATCGGCGTATTTGATTCAGGGCTTGGGGGGCTGACCGTATTGAGGGCCTTTCTTAAGCGCTTGCCTGACTACGACTACCTCTATCTCGGCGACAACGCCAGGGGCCCTTACGGGAACAAGTCCCCGGACGTGATCTGTGAATACACCCGCCAAGCCGTCGAGTTCCTCTTTGGACGCAGATGTATGCTCATCATTCTGGCCTGCAACACCGCCTCGGCCGGAGCGCTCAGGAAAATCCAGCAGGAATGGGTTCCAAGGCACTATCCTGACAGAAAGGTGCTGGGTGGTGTCATCCCGCTGGCTGAGGTTGCGGCTCGCCTGACCCGGTTCGGCCGCATCGGTGTGATCGGAACGCGCGCAACGGTTGAATCCAGAGTTTACGAGCAGGAGCTGTGGAAACTGAGGAGCGGTCTGAAAGTCTATGGCCAGGCTTGCCCTCTGCTGGTGCCGCTTGTGGAGGAAGGCTGGATCGGAAAGCCCGAAACAAACCGGATCCTCAAGAAATATCTCCGCCCTCTCAAGGACCGAAAAGTGGACATCCTCATTCCAGGTTGCACTCATTACCCTTTCCTTCAGAAAGACATCGAAAGAATCATGGGGAAAAACTGCAAGGTTCTGGACGGGCCGGCGATCGTCGCGGAAAAGCTGGAGGATTACCTCCATCGCCATCCTGAGATGGAGAGCCGGGTCTCCAGACAGGGAGCGGTCGCCTATGTGACAACCGATGAGCCGGCCAGGTTCAAGCTTCTCGGCAGAAAGTTCCTGGGCCGAAACATTCGAGACGTGGAGAAGAGTTGTTTGGGGTCTTAAATGTAATCCTGAAAGGAGGAGCCCATGGCAAAGAAAATCCTGATGGCCCTAGGGAGCCCGAGAAAGCGAGGGAACAGTTCGACACTGGCCGCGCAGGTCGCAAGCGGTGCTAAGGCCGGCGGAGCGCAGGTGGAGACCTTTTATCTCCACGGCATGAACATCAAGCCCTGCACCGCCTGTGACGGCTGCCGCAAAAAAGCCCACGTGGATTGCGTGATCAAGGATGATATGCAGATCCTCTACCCAAAGCTCAGGAGCGCGGATGCCATCGTGATCGCCAGCCCTATTTATTGGTTCACCTTCTCGGCCCAGACCAAGCTGTTCATGGACCGCTGGTATGGGCTGGGCGGGGATGAGGGATATGCCCTGGCCGGAAAACAGTTCGCCCTGCTCTTGAGCTATGCGGACGCTGATCCTTTTCTGTCGGGCGCTGTCAATGCCCTCCGCACCTTTCAGGATGCGCTCCGGTTTATTGAGGCGGATCTTGTAGGAATGCTCTACGGGAGGGCTTCCAGGGCCGGAGAGATAAAGAAGAACAAGACGTTGATGGCCGAGGCCTATGCCCTGGGCCGGCAAATCGCAAGGGAATGAAAAGCGATCTCCCTCCGAGCGCCCAGAGGGTCTCCCGCCGGCAATGGGCACGACTGCTTGCCGCTTTCCTCCTCTTACTGGGCGAAGGGTTCCGGGGAGGGAATGCCTGCGCGGATGATCCGGGCTATGTCATCAGCCTCCAGTTCGAAAATGACTTTTTCGGAGGAGGCACGGATCGCCATTTCTCTCACGGCACGCGGATCGAATGCCTCACCGGTCCGATTCAGTGGATCACCGATGCCGCGGACAAACTCCCCTGGTTCAAATCTGAAAGAGCACGCAACCCCCTGAAGGACGATTTTGAGGCCCGGGCCAGTTTCTCGCTCGGTCAGAACATGTACACCCCCGAGGATACCCTTGCCTCCCAGCTCCTCCCCGAGGAAAGGCCCTATGCGGGTTGGCTTTACATGGGATTCGGATTGGTGGCCAACCAGGGCACCCGGCGTTATGACCAGATCGAACTCGAGATCGGGATGGTCGGCCCTCACTCCTTTGCTGAAGACGTTCAGACCTTCTGGCATTCTCTTCTCGGTCTGCAGGTGCCCCAGGGCTGGGACAACCAGCTGGAGAACGAACCGGGCTTCGTGCTTTACTACGAGCAAACGCGCAGGGTTGAAAGGCAGAACATCGGGCTTGGACTGGACATGGACGTGCTCCCCAATTTCGGGGGAGCGCTTGGTACCGTGTTTACCTATGCGGCCGCAGGCATCATGGTTCGGGTCGGTTCAGAACTCGATGAGGACTTCGGCCCGCCGCGCATCCGACCCAGCCTGCCGGGCAGCACGTTTTTCCGCCCTGGCAAAGGGTTCAACGGGTATGTTTTTGCCGGGCTGGAGGGCCGCGCCGTGTTGCGCAATATTTTCCTCGATGGAAACACCTTCAGGGACAGTCACTCCGTAGATAAAAAAGTTTTTGTGGGGGACCTCCAGGCAGGGTTGGTGTTCCAATGGGACCGCTTTCGAGTCACCTACACCCAGATCTTTCGCACGAAGGAATTTGACGGCCAGGAAGACGGGGACATTTTCGGCTCTGTCAGCCTTTCCTACCATTTCTGAACGGATGAACCGCTCACACGTTGAACCGGATGTTCAGGATGTCTCCGTCTTGAACCCGATATTCCTTGCCTTCCAGGCGAAACAGCCCCTTTTCACGGATGATTCTCTCTGACCCATACTGCAGGCAGGCCTCATAGGAGAAGCATTCCGCACGGATAAAGCCACGCGCAAGATCCGAGTGGATCGCGGCGGCAGCGTCGAGAGCCGTATCCCCCCGCCGCACATTCCACGCCCTCACCTCATCGGAGCCCACGGTAAAGAAGCTGATGTAACCGAGGATCTCATAGGCCAGGCGGGTCAGCCTGCGGTAAGCGGATTCGGGAATACCCATGTCCTCCATGAAGAGTACGGCTTCTTTCTCGTCGAGCCGACTCAGCTCCATTTCGAACTGGCCTGCAAACTCGATGGCCCGATGGGTTTTCTCGATTTCCGACACCAGAGCGCCGCTTTTCCCGAACCGGGTTTCCTCTGAGTTCAGGATCACCATGATCGGTTTTTTGGTGAGAAACTGAAACCCGCGCACAGCCTTTTCTTCCTCCGAAGAGAGCTCCAGGTCACGGATGGGGCGATTTTCATTGAGGTGCTCCAGGAGACGTTTCAACGTTTTTTCCTCCTTGAGGAGAGCCTCTGTGCGCTGTCCCCGCTTGTGCCCGTTTTCGATTCGCTCCAGGCGGTTTTCCACAACCATCAGATCCGAGAGCGTGAGCTCATCATTGATCTTCCGAAGGTCCTCCAGGGGCGTTGGAACACCGAGTCCGTCGTCACTGAAATTGCGGACCACCAGGGCCAGTGCGTCCAGCGTTCGGATCAGGCTCATGGCTGCGCCGGAAAAAGCATCCTTTTTCTGAGCGGATTCCTCAAAACCCACAAAGTCGACAAATTCTACGGTGGCATAGACCGTCTTCTTGGGATCGTAGATCTCGGAAAGGCGATCCACCCGCTCATCCATCACCTTGATCACAGCCAGATTCGGCTCCGACTTCCCGTTCGGGTGGGCCACCGGGGCTTCCGCCTTGGTCAATGCATTGAAAACCGTTGTTTTTCCCGACCTTGGTAAACCAAGGAGGCCGATCTTCATTTCTCCAATCCCCCTTCAAAGAAGTGAAGCGCCGTGAGGACTGAGTGCAAGAACAAAAAAACCCGGCTTTCGCCGAGTCTCTAAGACTCCTCTGCCAATTCCTCCTTCTTCCCTGTCCCTTTTGACGAAGATAAACCTCACCGGGCCCATCAAGGCGTCGAAGGACACCTCCATCAGCGCAGTAATGCTCTTTGTTCAGAGAAGAAGGAAAAGGGAGAAAACCGCTTGCTAGAAACGGGTTCTTCCCCCAGGCCGCCTGCCGCCTCCGCCGCTTCGGCGGTCGTCAGTCCGGGGCCGCGCCTCGTTCACGTTCATCGCCCGCCCCTTCAGTTCTTTACCGTTCATCGCGGTAATGGCCGCTTGAGCCGCTTCCTGCGAGGGCATTTCGACAAATCCGAATCCCTTGGACTGGTTGCTGAACTTGTCCTTGATGATGGAAACGGATGCTACCTGGCCGAACGCCTCAAAAGCCTGTTTTAGATCGTCTTCCGTCACACTGTAAGATAAATTCCCAACGTAAATGTTCATCGCCTCTCCTCTGATGAAATTCGCAATATCATAACAAATTTTTATGCCGCTTTATAGCTTTTTCTGCATCAAAAACAAAAATCCTTGCCGGCTTCAAAAGGTTCGCATATACCCTGAACGACGGCCTCTCGGCCTTGCAGAATAAACGATGGACCCTCGCTTTGAAAGAGCTCCCAAACCGTTGGTCGAACCGGGGGCGGGCAAGACGGCGAAGGGAGACCCGGCCGTCTTTCGGCGGTCCTCCTGGGTTCTTGAAACCCTGATCCCGCCGTTGCTTTTCGGAGCAGGCACGGTGTAATCAAAGTCCTCCAGCGTTCGGGTCTCCAGCTTTTCACCGATCACCTCTTCGATACTCCACAGAAGGGCGCTCTCCTTGCGACTCACAAAAGTGAAGGCGTCTCCGGTTCTGGCGGCCCGGCCGGTGCGGCCGATACGGTGTGTGTAGGCATCCACGGTGTCCGGCATGTCGTAATTGATCACATGCGATATGCGGGAGACATCGATTCCGCGTGCTGCGATGTCCGTGGCCACGAGCACCTGGTACGTGCCGTCACGGAAACCGTTCAGGGCTTTCTGGCGCTGCTTCTGCGACAGGTCCCCCTGGAGTTCGGCCACAGGAAACCCGGCCTTTTTCATGCGTGATGCGAGGCGCGTGGCGCGGTCTTTTGTCCGCGTGAAGATCAGCACGGACTGAGCCTCTGTGCGCTCCAGGATCTTCATGAGCAGGGCTGTCTTGAGGTGTGCCTCGACCGGGTACACGGCATGAGAGACCGTGGACACTGGAACGCTCTCCCCGACCTGGACAATCACCGGGTCACGGAGGACCTCTTTCGCCAGGCGTCGGATGTCCTCAGGCATGGTCGCCGAGAAAAGGAGCGTCTGCCGTTTAGCCGGAATCCGCTTCAGGATCTTCCGCACATCCGGGAGAAAGCCCATGTCGAACATTCGGTCCGACTCGTCCAGAACGAGGATTTCAACATGGGTCAGATCCATCACCCGCTGGTCCATCAGGTCAAGCAGTCGACCGGGGCAGGCCACGACGATTTCTGCTCCGTCACGGAGCTTGTGGATCTGGGGATTCTTATCTACGCCGCCATAAACGCTGACGCTCTTGAGCTTGGTGTACCGGCCCAGGTGGCTGAAGGCCTCTCTCGTCTGTTCCGCGAGTTCCCGTGTCGGCGCGATGATCAGGGCCCGCACAACTTTTCGCGGCCCTGGGAGCAGGTGTTGCAGGATGGGAAGCGCAAAGGCAGCGGTTTTGCCCGTGCCGGTCTGGGCCATTCCCATGAGGTCCATCCCCTGCAAAATAGATGGGATGCATTGAGATTGAATCGCTGTGGGCTCTGTGTAGCCAAGGGCTTCTATGCCGCGTTCGATTCGGTGATCTAACTGAAATGATTTAAAATTCACTGATACTCCTTTTTCTTATCCATTGGGATATGTTTTTTCTCCCGGCCGCCTGAGACGGGGGGAGAACAATAGTGCTCATTCGGGAATTTTTGATTTCTGGATGGACACTGATGAATTGAGCTTCTTCTAAGCCTGATCGGATGGATCGGGGGTTTCTCGGACGACGGTCTCCTCCATCTCTTTCTCCTTCTTGCCGTGCCGTCGCTCCATTTTCTCTTTTGCTTTTTTCATGCGGTCAAATTCTTTTTGACGCTTCAAGAACTTGTTTTTACTTTGCCTCGCCATGTTCCTCCCTAAAAAAAATCCCAGAGGCCTTTTTCTACAGGCTCTGGGGATGACAACCAAAACCAGATCTAAAGTTAACCTACTATAAAGCCCTTATAGAAGGATGTCAAGGATTATTTCCCCTGCCGATGGACAGCCTGTTCCTGAGCCCTGCTTTCCATGCTTTTGTTCGTTCCTCTTTCAGGCGTTCTCATCTCCCTTGGAGTTTCAAGCGCAGGCGTTGAAGGCGGCTGTTGACGGGCCCCTTGATCATTCGGCAATCGTTGCTTTTGGCCTTCAACCCTTTCCGGAGCTACTTCGGGCTGCCTGGTTTTCTTGAAGGTTCTCTCTGGTTTCACAGGCTCCCTTGGGGGTTGGGCCTTGGTCTCGGTGGGTGGCGGCTGGCTGTCTCTCCTTTCGGCTGGTGCGGCCGGCCTCATGGGTTCGGGTCTTTTTGACGGCTGTCTCCGCTGTTTGGCCCTTTCGGCATTTGTCTGAGCGGGCTTTGTCTGGTCGAGCCTGACCGGCGTTTCCCGTGGCCTTTTCTCCGGCGCGAAAACAGAAGCCTCTTTGCTCTTGACCATGGGCCGTTGCTCTTTCAGTTCTCTGACATTCACCTGCCGGACAGGCTCAGGCGGTCGCTTGGCCTGTGGAACCTCTCGGACCACGGGCATGGCTGAAGTCTTTTCCGGTTTGATGGGAGGCCTGCCGATATGAACCTTTTCCGTTAGAAACGGGTTTTCCTTCACATGGGCATCGGCCGGCCTCCCCTTGACAAAGGTGTCATGGTTCACGGTCGTCACTGCGTTGTGGACCCTCACATTCTTGTACACCACTTTGTCCACATGAACATGGGTCACGTTCACGTGGGTGATGTTGACACTGTGGGGCCCGTAATAGCCGCGGCCGTAGTAAACCTCGCGGGGCGCAAGGGGCACCCAGGCCACACGATTGGAAGTGTACACCCAGCCCACGTAGCCGGGACCCCAATAGACGGCTCCCCTTGCAGGAGGCACCCAGCACCACCCGATGGATGCGGCAAAATACCATCGCCCATAGTGGTAGGGCACCCATCCCCAAGGTTCATAGGAAACCCAAACATAATCGCCGCCGATCCAGACCCACCTTCCGTGGCGATAGGGCGCCCATCCAACGGACACGGAAACCGTAGGAGTCCACACGTAGCCGTAGTCGGGCGTGTGAACCCATCTCCCGTTGTCGTGAAAATCGCTTGAGTAGGGCTGAAGCTCTTCCGGCAAATGGCCAGAGGAAGGCCTTCGCTCTGCAATTTCCCTGTCCCGATCCCAGTTCCACCTTTCCCACTCATCCGGGGCGGCCAGAGTCGACTTCTCTGAATAGGCCCCTTCTCCCAGAGACAGCCTTTCGCCGGACAGGACTCGCATCAGACCCTCCCGGCTCTCCACCGTGACTTCACCCTGCAACACGGAGATATCGACCGGTCCTCTCTCAGGCACATCCACCTTGAATCTCGATCTTTCATTGGCTCGCACCGAAGAAGGTGAGGTATCGACTTGGAGCACACGGCCCCTGCCCCCTGCGTAGTACGCATAGAGACGGCCCTCGGTGAGGTAAATTTGATAGGAATCTCTATCAAGGGCCAGGACTTCCATGGCCGACCTTTCTGAAAGCCTAAGGTAACTGCCGTCTTTGGCCTGGATCTCGGCAAGCCCCTCCTCAGGAACCCAGATTCGATCGCCTTCCCTCAAGGGCATGTTGATGGAAGCAGGAACCCAGTCACCCGTATCCTCTGTCCTGATCTGCACATCACCGCGAATGAAACTGAACCTCATCAAACCAAGGTCAGAGGCGGCTGCACAGACAGGCGCAATCAGTAACAAAGAGATTAGAGAGATTAGAAACATCCTCATTGATCTTTTCATGATTGACCTCTCCCTCCTTCGCTTTTCATGTTTCCTTAGACTCTTTGGGGTCGCGTCCGGTTTACATACCCTGAGGCTTTCAATGCAGCACAGCACGCGGATCATTCAGCTCTTGTCCTCTTTTTCTCATGTGTAACTCTCTACCAAGGATTGGGAAAAAACAAGCGCTGGAAATGGTAATTTTTTACACACATCATTCATTCCATTCTCCGGCGAATGTCCGGCAAATTGAAATTACTAAGGAATTTGCTTTATGTCTTTTTGGCACGATCTTCGCTACTTGTTGGGGTCACAAGTCCACACCATCTGGACGCCATACATGATAAACGCATTCCAGCATTATCTGAATCCCCTTCACGTCTATTGCCGCTTAAGGGATGTCGGTGTGCCCAAGAGCGCCGCGATTCTTGCTTGCAAGTTCTATGAACGGGCCGTGTTCAACCATTTCCAGGGTTTCCGAAAAATGGGGCGGTCTGGAATGCGTCCGCTTGTTTTAAGGTGAGGTCCACAAAAAACCGGAGGGATCAAGAGATGTCAAGCAGGAGATTCGTGAATACCATGCTGTCCGTGTTCGATCTGGAGATTGCAGAGGTTTCAAATTCCGGCCGGAAGATATCTGCAAGGGTGATCTTCGAGTACGATCGAAGAACAGGATCCAAGAGGTTCAGAATTCTGAGCCCCGGAATACCCGCCGGCATCGCATCCAGAATCATTCTGTGGCTGGAGAAAAACATTGATCCTGAAGAGATTGAGCTCGGATTGGAATCCAGAAAACTAGAGGATGCCGCGGAAATAGGAGTGATGCCCTGATGGTCGATTCCGTCCAGAGCCGCTCTTGTGATGAAAGGATATCGGCTGCGGGAGAAAAAGACAGACGTTAGGACCGGGAAGGATGATGAGAGAAGCAAAGAATGTGGTGGTGAGGCTGGAGGGAAGGGCCTTCATCTTCGAGGTAGACCTTTCAGAGGAAGATCTGATTGGGGAGATGATCAGCTCGTTGAGTCTCTTTATCAACAGAGGATTTCCCATCAAAGTCATTCAAACGTCAACGCCGTCCATGGGCAGATCCCAGAGCATGTGGACCAGAATTCTCACCAGCCTCAAGGAACTGGGGGAGTGGGTGGATGATTTGAAAAGGCTCTCGCGCATCCACCGGGGGAGGGCTTAGTGATTCGCCGCGTTGCGCTGCAATGCTTCTGCTTGCCGCTTCTTGCGTAATCCTTTGAGGTGCCAAAATCTGAAGAGCCTGTTCAGTTTGTCCCTGTAAGCCAGCGCCACAATGACCACACTGATCCCGACACCCACCAAAACAAAGAAGCTCACATATTGATGGTGCCTGAGATAGCTTCCTCCCAGAGTGAGCAGGATGGTTCCGAAAAGCCTTCCGGCGCCTCCGATCACAAGAAACTGCGTGGTCGTCATATGCCCCAGCCCCAAAATGTAGCAGAGCCAGTCCTTGGGAAAGCCTGGAATCAGAAAGAGGAGAAAAACGAGAAAGGCTCCTTTGTGATGAAGGAGGTAGTCAAAACGCTGCATCGTGCTTTTGGGGATAAACTTCTCAACGAGCGGCCGGCCAAAGGCTTTGGCCAGAGCAAAGGCCACATAGGAGCCCAAGGTGAGTCCAATGGTAGAGAGGAGGGTGCCGAAGAACTTGCCGAACATGTATCCGCCCAGGATTCCTGTGACCTCGCCCGGAACGGGCGCAGCAACCACCTGAGCGACCTGGAGCAGGACAAACGCGACCACGGAAAGCGGGCCGAGAGAGTTCAGAAACTGCGCCATCCGCTTCTTGTTCAAGAAGAATTGGATGACGCCGGTTTCGTAGAGGATGAAGGTCAGGCCCCCCACAATGAGAACTAAAATCAAAAGCCTGAGCCAGATGTGCACTGTTTTTGTTTGCTCAGGCTTTTGATCATTCGACTGGTTGTTCGCAGAATGGTTTGGCTTCAGCTCTCGGTTTACCAACTCGCCGCCTTCCTCTAGCACGCTGACTTATTATACGCTTGTGCGGCTCCGAAAGCCAGCAGCTTTTCTGCGGGTCACTCTGAAAAAAGCTTTTCCTTGATCTGGGAAACATTTTGCTTATCCGACATCATCTTTGTGATCTTCGTGAAGCCTTTGGTGTCTCCCAGCATGATGCATCCGGCGATCTGATCGTTTTCGAACACGATCTTCTTGTAAACCTTATCGTCTGTGAGCACCTTGGACTCCAGCTTGTTTTCCGCGTCAATGTTACCTGCTGAAGCCAGGTCGATTCCTACGACCTTCAGGGTGTTCGCCATCACCGTGCCTTTGTAGACCGCATTACCGCCGGCCATATTGGTCCCGGCGATTTGCCCCTGCTCCGCGGCGGCGGTCCAGATTCCATAAGGAATCCCTTTGAACTCAGCCACATCCCCGGCCGCGTAAACCCCGGGCTGATTGGTCTTCATCTGCTCGTCCACTTTGATTCCCTTGTCGTGGTCGAGCTGAAGCGCCTTGGCGAGTTCCAAGGCAGGCCTGACCCCGGCGGAAATGATCACCATTTCGGCCGGCAACAGCTCCCCACCCTCCAGGAGCACTCCGGTGACCCGATCCTCGCCTTTGATCTCCTGGGTCTTGGCTCCAAGCCTGAAAGAAAATCCCATCCCCTCCATGATCTTCTGGAGTCTTCCACCCCCCGCCACATCCAATTGTCTCGGAAGAAGCCTTGGGAAGAATTCCACGACCGTCAGTTTCTTGCCCAGTTTTCGCAGGGCGTTACCTGCTTCGAGTCCGAGCAGTCCTCCACCGATCAGGACCACCTTCTGGATTTTTTTCGCCCAAGCGATGATGTCCCTGGCATCCTGAATGGAGCGAAGGGCAAAAACCCCCTTCTTATCCGATCCTTTCATGGGAGGGATAAAAGAGCGGCTCCCGGTGGCGACAAGAAGTCGATCATAGGGTATTTCCTGATGGCTCTCGGTCACTATGACGCGCTTCCCTGGATCGGCCGTCTGGATACGAGTGTTGAGTCTCAAGTCGATCCCCTGGTCTTTGTACCACTGATCGCTCTTGGCGATAAGTCTTTCTTCGGCGAGGTCCCCGGAGATAAGCTCCGGAAGTCTCATCCTGTAATAGAAGGGGGTTGACTCCTCCGTGACCACCGTCAACTTCCCTGCCTTGTCCAGTTTCCTGATGTTTTCCGCTGCGGTCGTTCCCGCAACTCCGTTTCCCACAATGACAAAGTTCGCCATGTCTTTCCCTCCCGTGAAATGAGCCCCTTAGCCCTTCAAGGGGCTTGTATTGGTGGATAATATAAGGAGTAAATCATGGACTTCAAACCCTTCTTTTTTTCTTGGCCGCTCGATGGTAAAGGCCGGCAAGAGACTCAGGAGATATTCTTAGAGCAAAACCCGCCAGCATGAGCTGATTGACCAGGGTCGTCCTGAGAGGACCCGCCGTTTCCCATCGCCTGCCGGAAGTGATGGCAGGAGCGGGCGCAATGCCCAGAAGTCCCGATTTCAACGCCAGGCGCACAAAAAAAAGATCTTCCCCTATGGCCAGGTCGGGAAATCCTCCTAATGCCTGGAAATGAGCTCTCCGGATGAAAAGCGCCTGGTCGCCGTAAGGGAGCTTCAGGTACCTGGCTCGAAGGTTGGTCAAAAGCTCGACCGCCCGCATGAGAGGTGTGTGGAGGTCTGTTTTGAAGCAAAAGGCTCCCAAAACGACCCTGCGGTCCATCATCGTTTCGAACATCTGCGCAACGTAATCCTGGGGGAGAATCGTGTCGGCGTGGAGAAAAAGCAAAACGCCTGCTCTTGCCGCTTCCGCTCCCCTGTTCTGCTGTTTGGCCCGACCTCTCGGCCCTTTCAAGACCTTAGCGCCTGCCTGCTCCGCCCTGTCAACGGTCCTGTCCTCGCTTCCGCCGTCGACCACAATGATTTCCGCATCAGGGCTTGTGGCTCTCCGGATCGCCTCCCCCACCTTCCTCTCCTCGTTGAGGGTCGGAATAATGACGGAAACGTAGGGCTTTGGCACGGCCCACTCGGGCATGTGTTGCCTCAGCGCTTCCGCTGTATCCATATCGGTGAGGGGACTCAGGACCTGCACAGAAATCCCTTGCGCCCGAGCGGCAGCGAGTGTCTGGTCAAATACCGAAGAACTTCCCCATTCCATGCCGTCAAAAAGATCAGCGGGTTTCCTGAGCCCCATCAGCCAGTATCCGCCGTCCGTGCTCGGGCCGAGCACAAGATCGCTGCGCCTCAAAGCGCTGAAGGCTGTTTCCAGGTGTTCAGGGGTAAGCCCGGGGATGTCGGTTCCGTGAAGAACGACCTGCCGAGCGCCCTTTTGAAAAGCCGCATGAAAGGCGGCCTTCATTCGCTCACCAAGATCTCCTCGGCCCTGCTCTGTGAGGAGCAACCCCGGGCCGAGCCATCGCCGCCACTGGGCAAGGCTCCCTCCTTCAACGCAGGCCTCGAGATCAAGGGCTCGTCGCCGGGCCAAGGACCGATCTGCCGTCAAGGTTTTTTCCGTAAGATGACGTTGAAGGTCCGCAGCGCGGGCTGCGCCGAGGAGAGGAATAAGACGGGTCTTTGTTCGACCGGGAAGGGGATAACGGCCAAAGAGGATCAGTCGGTCGCTTCGAGCCATCTATGCCCCTCCCCCTCAAAGATTCACTCCTGCAGGCGCCTCCGGACGCACGATTCTGAAAGGCCGGCGGCAGCCTCCGCATCGAGAAGCCACGTGAGGTGACCGGGCTTCGGCTCTATTTTTGAGGCCGGCAACTTCGGTGACGTTCGGTCAAGAACAGACCTCGTGACATCCGCCTTTTCCCTCCCGGATACCATGAAAACGATCTGTTCCGCCCGATTCAATACAGGCAGAGTCAGGGTCAGGCGCTCCACATAAGGATCCCCGCCCCTGACCGCCGCAACGAGCCGGCTTTTTTCCTCCAAGGCCGCCTCCCCGGGAAAAAGAGAGGCGGTGTGCCCGTCCCGGCCCATTCCCAGATAAATGAGATGAAAGACAGGGACTTGTCCTTCCTTCAACCCGAAAGCCTGAAGCAGTTCTCTTTCGTACCGGATCGCTCCGCTCTCAGGATCCTGCGGCATCGGATGGTATTGATGCTCCCTCAAAGGCACCCGCTCGATGAAGTCTTTTCGGGCTGCACCGAAGTTGCTTGCCTCATGGTCAGCAGGCACGATCCTTTCGTCCACCCAGAAAAGCCGAACCCCCTCCCAGGGAACCTCGGACCGAAAGGGCTCCCGGGCGAGCATCCGATGGGTTTGCCTGGGCGTTTTCCCGCCTGAAATCGCCACAAAAAACCGCCCTTTGGTCTTCACCCACGCCTTGGCTCTTGCAGCAAAGATCGCAGCCCCGGTCAAAGCCATGCGATCGCTGTTCTCGTGAATGAGGATAGGATTCATAGGCTCCATCACGGACCGATGGTTTCGATCGTGATCCTGTGAACGTATTTCACCCAGTCGTAGCCGTAGTAGCCCTCGGCCACGGCCCGAAGGGGAAACCCGTGCTTTTGGGGAAGAGGGTTCCCATTCACCTCATAGGCGAGAAAAACCTTGTTGGAAAGAAGGTCTTCTATGGAATACCTTTGAGCGTTCTCGTACTTCCCATCCGGTCCGCGCAGGGTGACGTGGGTCACTCCCTGTTCCGCGTCTGAAAGGGCCAGCAGGGACGACAGGCAAAACCCTTTCCACAGCCCTTGATTGGCAAAGAACCCGGGGCAGATCATGAGCACCTTTCTCTCCACGGTGGGCAATCGCTTGATCTCCTCGTAGGTGAGGCGAAGGGGTCTTTTGACGCGGCCATCCACTTCGAGCCTCCACGCCTCGAGGTTCACGGTGTGGTCGGTCAGTCCCATGGTTCCGAAGTTCTCAAGAGGGGTCACCTCCAGGTTGCCGGCATCCAGCTCCGCTGGGTTCTTGTCGATCAGGGATTCCCGTGGAGTTCCCTTGGGTAGAATGATTTTTTTCGTTTCCGCAAACACTCGCTTCGCCATGGTCGCCAGGCCTCCTAACCCTGTTCCTGCCAAAGCCAGGGCCCCAACCAGCACCTTCAGAAACTGTCTCCTCTTTTCCACCGTCTCTCTCCTAGACTTTCGTTTTAAACCTTGCGATCAGCCTGGGAATAAAAAAAGAAAAGACAAACAGGGCCACAGAAAAAACGGTCCTGAAAGACAGCAGCTTTCCCCAGTCTCCGGACACCCAAACCTCTTTCAGCGTGCCGAAAAAGAAGGTGAAGATAAAGGCACCCGCTACAATCCCCAGGCCTGTACCGAAAAAGTAATCCCTAAACCGTACCTTGGTGAGCCCCATCCCGAAATTCATCGGGGTGAAGGGGAAGTAGATGAGGCGAAGATACAGAACCGTGGCAAAGCCGTTTCGTTCAATCGCATCGTCGTACTTCCTCAGCCGGTCCCCGACCAGAGATGCGGCGAACTCTCTGCCGAGAGTTCTGCCGATGAAAAACGCCGCGCTCGCTCCAAGCATGGCGCCTATCCACACATAAAGAAAGGCCCAGTAAGGCCCAAAAATCGTGGCACCGATGGCCGTGATCAAAGTGCCGGGCACAAATAGGCACACTCCCACGGCGTAGACCAGCATGAACGCGATGGGCGCCCAAATCCCCGCCTTGTCCAGGAAGCGGCTGAGGGTTTCAAGGTTGAAATAGTCCCTCACCGGCGTGAAGCGCACCACGTAAACGGCGACAACAACGAAAGCCACGAGGACAGCCGCCCGCACGGCCGCCTTTTGGGAGCTCTTTGCCTTTACCGCATCGGTCATGTCTTCGGCCTCTCCTACGACTCCCGAAGGGCGTCATAAAGTCTCCTGCCCAGATCGATGAATTGGCTGCTTTCCCTCATTCGAGGCCTGGGCAGATCCACCTCGATCTCTTCCCGGATGCGTCCCGGATTCTTGCTCATGAGGAGGATCCTGTCCGCGAGGAGGACGGCTTCATTCACGTCGTGGGTTACAAAAAGGACCGTGTGCGCCAATTCCCGCCAGAGCGAGAGAAGAAGGTTCTGCATCTCCTCTCGGCTTTGGGCGTCGAGAGAGGCAAAAGGTTCGTCCATGAGCAGCACTTCGGGCTTGAGGATCAGGACCCTGGCCAAAGACACCCGCTGCTTCATGCCGCCCGAGATTTCCCCTGGAAGATAGTTTCTAAATTCGTTCATGCCGACGAGACTCAGGAAGCGTTCCACTTCTTGCGCTTTCGATTTCCGGTCCAGGCCTCGGCCCCTCAACCCAAAGGCGATGTTCTCCTGAACCGTCAACCAGGGGAACAGCGCATCCTCCTGGAAGATCACGCACCGCTCGGGCCCGGGGCCTTCCACGGGCTTGTTTTTAAGAAGCACTTTCCCGGAACTGGGAGACAGGAAACCCGCCACAATTTTTAAAAGGGTGGATTTTCCGCATCCGCTTCTGCCGAGAATGCAGATCAACTCTCCCCTCTCCACCCGAAAACTGATGTCTTCCAGGACAGGCAGAAAACTGCCGTTTCCATGGAACACCTTGACCACGCGGTCCAGTTCCAGGGTCTTGTCCTTGGGCTTTTCTCTCGGCGAGGTCAAGGCTCGCAGGTACGGTCTCATGCCATTCTCCTGGCACTCTTGAAACAGAACTTCATGCCGGCTTGGAGCAGCTGGTCGCTGAGCCTGCCGATGACGGCGATAACCATGATCCCTACAACGATCATGTCAATGCGGCCAAGCATGCGGGCATCCATGATGATCGCCCCCAGACCGTTCGGAACTCCGGTCAGCTCCCCCAAGACGAGATAGGCCCAGGAGATTCCCAGTCCCAGACGAAGCCCGGTCATCAGATGGGGCATGGCGCCGGGAAGCAGAATGGCGAACGTCCCGCGGAGCCTTCTGACGCCCATCATGGCGCCCGCCTGGAGCCACAGCGGATTCACCTGCCTGGCTCCTGCTGCGGCGTTCAGGTATACAGGGAAGAACGCTGCCAGGGCCACGAGGAAGACCGTGGTTTTCATGCCGATCCCAAACCACACCATGGCCAGAGGCAGCCACGTGATGCCGGGCACCGCCCGGAGGGCATTCACCGTCGTGCTCATGAGTCTCTGGACGAGCAGGAGTCGGCCGGAAAGAATCCCCAGGGGAAGTCCAACGCCCACGGCAGCCGCGAATCCGCAGCCCACCCTCAAGAGGCTCGCTCCGGCGTCGGTGAGAAAACGGCCGGCATAGGGACCTTGCCCGGGCTGGCCCAGGACATAGGCATAGCCTGCATGGGCAATCTCCAGAGGGTGCGGCAGCAGGTAGGTCGGGATCAGTCCGGTTGAACTGACCGAGAGCCAGACCATGAAGAACAGGGCCGGGATGATCCAGGGCAGAAAACGCCCGGCCAGTCCCTTATGCCTTCTTGCCCTATCCATCCTTGATTCTCACCTTCATGACAAAAGACAGGTCAAAAAGCTCCTCGTATTCCGGTTGCTTTTTTATAAGCCCAAGGGCTTGCATCCGTTCGCCCAGGGCCTGAACCTTTCGAATAAAGCCCTGGTCCATGTTCCAGGCAAGCTCCATGTTCGGCGCCGCCCTCTGCAGGACCTGAAAAGGAGTTCCGAAGGTGGAGGCCTTTTTCAGCCATTCCTCAGGGTGTGCCGTCAGGTACTCGGTCGCCTTGGCGTGGCCGAGAACGAGGCGCTCCACGAGCTCGGGCCTTTCCAGGACGCTCCTCCGGGTCACCATCATCCCCGCATTGATGGTTCCGATGGATTCGCCGTAGTATGGATAGGACAGGATCTCGCCGTAACCCTGCTCGACCGCAAGGGCCGGAAAAGGCTCTCCTGAAAGAAACGCATCGATACCGCCTCTGGCCAGGGCCATACCCATGTCGAAGAAATCCACCCGGGTCAGGAGAACATCCTTATCCGGGGAAAGACCGCTGCGCGCGAGCGTTTCCCGAAGAAGAATCTCGTGCATGGTGCCGGGCACGTACCCGATCTTCTTGCCCTTCAGGTCCTTCGCCTCTTTGATGGGTCCGCCCTTTTTGACCACCAGGGCTGAACTTCTGTTGCACAGCGCGGCCACAACCACCACGGGCTGTCCCAGCGATGCCGAGTGAATGGCGTGGGCCAGGGTCGTGCCGCACATGTCCAAACTCCCTGCCAGAAGGGCCACCTTCTGGTCCGCGGGGTTGGTGAAGCTGAACACCCTCACCGGTTCGGTTCCCGGAAAAAACCTCTCATAGAAAAAAGGCTGTATGGTCTGGGCGGTCTTCCAGGTTCCGACCCTAACCTCCCCTGCCCACGCCAATAAAGGCGCCAGAGCAAAAAAGGCGGCAAAAACTCCAAGGATCCATCTTATGCTTTTCAGTCCTGGCTTCACTCTTTGGTCCTTCGTAACAGTTTAGCTCTTTGAAATAAACACAGAAAAAGGCCTTGGGAGTCCCTCTAAAAACAGAACAACGAAGACGCCACACCTTCATGGCAAGCTCTAGGCCATGGGTGAGGCGGGCGGAGGGCTACCGAGGAACTTGCCACACCACACCCACCGGGCAGGTGCCGTTGAAACCCCGCCGCCCGCCTTCGCCGCCCCGTATCTGCAAAGTCTTTCCCGCACTCTCTTCGTTTTCTGTTTTTAGAGGGACTCCCAAGGCCGAAGCCATCCATTTCAAAGAGCTAACCTTTTGCGGTCCTTCAAGGTTGCCTGACCCCCGGACGGGCTCGGCCGGAAGCTTCTGCCGCGGCAAAGCAGTTGGACTCCCGGTCAGGGTTCCAGCCCGTTTCCACAAGCATGTTGCGACAGGCGGCAAGGCTCTTGCCCCGGCCTTTCCCTGTATCGGCCTTGCCGTCCCTGGGGCTGGAGCCGACCTCCGGGAACAGGAGATTGGCTCCTGCCAGCAGGGACAGGGAGTGCGGCTCGTGGGTGCAGTGTGCCCGGGGCACATCACCCATGACCAGGCGACTGACCGCCACCATCCTCGCCATCTCCTGTTCCGTGATCATTCCATACCTGTCCATCGGGGACCCCGGGAAATTGATGCGCCGCATGACCCCGCTGTAGGTGGCCTGGTGCTCCCGAGCAAGAAGCATGAGGTCCACCACCTCTTCCAATGCATGTTCAGGCCCGACCGGCTCCACACAGTTCATCCAAAGCAGCCCCACCTCCTTCAGGACTCTGATTGTCCTGATGCGCTTTTCTCTCTTGAACGGCGTGTCCTTGCCCTCGCCTAACCGCAAGGCGTGATAGGCGCCCCTGTATCCGGCGTCCAGAAGCTTTTCTCCTTCTCGATGATTGATGTCGCGCGTATTGGCCACCAGGGGGACGGTCACTTCTCTCCTCAGCCACCTTCCGATCTCCAGCAGTCTTTCAAAGGAGAAGGTGCCCGTGGTCATGAGGTTGAGGGCATCCGCTCCTTGCGCTTCTCCCAGCTTGGCCCACCGAAGCACCTCTTCCTCAGGAAACTCCACCCGCTCTTTGAACAGGCCTGCCTTTAGGGTGAGAGAGCAGAAGCTGCAATTAAACGGGCAAGGCTCCACGTTCAGACCGATGTGAAAATGGTTCTCCCCTTTTCCCTGGAACTGCTCTCTGGAGAGCCGGTTGGCGGTTTCCATGACCGCATAGGTCTCTTTGGAGTTCAGATCCAGTCCGAGCAGGAATAGCGCCTCGTCCCTGCGGATTCCTGCGAACTCGCCCGCCCGATCCAGAATTCCTGCGACCTTCGGCGAGATTTTCCATCCCATGGCTATCTTCTCCACTCCGGAATCATGCCACCCCTTTCCTTTCCAGCCTAAAGGAGATTCCTTGCCGCATCAGGCCCCCACGTTCCTGCTTCATAGGGCAAGAGCATCTTGGCCCTGTTGCTGCACGTCTCACACTCCTCCAAAATAGGCGTGAGGAAGGACCAGCAAAGCTCGACCCCGTCCTGGCGCCAAAAAAGCATGTGATCTCCCATCATGATATCCAGGAGAACCTTTTCGTAGGCCTCCAGGACCGGGCCCTGGTACCCCTGGTGATAATGAAACTCCATGGTGACCGACCGAAGTCCGATTTGGGCTCCAGGGGTCTTGGTCTGAAAGGTGAGGGTGATCTTCTCCTCCGGGTAGATTCCCAGGGTCAGGCGGTTGGCGCGAATATCTTGTCCCAGGACCCGCCGAAACACGGAGTGAGGGATTTCTTTGAACTGGATCACGATCTCCGTCAATTTCTTCGCCAGTCTCTTGCCGGAGGTCATGAGGAAAGGAACGCCCTGCCAGCGCCAGTTGTCCACAAAGACCTTCATCATGGCATAGGTGGGCGTGAGGGAGGCGGGGTTCACCCCTGGTTCTTCGCGGTAGGCCGGGACCGGCTTTCCGTCCACCACCCCGCGCTCATACTGTCCCAGCACGATGGATTCCCCCAGCTTGTCTACGGGAAAAGGTCTCAGGGCTCTGTGGAGTTTGGCTTTTTCGTCAAGCACCCGCTCCGCTTCAAAAAGCGAAGGGGGCTCCATGGCCGTCAGAGCAAGGAGCTGCATCATGTGGTTCTGAAACATGTCCCTCAACACGCCGGAGGGCTCATAGTATCCAGCCCGGCTCTCGATGCCCATGCTTTCAGCGGCCGTGATGCGGATCGAGTCTACGTAGTTTCGATTCCACAGCGGTTCAAAAATAGCATTGGCAAAGCGGAGCATCAAGACGTTCTGAACGGTCTCCTTGGCAAGGTAGTGATCGATTCTGAAAATCTGGTGTTCTTGGAAATGCCGGTGCAGGGCGCGGTCAAGAGCCATGGCTGTGGGCAGATCCCGGCCGAAAGGCTTTTCCACCACCATTCTGGACCAGCCGTTGCCCCTGCTTCGCTCTTGAGCCAGACCGGCTTTACCGAGCCTCTCAGCGGTGGTTTCGTAAAGAGAGGGAGGAACCGCCAGGTAGAAGATCCTGTTGCCTCCCGTCCCTTGCTGTCGGTCCAGGTCTCGCAGCGCTGCGGCAAGCGCCTCAAAGGAGAAAGCCTCTCCATATTCGATGGGCCGATAGCGGAGCAGGGACGCGAAGGCATTCCATTTCCCCTGCTCTTGAATCCCTTGGCCGCTGAGCGCCTCGCGGGCATGGGTGCGAAAGTCCTCATCGGACATTTGGGTTCGCGCGCTTCCGACAATCAGAAAAGGGGCAGGCAGGCTTCTGTTCAGAAAGAGATGGAACAGGGCCGGAAGCAACTTCTTTTTCGTCAGATCTCCGGACGCTCCAAAGATGACCAGCGTGCATGGATCCATCCTGCCTTCAACAGGCACCTTTTTCTCGACAAGGCCCGCTTCCTCGGCAACCCCTCTGATGATCGTCTCAAAAGCATCCTTTTGTCTTTTCACCTCATCCATCCTGTGGACTCCGCGCCCCTTTCCTCTTCAGGAATTCAGCCGTCATGCTCTTTTTCGGCGGTGATCACCCCATGGCCTCCGAATTCCCGGCGCAAAGCCGCCAGCACTCTGTCCGCAAACGTATCCCTCTCCCTGGAGCGGAATCGGTTCATGAGCGAGAGGGCAATGACCGGCGCCGACACGCCGGTCTCAATAGCCTGAGCCACCGCCCAGCGCCCTTCTCCCGAGTCCTCCACATATCCCCGGATGCGGGAGAGCTTTTCATCCTTGGCAAAGGCCGCTTCCGCGAGTTCAAGAAGCCAGGATCGCACCACGCTGCCCTGGTTCCAGAGATGGGCCACCTCTGAGGGCTTGAGCCCCTCCCCGTAGGGGGAAGCTTCCAGGATTTGGAACCCTTCGGCATAGGCCTGCATCATCCCGTATTCTATGCCATTGTGAACCATTTTGACGAAGTGACCGGCCCCTGTGGGCCCGCAATAGAGATATCCGTCCGCGGGCGCCAGGGTCTCAAGAATCGGTTTGAGATGCTGAAAAGCGGCTCGGTCGCCTCCCACCATCAAGCAGTATCCCACTTGCAGCCCCCAGATCCCTCCGCTGACCCCGACATCGACAAACCGTATACCCTTTTGTTCCAGCAAGGCGGCTCTGCGAAGGTCATCCTTGTAATAGGTATTGCCCCCCTCGATGACGATATCGCCCGGTGAAAGAAGGGATTGAAGCGCTTGAAGGTGATCGTCAACAGCAGGACCGGCAGGGAGCATAAGCCAAACCGCCCTGGGCGGAGTCAGTCTCTCTGCCAGCTCGGAAAGAGAATGGGCGGGTAGGGCGCCCTCCTTGGCCATCTCCTCGGTTTTTTGAGGCGTCCGGTTGTACACAATCACTTCGTGCCCGCCCCGCAGCAGCCTTCGCACCATATTCATGCCCATTCGGCCCAAGCCGATCATCGCTACTTGCATGCTCGCGGTTTCCTTTCCCTTGCAGTCGCTACCCGCAGGCTCTTCCTTTGAGGTTGAAAAAGAACTTGAGACCTTTTCTCACCCGCTCCGAGAATATTTTTTTCGACAGAAGCGCGCCGGCCACGCGCTTGTTGATTTCCCCGAGCGTCGGGTAGGGGTGCACCGCTGCAGCAAGAGTGGGGAGCTTGACCCTGGCGTTCAAGACGGCAACCCACTCGCTGAGCAGCTCCCCGGCCTGGGGCCCCAGGATCTGAACACCCAGGGGCTTCTCGCTCTTGTCTAGAAGGAGTTTTATTTTACCGGCCTCTTCTCCCTCGGCAAGACTCCTGTCGTTGCTCTTGAAAGACTCTGTCCAGACTGTATACTCGATCCCCGCTTGTTTGGCTCTTTTCTCGTTCATCCCGATGCTGGCCAGCTCCGGGTCCGTATAGGTGCACCAGGGCAGAAATGTATAATTGGCTTTTCTCGGAAGGTGAAAAATCATGTTGCTCACCACGATCCCCCCCTCATACCCTGCCGCGTGCGTGAATGGATAGGTTCCGGTCACATCCCCTGCAGCATAAATGTGTTTCTGGGTCGTCCGCAATCGATCGTCCACCGTGATGCCTTTTGTGCTGCATTCAACGCCGATGCGCTCCAGGCCGAGGCCTTTGATGTTCGGATCCCTTCCCATGGCGACCAAGATCTGCTCGGTCTTCAAGGAAACCGTTTTCCCCTCCTGGTCCTTCAGAAGGATCTCTTTCTTCGAACCCACATCTTTCACCCGGAGCACCGACGTGTTGAGGAAGAACGTGACCCCCTCCGAAATCAAGACCCCCATCACCTCGTCGGCCATGTCCTTGTCTTCTTTCGTGAGGATCTGGCCGCTTCTCTGAACGACGACCACCTTGGTTCCGAGACGGCAAAAGGCCTGTGCCATCTCTATGGCCACAGGGCCTGCCCCGAGAATGACCATGGAACCCGGCAGCTGATCAAGATAAAAAATCTCTTTGTTGGTGAGGTATTGGACTTGATCCAGACCTTCAGTGGTCGGTATGCTTGGGGATGACCCTGTGGCAATGACCCAGTTCTTGGCGGAAACCTCTTTGCCGTTCAATCGAACCGAGTGTTCATCGGCAAAGGAGGGTTCTCCGAATTCCACCTTGGCCCCCAGGCTGCAAAATCTTTCCTCAGAGTCGTGCTCTTGAATCTTTTCAATGACGGAGAGTATTCTCCTTTTTACCGCCCTGAAATCAACAGGCGGAATCTCGGCCCTGGGCAATCCTAAGGCTTGGCTGTGCTTCATGTGGTGATAGACTTGGGCCGTGCGAATAAGCGTCTTGCTGGGGACACAACCATAGTGGAGGCAATCCCCTCCCAAGGCTTTTTCCTTCTCAATGAGGAGCGTCTTGGCGCCCAGCTGGGCAGAGCCGGATGCCACGGTGAGTCCCGCTGCACCGCCGCCGATGATTCCGATGTCGTAGTCAAAATCGGTCATGGAGCCTTTTCCTTTATCCGTGTTCCGAGGTCGAGCATGCGAAGATGACAAAACGGTTGGTTCAAGGTCCAAGGTGCAAGGTACAGGGAAAAACCATCCGAAGATAAACCCGGAAGGTTGCACCTAAAATGATTTTGCCATCTCCTTGGCTCTGGCCATCGCCTCTTCCCTCTTCTTTTTGGCGACGTCAGGTCCGGCCAGGGTGGGCTCTACGATCAGGGTCCTGATGTCTGTAAACCCGATGAACCCGAGGGCAAGCTGCAAGTACTTTGTCTGGAGATCAAAGGCCTCCGAAGGGGTTCCCTTTTCATAGGCTCCCCCACGCGAATAGGCGACAAAAACCGGTTTCCCCAGGACCAGCCCCTTGTAGCCCTCCTTGGGCGAGAAAGTGAAGGTGTAGGTGGGCTGTACGATGATATCCAGATACTGTTTCAGCCGGTAGGGAATCCCGAAATTCCACATAGGAACGGCCATGGCATACTTGTCCGCGGATTTGAATTCGGCAATGATCTCTTCCACTCTTTTCCATGCCGCCAGCTCTTCCGGAGTGTGCTTGAGGCCGTGGAGGATCGTGTATTTGGCCTGAACCGCAAGGCCGTCAAAGGCTGGAAGCTCCTTTTTGAAAAGATTCATCGTGACCACTTCGTCTTTTGGATTGGCCTCTTTGTACGCTGAAACAAAGGCATCCGCTACGGCGATCGAATAAGACCGTTCAATCCTCGGCGACGCTTGAATGTAAAGTAATTTGCTCACGAGCATTCCTCCTTCATTGCTTTTCTTCGTAACAGATTAGCTCTTTGAAATGGATGGCTCTGGCCATGGGGGTCTCTCTAAAAACAGAACAACGAAGATGCCGCACCCCCTTGGCCGGCTTTGGGCCATGGGTGAGGCGGGCGGAGGGCCACCGGGAAACTCGCCATCGAATCCCCATCTGACAGGTACCGAGGAGACTTCGCCGCCCGCCTTTGCTACCCCTTCTCTGCGGAGTCTTTCCCGCACGCTCTTCGTTTTCTGTTTTTAGAGAGACCCCCATGGCCCTTTTCTGTGTTTATTTCAAAGAGCTAAACTGTTACTTTTCTTCAAACTTGAGGGCTGCCGAATTCATGCAATAGCGCAGCCCCGTGGGTTTCGGGCCATCGTTGAACACATGCCCCAAATGGCCGTCACATCTTGCACACAGAACTTCAACCCTGCGCATGAAAAAGCTGTTGTCTTCCTCTTTACGCACGTGGTTTTCAGAGATGGGCGCCCAGAAGCTGGGCCATCCTGTTCCGGAATCAAACTTGGTGTCTGAGCTGAAAAGCTCCAGATCGCATCCCGCACAACGATAGATCCCTTTGCCTTTGAAATCATGATACTTTCCTGTAAAAGCCCTCTCTGTCCCCTTTTTTCGCAGTATATTGAACTGCTCAGGGGTCAGTATCTTTTTCCATTCCTCTTCCGTTTTGATTATCTTTTCAGGCATTTTTCCTGCTCCCTGCTGTTCATTTCCACCCCCGGCCATAGCCATGGAGCGGCTTCCTAAACCTAGAAGAATAAGCCCTTGGCCTAATCTCTTGAGAAAAGATCGTCGCGATTCATTATTTCCTGGTGCCATGGTTTGCTCACTCCTTTCCACGGTCCGTTTGATGGCACCAAATTAACCACTTGTTCGAAGGACGCCATAAGGATATTATTTCGGGCGGCCACCAGGGCCGAGGGTCACTTGTTCACTAGGATGGAAAAAGGGTTACTGCCAGGTGATGCAGTGACCAGGACACATGCTCATCACCTGCCCGATCTCCGCTTCAGGGTACTCGGCACGCTCCGCGACCTCTATGCATCCGGTGTCCGGGTTCCGTTTGAAGATATCAGGAAGGAGGCTTATGCAGGATTCGCAATCCGTGCACTCGGATCGATCTAGGACAGGAGGTCTCTTCACTTTTTCGCTCGCCACATCCGCTTCAGAAGTTGCTGCCGGCTCTCCGGTTTCCCTTGCCTTTTTGTTCTTCCAGGCAAGATACTCGCCGTAGGTAAAGCTGGTTCCCAGCTCATTGGCCCCTCGGTGACAGCGCTCTCCCCTGCAAAGTCGGCACCGGGACTCGCTGCACAATTGGCATTCTTCGCAATCGGGGCACTTTTCTTTTTTTTGCCTTTGCGGCACTTCCCACTCCCGCCTTCAGCCGTTGACCGGGGCTTTGCCTTAGGGTCTTGCCCTTTGGAGAAGCATATGAGTAAGCAGTATGGAGCAAGGAGTAGTCCGTATCCCTGCTGCCATGTTTCCCGCTGCTTACTGTCTACTGCTTACTGCTTACTGGCCTTACGCCGGCAGCTCCTTCGCGATTTTCTTGGCCAGTTCGCGGCACGCATCGAGGCCTTCTTTGTCCGGCACAAATTGTATTCTCAGTCCCGGATCAACCACCTTGAACTTCATCTCCTCCAGCTCCTTGGTGATCAGCTTCACCGCTTCTCCGCTCCATCCGTGGGAACCGAAGGCCGCAGCCACCTTATTTTGTGGCTTCAGCCCCTTGAGGTATGTGATGAAGTCGCCGACCGTGGGAAAAAGGCCGTTGTTGAGCGTGGGAGACCCGATGAGGATTGCGCCGGCATCCAGGACTTCAGTGAGAATGTCGCTCCGATGCCACGTCCTCAGGCGCATGGGCTCTGCGTGCACCCCTTCCTCACACAGCGCCTCCGCAATGGTGTTGGCCATGAGCTCCGT
>Ga0101944_10002608_pt1 | contig 28358 bp, 20 predicted proteins | sample DewCreD2012metaG_FD_75245 | JGI IMG/M metagenome (GOLD analysis project Ga0101944, IMG submission 75245) | Hot spring sediment bacterial and archeal communities from British Columbia, Canada, to study Microbial Dark Matter (Phase II) - Dewar... ... | reverse complement strand
TCCTGACAGCGGCTGTCACGATCTCTGACGGCAAGACTCCGTGTGTTGTGCCAGACCACAAACTCTCGCTTTGTGTTGGTTCATCGGAGGATGAAGTCCACTACATTTGCGCGCTCCTGAACAGCGCTCCTTCGCAATTCATCGTCAAGGGGTATGGCCTAGAAACAAGTGTTTCCACTCACGTATTGAAGTACATCAAGATCGCCACGTTCAACCACAAGGACAAAACCCACTGCGCCCTTGCCGCCAACAGTCGGGCGTTGCACGAGGCGACGGCGGCTGGCGACATCAAGAAAATCGAGGCCCTCGAAGCCGAGAACCTCGAACTGGCCGCCGCGTACTGGGGCTTGGAGAAAAACGAAGTCGCCGACATCAAAGCCTCGCTGGAGGAACTCGCCTGAGCAAGAAACAGAACATTCTCCTCGTCGAACCCGCCTACCGGTCCAAGTTCCCGCCGCTGGGCTTGATGCGGCTCTCGACCTATCACCACCGCCGGGGCGACCGGGTCGCATTCGTGCGGGGCGAGAACGATTGGGCGCGCGCCCGCCGGTGGGATCGCATCTACGTCGCGTCGTTGTTCACGTGGGAACTACCGCGCACCGCCGACACGATTGAGTTCTACCGGCAAAGCGTCCACGACCCGAAAGACATTTTCGTTGGCGGCACCGCCGTGACATTGTTGCCGGACTACATCCGCCAACGCTGCCCCGGTTGCACGATCATTGAAGGTCCGCTCGACCGACCGGGACGGTTGGGGCCGGACTCGCCGGCCATTGCCAGTCTCGTGCCCGATTACAGCATCCTGAAGCGCGTGGATTGGGAATACTACCCTCGCGAGGCCTTCTTCGTTCGCATCACCAAAGGCTGTATTCGTAGCTGCCCATTTTGCGCCGTGCCAAAGCTGGAGAAAGAGTTCGGTCTACTGAGTCCGCTTCGGCAGCAAGTTAGCGAAGCGCGGGAAGCCCACGGCGCAAAACAGCATCTCGTGGTCATGGACAACAACATCCTCGCCGTCGAGGGTATCGAAGACATCATTCGGGACATCCGCGAACTAGGTTTCGGGAGGGGCGCAAAGCGCAACGGCCGGGAACGCACGGTGGACTTCAACCAAGGCTTGGACGCCCGGTTGATCGCCGCCAAGCCGGAGTTGGCCAAACTGCTGGCCACCATCTGCGTCTCGCCCATCCGGTTGGCGTTCGATTTCATTGGTATTCGACCCGCGTATGAGAAAGCCATCCGGTTGCTGGTCGAGCAAGGCTTCAACGAGTTCACCAACTACATGCTGTTCAACTTCAACGACACGCCGCGCGACCTTTACGACCGGCTGATGATCAACGCGAAACTGAACAAAGAACTCGGCATCCGCATTACCGGCTTTCCGATGCGCTTTATCCCGATGGACGACGTGAGCCGTCGCCATGTCGCCCCCGCGTGGCAATGGCGTTACCTGCGCGGCATCCAGTGCATTCTATTGGCCACGCGCGGCCTCGTCAGCCCTAACCCAGAGTTCATCAAGCACGCCTTTGGTGAAACCTACGACGAGTTCCTGGAAATCCTCTCCATGCCCGACCGCTACATCATCTACCGCGATCACTACGGCAAAGACGGCGCGCGCGACTGGAAGCGCAAATACCGCAAACTCGCCCCAGACCAGAGAACCGAGTTGTTCAACATACTCCGCGACCTCAACTCCGCCCCTCGCGAGCGCCCCGACCGCATCCGGCAACTCAAACGTCCCTTCACGAGCCTCATTGACCACTACTATCCCGGCGGCCAAACCGCCCCCAAGACCCCCGAAGAAGACACGCTCGCCCAACAAGGCGTGTCCGTCGGCTACGATAGCGGCCCCGGTTGATTACTGTTCTACACGTGGGGATTCCCGGTCTGGCTGGCGTCACAGGATGCCGGCACGTTTCTCACGGAAGGCGCGGAAGGAACAAACTTCGCGCAACGGGCCGAGTGTGGCGTGCATTTCAGCCCGCACACGCTCAGTGCCGCCAACCAAAGGCTGGTGCTGGGCACGGTCGTTCACCAGTCATTCAAGAAAGCCGAAGCCGCCCTCTGCAATCGCGGCAAACTCCAAACTACCGGACCCGCCCGTCAGTTCTGGAAAGATGGAGGAAAATGAGAGTCCCTGAGCGGAGGCAAATTGAAGCTCGGAGGCGCATGCCCACTTGTTATTAAACGATTCTGCCAGTTGTTTAAATAACGCTTCCGCCCGTGCCGGGACATGCGGCCTTCAAGCCCGGCAGCCCCCCGCATGATTCGCACGCGAGCTGGTGTGAACCTCAGAGGTCACCGCTCCCGGATGCGGCGGATGTAGGCGGCGATGTCGAACTTGGACTTGCAGCCGTTGTAGCTCATGTAGCGGATTTTGCCGAAGACCGGACGCTCGCCCCACGGCCGGTCGTGTACGCCGCCGATGGACCAGGCCGCGCCGGCGTAGCCGTTGGGATCCCGCCCATCCATTTCATAGCGGTCGTTCAACTCAATCACCGTCTGCAACGCCTCGTCGGGCGAGCGGGTCCACTCCAGAATCTTCTTGGCCCAGTACATGCGCAGGTAGCTGTGCATCTTGCCGGTCTGAACCATCTCGTGCTGAGCTGCATTCCACAGCTCATCGTGAGTGTCGCCCGCCTCGAGCCGCTCGCGCGAGTACACGTAGGGCCGGGGATCGCGCGCATGGTCGGACAGCGTCTGCCGGGCCCACGCGGGGAACCCCTCGGGCGAGTCGTAGTGCGAGTTGTACAGGCAGAAGTTGTCCGCCAGTTCCCGCCGAACGATCAATTCCTCCAGAAACGTATCCCGGGCGGGGGCCGGAACGGCGGCCCGGCTCACCTCCAATGCCACCCGCTGAGCGGAGACCTGGCCGAAATGCAGGTACGGCGAGAGGTTCGAAAGTCCATCCACAGCCGGGTTTCGGCTGGCGCGCGGATACTCCGCGAGTTTCTCGCGAAGGAAACGCCTCATAACCCGCAAACCGGCAGCCGAGCCGGGCGCAAGGTCGGGCGCCTCGCCAACCGACCGATCAACCCGAAGCTGTTTCAGCACCTCGTCCCACGCCACCGGGCCGGGGTCCTGCCGCCACACCCAGGGATGGCGCCGGGGAGCCGGGATGGGCGTCAGGAAGTCCGGCAGCAACTTGCGGAGCTTGGGGCGCAGCGTGTAGGCGCCATACTCCTGCTTCGGCGAGGCGTACCGCGCCGGGACGATGTTGTGCGTGTCCACTTCGACGAGCGGCACGCGAAGAGCCGCGGCCACGGCTTCTCGCCATTGGGTCTTGATGCGCAGCGGATCGAAGTCCGTGACCACCAGAGCGGCCTTCATGCGCTCGGCGAGCGCGGGCACGTCATGGCGGGGATCGCCCCGCAAGAGCACAAAGCTGATGGACAGGCTGCGAAGCGCGGTCTCTGTTTCCGCGAGGCCGCGCAACATGAAGGCGTAAGCCCGCAGCGTGGCGCCCAGAAAGTTCGGCACAAGGCAGAAGGCGGTCACGAGGGGCGCCTCCCGGACCCACGCTTCCCGCTGCGCGTGGAGCAGCGCCCAGTTGTCGGCGGCGCGCTGATCGCGGCTCATCCAGTAGAGCACGGGCCCCTTGGGCTCGGGCGGCCGTTGATTCAGCGGATGGATGCGCTCGACGCGGATCGGTGGCGGCAGTGCGCTCACGGCACCCTCAGGCGTGGTTGCGAAGCTTCAGCTCCAGCGGGTGCGGGTTGAGGTAGTACTGGTCCTTCAGATACTCGATGCCGTGCTTGACGACGTAATGCCGCAGCATCGTCACCGGCACGATGAGCGGGATCAGGCCCTGACGGTACTCCTCGATGATACCGGCCAGCTCTTTCCGATCCGCCTCGTCCACGTCCTTGCGCAGATAGCCGAGCATGTGCTGCAGGATGTTCGTGTGTTTGCGCACCGTGGCCAGCGCCTTTAGCGCCCGCATCAGCTTGGCCTCATACTGCGGGATAAAGGCGCGAACTTCCCGGGCCTTCAGTCCGGCCAACTCCCGCCCCATCTCCCGCATGAGCGGCTCGTGGTGCGACTGGATCAGCAGCTTGTTCCGGGTGTGAAACGCCATCAGCGCGCCCAGGGTCGGGCTGGCGCGAACGGCCTGGCGGAAGCGCCACAGCGTAAAGACCCGCTCGATGAAATTCTCGCGCAAGTCCGGATCGTTCAGCCGTCCCTCGTCCTCGCAGGGCAGCGTTGGGAAATGCGCCATGAAGGCCTTCCCGAATAGCCCGGGCGAATTGCCGATGACTCCGCCCCGTTCGTTGTACACCTTGACTTTCTCCATGCCGCTGCTCGGGGAGCGCGATTTGAAGATGAAACCATAGAGGTCTTCTTTCTCCAGCTCGACAACACGCTTTGCGACCCACGCCTGCATGCGGTCGGTAAGGTCCACGCCGGTGCGCGTGGTGACCAGCCGCGGGTTGGCCGGATCGCCAACCAGCCGCATGGACTCGCGGGGAACGCCCAGCCCGCACTCGACCTCGGGACAGACGCCGACAAACTCGAAATACCGGCCCAGCGTATCGGTGATGTAGTGATCGTGCTTGTGCTGGCCGTCGTAGCGGACGGGTTGACCAAGCAGACAGGCGCTGACGCCAATGCGGATCTTGTCCACTGCGCACCTCCCAGGCAAAGCCGATCCGGTTGCGCTCACGAGCCCCTGCCGGCTATACTCTTGAAGCCTGTTGCCATGATCGTAGGGACCAAATGGCGCGACCGTCCAGTGAAAAGCCGCCTGTTCGCCCAACACACCGAGCCCCGCCCCGCGCGTCCCCGGGTGGCATTCTGTAGCAAGGCGCGAAAACGATGCCCACCAATGCGCTGATTCACGAGTCGAGTCCCTATCTGTTACAACATGCCCACAACCCCGTGGACTGGCTGCCGTGGGGTGAAGCCGCGTTCTCGAAGGCCCGTGGCCAGAACAAGCCAATCTTCCTCTCGATCGGCTACTCCACCTGCCACTGGTGCCACGTTATGGAACGCGAGTCGTTCGAGAACGAAGCGATCGCCGCGCTGTTGAACCGGCACTTCGTTCCCGTCAAGGTGGACCGCGAGGAGCGGCCCGACGTGGACCGCGTCTACATGACCTACGTCCAAGCCGCCACGGGATCGGGCGGATGGCCGCTGAGCGTGTGGCTGACTCCGGACCTCAAGCCTTTCCTGGGGGGCACCTACTTTCCGCCGGAAGACCGCTGGGGCAGGCCGGGCTTCAAATCCATACTCCTGCGGATCGCGGCAGCCTGGGAGCAGAATCCGGCTGCGATAACCGCGGCGGGCGATGCCGTGCTGAACTGGCTGCGGGGTGGCGTTCGAGCCACCGTCCCTGAGGGGCACGCCCCGGACCGCGCGTGTCTGGAACGCGGCTACGCACAGTTCAAGCAAGCCTACGATCCGCAAGCCGGCGGGTTTGGCGGTGCGCCGAAGTTCCCGCGGCCGGCGGTTCTTGACTTCCTGCTGCGCTTCCACGCCTGGGCCGTGCGGGAGGAGGCGCGCTGTCGGCGAAAACCGGGGCCCGCGGCTCCGCCGCCGGAGCGTGCCCGGGACGCCCTGGACATGGCGCTCTTCACCCTGCGCAGAATGGCCATGGGCGGCGTGCACGATCACCTGGGCGGCGGCTTTCATCGCTATGCCGTGGATGCAGCCTGGCATGTGCCGCACTTCGAGAAAATGCTCTACGATCAGGCGCAACTGGCCCGCGCCTACCTGGATGCCCACCAACTGACGCGCGATCCTTTTCTTGCCGAGGTGGCCCGCGGCATTCTCGAGTACGTGCGCCGCGACATGACCGGCGAGCAGGGCCAGTTCTATTCCGCGGAAGATGCCGACAGTCCCCGCCCCGAAGCCCCTGGGGAAACCGGCGAAGGCGCTTTCTATGTCTGGAGTTGGCCGGAACTGGTGGCGGTCCTTGGCGCGGAGACGGCTGAATTGTTTGCCTTCGTCCATGGCGTCGAACGCGGGGGCAATGTTCGCGACGACCCGCACAGCCAGTTCGCGGGGCGCAACGTTCTGCTCCTGGCGCACACCGCGGCGGAAGCCGCGGCGCGGTTCAAAATACCCGAAGGCGTTGTGCGGGAACGATTGGCGGCGGCCCGCGGGCGCCTCTTTGAGGCGCGGGGCCGTCGGCCCCGCCCGGCGCGCGACGACAAGACGATCGCCGCCTGGAACGGGCTGACGATCTCCGCCTTGGCCCGCGCCCACCAGGCGCTCGGAGACGCGGCGTACCTGGCGGCCGCGCGGCGGGCCGCGGGCTTCATTCGCCAAAACCTCACGGATGGCTCGGGCGGGACCCTCTGGCGCTCCTATCGGGCCGGCAAGGCGGCCGTGCGCGGCTTTGCCGAGGATTATGCGTTCCTCATTCAAGGGTTGCTCGAGCTCTACGAGAGCGGCTTCGACGTCGCGGATCTCGAATGGGCGCTGAATCTGCAGCGGCGGCAGGACGAGCTGTTCTGGGATGCCGACCAAGGAGGGTATTTCAGCACCTCGGGTGCCGATCCGAGCATTCTGGTGCGGATGAAGGATGGGTATGATGGCGCGGAGCCGTCGGCCAATTCCGTGGCCGCGCTCAACCTGCTGCGCCTGGCGCAGTTGACCGACGATCCCGCCCTGCGCGAGAAGGCGGAGCGGACCCTGGCGGCCTTCGGGACCACGCTGCGTCAAGCGTCGCAGGCTCTGCCGACCATGCTGGCGGCGCTGGCCTTCCACCTGGCCCCGCCGCGTCAGATCGCGATGGCCGGCCATCCGGACGCGCCGGACACGCGGCGCCTGCTGGCCGTTGTGCGGGAGCGCTTCGCGCCCCACGACCTCGTGTTGTTGGCCGACGGCGGACGCGGTCAGGCGTGGCTGGCGCAACGTCTGGCATTTCTGCGCGGGCTCAAGCCGCTGGACGGCAAGGCCACTGCCTATGTGTGCCAGAACTACGCCTGCCAGATGCCCGTCACCGAGCCCGCGGCCCTGCGGGAGCGACTGGAAGAATGAACCCGAACCTTTCCACGACCGGACGGGACAAAAACGAGATGCCTCCGGAATGCGCACCAGGCGAGGCTAACGGATGGGCGCTGGTGGAGCGGGTGCGCGCGGGGGACGATGGCGCGTTCGAGATTCTGATGGCGCGTTACAAACGTCCCGTTCTGAACTTCGTGTTCCGTCTCATCGGCGACGCGGCCGAAGCCGAAGACGTGGCGCAGGATGTTTTCGTGCGGGCGTACCGGAGCATGCACAAGCCCGGTTTCCGCCGGACCACGGCCAACTTTTCAACTTGGCTGTTCCAGGTGGCACGCAACGCGGCGCTTGACTGCCTGCGCCGGCGCAAGCGCCGTCCGACGGAGCCGCTGTCGGGTTTGGAAGACGGCGGCGCAGCGGTTCCCGCGCGTCAGGCCACGGCAGATCAGGACGCGGCGGCGAGGGAAACCGGCGCGGCCGTCGCGGCGGCCATCGCGCTCTTGCCCGAGGAGCAGCGGGCGGCGGTGCTCCTGTCCGAATACGAGGGCCTCTGCGACGCCGAGATTGCGGCTGTCATGCGCTGCTCGGTGAAATCCGTTGAAGCCCGCCTCTACCGCGCCCGCCGCTTCCTGCGCGAGCGGCTGCGGCGCCTGTATGCGTAGTGCGCCGCGCAGGGAAAACTCCTCGCAACATGCTCGCTTGCCGATGGTTGCCACGCCAGGGCTGCCCCGTTCAATACGCGGGGGATAAACTGCGCGAGGGTTTTTTTCGGCGGCGGCGTTATACCAGGAAAGAGCAGAGGAGGCTGACGCCATGTTCAGGAGAATGCGGGACAGCGAATGCGGCAGCGCGGGCGCGCGGGACGAGCGATTGAGCGCCCTGTTAAGACAAATGCCGACTCTCGAACCCGGCCCAGGCTTCGAGACCGCGGTTTGGCGGCGGATCCGGGCGGCGCAGCCGGCCGGGTTGCGGGATCGGTGGCTCGACTGGTTCCTGCCTCACCCCGTGTGGGCCGGGGCGGCTGCGGCCTCGGTGGCGCTGGGCATCGGCCTCCTGGCCGGTATGGCGACCTCCGGACACGCGCGGGCAGGCGGACCCGCCGCCCATCCGCTACTCCACCCCGGGACGCTGATGGGCGCCTATGCCGCGCTCTCGGAAAGAGGACGGCCATGAAAACAAGAATCTGCCTGCTTCTGCTGGTCGCCGCGGTGGCCGGCGCGACCGGCTATGCCGTCGCGCACAGGGTCGCCTGCCGGCCGGCGCAGTCCGGCCTGGACCGCTTGCGGGATGTTTCCCGACTGGCCCGAGCGCTGGACCTGCGTCCCGAACAGGTCGAGGCCCTGAAGTCGCTGCAAGGCCGTTTGTGCAGCCATCTGGCAACCTGCTGCGCGCGGCATTGCGCCTGCCGCAAGGAACTCGCGGCGGCCCTGATTGCGGAGCCGTTCGACGCGACGCGGGTGCAGGAACTGCGCGAATCGCTGGGCCGCTGCTACGCGGAGAGCGAGATGCTGGCGTTGGAGCACATCCGGAACCTGCGAAGCATCCTGGACGGCTCGCAGCGTATGCGCCTCGACCGCATGATCGCGAAAGCGTTGTCCGGCCCCTGCGGGTTGTGCTCGAACTGCGTGGCAGGATGTGAGGAGGAACAAGGAGCAAACCGATGAAGACCCTAGCAACATGGCTGCCGCCGGCCGTCGCGGCGGCGCTGATCGCAGCAGGATGCGTCTCCGCCCCGGAGAAGGACCTGCACGCGAGGCACGACGATACACAGCGCGCCGTCTATGTGGCATCGGGCAGCACGGACGCGAAAGAAGGGCTCGACGGGAATTCGACGCTGGATGCCTATCTTCAGCATGCTTTCTCGCATAGCCCCGGCCTGCGATCGGCATTCGATCGCTGGAAAGCAGCGCTGGAGCGTATCCCTCAGGCGCGATCCCTGGACGATCCGACGCTGTCGTTCGAGTATTTCGTCGAGCAGATCGGTACCCGCTACCAAACGAGTCTGACGCAGATGTTTCCGGCGTTCGGAAAGCTGGCCCTGCGCGAAAGCCGGGCAGCGGCGGAAGCCGAGGCCGCCATGCATACCTTCGAGGCGGAACGCCTGACGCTCTTCGACCACGTGGTCAAGGCATTCTACGAATACTATTATCTCTTCCGCGCCACCCAGGTGACCGATGAGAATCTCCGGCTCCTCGCCGATCTGGAACAGGTCGTGACGACCCGTTACAAGGCCGGCTTGGCGCCTTTTGCCGATCTCGTCAAGATGCAGGTCGAGAAAGACCGGCTCGCCAACGAATTGGGAACACTGCGGGATGAGCGCGCCGCAAGGTCAGCCGTTCTCGCCGCCCTCCTCAATCTGCCGGTGTACGACGTACTTCCCTGGCCCAAGGCCTCGCCATCCGGGCCGGCCATCGTGGAGCTCGGGGTGCTGGATGATTTGCTCGCCGATCTGAATCCGGAACTGAAGGCCGCGGAATCGATGATTGCGGCCGAGCAGTACCGGGAGAAGCTCGGCCGCAAGAGTTATCTGCCCGATTTCATGCTTGGGGCAAGCTGGATGGTTATGCCCGGCATGGACGGGCGCGGCGACGAGTCCGATGTGGGCCTCATGGCGGGCATTACGGTTCCCATCTGGTGGGGTAAATACCGCGCGGAAATCCGGGAGGCCGGCGCCATGCTCCGGGCGGCCGTCAACGACCGCGACAACATGCGAAACATGCTGAAAGCCGAGCTGAGCATGGCGATCTTCAAGTTCCGCGACGCCGAACGAAGAATCGGTCTTTTCGCAACCTCACTGGTTCCCAAGGCCGCGCAAGCGCTGGAGGTGGCGAAACAGGAGTTTTCGACCGGCAAGGCGGACTTTATGACGCTGATCGACGCCCAACGCACCCACCTCGATTTCCGGTTGATGCTCGAACGCGCGACGGCAGACCGGGAAATCGCGCTCGGCGAGATCGGCTGTTGCATCGGGAAGTATGATCTCGGGAACAACCCGCGTGTTTTGTCACCCGCAAGCAGAAAAGGCACGCCAAGCAAAGAAGAAGAGGGAAAGGATAATTAGCGCAATGAAAAGCATGACATTAGGAATCGGCTTGGTGGTTGGAGGATTGTTGACGGCATCGTCGGCGCGGGCGCAGGGCGGCGGACATGACCATCCGACGCACGCGGGCAAGAACGAGCCCGCAAGCGAGGAACGAAAAACGGAAATCAAGCTCCAGACAATCTGTCCGGTCATGGGCGGCGAGATCGACAAGAATCTGTATGTCGATCACGAGGGTAAACGCGTCTACCTCTGCTGCAAGGGTTGCGAGGCGCCGGTGAAGAAGCATCCTGCCAAGTACATCAAAGCCCTTGAAGACAAAGGCGTGACTGTGGCCAGTCTGCAAACGCAGTGTCCGGTCATGGGCGGCGCGATCAATAAGGCACTCTATGTAGATCACGCAGGCAAGCGCATCTACGTGTGTTGTGAGGGCTGCATTGCCGCGGTCAAGAAAGACCCTGCGAAAACCATCCAGTCAATGGACGCGGCGGGTGTGGCACTGCACTCGGCAGTCAAGGACGCCAAACCAGCCGAGCCGAAGAAGGCCGACAAGGGAGACGAAGGGCATAATCACCGATCAAAGGTGGCAGAACAATGAATACAACAACAAATAGATTGGTGTCCGGCAAGGCAGGATTGATTGTCGTGGCCCTGGCGATGTTTATGGTGGGATTCATGCTGAGAGGACTAATTGTTCCGCGCCATGTGTCAGGTAGCGCCGAAGCAGTCGATCCCGCGGTTCGAGCCGCCGAGATCTGGACCTGCTCTATGCATCCGCAGATTCGCCAGCCTAAGTTCGGCAAGTGTCCGATTTGCGCGATGGACCTGATCCCCGTCGCGGGTGACTCGGGTTCGGACTCAACCCAGCCTCGCCAGATGATGCTGTCTCCGGCAGCCCGCAAACTGGCGGAAGTCGTGGTGGCGCCGGTGGAGCGCCGTTCCGTTGCGGTCGAGATTCGCATGGTTGGCAAGGTGCAGTTCGATGAGACCCGCTTGGCTTACATCGCGTCGCGTGTTCCGGGCCGGATCGACCGTCTATACGCGAATGTCGTCGGTATGCCGGTGAAGCCTGGCGAACACTTGGCCGACATGTACAGCCCCGACTTGGTTTCGGCCCAGCAGGAGCTGCTGCAAGCCGCAAGATCGTCAGGCGGCAATGCCTCTTCCGTATCGCTGCTCAACGCAACGCGCGAACGCCTGCGTCTCTGGGGTCTGACCGCCGAACAGGTCGCCGAGATCGAACGCAGCGGTCAGGTGCGCGATCATGTAACTTTCTACTCGCCTATCGGCGGCATCGTCGTGGAGAAAGATGCGCGCGAAGGCCTGTACGTGGAGACCGGAATGCGTCTGTTCACCGTGGCGGACTTGACGCGTGTGTGGGTGCAACTCGACGCCTATGAATCCGACCTCGGGTGGCTGAGTTACGCCCAGGAGGTCGTCTTTCAAGCCGAGGCGTATCCGGGCGAAACGTTCAAAGGCACGATCGCGTTCATCGCCCCGTTGCTCGATCCCATGACGCGGACGGTCAAGGTACGTGTCAACGTGGCGAATGCCGACGGCCGGCTGAAACCGGAAATGTTTGTGCGCGCCGTCGTCCGCGCTACCCTGGATGGGGACGGCAAGGTGCTGCGGAGCGATCTCCGGGGCAAGTGGATCAGTCCCATGCATCCGGAGATCGTCAAGGACGGGCCGGGAACGTGCGACGTCTGCGGCATGCCTCTCGTACGTGCCGAGGACCTCGGCTATGCCGCGGCCGATGAGGCAACGAGCGTTCTGCCATTGGTCATACCGGCATCGGCGCCTCTCGTCACCGGGAAACGGGCCGTGGTCTATGTGGCCTTGCCGCAAAAGGAAGGCGCCTATGAAGGGCGGGAGGTGGTTCTTGGCCCCAGGGCGGGAGACTACTTCCTGGTGCGAGAGGGGTTGCAGGAAGGCGAACAGGTCGTCATCAGCGGGAACTTCAAGATCGACAGTTCGCTGCAAATCCAGGGCAAGCCGAGCATGATGGTGCCCGAAGGCGGATCCGCGCCGGTCGGGCACCAGCACGGCGACGCCCCGCCTGCAGCTCGGCCTGGGACGAAAGGGACGATCCCCTCGAACATCGCTGCGCCAGATACGTTTCGGAAACAGCTTGGTGGTGTTCTGGACAACGTTCTGGCCACGGCCGATGCGTTGGCTGGCGACGATCTGGAATCTGCGCGGGCGAGCGCTGTTAAAGCCAAGCAGAGTTTGGCCGCGATGGACACGGCCGACCTCGCCGGAGACGTCCATGAGCGTTGGATGCGATCGGTCAACGCCTTGAACCTATCTGCGGATAAGATGCTGGCGGCGACGGACATCGAGGCATTCCGCACCGCCTTCGCTGCGCTGTCGTCTGAGATGGCTCGCGCCGTCAAGACGTTCGGCCCAGTCCGATTCGAACCCGTCTATGACCTTCGCTGTCCCATGGCGCTCAATAACCGGGGCGCCACGTGGCTACAGAAGGACAAGACGGTTCGCAACCCCTACTTCGGCAAGGCCATGCTGACCTGCGGCGAAGTGATCGAGACGATTCCGTCCGCTTCGAGTGCCCCGGCCGAGGGAGGTCACGCCCATGAGTGAGTCGCCCTCTCCCTCCCCGGCTTCCGGCAAGAGCCCCTCATTCCTGGACAGGGTGATACGGTTCTGCCTGGAGCAGAAGCTGGTCGTCGCCTTGATCGTGCTCTTCGTGATCGCGTGGGGTACCATGGTCGCGCCTTTCGACTGGAACCTCGGCGGTATCCCGCGCCATCCGGTGGCGGTGGATGCCATTCCCGACATCGGCGAGAACCAGCAGATCGTGTTCAGCGAGTGGATGGGGCGATCGCCGAAGGACGTGGACGATCAGGTGACGTATCCACTAACCGTCTCCCTACTCGGAATCCCCGGCGTGAAGACAGTCCGAAGCTACTCCATGTTCGGGTTCTCGATGATCTACATCATCTTCGAGGAGAGTGTGCCGTTCGAGGCCTCGCAGAACCGGGTCCTTGCGCGATTGAATGGGCTTCCTTCCGGCGTTCTTCCGGCGGATGTGAAGCCGGCGCTGGGGCCCTACGCCACGGCGCTGGGTCAGATTTTCTGGTACACGCTGGAAGGTCGCGACCCGGATGGGAAGCCGGTAGGGGGCTGGGATCTGAATGAGTTGCGGACCTTGCAGGACTGGACGGTGCGCTATCACCTCCAATCCGCCGCGGGCATCGCGGAGGTCGCTCCCGTTGGCGGATTCGTACAGGAATACCAGATCGATGTGGACCCCGATGCGATGCGGGCGCATCACGTGACCCTGGAGGAAGTCTTCCAGGCGGTGCGGAAGTCGAATCTCGATGTGGGCGCCCGGCAGATCGAACTGAACCGCGTGGAGTACCTGATCCGCGCGCGCGGCTTCGTCCGGAACGTCAAGGACGTTGAGAACACCGTCGTCAAGGTCAATGAGAACGTGCCGATCTACGTGAAGAACGTCGGCCGCGTCGTGCTGGGGCCCGCGATGCGCGAAGGAGCGCTGGACAAGGAAGGCACAGAGGCCGTCGGCGGGGTCGTGGTTGTCCGGCACGGGTATAACCCGCTGGCGGCGATCAAGAACGTCAAGGCCAAGATCGCCGAGATCGCGCCCTCGCTCCCGGTGAAGGTTGTCGTGGACTACAATCGGACCGGGCGCGGCGACCTGGAAACCTTTGCCAAGGAGCACGGGTTCGAGGCCTATGCCGGAGCGGAAATCAACCAGGAGGCGTGGCTCAAGTGGCTGACGTCCGCGCCTCGCGCACAGTGGCCCAAGGGAGTCACCACCAGCCAGGTAACCGTTGTGCCCTTCTATGATCGTACGGGCCTGATCTATGAAACGCTCGGCACGCTTAACGGTGCGCTGTACGAACAGGTCCTGATCACGACCATCGTCGTCATCATCATGGCGTCGCAACTGGGGCTTTCGCTGCTGATCAGCGCGGTCATGCCGTTGGCCGTGCTGTTTTCATTCATCGGCATGAAGCTGTTCGGTGTGGACGCCAACATTGTCTCGCTGTCGGGCATTGCGATAGCCATCGGCACCATCGTGGACATGGGAATCATCCTCTGCCAGAACATCGTGCAGCATCTGGAGGAAGCGCCGCCCGAAGCGAGTCGGCTCGAAGTCATCTATCGGGCGTCCAGTGAAGTCGGCAGTGCCGTCCTCACCGCCATCGCCACTACGGTGATCGGCTTTCTGCCCGTCTTCGTTATGACCGGCCCTGAGGGCAAGCTCTTCAAACCCTTGGCCTTCACCAAGACGTTCTGCCTCATCGGGTCGGTGATCGTTGCCCTGACGGTGATTCCCGCGGCGGCGCATATTCTGTTTTCCGGGAAGGTTCGATCGAGAACGACGAAGCGCCTGTGGCAGGGCGGGGTTGTGGCCACCGGCGTGTTGGTCGGGCTTTGGCTGCATTGGTGGTGGGCCGGGGCGCTTCTGGTTGTCGTCGGGGCTTATCTTCTGGCCGTGGACCATCTGCCCGCCCGTGTGCGCAAGATCACGCCGCAGCTTGCCAATGCCCTGGTTATCCTGGTGGTGGGTGTCCTGCTCACGCAGCACTGGCTGCCGCTCGGGATTCAGGCCGGCCTGTGGAAGAACCTTATTCTAGTCGCCGTCTTCATCGGCGGACTTCTTGGCCTTTATCGTCTCGTGGAGCGGTTCTACGCACCGATGCTCCGGTGGTTCCTGGCGCATAAACTGCTCTTCCTGACCATGCCTGCCGTGATCGTGCTGGTGGGCTACACCGGTTGGCTGGGTTTTGGGAGAGTATTCGGGTTTGTGCCGCGCGTGGCGGAGAAGCTTGGAGTCAAGACGGAAACCATACAGAGGACCGGTTTTTGGTCGGCCATGACGCACCGGTTCCCCGGCCTGGGCAAGGAGTTCATGCCGCCTCTCGATGAGGGGTCATTTCTGTATATGCCCACCACGATGCCCCACGCTTCCATCGGCGAGGCGTTGGATGTCATCCAGAAGCAGGACATGGCCATCCGGGCGATTCCGGAAATCGATTCGGTGGTCGGCAAAATCGGACGCGCCGATACCGCGCTCGATCCGGCCCCGGTGAATATGATCGAGACCGTCATCACGTACAAGCCCGAGTACATCACAGACAAGGACGGCCGCCGGATCTCGTTCCGTTATGACAGGAAACGCGGTGACTTCGTTCGCGAGAATGGGGAGTTGATACCGGACTCGCACGGCAGGCCGTACCGGCAGTGGCGCGATCGCATCAAGAGTCCGGATGACATCTGGAAGGAGATCGTGGCCGCCGCCCAGATCCCCGGGACGACCATAGCGCCCAAGCTTCAGCCCATTGCGGCGCGAATTGTGATGCTTCAGAGCGGCATGCGCGCGCCCATGGGGGTGAAGGTCAAGGGACCGGATCTTGAGAGCGTTGAACGGGGCGGGATGGAAATCGAGCGCTTCCTCAAGGAAGTGCCCGAGGTTGAGGCGGCCGCCGTGATCGCGGACCGGCTCATCGGTAAGCCCTATCTGGAGATCGACATCGACCGTGAAGCGATTGCCCGGTACGGCATGCAGATCGAGGATGTCCAGGATGTGATCGAGGTGGCCGTGGGCGGCGTTCGCCTCACCACTACGGTGGAAGGCCGCAAGCGCTTTCCCGTGCGCGTGCGTTACCTGCGCGAACTGCGCGACCAGGTCGAAACGCTGGGGCGCGTGCTGGTCCCCGCCATGGATGGCGCCCAGATACCCCTCACGCAACTGGCCGACATTCGCTATGTGCGCGGGCCGGAAGCCGTCAAGAGCGAAGACACGTTCCTGGTCGGCTATGTGCTGTTCGACAAGAAACCCGGCTTTGCCGAGGTCGATGTGGTGGAAGCGTGCCAACGCTACCTCGATTCGAAGCAGGCCGCGGGTGAGTTGAACCTGCCGCCAGGGGTCACGTACCGGTTTGCCGGGAGCTACGAAAACCAAATCCACGCCCAGAAGACCCTCGCGGTCGTCCTGCCATTGACGTTGTTCATCATCTTCATGCTCATCTATTTTCAGTTCCGTTCGGTCATCACCACGTCGCTGGTGTTCTGCACAATCTTCGTCTGCTGGGCGGGTGGACTCCTGTTCATCTGGCTCTACGGGCAGCCCTGGTTCCTGAATGTCACGATCCTCGGCGCGGACCTACGCAGTCTGTTTCAGGTGCACACCATCAATATGAGCATCGCCATTTGGGTGGGATTCCTGGCGCTGTTCGGAATCGCCTCGGACGACGCGGTGGTCATTTGCACGTACATGGATCAGCGCTTCGGCAAGGTCAAACCGGCCACGGTAGTGGACATCCGGGAAGCTACCGTGTTTGCCGGGCAGCGGCGGATTCGCGCGTGCCTGATGACCACGGCAACCACCGTTCTCGCGCTGCTGCCCGTGCTCACCTCCACCGGCCGGGGGTCGGACATCATGCTTCCCATGTCGCTCCCCTCTTTCGGGGGCATGGCCATCGAAGTAGTCACCTTGTTCCTGGCCCCTGTGCTATATTGCTGGGTGAAAGAGCGGCGGCTGAGGAACGTCGACTATACGCCGGATCAGAGGGCATGAAGATCGCAAGCGGAATGGGCGGAGGACTTCTCAGAGGCCTTGCTGCACCAGGCGTACGCGGAGTGGAAGGGTCCCATGGGCCGCTGGAATGTCGCCGCGGGCCGCGTTCCGCTCCCGTGGGGACTCCGCACGGCGTGGAGCCCGGACCGCATGCCCTACGGTTCGCCCTACGACTGGACGCGGACCCTGGAGGCCGATAACGGCGCGCTGGTGCGCGGCACGCTAGGCATGTGGGACTACGGAATGGCCCTGACTCAGGGCTACGGGATGGAGGATATCGAGGAGTTCCCCGGGCCTGGTAACCTGACCGCGCGGCTCGGCTTGACGCCGGATGTGGAGGGCAGCTTCACGCTGGGGGTGTCGTGCGCCGCGGGAACGGCCTACGCCTCCGAGCATGGCCACGCAACGGGCGATGCCATGGCGGAGGAGCGCACGGCTCTGGCGCTGGACTGCACCTGGCTCGCCGGCCGTGGCGCCTACCGGTTCGAGGGCGGCGCGCGGAGGGCGGAAGGCCAATGGCACGGGACGCTCTTCGGCGCCGCCGATTATGCCCTGCTACCGAAACTGATCTTGCAGGCCGCCGGACAGGTGTACGAGCACGGCCCGTCGCACTGGTACCGCCGCGCGTACGGCGGCGTCTCCATTCCACTGCCATGGTTCACCCTGCGGGGAGGATACGAATATGAGAAGGCCGAGATCGAAGATCACCGCGTGGTGGTGCAGTTGTATCGCCTTTTCAGCTTTGTGCGCTAGCCGACCCGCACGGGCTCAGGAAGTCTATGTCTGCGTCTGGCGCAATCCCGAGCGGACCATGACCCGCCTTTTTCCGGAGGCGAAGGATTACCGGACCGTCACCGTGCCCATCCCGCCTGACGCTCTGGCGCGCATCGAGCAGCGCGCCGGCGCCGCCCTGCTTCCCGGCCAGCGCGAGCGGTACCAGTATTTCGAGATGCTCGACGGCGAGGGCAAGGTCATCGGTCATGTGCAGGCCATGACCCAGAAGGGCGAGTTCGGCGCCATCGAACTGGTGTTCGGCATGGACCTGCAGCACAGGGTCAAGGGGCTCTACATCCAGCGGCAGCGCGAGCGGGACAAGGGCTTTCGAGAAGAAACCTTCCTGGCGAAGTTCCACGGGGTTTCGCCGGCCGCTGCCGACACCCTTGCCGATCCCGCGGGCGCCTCCGGAAGCATCGGCACCCGCGCCGTGACGCTCGGCGTGCGCCAGGCCCTGCTCGAGTTCGACGAGTTGGTGCTGAAGCAATCGGCGCCGGCCACGGAAGCCGGCCCTGCCGCCGCGCGCGGCGGCGGATAACCGACTCGACGCATCACGTGTGTGAGCGGCGCCCGAACGCTCCCGGCGGTCATGGCTGCTAGAGCGCTTTCTCCACCGCCGCGATGAGTTCCTGATCGTCCGGTTTGGTGCGGCTGCCGAACCGCCCCACGATGCGGCCATCGCGGCCGATCAGAAACTTGTTGAAATTCCAGGAAATCGCCCCGCCGAACTCCGGGTTGGTCTCTTTAGAGGTCAGGAACTTGTAGAGCGGGTGGATATCCTCGCCTTTGACCGATATCTTGGAGAACATCGGGAAGGTCACGCCGTATGTCAGGGTGCAGAACTGCTTGATGTCGGCTTCCGTTCCGGGTTCCTGTCCCAGGAAGTTGTTGGCCGGAAAGCCCAGGACGACCAAGCCGCGATCGGCGTAGGTTTTGTAAAGCTTCTCCAACCCCGCGTATTGCGGAGTAAAGCCGCACTTGCTCGCCACGTTGACGATCAACAGCACCTTGCCCTTGAAGTCGGCCAAACTCACATCTTTTCCGTCAATATCCCGCATCGTGAAGTCATAGATATTTGTCACGGCCACCTCCCCGCGTGTGCCAACTGCCGTTGCCATCCAACCCACTGTCAAGCCCACGGTCAACCACGTTCTCATGTTTACCCCTTTCGCTGCTCGATGCCGGCGAGCGTCAACTGGCACAAAGTTTACCGCACCCCAAGGTGGCCTGGCAACACATCTGCCGTGCCGTGTGCCACGCGGATTTGCCGGCGTTGAGCTTGATCTTGCCGGGTTACCGGTATATAGGTTCACCGGTCCAGGGGCCGCGGCATTGCCGCCGGCGCGGTGGCGCCTGCAAGGAGGTAAGAGTGGCGTGCGCTTTTGACAAGAGCGAGGAAAGGCTCCGACCTGCGAAAGGCTTGAGCGGATGAGCCAGAGCCGTCAGACCGATCTGCCGAATCGCTCGCCGCGCCTCCCGGGCCGCAAGAAACTGCGCCCCAGCGGTGGCTACCGCAAGACCGCAAGCTTTCAGGCGGCCACGATTGTCTACGACGCCACGTGGTGGTTTTGCGAGAAGTTTCTTGACCCGCGGTCGCGCATGGCGGACCAGATGGTGCAGGCGGCGCGCTCCGGGCGGCAGAACATCGCCGAGGGCAGCCGGGCTTCAGCCACTTCTTCGCAAACCGAACTCCGGCTGCTCAACGTGGCTCGATCGAGCCTGGAGGAACTGCTGCTGGACTTCGAGGATTTCCTGCGCCACCGGCATCTCGCCCAGTGGGCGTCCGACAGCGTCGAGGCGCAGGCCGTGCGCGAGGTGCCGCGGCGGTTTCGGGTCGATCGGGCAAATCAGGCGGATTTGAGGGAGCTGACGGATCAGCAGCGCTGGGCGCTCTACTCGCCTTGGCTCGAACATGCCGACCCGGCCGTGCGCGCGAACGCGCTGATCTGTTTGATCAACCAGACAAACTATCTGCTCGACCAGCAAATTGCCGCGGTGGAAGCGCAGTTTGTCGAGGGCGGCGGCTACAGCGAACGGCTGGCCGCCGCGCGCCTGAGCGAGCGGGAGCGGCGGTCGGCGGGTCGGGCGGATCGGACCGATCCGTCTGATCCGTCTAATCCGACGGATCGCATGCCCCCTTGCCCGCAATGCGGAAAGCCCATGGTTTTGCGGACAGCCAGGACAGGCAAGAACGCCGGCCAGCAGTTCTGGGGCTGCTCGGGTTTTCCGCAGTGTAAAGGAATCGTGGCGTCATAGAAGAGGACCCCTGGCGCATCAAGGAGACATCCTGCCGTGAACCCTACGCCTGAACGTTCAGCCAGAATCGCCGTGGTCGGCGCGGGTGTGGCAGGGTTGACCGCCGCCTACATCTTGCAACGCAAGCACCAGATCACGATCTTCGAGAAGAACGACTACGCCGGCGGCCACACGCACACGATCACGATCCCCGCCGGCCCCGACCAGGGCACACCCGTGGACACGGGGTTCATTGTTATGAACCACCGTAACTACCCGCTGCTGACCCGCCTGTTCCAGCAGCTCGGCGTGGCGCTGCGCGACAGCGAGATGTCGTTCAGTTACTGGGACGAGAACACGGGGCTGCAATACTCGGGCGGCGGGTTAAACGGCCTGTTTGCCCAGCGGCGCAACCTCTTCCGGCCGGCGTTCTTGCGCATGGTGCGCGAAATCTTCCGGTTCTTCCGCGAGGCGGAACGCGACCTGGCCGCCGGCGGGTTGCGGGAGCGGACCCTCGGCGAGTATCTGCGGCGCGGAGGATACTCGGAAATGTTTGTCCGGCATCACCTCATTCCCATGGCCGCGGCCATCTGGTCCACGCCGGACGAGCGCATGATGGAGTTTCCGGCGGAATCCTTCCTGCAGTTCTTCCATAACCACGGCCTGCTGACGCTGAACGATCGTCCGCAATGGCGGACCGTGGTTGGAGGCAGTCACCGTTACGTCCAGCGCATGCTCGCGGACTTCAAGGGCGAAGTGCGCCTCGCCGCGCCCATCGTGTCCGTCCGGCGCTTTTCGGATCGGGTCGCTCTGGCCACGGCGGCGGGACCGGCGGGCGAGTACGACGGGGTCGTCATGGCCGCCCATGCGGACGAAGCGCTGGCCATGCTAGCGGACCCCTCCGACGCGGAACGCCGCCTGCTGGGCGCCTGGGTGTACCAGCCCAACGAGACGGTGCTGCACACGGACGCCTCGGTGATGCCGCCCCTGCGCCGGGTCTGGTCCTCCTGGAACTACACGCGGGAGCGCGGCAGCGATGCGGCGGGGCCGGCGTCCCTGTCCTACTGGATGAACCGCCTGCAAGGGCTGCGGACGCGCGAGCCGGTGTTCGTCTCCCTGAACCGGCGCGTCCCGCCGGCGGCGGACCGCGTCGTCATGCGCACGGTGTATCATCATCCGACCTATTCGCGCGAAGCGCTCGCCGCCCAGAAGGAATTGCCCTCGCTCAACGGACAGCGCCGCACCTGGTATTGCGGCAGCTATTTCGGCTACGGCTTTCATGAGGACGCCGTCCGCTCCGCCGTGGAGATGGCGCGCAACTTCGGGCTGGACCTTTGAAATCGCGCCTCTATATTGCCAACGCCATGCACGCCCGGTACGGGCCCGTGGCGCACCGCTTTCGCTACCCCGTCTTCTCGTTCGCCTTCGACCTCGACGAACTGCCGCAACTCGACCGCCAGGTGCGCGGGTTCGGCTACAACCGCCGGGCGCCGATCTCCCTGCACGACCGCGACTACCTGCGCGGGGAGGGAACGATCCGGGAGCGGCTGATGCGCTTCCTTCAGGAAGCGGGCTGCGCGGACGGGATCGCGCGGGTCGAGCTGCTGACGATGCCGCGCATGTTCGGCCACGTGTTCAATCCCGTCAGTTTCCACTATTGCTACCGGGCGGACGGCTCCGTGCGCTGCGTGGTTGCGGAAGTCAACAATACCTTCGGCGAGCGCCACCTCTACATCCTGAGCCGGCCCGAGGGCGACCCGACCCGTTTCCCCCTGCGTTTCCGCCACGAGAAGCAGTTCCACGTCTCGCCGTTCAACGACCTGCGCGGCCATTACGAGTTCCGTCTGTCGGAATTGGGGCCGCAGATGCGCATCGTGATTGACCTGGTGCGCGACGGCGGGAAGGTGTTGACCGCCGTGCTGTGGGGTCATGCCGTGCCGCTCGACTCGCGAACGCTGCGCGCCCATGTGTTCCGGCACCCGTTCCGCATTGTCTCGAACCTGCCGCGCATCGTCTGGCAGGCGGCCTTGCTGCACTACCGGCGCAAACTGCCCGTCCATCCCAAACCCAATCCCTCGCACCCCCTGACCATCGCCATCCCGCCGCCGACGGCCTACGAACGCTGGTGCATGCGGGCCGTTCGGCGGTTGCTCGCGGGATGGCAGCATGGGCGGCTGACCCTGCTGCTTCCCGACGGCACGGTGTGGACGTTTGGCGCCGCCGCCGCGCCCGCCGCCGCGCTGCGCGTCTGGAACTACCGTTTCTTCCGGCGCCTGGTGCGGGACGGCGATATCGGATTCGGCGAGTCGTACACCGCGGGCGAGTGGACAACGGAAGACCTGACGGGGCTGCTCACGCTCCTGGTGCGCAACCTGACGGCGCTGGACCCCGCGGCGCTGAAGCCCGGCGCGCTCGGCCGCCTGGCCAACCGCCTCCTGCACGCCTGCCGGCGCAATACGCCGCGCGGAAGCCGCCGCAATATCCGCGCCCATTACGACCTGGGCAATGACTTCTACCGCCTCTGGCTGGACCCGGAAACCCTGCTCTACTCCTGCGCCCTGTTCGAACGGCCGGACCAGCCGCTGGGCGAGGCGCAGCAGGCCAAGGTCCGCCGCATCCTGGAGCTGGCCGGCATCGGACCGGAGCACCATTTGCTGGAAATCGGCTGCGGCTGGGGCGGATTCGCCATCGAAGCGGCGCGCCGCGCCGGGTGCCGCGTCACGGCCATCACGATTTCCGAGGCGCAGCTCCGGCTCGCGCAGGAGCGCGTTCAGGCCGCCGGGCTGACGGACCGCGTGGCCCTGCGGCTGATGGACTACCGCGACCTCGAAGGGCAGTACGACGCCATCGTCTCCATCGAAATGCTGGAAGCGGTGGGGCACGAGTATTTCGAGCTGTTTTTCCGCCAGTGCGCCGCGGCGCTCAAGCCGGGAGGCCGGATCGTGTTGCAGGTCATTACCATCCCGAACGAACGCTACGAGGCGTATCGGCGCAATCCCGACTGGATTCAGAAGCACATTTTCCCGGGCGGGCTCCTGCCTTCCCGCGCGGCGCTGGCCGCCGCCATGGACAAGGCGGGGCTGCGCGTCGAGCGGGCGGAGAACATCGGCCCGCACTATGCGCCCACGCTGCGCGCCTGGCGCGAGCGCTTCAACGCCCGCGCCGAGGACCTGAATCGCATGGGGTTCGACGCCGCCTTCCAGCGCATGTGGAACTACTACTTCGCGTATTGCGAGGCGGGTTTCGCAACGGGATACCTTGACGACTGGCAGCTCGTGGTCGGCGAACGGCGGGATTGACCCTCAGCCGAGTGGGATCAGCCGGGCGAACGCCCGAACCCGCGGGACGCTCTACAGACCGTGAATCGGGAAGACGGTCTTGCGAAGGCGTTCGACGACCTGCTCGATTTCGTCATCCACCGCGCCGCGCCTTCCGCCGTCGGTCAAGAGCACCCGGTCGCGCAGTCCGCCCAGCCATTCCGTATTCTGCAGCATCACGCCGCCCATCCCCACGATCAGATCGCTCGAACAATCTTCCCCGCACAGGACGCCCCACATCAAGGCCCAGCCGCGCACGGTGTTCGGGACGTTGTAGCCCCCCCCGCCCGTGGCCAGCACGGGTTTTCCCATTTGCACCACGCGTTCCACGATGTTCGCGTAAACGTTGTTGGTCAACTGCAAATGGGCCAACGGATCGCCCGCCAGGCCATCCATGCCGAGCTCCAAAATGACGACGTCCGGATCGTACGCCTGCATCAACGGCCAGGCCGCCTGTCGAAAAGCGCGTTCATAGGCCTCGTCGTAGGTTCCCACCGGCAATGGAATATTCACGCTATAGCCGCGCCCCGCGCCGACGCCGATCTCTTCGACGAATCCGGTGCCGGGAAAAAGGGTGCGTCCGCTTTCGTGCAGGGAGATCGTCATCACGTCCGAGCGCGCATAGAACGCTTCCTGGACGCCGTCGCAATGATGGACGTCGAGATCTAGAAACAACACCCGCCGCTTGGCGGCGGTGAATTCGAGGGCCGCCAGCACGATATCGTTCAGGTAACAAAAGCCGGCGGCATGCGCCGGCTGGGCATGATGGAAGCCGCCGGCAGGATTGAAGGCGATCGCCGCCTCCCCGTCCAAAATCCGCCGCGCCCCCGCGACCGACGCGCCGGCGGCCAGAGCCAGATACTCCAGCATGTTGGGGAAAATGGGGCAGTCCGGGGTCCCCAGACCCGCCTTCAACGCCTCCAGGGGAGCGATGCGGCCGTGGCCGGCGGCGGCCAGCAGGTCCAGATAAGCGGGATCGTGAAAACGGGTGAGCGTTGCGCGGTCCGCCCGTTGCGGCGCCACTTCCGCCCGGTCGGGCTTGGACAGCAGGCCCATGGAGACAATGGTCTGCCGCGTCCGGCCCGGGCGCGAACTGTCGAAGGGGCATTGGGGCGGATAGCCTCCGTGCTCGAGCTCGGGGCTGTACAGGAAGATTTTTTTCTTCACCGCCGGCCCCCCTTCGGGTTCGACGGCCGGAATCGCGCGCGGCGGGGTTACGCCGCCGCGGTCTGACGGTGCGCCGGCGCTTTCAATCCCAGACAGACCGCCGCCATGACCAGACAGGCGATCCCGGCCGGCAGAAAGGCCCAAAGCCAGGCCTTGGCGTCGCCCATCGCGCCGCCCAGAATGGGACCGACCACACCTCCGACCCCGTAGGCCATGAACACCCAGGGATAGTTGGTGCCGACGTTGCGGTTGCCGAAGTAGTCGGCCGTGGCCGCGGGAAACAGAGCGAAATTTCCTCCAAAGTTGAAGCCGACCAGCCCGGCCGCCGCATACAGCCCCCATTCCGTGCCGCCGACGAAGTAAAACGCCAGCATGGTCGCCCCCTGCAGGGCGCTCATCAACACAATCGCCAGTTTGCGGCCGATCCGGTCGGAAACCGCCCCCCACACGATGCGCCCGAAGCCGTTGAGCAACGAACCGAACAGTCCCCAGGCCGTGCCCGTGATCACTTTGGCCTTCTCGGCGTCGATGCCGCGGGCCACCAGCGCATCGCTTCCGAACAGACTGATCACGCCGATCACCATCAGTCCCGCCATGGCGCCGACGGTGAACGTCAGAAACAGGGCCCAGAACTGGGGCGTCTTGACCATCTCCAGTTCCGTGAAATCTTGTCCGCCGGCGCTGGCCGCCACCGCTCCCGCGGGCGGCTGCCAGCCGGCCGGCTGCCAGCCGGCCGGAGGATTGACCAGAAACAACGACCCCAGGCCTACCAACGCCATGAACAACACGCCATAGAGCATGAACACCTTGTTCACCGTCCAGCCCATGCCGTACAAGCCCTTCCAGCCGGGAGTCAAATCGAGCGGGCCAAAGACAAAACCGCTCGTCAGCTTGATCCAAATCAGCGCGCCGAATCCGAAGCCTGCCACGGCCAAGCCCGTGATCAGGCCCTTTTTGTCGGGAAACCATTTCACCAGCGCCGCGATCGGACACACGTAACCCAGGCCGATGCCGGCCCCGCCCAGCAGCCCCACCCCCAGCAGAATACCCCAGAAACTCGTGCCGCACATTCCCGCCAGAATGTATCCCAGCCCGAGAACGATCCCGCCGATCAGGGCTACCTTTCGCGGCCCCGCTTTCTTCTGCCACTTGCCCGCCACCAGCGCCATCACGACCGCGAAGGTCAACAACCCGACGGAAAAAATCACCTGCGTCCTGGTCTTCGTGAAGCCGGCCGCCTCCAGTTTCTTGGTGAACGCCGACCAGGCGTAGATCGCGCCCAGACAGAGTTGCACCAGAATCCCGCCGCCGACGACCCACCAACGATTCATGACTTTCTGTTCGGACATGATCCCCTCCTGACACGGCGCACCCGGAACGTCGTTCGAACGTCCGGGTGCGCTCGTTTCTGTTTTTCAGCCCCGCCGGCTCACTTCTTCGCCAACTTCTTGGATTCTTCGACCAAGTGCGTCACCACCGTCGGATCGGCGAGCGTTGTCGTATCCCCAATGGCGCTCGTCTCGCCCTCGGCGATTTTGCGCAGAATGCGCCGCATGATCTTGCCCGAGCGGGTCTTGGGCAAGCCCTCGGGCGCCCATTGGATGATGTCGGGTTGCGCGATCGGACCGATTTCCTTGCGCACGTGCAGCGCCAACTCCTTCTTCAGGGCGTCCGTGTAGGTCTGGCCGCCTTTCAGCACGACAAAGGCGTAGAGGCCCTGCCCTTTGATCTCGTGCGGGCAACCGACCACCGCGGATTCGGCCACGGCCGGGTGCGAGACCAGCGCGCTTTCCACTTCCGCCGTTCCCAAGCGATGGCCCGACACGTTGATCACGTCGTCCACGCGCCCCAGCAGCCAGTAATCGCCGTCCTCGTCCTGCCGACAGCCGTCGCCGGTGAAGTACAGCCCTTCGTAGGTGCTGAAGTACGTCTGCTCGAAGCGCTCATGGTCGCCCCAGGTGGTGCGCATGATGCCCGGCCAGGGCTTCTTGATGCAGAGTTTGCCGGACGTTCCCCGCGGCACTTCCTTGCCGTTATCATCCACGATGATCGGCTCCACGCCGAAGAACGGCCGCGACGCGCTGCCCGGCTTGAGCGTGTGCGCCCCCGGCAACGGGGTGATCAAGATGCCGCCGGTTTCCGTCTGCCACCACGTGTCCACCACGGGCGTCCGGCCATGGCCGACGTGCTCGCGATACCAGAGCCACACCTCGGGATTGATCGGTTCGCCGACCGTGCCCAGCAGCTTCAGACTCGAGAGGTTGCGCTTGGCGACGTGCGCTTCGCCTTCCCGCATCAAGGCGCGAATGGCGGTGGGCGCGGTGTAGAACTGCGTGACCTTGTATTTGTCCACCACGTCCCAGAAGCGGCCCGCATCCGGGTAGGTCGGCACGCCTTCGAACATCAACGAAATCGCGCCGTTGGCCAGCGGGCCGTACACGATGTAGCTGTGCCCGGTGACCCAGCCGATATCCGCCGTGCACCACCAGATGTCGCCGTCGTGATAGTCGAAGATGTACTTGAAGGTCGAGGCGACATACACCATATAGCCGCCCGTGGTGTGCAGCACGCCCTTGGGTTTGCCCGTCGAGCCCGAAGTGTACAGAATGAACAACGGATCTTCGGCGTCGACCCACTCCGGCTCGCAGACCGGCGCGGCCCGGGCCATCAAATCCTCGTACCACACATCGCGCCCGGCCCGCATGGGCACGGCATGGCCGGTGCGCTTGACGACCACCACCTTCTCGATGCTGGGACACTGCGCCACCGCCTGGTCGGCGTTGGCCTTCATCGGAATGTCCGTCTTGGCTCCCCGCAACGCCGTGTCCTGCGTGACCAGAATCTTGCAGGCCGAGTCGTTGATCCGATCGCGCAGCGAGTCCGGGCTGAACGCTCCGAACACCACGGAATGGATCGCCCCGATCCGGGCGCAGGCCAGACAGGCGATCGCCGCCTGGGGAATCATCTGCAGGTAAATGCAGACCCGGTCGCCTTTCTTGACCCCCAACGATTTCAGCGCATTGGCAAACTTGCAGACCTCGGCGTGCAGCTCCCGATAGGTCAGCTTCGCCTGTTCCCCGGGGGTGTTGCCTTCCCAGATGATGGCCGTCTGATTGCCCCGCCGGTCCAGATGCCGGTCCAGGCAGTTGACGGCGATGTTGGTCTTGCCGCCAATGAACCAGCGGATCGACACGGGTTTCTTGAACGAATAGTCGCGAACTTTCGTCCACGGTTGCTTCCAGACGAACTGTTGGGCGAGCTCGCCCCAGAAGCCCTCGGGGTCGTTGACCGACCGCTCGTACATGCGCTGGTATTGTTCGTACGAACCGATGTGCGCCTGCGCGGCAAACGCCGGCGATACCGCGATTTTCTTCGTCTCGCTGACTTGAGCCTGCCCCATCTTCGGTCTCCTATTGTGAAACAATTAACGATTTTTCTCTCCCGTTCTCAAAACGGGCGAGGGCATGTTAACGACTCGCGGGCGGAAAGGCAAGCACGGCGCGACAGACATGGCGAATTCGCAGGGCCAATTCACGACGGCTCCTCGAAGGAGGGGTTGCGGGAGGTGACGAGGCGGAGGGCGCGGCGGGCGTGCTCCGCACCGTTGGCGCCGTGGAAATCGGTCATGGTGGCGTGGCGACGTCTGGGATCGGAAGCGCGCCAAGGGGCGAAGCCCTCCAAGTCCTTCTGCCCGCGCGTCAGCCACCGTTGGGACCGTGGGCGACGTAGAAGCGCCGCTCGCCCACCGCCTGTAAGGCGCCGAGGTAATAATGCGGCGCCAGCAGCCGCAGGCAGCGCCTGCGCTCCGCCGCGCTGCGCGCCGACCGCGCTTGTGCCGTGTCCACGATCCGCAGTTCGCATGCCGTGTATGGGTCATGGGAAACGCTTGAGGCCGGCGCGGGTTGTGCTATGCTTCGGGCTGCGCGGCGGCAAATCGTCCGCCGCGCCATAAAACCGAGACCCACACCCATGGAAACGCTGGCTCTGAGGTTGTACGGCAAGAACGATCTGCGGCTGGAACGCTTTGCGCTGCCGGAGCCGACCGAGGAGGAAGTGCTGGCGGACGTGGTCTCCAACAGCATCTGCATGTCCTGCCACAAAGCCCTGATCCAGGGGGAAGCGCACAAACGCGTGCCCAAGGACGTGGCGAGGCATCCGATCATCATCGGCCACGAGTTTTGCGGCAACATTCTGCGCGTGGGCCGCCGCTGGCAGGACAAGTTCCGGCCCGGCCAGAAGTACAGCATTCAGCCGGCGATCAACTACCCGGGCCGCGAATTGGAGGCGCCGGGCTACTCCTTCCGCTACGTGG